>Ga0182021_10000031_pt1 | contig 123675 bp, 122 predicted proteins | sample 612E3MmetaG_FD_120493 | JGI IMG/M metagenome (GOLD analysis project Ga0182021, IMG submission 120493) | Permafrost microbial communities from Stordalen Mire, Sweden - 612E3M metaG (Illumina Assembly) | ecosystem: Environmental > Terrestrial > Soil > Wetlands > Permafrost | place: Sweden... | reverse complement strand
TCTGGTGACATTCCTTATTTGTTCTTACTCATTCAAACTAAGGAACTTACAGCGGAAATAGCAACCGGGAAGCGACACGCTTAGGGAAATCCGGTATATTGGGGAAAGTGCCGGAAATGGGAAAACCCGGGAAATGCCATTGAAAGTTGACTCATTGGTTCAACGCGTCTTGTGAGCGGCCCTTCGGATCTCACCGCCTATCCATGAGAGTCATCATAGGGAAGACCATTCTCCGTAGTGGTGCAGGTGATGAACTGGCGTATTTGCCATCGGCAGTCTGCGAAGTCGAAAAACCGTTGCGACTGCCACCGCTTGTGAATCCTTTCCCCCATCCCGGCATCACATGATATGAAGCGTTTTCACCGTTGTCCATTCACCTTTACTTGGAGGTTGTTATGAAGAAAAACATGGGTACCGTCGACCGATCGATTCGGGTTCTTCTGGCCCTGGTTGTCGGAGTGTTATATTTCACGAACCAGATATCGGGTACGGCTGCCATCGTTCTTGGACTGTTCGCCGCGATCTTCCTGCTCACAAGTTTCATGGCGTTCTGCCCGTTGTATCTCCCCTTCAAGATCTCCACGAAGAAGGAAGTATCCTAAGACGGAAGAGCATGCCGGAGCTCACGGCGGTTGCGATGGGCGACCGCATGAGTTCCCGGCAGATTCTCTCAGGCATCGACATTGAGCATGAAGCGGGTCCATAAACATACTGCACTGTGCCGCGAGGTGGCAAAGCACATACAGACTCAACTCGACGCCGGGCTACGCTCCGCTGACTGCAGGAAAATCAGGAAACACCTGCGGCGTTGTCCGAACTGCACAGCATACCTCGACAGCCTGAAGAAGACCGTTCTTCTCTACAAGAGATATCCCGATCCAAGAGTGCCTTCTCGAACGCGCGAGAAACTCTGGGCAATATTAGAACTGCCGGAGGCGTCTCGGCGCACCAAGTGATGCACTCGTGTACAATGTTCGGTATCTTTTTGTCCGGTCGAATTCCGTGCAGCAGAGATCACACCACAGAGTGAAAGAACTGAAGTAGCTGACAATACCGTATTGAAACAATTGAAAGATGAATGGGAGGTTTCCATGGCCAAAGAAATCACGCTCAAGCAGGTCCAGGGCATTACATTTGTCGCAAAAGGAAATTCCAACCATTGGGTGGTCATGGATGGCTCCACAGATTTTGGCGGAAACCTCGCCGGCTCAACGCCGAAGGAGCTTCTGCTGATGGCGCTCGCGGGATGCACGGCGACAGACGTCGTGCCGATTATGAAGAAGAAACGAGCACCGTTAGAGAAACTCGAAATCAACGTCAGAGGAAATGAACGCGAGGAGCACCCCCGCATATTCACTGACATCCATGTTGAATACGTTTTCTACGGCGATGGCCTCAAGGCTGAGGATATTGAACGCGCCATCGAACTTTCCACGACGAAATACTGTTCTGTGAGTGCGATACTGGCCGCCAGCGCGGCGATCACACATTCCTATCGGATCGAATCACCATCGATTCCAACCGTGGCTGCAGGGACCATGATGTAGTCTTGCGGGAGGCACAAGAACAAAGGCGAAAGGGTCTCGATCATGGAGAGCTCTCTATTGTACGTAATCCTCGGCCTCGTGGCAGGCGTGCTGAGCGGAGTCATTGGAATCGGCGGCGGAGTCATCATCGTGCCTGTGCTTGTACTTCTGTTCGGCATGTCCCAACACCATGCGCAAGGAACAACCCTCGCTTTGCTTATACCTCCCATCGGCATCCTCGCGGCATGGACTTACTACAAAGCAGGCTACGTCGACTTGAGGGTCGCAGCCTTGGTCGCCGTGGGATTCTTTGCCGGCAGTTTTTTGGGAGCCCGTCTGGCAACGCACATTTCGGATGAAGTTCTCGAGAAGATTTTCGGCGTTGCATTGCTCCTGATCGCACTGAAGATGATTTTCTCGCATTCAGCCGCATCATGACCGCTTTCCCACAGGCAGAGAAAACGCTTCCAGGACCGAACACCCAGGACTAAAAGTGTCTGCCTTTCAGTTCCCGATTTGGTTGTAACCCCTCGGAATATCACTTATATTGCCTCCCGCAAGAAATGACCGGTGAAGAGCAATCGCTCTCTCTCGTTCGTGCTGAAGGATCTTGCCGACGTTCCCGCTTGCCGAGGTCGCATGTATAAGATCGAACGCATCCTCTGCCCCACGGATTTTTCCCCCGCCTCCATCGAAGCTATTCGATTTGCATCGTTCCTCGCCAGTCACGGCGGCTGTCAGCTGACTCTGATGTATGTCGACGAGGAAGAGAAGACGCCGATGGGGTACTTCGAAAAAGACGAACACTCTCTCAACCAGCGTCGCGAACTCATCTCCGGTTTTGCCCACAGCAAGTTTTCTGAGATTATCAAGGATGAAGGGCTTCGCACGGATCACACCTCCATGCTCGTTCGCTTCGGGACCGCGTATCACGAGATCATCGAGGTTGCGGAAGACAACCGGTATTCCCTCGTCGTCATCGCCACGGAAGGACTCGGCCGCTCCTCACCCCATCTCATCGGCCGAACAGCTGAACGCGTGGTTCGCCTCTGCAGAACTCCCGTTGTCACGGTCAAACCGCAGGCGGAGAAGCGCGAGTGGAAGATTCAGACCATTCTGTGTCCAACAGATTTCTCAGAGTACAGCAATTTTGCCATTCCCTATGCTGTCTCGCTTGCCAAGAGCTACGACGCTCGTATCATTCTTCTTCATGTTGCAGACCTCGCAACACATCACCCTGAAGCGCTGCTGGAGAAATTTCCCGATCCCCGATTCTACCACGACGACGCGGACAAGATCAACATTGAAAAGATCGTAGGGAGAGATGTCGAACCGGAGAACACGGTCGTCCGACTTGCCGAAGAATATCAGATCGATCTCATTGTCATCGGAACACACGGCGCACGCGGAATGCGCAGGGTGCAGATCGGCAATACCGTCGAGGAAGTTGTCCGCCGCACCGCCTCCCCCGTTCTCACCATCACGCATCCCATCCATAAGGCGGTCTTTCCACGGCGATTTAAGGAGGATTACACGGTAAGCGATTCGTAGGGACTTCGGCAGAAAATCGTGCCACGGCGACAATGTCGTCCCGAAATGATCCTGAGCGAATCGGGCTTTGTCCAGCCCGCTGAGTCGAAGGATGTTCGGGACTTGGTTTTTAGACCCCGACCAGAAACATGTCGGGGTGACGTGATTGTTTTCTCTGCGTTTGCGATAAGAACTGAGGGCCCGCCCAGCCGCTAAGACGCACCACATCACCCCACATCTTGGTTTTTTGGGAATCCTTCTCTATCTTCGTCGCACATCGAACTTTGACTTTTCGCTTCTGGATTCCAGACTTTTTCACACTGAAGGAGATACTCCTCTGAATACCCCAGGTGTCGACCAACTCTGCATCAACACGATTCGAACCCTTGCTATGGACGGTGTCCAAAAAGCAAAATCCGGCCACCCGGGACTGCCGATGGGCGCAGCAGCGATGGCGTACGTCCTCTGGACACGCCACCTGAAGCATAACCCGACGAATCCACACTGGCACAACCGCGATCGCTTCGTTCTTTCTGCCGGCCACGGCTCGATGCTGCTCTACAGCCTGCTCTATCTCACAGGCTACGAGCTTACGCTGGACGATCTGAAGAACTTCCGCCAGTTCAAGAGCAAGACTCCCGGACACCCCGAATATCATTGGACCCCCGGCGTCGAAACGACAACGGGACCGCTGGGACAGGGGTTTGCCAACGGTGTTGGGATGGCAATCGGCGAGCGGTACATGGCATCCCGGTACAACCGGCCAAATTTTGAAGTCGTCAAGTATCGCATCTACGGCATCGTGAGCGATGGTGACTTGATGGAAGGAGTTTCCCACGAAGCAGCGTCATTGGCAGGACACCTCAAGCTGGGCAACATCATCTACCTTTACGACGACAACCATATCAGCATCGACGGAAATACCAAGATTGCCTTCACGGAAGACGTGGCAAAAAGGTTTGAAGCATACGGCTGGCACGTTCAGATCGTCGACGATGGAAACGACCTCGAGGCAGTCCACAACGCTCTCAAAGCAGCTGAGGACGAAGTCAACCGCCCGTCGATCATCAAAGTGCGGACACACATCGGTTTCGGAAGTCCAAACAAGCAGGACACCTCCGAAGCTCACGGCTCTCCTCTCGGCGAAGAAGAAGTGCGGCTCACCAAACGCAAGCTTGGATGGGACCCGGAGAAGCAATTTTTCGTCCCCGACGAGTCGTTGCAGCAATTTCGGAAAGCTGTCGAGCAGGGGAAAAAGTGGGAAGCACTCTGGAATACGATGTTCGATGGATACAAACGCGCACACACCGACATGGCCGCTGAACTCGAGCACGTGAGAGAAGGAGACTTCGGTGAAGCCTGGAAAAAGGCTCTCCCGTCATTTGGAGCTGACGCCGGATCGATGGCGACACGTGAGGCGTCCGGTAAAGTGTTGAATGCGCTCGCTCCCCACTTGCCAACGCTGATCGGAGGCTCCGCCGATCTTGCTCCATCGAACAACACCTTCCTCAGCGGCATACCGGAATTTCAGGCCGGAGTGTACGCCGGACGCAATTTCCGTTTTGGCGTACGTGAGCATGCAATGGGTTCGATTCTGAATGGCCTTGCGCTCACCCCGGGGATCATTCCCTACGGAGGAACGTTTCTCGTATTCTCCGACTATATGCGCCCGCCGATCCGCATGGCAGCATTAATGGGGATCAGGCCGATTTATGTTTTCACGCATGACAGCATCGGATTGGGTGAGGACGGACCAACGCATCAACCCGTGGAACAATTCGCTGCTCTCCGGGCAATTCCGAACATGACGTTCATACGTCCCGCCGACGCCAATGAGACGTCGGTGGCCTGGAAGACTGCGATTGAACACAAGACCGGGCCAGTCGGACTCGCACTCTCCCGGCAGAAAATGCCCATCATCGATCGGACGAAGTACGCCTCCGCAGAAAACCTGACGAAAGGAGCGTACATCCTCGGCGAGAACTCACCAACTCCAAAAATCATTCTGATTGGCACCGGTTCAGAGCTGCAGTATGCGCTCGGAGCGTACGAACAACTCGTCAAGGAACAGATTCCTGCCCGCATTGTCAGCATGCCTTCCTGGGAACTGTTTGAACTGCAATCGAAGGAATACCGCGATTCTGTGATCACTCCCTCGATCAAGAAACGCGTCGTCGTTGAAGCCGCGCTGCCGATGGGATGGCACAAGTATGCCGGCGACGAGGGTGTTATTGTGGGCATGACGTCGTTCGGAGCTTCTGCTCCCTATGAACTGCTGTACAAAGAGTTCGGCTTCACCGTCGAGAATGTCCTGAAAAAAGCCAAAGAGCTTCTCGCTTGACTAAGTCTGGTGAACTTCTAACCATCGACCGACAATGACACAAACCTTACCGGAACGCCCCGTATTGAGCGCTGAATTCCGAAGACTGCGCGTCATCAACTGGCTGTCGCTCGGATTCCTTTACGCGTTTTTCTACATGACGAGATACAACTACACTGCTGTGTCCCCCATCCTCGCAGACATCCTCGGATGGAAGAACACGGAGCTCGGCGTATTTGAGACAGTCATGCCTCTCGTCTACGGGCTCTCCGTTGTGCTCAACGGACCATTCGCGGACCGCATCGGCGGGAAGAAAGCGTTTCTCTTTGGCGCCGTCGGCGTGGCACTCATGAATTTCCTGTTTGGACTTGCAAGCCTTGGAGTCATCAGTCCTGCAGTGTGGGAAGGGACGGGGCTCGCCCGGCACGTGGTAACACCAGCGGGTCTCGGCTTCGGCTTGTCGGGTGGAATGATTCTCACATTGATGGCCATCGTCTGGGGTTTGAACGGCTACTTTCAATCATTCGGCGCCCTCTCGATTGTAAAAGTCAATGCTCAATGGTTTCATGTCCGGGAACGCGGCACGTTTGCCGGGATCTTCGGAGTGCTCATTCGGATGGGTCTGCTTCTGGCATTCCAGGGCGTTCCCCTGATCCTTCTCGTTCTCCCATGGCAATACGCTTTCTGGATTCCGGGCGCCTGCGTAGCGGTATTGTTTGTCATCAACTACTTCCTTATGCATAATTCTCCGAAAGATGCGGGACTCGGTGAATTCGAAACGGGCGATGAGGTCGAAGACGACGAGAGCAAACCGTCGTCACTCAAGTTTGTCATCCGCAAGGTCTTCGCTTCGCGAGTGATGTGGATGATTGCTCTCGGTTCTATGATGATCGGGTTTGTCCGTCGAAGTGTCGTCGACGCGTGGTGGCCAAAGTATTTCGTCGATTTCCATGGCGCCAACAAAGCAGGCTTTGCAACCTATCTTCCTTACATCATCGCGACTTGGGGAATTGCCCTTGCCGGTATCGCGGGCGGATTTGTCTTTGGCATCGCTTCCGATCGTACGTTTGGCGGACGGCGAGCACCGGTGATCGTTTTCGGATTCCTTGGCATGGCGGTCATGCTTGCGTTGTTCGGACTTTCTGATTTCCTGAATCTTGGCCCTGTGATGGCTGCCTGCTGCCTTGTCGTTCTCTCGTTCTGCGTGAATGGCGCCCACGGCATGATCAGCGGCGCGGCGTCGATGGACTTTGGCGGAAAGCGCGCGGTTGCGACTGCAGCCGGTCTCTTCGACGGCATGCAATACCTCGCAGGAGCATTCGTCGGCATGGGTGTTGGCTACATCACCACAAACTGGGGTTGGGGTGCCTGGCACTGGGCGCCGATTCCGTTCGCTCTGGTCGGCGCATTTCTCATGTCGCGGCTGTGGAACGTGATGCCGCGAGGAAGGGGAGGGCACTAACCTGTTCCGAGCGGGGCTAGGCTTCGTGCTCCAGAAATAGAAAAGCGAGATCGTGTGATCTCGCTTTTTTTATTCAGCTCAATTGCCGAAGGAGATGCCATCCGTCCGACAAGACTACTTCTTCATTCCCCACAACTTCTTTGTCGCCCTCTCTAATTCCTGTCCGATGAGCTTCTGGTCGAGCGTTTTCTCCGGTTCATTCTCAAAGACGGCGTAAGGAATCTTGAACCCTTTCACCTCAATGAAGTTCGGATCTTTCGCCGCCAGTTTGTCCCAATCGTTGGTCTTGTAGTAGAAATCCATCTTCTCATTCGGCAGCGAATGGAACAGGATGGAATCTTCTTGTCCTTTTCGGGCCCTGCGTTGGTTTTTGCGGACGGATTCTTCATACGAAACCCGGATATACATCAACGAGACGCGATGGAGTATGTCCTCGTGGAGAAAGCTGAGGGCTTCATGAATTCCGTCGTCACCGCCGCGGGCAAATTCGATCAACGTTGTTTTCTTGTCGTGATAGTTCGGATCACGGGCAAGCTTCTTTCGGTACTCCAGATTGATGCGTTCCATATACAGGTTCCAGATGAAATGGTCTTTGAACCAGTATTTTTCGTCCGTCCAAATTCGTGGTTTCCCGTGTTGGCTGAGCATATCATCAATTTCGAAAGTTTCCCAGACGTAGACAAAGTCGTCCAGTTCTTCGAAATCGGCAATATGAAAACGCTCCAGCCGTTCTTTTGCATCGGCCTTCTTCAAAAAGTCGATCACCTCGGACTTGCCGGCAGCCGGTCGACCCGTAATAATGAGTATCGGGAAGTTATTGTTCATACGATCTCCGCAGTCATTTACTTGAGTTCTTTGATTCCACCCTTCATACTCCCCGGCACGTTCTTCATGGCGCGAATCATTTTCTCGGTGGCCTTGAACACCGTCTCATCCAGATACGTCAGTTGAGGCGCGTCAATGCCCAGGTACCGTTTCGCCTCACCCATCATGTAGTCGCTGGCAGCCCCTGTAAACACGACCTGATCTTCGACCTTCTTGCCATTGACCAGAAGCTTCACAATCTCGATCTTCCCTTCAGCATCGCGTTTCCACTCGCAGTCTACGCCGGACATCTGAAAACCAGACCTCTCGACGATATTCTTGAGGACAATATCATGCACTTGTTTGCCGGTGAGTTTGAACGAGACCAGGATGTTCCGGAACGGCAGAACTTCAAAAAGGTCCTGCTTCGTGAGTGGGCCCTGAGAGAACTTCTTGCGGATGCCGCCATTGTTCATGAAACCAAGGTCCGCACCTGCCCCTTCGCGCTGCGCTTCGCAAAGGAAGTTGCCGAGACGACGGTCCGAACCTTCCGTGTTCGCCTCAATAGTCCATGCGCCGATGACCTCACTGTACTCCTTGTCGATGTCCCTCTTAAAGGAATCCACAAGCGCCGTCACCACCGTCTTCCGACCCGGATGATACCACAGTTGATGAAGTTCTCCGCTGTATCTTGTAACGGCGTGGTTCTCTATCGTTAGATCGAGCACACCGAGATTTTCGCAGTTCGCCCCCGTCTGCGCGATGATGACTCCGTTGATGTATTTCGGCGTCTTCAAACGCGTGTGCGAATGGCCCCCGATGATCACATCGAGCCCCTTCACGTTGATGGCAATCAGCGAATCTTCATCCACACCCACGTGTGTGACTGCAACCACCAGATCAACCTGCGGACGGAGCATTTCAATCAACCGTCTGGCGATCTTGATCGTGGGCATAAGCTTCACACCCTTGGAGCTGCTTTGATTGACCAGGCCGTAGTATTCGCTCGACATGACACCGAAAATTCCAATCTTGATTCCGTTCTTCTCGATGATCGCATATTCTCTGTCGGTAATCGGTTTTCCGGTTTTTTCATCCGTCAGATTGGCTTCGACAACTGGGAATTTTGCAAGAGCGACCAGCTTCAGGAGGTTCGCATACGAAATATCGAAATCATGATTCCCGGGCGTCCACCCTTCGTAGCCGATGAGATTCATCATCTCGACAAGAGCTCCCCCTTCCGCTCCTTTATAGAGTCGATCGGAAATGGGATTGCCCGTCATCAAATCTCCGGCATCGAGCACCAATGACGTCACTCTGATCTTTCGGATGCTGTCAACCGCGAAAGCAAGCTCGTTGAATCCACCGACGAACGGTTTGGGCGTCGACCTCATCCAATACGCCTCGTGCGGGAGAAAGCTCGCGTGCATGTCGTTGGTGTGGAGGATCGTAATTTGTTTTGGCTGCGAGAGAATCGGCAGCACAAAAAGCATGAGTCCGGCACCGATGAGTGCGAGACTTCGGGAGAACCTTGAGGAGAAGTGAATCATAGAGAGCATCACCAGGATGGATGTGAGTGATTAGTTTGGGGTTACAAGATAGGAAGAAAATTGCTATTTTGGAACAAAGACGGGCTCCGAAGAGCCGCATTTCCCATCATCATTCCATCGAAATTGAACTTCATGAAGCGCACAAGAGCTTTCATTTTCATCCTTTTCATTCTCTTCACTGGATTCCTCGAATCGGGACAGCGGCCGAAGCTGGTCATCTTCATCTCCATTGATCAAATGAAAGCCGAGTACCTGGATTGGTACAAAGCTGAGTTTACGGGGGGATTCAAGCGTATCCTGGCGGAAGGGACTCAGTTTACGAATGCCGACCTCAATTACGCTCCCAGCGAAACAGGACCAGGACATGCGGCTCTCGGCACCGGATCGTATCCGATGCACAGTGGCATAACGTCGAACGACTGGATCGACAGAAAAACCCTCAAACAGGTGTATTGCGTGGAAGATTCGACTGCCGAGAGAGCTGAAGCGGAGGGAGGCGGCGTGTCATCGAAAAATCTGATGGTGCCGGCGCTCGGAGACTGGCTGAAAAGAGTTTCTCCTTCATCGAAAGTGTTCTCGGCGTCTATTAAAGACAGAGCCGCCATCCTCATGGCGGGACAGAGACCCGATTGTGCGTTCTGGTACGACCGGAAGTTGGGTCACATGGTAACTTCGGAGTTTTATGTGAAGGAAGTTCCCGCCTGGGTGAAGGCATTCAACGGCTCCAATTGGATCGCGCACCATCTTCCTGCAACGTGGACGAAGGCGATGCCTGAGTCGGTCTATGCCAAGTACGGTCCGGATGATCTCGTGGGAGAGATGAAATGGGGAGGTTCCACGGCGTTCCCGCACGCATTTCAGGTTGAAAAAAGGAATGAACAAATCGTCTGCTCACCATTTGGCGATGCGATGATACTCGACTTCGCCCTCGAATCTGTGAAGTTCGAAAAGCTCGGACAGCGCGATGTTCCCGATCTTCTGCTGATCAGCCTCTCGTGCACAGACTATATCGGACATGCTTTCGGAGGAAACAGTCATGAGATGGTCGACCAGATGATCCGGCTCGATCGGGCACTCGGCGATTTCCTCGCGAATGTCGAGAAGCTCGTCGGACCCGGAAACGTTCTGCTCGCCCTCAGTGCGGATCATGCGGGGATGCCGTTGCCGGAGTATCGGAGGACCGTTCAACACAAAGATGCGCGCAGAATACTTACGACGACCGAAATCAATCCGAGAATAGAAGCGCTTGACGTCGCGCTGCAGCACGAATTCAGAACAACGGAGCATGTCATTCAATCACAAGCATTCCTGAACTACCCCGCGGGTGCCGCGGCCGGCATCGATTCCACTTCTCTCGAGAGACGCGTAAAAGAGGGCTTGATGAAGATTGACGGAATCACCGACGTCTACTTCCGTCGCGAACTCACTCACGGCACTTCTCAGCCACATCCTTTTCTCGGATACTACGAACGAGGGTATTACCCTCCCCGGGGCAATGACTTCATCATCAGACCATGCGAGTACTGCTTGCTCACGACTTCGCCGACCGGGACATCCCACGGAACGCCCTACCGCTATGACACGCACGTGCCAATCCTCTTCTGGGGTATCGGCGTCAAGGCTCAACAGGTCACGAGAGTCGTGCACACCGTGGACATCGCGCCGACCATCGCTAAGGTCCTCGGAATAAACGCTCCCAACACAATCGATGGCAAGTCACTCAAAGAGATTGTGAAGTAGGATTTTTCGAGGAGAAGTGTCGAGCTGGAAAGTGTGGAGAACAGAGGGAGGGGGTAGCCAGGGCAATCACCGAACTTCGTGTCGCCCGTTACTCTTGGTGCTCCATTTCATCAATCTTCGGTCTCTCATCAGGGAGCGTAATGCCGAGGTCCTTAAGACCCGACAAATAGTCGTCCGGCACGAGAGCCTCCTCTTTCTTTCGTTGAGAGCGAACACGAAGATCTCTGATGACAGTGACAACGAGAAACGAGAAAAGGGAAACGGTAACAAGACCAAGAACAAGGTTCGCAACGATCAACCAAAAGGCGTCAGGCTTCAGAAGTGCAAACATCGTTTTGCCTCTCAAGACAGGTGCATTACCGGGACGGTTTTGCGGTTTCCGCCTCTTGATATGTTGCAATTGGCGTACCATGGTAAAGTGCACCGTTCCCGCAGAAATCATCTCCCCCACCGTCACTTCGTGTCGTGCACAATTTTTCTATACTGATTACTTCACAATCATTGTACGATTAGCTTACATGAGTGTTGTACGCTGCCACAGAGCATCTTTTAATTGTGCAGGCGGAACGGGGCTTTTCGAACGCTTCAAGGCGCGCTGGTGAATTTCATTTTTTCTTGATATCATTCTGGCGGTTTACATGGAGACCTTGGTCATTCGCCACAGGAGCAACCACGTCACCCCGAGATGCCCGTCCCGATACTATTCAGATCGGGCCTTCTGTTCGGGGTCTGAAAAACGATGTCCCGAACAGGAGTCCCGCCCTTTTGATCATACTCGTCAGCGGGATTCAAAAAACGAACATTTCGGGACGACGGTGGCTTTGTGGCACCAATTGTCGTCCGTATCTCCAACTGTCCATCAATCGAAAGGAGATAATCAATGGCTCATACCTATGAAGACCTCCACAAGATGACCGCTGTGCAACTTCGCCAGATCGCAGATGGCATTGAAGACGAACGGTTGAAGGGACACAGCACGATGCACAAGGAACAACTTCTCCCTCTCCTTTGCAACGCCCTCGGAGTCGCGATCCCGCACCATCACGTCACCGGGATCAACAAGACGGAAATGAAGACAAAGATCCGTGCTCTCAAGGCGGAACGGGCAGCAGCGATTGAGAAGAAGGACTACAAAGGACTCGAGACCATACGCGATGAGATCCACGAGTTGAAAAGAAAACTGCGAAAGTCGATGGTGTAAGCAGGAACCCCCGGCGCTGGATCGAGAGGTCCAGCGCCAGCTTGCGGTTCCATCTTCTGTGTGCGACCCCTCATATTCCCCTTGAGTTCTTAATCCCCTCCTGAGAAGTAGAATTGTTCGGAATATTCTCGTATCTTTCATGAGCAGTCCGGGCGATGGAGAACCACCGTTCGGTATCAGGTGCAGGAGAACAGCATTTCAGAACAACACAAGATTGGAAGGGCTATGACTCATTACAAGGAACTCGGTCTCGTTAATTCGAAGGAACTCTTTCAGAAAGCAATAAAAGGCGGCTACGCAATCCCGGCGTTTAATTTCAATAATCTCGAGCAACTCCAAGCAATCGTTGGCGCATGCGTCGAGACGAAATCTCCGGTTATCCTCCAGGTTTCGAGCGGTGCCCGCAAGTACGCAAACCAGACACTCCTGAAGTATCTCGCCAAGGGCGCGGTGGACTATGCAAAAGAACTTGGCTGCGCGATCCCCATCGTGTTGCATCTGGATCACGGCGACACACTGGAGCTCTGCAAATCGTGCATCGAATCCGGATTCTCTTCCGTCATGATCGACGGATCGCATCATCCCTACGACAAGAACGTTGAAGTGACTCGCCAAGTCGTGGAGTATGCTCACAAATATGAAGTCACCGTGGAAGGCGAACTCGGAGTACTGGCGGGAATCGAAGATGAAGTCTCGAGCGCCGTTACACACTATACGAAGCCCGAAGAGGTGGAAGACTTTGTGAAGAAGACAGGCGTCGACTCACTGGCGATCTCCATCGGGACATCGCACGGAGCGAATAAGTTCAGGCCGGAGCAGTGCACGCGGAACGCGGACGGCGTTCTTGTTCCTCCTCCGCTCCGATTCGACATCCTCGAAGGAGTCGAGAAGCGCATTCCCGGCTTCCCCATTGTCCTTCATGGAGCGTCCTCTGTCCCCCCCGAACTCGTGAAGGCGATCAATGCCTACGGCGGCAAACTCAAAGACGCCGTCGGTATCCCGGAAGAGCAGCTGCGAAGAGCGGCAGCATCGGCGGTGTGCAAGATCAACATCGATTCCGACGGAAGACTGGCGATGACAGCGGCGATTCGAAAGGTGTTTGCGGACAACCCCGCGGAATTCGATCCGCGGAAGTATCTTGGACCTGCACGCGACCAGCTGAAAGAACTCTACAAACGTAAAATCGAGAACGTTCTGGGCAGTGGAAACAAGGCCTAAGCGGGCTCGTGCTCAAAAGAAACCAAGAGGTGACCTTCTTATGAAGGTCACCTCTTTTTGTGTCTGAGCCTTTGCCGTGTTTGGATTGCTTCGTCGTCCCCCGAAGACCAACGGGACTCCTCGCAATGACTCGGAATCGTATGTCATTGCGAGCGCTTTCTGCGAAGCAAGCTATCCATAACGGATTGGGCCGCCCCTTGAATTTCAGCCAGGCAGGCTTGACCATCTACGAGAAAACCGCTAGAACAACGTATACGTGAGCCCAAACGCCAGGACTTCTTTCACCTGCGTCCGGGTCGAAGCATTCAAATCGTTGATGAGTTGAACGTTCACAACGACAACAAAGTACTTCGCGACATTAATCATCATCGAATTATCCATCCTCATGGTCACTTCGCTGAACTTCCGGATCGGCGAGAACAGATCGAGATTTGACCTCACGAGGATATCTTGTTGCGGTCTCCACTCCACATCGGTCACCGATTCGACACCGCCGTCGACTGAGGTCTTGACCCAATCAGCCACGGGCACGGACGGAGAGTTTGCATATTGCCTGTACTTTGATGTCACGATCTCCCGCAAAGCCGCGCCGAGCCTGGTCCTCACTTCTTTTCCGGGCTGGTAACCAAATCCTGCGCTTTGGATCAGATATGCAGGATCGAAGAATTGCGAGACGGGCGTGACCTTCCCTGTTGCATCGGTCGTGACACCCTCGGTGAACTGCGTCTTCAGTGATGCGCCCACATAGGGATTCACATGGATGCCAAGCTTGTAGGTGTAGACAGATTCAAACTCAATTCTGTCTTCGACCTTTTGTATGTCGCCGCTCCCGAGCTTCGCCTGTCCGTATACCAGCTTATAGTTGTTTCCCCACGTATACGCGGTATCGTTCAGGGTCGACTTGCCATCGAGGCGCACCGTCCAGGAAATTGCGTCTTCACCTCCCTGTGTCCAATCTTTGAGCGAGACCTGGGACATGGTCGCGCTTGCAACAACGGAATGTTTCCAGCTCGTGTCTGAAGCCGGCGGAGCCGGCGCAGGAGTTTGGGCGCTCACTCGAACAGCAAAAACTACGAACACCAAGACAAACAATTTCTTCATTTCACTTCTCCTCCAAGTTCTCAGTATTCCCACAAAGACGGTTTTACAGCTTCGTTGCACAATGGCCGCAGCGTTTAGCCTCAAGCGGAATCGCCATGGAGCACTCCGGACAGAGCTTGGTCGTCGGAACTACCGGTACCTCCGCTTTCCTTTTCATCCTGTTGACCGCTTTGACAATGAGGAACACCGCAAACGCCACGATGGCAAAGTCAAGAATGTTATTGAGAAAGACGCCATACTTCAGCACAGATGCCGGCGTTTTGTCGACGGCCTCTTTCAGAGTCAAGCCGAAGGAGCTGAAATCGACACCGCCAATGAGCACGCCGATCGGCGGCATGAGTACATCGTTTACCATCGAACTGACGACTTTCCCAAACGCCCCTCCAATGATGATACCGATCGCCAGATCCAGCACGTTGCCGCGCATGGCAAATTCTTTGAATTCCTTCACGACGGACATGGATGTACCCTCCTTGGTGAGATACGAAACATCGCACGGTGAATTCCCACTGGATTGTGAGCCGATTCACACCAATGTAGTCACTCATGTCAACAATGGCAAAATCAAAGTTAGGATCGCTAGAGGCGGCTGAGCGCTTTTCTTTTGTGCTTCCTTTTCATACATTGGCGTTTGTGGAGAGGCATCGAGGGATGCGGTTACCACAGAGGCACGAAAGCTATAAGGTCACCCCGACATGCCTATCCCGATACTTTTCTGATCGGGACTTCTGGTCGGGGTCTCAGAACGAAGCCGGAACAAAATCGCTCGGCGACGACTTTGTCGATCATAATTTTAGCACCCGTCACCATCGTCCATTCCCACCATCCCTGAACACTGAGGGAAGACCATGCTCAACGACCAAACGATGATCAAAGCTCCCATCCCGGAACACATTTCGATGGAGCAAACTCCCGGAGGTCTTCTCTTCTCCTACCGATGGTTCTCGTTGGCGTACATTTTCGTCGCCCTTTTTGCCGTTCTTTGGGACGGCTTTTTGGTCTTCTGGTATAGCATGGCGACAAGTCAAAATGCACCGCTGGCCATGCTTCTGTTTCCCATCATCCACGTTCTCGTTGGAGTCGGAATTACCTACTTCGCCCTTGCAGGATTCTACAACAAGACGCTCGTCCTCGTCGGAGAAGGGAAGCTCACCATTCAACATGTCCCGCTCCCCTGGCCGGGGAACAGAGTACTGCAGGCTTCAGAGCTTACGCAGCTCTATTCTGAAGAACGCGTGATCCGAACGCGCAATGGCACACAACTGAAGTATCAACTCAATGCGATCACGAACGAGAACAAGAAGATTGCATTGATGAGCAACCTCACTGCTCCGGACCAGGTCCGCTTTCTCGAGCACAAACTCGAAGAGTACCTCGGCATCACGGACGTTCCCGTTCAAGGTGAAATACCGAGATAGTTCGTCAAACCTTTGCACAATCGTTTCCCGAGGATGCTCTTATGGCAACCGAAAAACTGAACATTGGATCCCGCTCGCCAGAATTCGGCAATCTCACCGGCACCGATGGCAAGAAGTATTCGCTCAAAAGTTTTGCCGGACACAAGTGCCTCGTCGTAGTCTTCGCATGCAACCACTGTCCCTATGTCCAGGCGTACGAGGAACGGATGATCGCGTTTCAGAGCGGCTACGCTCCGAAAGGAGTCCAGCTTGTCTCCATCAACTCCAACGAGACAGTCAATTACCCGGAAGACAATTTCGAAGAGATGGTGAAGCGCTCGAAGCAACAGGGCTTCAATTTCCCATACCTGCGTGATGACGATCAGGCGGTCGCCGAAATGTTCGGCGCAACCCACACGCCGGAGTTCTTCGTGTTTGACCAGCAACGGATTCTGCGGTACCACGGCAAGATGGACGACAACTACCAGAATTCGGGAGCCGTCAAGGTGCATCTTGTGCGAGATGCCGTCGACGCCATCCTTTCCGGCAAAGAAGTCAAGGAAATGGAAACCTATTCCATCGGCTGCACCATCAAGTGGAAGTGAGCGAAGAGCGGATCATACTGGAATTCTCGGCGGGAACAAATTATTTCGAGAGAGTACACATTGAGACTATGGCTCGTCTTTCTCCTCTGTTGCGCGGTCTTCTTGCAGTCGGGTTGCACTGAAACAACTCCATCGTCCGGAAAAGAAGTCTTCGTCAGTTTCGAAGTGGAATCCGCTTTCCAGAATGATCTGGTGACACTTCTCCTGGACAGCAAAACCCTGCTGGAATCCCGGGTCACCACCAACTATACTGTTGATCTTGCATGGTCAAGCGGATTACAAAAACTCTCGGACGACAACCACATGTTGTACTTCGCGGTCGTTGAGTTTGGAGCTCACAACACTTACGCAATCGACCTGACGAACGACACATCCACCGTCACCATCAATTTTGACAAGGCAACAAAGCAGATTCGTTTTCAGCAATATAAAGGGAGATTGTTCCGCGACTGATTGCTAGGCATTGGGAGAAGAAGTGCTCATTGATGCTCATGCACATTTGGACAAATATGGTCCTCAAGACGAGGATGGACTGGAATCTGCCATTGCCGAGATCACCCAACACAAGATCTTCACCATAAGCAATTCAATGGATCTCGCTTCCTATGAGCGGAACCTGGAAATCAGCAAGAGGTGTGCGTGGGTGTTGCCGACGTTTGGAGTGCATCCATGGAACGCTTCACAATACACCGACTGTTTGGGTGATTTGAACAAGGCGATTGAGCAAAGTCCAATGCTTGGTGAAATTGGACTTGACCACTTTTTTGTGAAAGACGCTTCTGCATACACAGCCCAAAGGAAAGTGTTCGAATGCTTTTTATCCGCCGCAAGGGAGCAGGGGAAGATCGTCAACCTGCACACCAAGGGAGCCGAGAGGGAAGTGCTGGAGCTTTTGGAGCGACACAAGCTTTCGCGGGTCATTGTGCATTGGTATTCAGGACCTCTGGATGTTTTTCAAGAACTGGTTGCCAGAAGGATGTACTTCACGGTGGGAATTGAGCTGCTCTATTCAAAGCACATACGGACTATTGCACAAGCGATTCCATCCAGACAGCTATTGACAGAGACTGATAATCCTGGTGGACCGAAAGAGTTCATCGGCAAGCTAGGGATGCCTGTGCTGCTGAAGGATGTGGTCCGCGGATTAGCAGAGGCAAGGAACACCACGACCGAGGCAATTGTCGAGACAGTTCAGGCTAACTTGGCAGAGTTGACTCGAGACGATCCGTGGTTGACAGATACACAACGCAAGATATCGGGGGAATGGCAAAACGGGCGCTAACAATCGCCTCAAGGCGAGAGACTTCGCCTCCTGCCATTGGCGTCCGACCACAACACCCCACAACAGGTATTCGCGAGAACGATATGATGATGAAATTCATCCTCACTCTGTTCGTGTCTTCCACAATGTCTCTCAATGCATTCAGTCAAGATCCAAAGCATGTCCCATCGCAAGATTCTTCAGCAGTGAGAACGCAGACGTCTGAGGCAATTCCTTTTTCTCACCCCCGCCTGTTTGAACTTCCGCCGCCGTTGAATGTCGATTCGCAGTGGTTTCCGGGATTTCTTCGTCAATCACTCGCTTCGCCATTGCCTTCCCTTTTATGGGAATCACGGCAGGATTTTGGAATTGCGTCCGCTTGGAAAAACGAGGTGCTCAAGCAAGAGGAATACAAGACGCTCAAAACCATCCTAGGTTCTATCCAAGCGGGCGGTGCCGCATATCTTGCTTACAGGTATGTCAAGAAATACGGCCTGAAGTAATTTCTGAAGGCTATGTGTGCAGCCGGTTTTTGAGAGGAAGCCCACATGAATTCTGAACGCCGAGATAGGAAAACAGGAAGGAAATGACAACTGAAATCAAGACCGAGCGTGACATGATCCGGCACGCTGTTGCGACCACGATCTATCGCGGGGCCAAAACATTGCGCGACGCGCCAGCGGACTTCGGAACATTTCGCATCAAGCCAGAATCCCGCACTCCCGTAGAAATCGTCGCTCACATGGGCGATCTTTTTGACTGGTCCCTTTCCATGGTGAAGGGCCAGGAGGTTTGGCGGAGTTCGCCTCCGCAGGAATGGGATCGTGAAGTCGCCCGATTCTACGCGTCCGTCAAAGAATTCGACACGTATCTGGCGGCCTCCTCGCCGATCGCATGTCCATTGGATCGGCTGTTCCAGGGCCCGATCGCGGATGCGATTACCCACGCTGGCCAACTTGCGATGCTCCGACATCTCTTCGGGTCTCCGATCAAAGGCGAGAACTATTTCGTAGCAGACATCAGTGTTGGACAGGTTGGGCCGAATCAGCTCGCTCCGAGGAAGACGTTCGAATGATCAACGATGCGGTCACTCAGCCGCTGAACACACATACTGTGCTGGAGTAAGACGGAGATATGATGACCAGAAGCGATCAAGCAGTTTCCAAATTCATGGAAGGTTATAACTGTGCTCAGTCCGTTCTCTTCGCTTGGAGCGATGAGCTCAAGATAGAGATGGACAAAGCTCTGAAGATGGCGTGTGGATTTGGAGCCGGCATGGGGCGAAAAGAAGAAGTTTGCGGTGCCGTGACCGGCGGTATCATTGCAATTGGAGTGAAATACGGCAGAGGAGAAAACGGAGATCGATCCGCAACAGAATTGACGTATGCAAAGACCCGCGAGCTCATGGATCGCTTTGCTGAGAAACACGGTTCCTTCATTTGTCGGGAACTGCTGAACGGCTGCGACCTCACGACGGAAGAGGGGCAGAAGTATTTCAAGGAGAATGATCTCCTCAACAGAACATGCAAGCGCTGTGTTCGCAGCGCGGTCGACATCCTCGATGTTATCACGCACTAACGCCGACGATTCGAGATGCGAGAATTCGAAATCCCCGGCGCATCCTGCAGAGTGAGATTCCACGACATGCCCGGGAGCGCACAACCCATACTCTTCGTGCATGGACTGGGGTGCGCTTCCTCGTGCGACTATCCGCGGATCGCTGCAGACCCCGCGCTTGCGGGACGCCGGATGCTGTTGGTAGACCTTCTTGGCTCAGGTTTCAGCGATCGGCCGGAAGACTTCGGCTATTCCGTTGAAGATCATGCTGATATGCTGGGTACGCTGATCAAAGGATTGTCGATGCCGTCCGTCGATCTCGTCGGACACAGCATGGGTGGTTCAATAGCCATCGTTGTTGCGACCCGGAATCCGGGAAAGGTGCGGAGGTTGGTCGTGAGCGAGCCGAATCTCGATGCCGGAGGAGGTGTCTTCAGCCGGCCCATCGCGCAACAGAGCGAAGCTGACTACATCGGTCGTGGGCACAAGGAGTCGGTCCAGAATGCTGTTGCTGAGGGCCAAACCATTTGGTCAGGCTCGTTGCTGATGTCATCACCGCTGGCCGTTCATCGCGGAGCAACATCGCTAGTCCGCGGCGGGTCGCCCTCGTGGCGTGAACAGCTGGAGGCTCTGACCATTCCACGAACTGTGATCTTCGGATCGAAGTCACTGCCAGATCCTGACACTGAGCGATTGTCGAAAGTCAGCATAACGGTTCGGGTTGTGCAGGATGCGGGGCACTCGATGATTTGGGAGAATCCATCGGGGTACGCAGAGGCCGTAAGAGCCTCGCTGTTTTAATCATTTCTTCAGCGTGCCTCGGGAGCCACATATTCTTCGGGGCGTCGGAGTCTTTTCGTTTTGAGCGTCGTCTCACCATCCATGGAATATTGTTCAGGAGATCTCATTGACGATGAAGTCGAAAGTAGCCGTATTGTATACGAAGCCGGAGAGTGTTCTTCAAGATTATCAGCGGCTCTTTACGCTGGCAGGCGGAGCAGAAGCTCTTCAATCCGGCGCTCCGACGATCCTCAAAGACAATATCACGTGGCATTTTCCGATGCCGGGAGCCAATACTACTCCCTGGCAACTCGAAGGCACGGTCCTGGCCTTGCGACAAGCCGGATTCAACAAGTTAGTGTGCGTGCAGAATCAGACCGTGGTCACAAATGCTTTCAAGGGCGAAGACTTGAACGGCTATGTGCCGATCTTCCGTCACCACAACATTCCGGCGCTGTACAATTTCCGCAAATCCGATATGACGTGGATCCCGTTTCGTCCCAAAGCCAGGATGCTGGCACTGGATCATATTTACCCCGAGGGAATCCTTCTTCCGGACTACTTCTTTGGAAAGAACATCGTCCACCTGCCCACCGTCAAGACGCATATGTACACCACAACCACGGGAGCAATGAAAAATGCGTTTGGCGGACTCCTCAGTAAGTATCGACATTACACTCACACCTGGATTCATGAGACCCTGGTAGATCTTCTGGCCATTCAGAAGGAAATTCATCCCGGGATTTTCGCCATGATGGATGGCACCACCGCCGGCAGTGGTGCGGGGCCACGCATGATACAGCCCTTTGTCAAGGACATCATCTTAGCTTCATCCGACCAGGTTGCCATTGACGCAGTCGCAGCCAAGCTGATGGGATTTGAACCGCTCGATATCAAGTACATCCGCTTGGCTCATGAACGGGGTTTGGGAGTCGGCAACCCGCGGGAGATTGAGATCGTGGGAGATGATGTGTCACAAGAAAACTGGCATTTCAAAGTGGGGTATAACTCTCACAGCTTTCTTGCGTGGCTGGCCTGGTATGGCCCGACCAAGGTATTTCAGAAGTTCGTCTTGCGGACACCGTTGGTCGTCATCCCAACCTTGATAGGCGAGATCGAGCAGGACTATCTCTATTGGCCTTTGAAATACAAGAGCATCGCAGCAGATTGGCGCAACGGCACGCCATGGGGGCAACTGTTCCAGCAATATCAACACCATGGACATTTGGCAGAGTGAGGCGGCGGGATGTCGCAAATTAGATTTATCATGCCTCGAACTACCTTCGTGCTTAACCTCATCGAAGCTCTCCACACCCTCATCTGGGCAACAAGAAGTTTTTCGCGATCAATCGTTTGACGATACCGGGTCTATGTTTGAGAGCCGCCAACCCACACCGCCGTCGATTTCGCAGGTTCAGGAACAAGACCCTCCAAGAAACTAATCTTCCCGAAAGCATGTTTATAGAGAAAGCCGGTTGGCTCGTCACTGTCTGCCAACCGGCGCTCATTTCAGGAGGTTCTGTGTCTATCAGGCCAATCAAGCGTATCATCGAAGCACAACCTACCATCGAAGGTGCCGGCGTACACCTGCGTCGAGCATTTGGATTCGGGAATACGAAAGATTTCGACCCGTTCCTTTTATTCGACGACTTCCGCAACGAAAATCCGGAAGACTATCTCGCCGGTTTTCCCTGGCACCCTCATCGGGGAATCGAAACGATTACCTATGTGCTCGCTGGAACCGTAAATCACGGAGACAGCCTCGGAAACAAGGGCATACTGGGATCAGGCGATGTCCAGTGGATGACTGCGGGGAGCGGAATACTTCACCAGGAGATGCCGAAAGGTGATCCTAAAGGAAGAATGCATGGATTTCAACTTTGGGCCAACCTTCCGCGTGCTCTCAAGATGACCGATCCACGATACCAGGATGTTCCATCGGCCGAAATACCGGAAGTCGGTGACGAAGATGGGACTGTAGTGCGTGTGGTGTGCGGAGAGTTCTGGGGAAAGACCGGTCCTGTCACGGGCGTGGCGGCAGATCCGCGGTATCTCGACGTCTGGGTTCCGCCGGGCCGCCGCAAGACGCTTCCCGTTGAAACCACACGACACGCCTTTGCCTACATTTTTGAAGGCGACGGAACATTCCGCGATGCATCCGCTCCGGGCGCCGTGATGACAGAGCAGGTCGGAAATGCCAGTGTTACAGTGCCTGACAGAACAGGAAACCGATCCATGGTTCTTTTCGACAGAGGAGATGAAGTCACTGTTCAGGCGGGAGAGAAAGGCATTCGTTTCCTGCTTGTTTCAGGAAAGCCAATCAAGGAACCAGTCGCCTGGTACGGGCCGATTGTGATGAATACGGAAGGCGAACTGAGGCAGGCATACGCTGAACTGCAGGATGGAACATTTATCAAGCACGGATAAAACGAACGCAGGAGCAACCCGCGCCACGTACTTAGTGATGGTTTTTGTTTTCCAGAAGGATGTACTGATCATCCTCGAAGAGAATGTTGTACGTGCGAAGAAAAGTCTCCCGGCGAGAAAGCCAGTAATCGACCATTTCTCTCGAGTCCGGCAACCGCACCTTTCCGATTGCGACATAATGATCACCAAACCGGATCGGACCCAGAATATCCTGACCGCCGGGGCAGCGAATGACGCGGAAATCTTTCAGCGGCAGCCAGCTGGAAAGCATGATCCGCTCTCCCAGTCCTGAGCCTGTAAGAAGAACGATCGTCCCTTCTTTGTGAATCACCCCGAGCTTCTCTCCAAACGCTGCTGCATCCTTGCTCAGTCCATGGAAAATCTTGGTGGCATCTTCGTACGTTGCCACGCTCACCGATGGCACAGTGAGTTGAACAACTGGCATGATGAGCAGAGCAACGACTGCAAGGCCGCGAGCCACCCTCGACCCGACTCTGCTGAAGAATTCAGAAAGACCCATCCCCCCCGCCACAGAAAGAATCAGTCCAAACGTCAGCACGAACCTCCAGTTCCACCACCACTGATCGATCAGAATTGAGTCTGCGAGAATACCCGCGAACATGAAAAGTGCTGGAAGGCTGAAGAAGACGAGCAGCAACATGTGTCGACGCTCGGCAGGCACGCGCTTGACACGCGCGACCCCGGCGACCAATGCAAGAAGTGCGACCGGTCCGAAAACATTCAGAACAACTCGTATGAGTGTCATGAACACCGGCTCCTGGCGATAGCGCATGGGATTGTGGGCATCCGTCGGAGCAGGACGATATTTCAAAGGCGCAAACTGAAAAGGATCTCCGAACTCGAACTTATTCCACCAGAACCAGACCAGGATTCCGGCCACGCTGAGCAGGGCAATCGCCAGCAAACGTACCCCCCTCCTCTTCCCGATTCGATTCCATTCAGAAATCCCCTTGTATGCGGCGACGAGAGAGACGAACGCCGCAAGGATCCATGCTTCATAGCGGCAAAGGCTTGCGAGCATCACTGCGAAGGCGCAGAGGAGAAGCCATCGATCGTTCTCGTCCTCACGCCAGCGGAGAAATGCGTATCCGCCAAGTGTAACAAAGAAGAGCAGACAGAGTTCGTTCATCGGCGTGAGCGCCATGTAAATGACGTTTGGATTCAACCCAAAGAGGCATGCGCTGACGAATGCAATCAGAGGTGAACCGGAAATCCTCCTCACGATCAGAAGAAGCAGAACTGCAGTACCTACGAGGCAGGGGATACCGAGAGCGGGTCCGGCGATTCCGGAATAGAACAGACTATCGATGGACACGAACGGAACAAGGAGAAAGTGCGGGAGGGGCAACCAGACGGTTCCAATGCTCTCGATGCCAGGATGTTGCGAATCGATCAATTGACGCGCTTTGACGATATGCGAAGCGGCATCGCCAAAATACAAGAAGACATGACTGTCGAGTCTGGACAAGATGATGCCGGTTGCAGAGCCCACCAGCAAGAGAAGCAGCGCGAGCACATGAGGCGCTCGGTCTCTTATGAAATCCTGCACACTTCGCATGTTCGCGGCAAATCCCTTTCCATCGTTTCGCGATCATTGAATTAAGCACAAATTTCCCTCCGATGGCAAGAGAAACGTAAGGGCTGAGTTGTTTGACTTCCTCTGATTTCTTATCTTAGCCATGGCGAGTAGTTCAAGGTCCTTCGCCTCTCATGTAACCTAAAGAGCAATGCCGATGAGAATGAAGTCTCTGGTTTTCGTCTTCCTCCTTCTTACTGTCTGTGAGAACCCGCTTTTCTCACAGAACAGATACAATATCGCGCAATTCCGGGACGAGACGGTCGACTTCGTCAAACAGCCGGCCAAATGGGAAGGAAACGATTGGTTGAAGCTCGGCTTGGTTGGTGCAGGGACTTTTTTGGTGATGCAGGCCGATCAGCCGATTCGTGACGCGCTGATGAAAGACCAAAGTTATTACAGGAGCTTTCCAGTCGAATTCGGCAGGCTCTGGGGAGAGACCTACACAACCGCCATCGTCGCCGGCGCGTTTGGATTGCATGGACTGTTGGCTGACGACAAATCGACGAAGAAGGTCGGATTTGAGATCATTCAGGCAGCCCTCTATTCAGGAGGAATCACCTCCGTTCTGAAGTTTGCTTTCGGGCGGGCGCGACCCTTCATGAACAATGGCTCAGCGGACTATCAACCATTCACACTTCTCGACGATGGATTCCACTCGCTCCCGTCGGGACATTCGACTCTGGCATTTGCGCTCTCGACGGTTCTTTCAAGAAATGCTCAGTCGAATACGCTGAAAGTGCTGGCGTATGTGCCGGCGGTACTCACGGTGTTTTCACGGGCGTACCAAGATTACCACTGGACCTCCGATTGTATTCTCAGCGCTGTTATTGGATACGCCGTCGCGACCTGGGTCGTTGACCTTCATGATCAGAAGGAGGCTCCGATTCAAGTCTCTTCCGTATACCCTTTGACGATTCGGATAAACCTCAACTAGTGCTTCTCTCTTCACGTGGACCTATGGATCTTGAAGCTGAGATACTGAAAGAACACTCCAAGCGGCAGACCGTCAGGATTGCACGATGGATTGGTCCTGACAAACGCCGCTTTCGTCAATTGATGGAGTTGCTCCTCCGGGGTGATCGTATCGTCACACAGCGCGCTGCCTGGATTCTGAGCTCCTGTTACGAATTCCACCCTCAGTTGATCACACCCTGGCTTCCCGCCCTCCTCAAGAAAATGCAGGAGCCCGATGTTCACGATGCGCTCAAGCGAAATGTCGTTCGGCTTCTTTCATGCATCGACATTCCGAAACCGCTTCTCGGAACCGTGGTCTCGCTCTGCTTCGATTATTTCAACTCCGTGGACGCCCCGATTGCCGTGAAAGTCCATTCGATGACCGTCCTCCAGAGAGTAGCGGCACAACAACCCGACCTGAAGCGTGAACTTCAAACCTCGATCGAATTGATGATCCCCTATTTCGGACCTGCTCTTCAGGCACGTGCCAGGATAGTGATCCGCCAGTTGGCGCGGGATCAGAATCCGCGAAACCGTCGGAACGCGGGGTGAGGGCTATCGGGGACATCATTTCGCGCTGAGAAGCGATCGATCGGACCTCAGCAAACCTGCATTTTGACCAGTTCCATCACATTCATCCACAGTTCGTCACAAGTCACTTGCCGTTTCACCGTCGAACGCGTACATTCAAAAGCGTTTCTCCAAAAAGACCTGACGACGTCACATCGCTCATCTCTCATAGATATGACCCATTTTAAAGACCGCTCCACTCACACCACTGCTTTCCAGAAAGGTGACTCAATGACTCCTCGTGCAGCCCTGACGCTTTCCTTCCTCGGTTTCTCCCTTGCTGCACTCGACCCATCGTATGCTCAGGTTACCGATCGCACCAAGGTGCCTGAAAAATACCAGTGGGATCTCACACACGTCTATCTCACAGACGCGGCGTGGAAAGATGCGAAACAAAAAGCGGCAGCGGAGGTCCCGGGTGTCGAACAATTCAAGGGCACCCTGGGCAGTTCCGCACAGCAACTCCTCGGTTGCCTCGAACGGGTCAGCGGCCTGACGAAAGAGCTCACCCGACTCGGCAGTTATGCGAGCATGCATGCAGACCAGGACACACGGGATTCGAAATACCTTGCGATGCAGCAGGAGATCAGACAGGTTGGCTCGGATTTCGGAGCAAAGGCGGCATACATCGAACCCGAAATTCTCTCCATCGACCGGAAAACCATTGATGGGTTCCTCCAGCAGGAAAAGAAACTCCAGGTCTACCGCCAATACCTTGATGACATCCTTCGAAGAAAAGCGCATACCGGAACCGCGGGAGAGGAAAAGATCATTGCCGACGCCAGTCTGATGTCCGACGCCCCCGGCAGTATCAGAGACATCTTCGCTGACGCCGATTTCCCGTATCCCGAGGTGAAGCTGAGCACCGGCGAGACCGTGAAGCTCACCAGTGCCGCGTTTTCGTTGTATCGAACCGTCGGCAACAGGGAAGATCGAAAAAATGTCTTCGCGACGTTTTTCGGGAAACTCAATGAATTCCGCCGGACCTTTGGCACTCAAATGAATGCCGAGGTAAAGAAGGATATGTTCTACGCCCGGGCCCGCAATTACCAGTCGAGCGTTGAAAGCGCCCTCGATGCCAACAACATCCCGCCACAGGTGTATCACAGCCTCGTCGACGGCGTTGACAAGAACCTGCCGACGTTTCACCGTTATCTCAATCTGAGGAAACGCATCCTCGGGCTGAAGGATCTTCACTACTACGACCTGTATGCGCCGCTCCTGAGCAACGTTGACCTGAAGTACACGATCGACGAATCAGAGAACCACATCCTTGCATCACTTGCTCCCCTCGGACAAGACTACACGAACGTGATCAAGAAAGCGTTCGTTGACCGCTGGATCGATTTCTATCCAACCGACGGAAAACGCTCAGGTGCCTATTCCAACGGTTCCGTGTATGACGTGCATCCCTACATGCTTCTGAACTACAACGGCAAGTATGACGATATGAGCACGCTCGCTCACGAGCTCGGCCACACGATGCAAAGCTACCTCTCGAACAAAGCACAGCCGTATCCGACGGCGGACTATCCGATTTTCGTTGCCGAGGTGGCATCCACCTTCAACGAAGCGCTTCTCATCGACCATATGCTCAAGTCCATCAAGGACGACAATGTTCGCCTCTCGCTGCTCGGCAACTATCTCGAAGGCATCAAGGGGACAGTCTTCCGACAAACGCAGTTCGCAGAGTTTGAGCTTCGGATTCATGAGCTGGCCGAAAAAGGCGAATCGATCACCGGCGATGCGCTGGACAAGCTGTATCTCGAGATTACGAAGAAGTACTATGGACACGACAAGGGTATTTGCCTCGTCGACGATGAGATCAAAGCGGAATGGGCATATATCCCACACTTCTACTACAATTTCTACGTCTATCAGTACGCCACGGCATTCACAGCCTCGGCTGCGCTCTCGGAGAAAGTCCTCGCCGGAGACAAGAATGCAACGAAGAAGTATCTAGAGTTCCTTTCCTCAGGAAGTTCAGATTACGCGATCAATCTGCTGAAGAAGGCTGGCGTGGACATGACAACGCCGGAGCCTCTAGAGTTGACGATGAAAAAGATGAATCGTGTGATGGACGAGATGGAAAAGATCCTCGACAAGATCAAGAAATAGCAGGCTGCTGAAAAAAGGCAACGTCGGACAAGGACCGTTCGCTGTCCGGCGACTTCAACAAGGAGGAACAATGTACCGAACGATCAGTGATTTCACGGTGGATTGGAAGGACGAGAGTGCTGCAACATTAAAAGTTTTGCATGCACTCACCGATCAGTCCCTTCATCAAAAAGTTTCGCCGGATGGGCGCTCGCTGGGTTTTCTTGCCTGGCATCTCGTCCTCACCCTGACAGAGATGGGATCGAAGATGGGACTCCAGATTACAGGACCTGCCGAGGATTCGGAACAACCGGCCCACGTTTCTGAAATTGCTTCGACATACGAAATCAGCTCGAAGTCTGTGGGTGAGGTCGTCCGCACGACCTGGAGCGATGCCTCTCTCGATGAAAAAATCAATATGTACGGCGAGATGTGGAAGCGCGGCTTTGCGCTCGCTTCATTGGTAAGGCATCAGACTCACCACCGCGCCCAAATGACGGTTCTGATGCGACAAGCAGGCCTCCCGGTACCAGGAATCTATGGACCTTCGAGAGAAGAGTGGGCCCAGATGGGCATGCCTGCACCGAAATGAGCCCTATTTCCGCCGCATTTCACCAGGCGATGCAAGGTCGAAATCAGCATTCCGGGCGCCGTTCACCGATTGCCGACCTCCATTTACCGAAAATGACGCAACAAACTGCCCACCAGAGAGTATCTTTGAGTTGAACACATTGACAAAGGAGATCTCTCATGGATTCATTTGATTCCCCCAGGTTTCGAGGATCGCTCGTTGCGGGGACAATTTTACTTGCCGTCGGTTTCATTTTCCTTCTCAACAATTTCGACTTCATTTATCTCGGGCCGGTGACGCACTTCTGGCCACTCATTATTATTGCCATCGGAATCACGAAGTTCTTCACTGCTGACCACCCTGCGGAATACCGAAAAGGTGCCTGGTGGGTGATGATGGGATGCTGGTTCTTGATTTCAACTCTTCACTTGTTCGGTTTCAGTTTCCAAAATTCGTGGCCGATTCTCCTGATCGTTCTGGGAATCAATTCTCTCTGGAGAGCACTGGACCCACAGTCGGCTTGCCGCCATCCAAAAGGATATCACTATGCCAACTAGCAACTTCCGTATGAGCTTTCAGGTCGTCCTGGGACTCATCGTCATTACCCTGGGGGTCATCTACACTCTCGACAACCTCGGAATCATCTACGCCGACAGCTTCCTGAGATTCTGGCCGATCCTCATCGTCTTGTACGGATTGTCCAGGATTGTTCAGTGCGATGCAGTGCCGCAGAAACTGTGGGGAGGATTCTGGGTCCTCGTCGGGGGACTCTGGCTCCTCGATAGACTCAACTTCATCTACTTCAGTATCTGGGACCTCTGGCCGCTGATCCTTGTCATCATGGGCGCGAGCCTCATCTGGGGCAGATCGCGAGGACACGCTCGGGTTATCATCGGCGCAAGTTCGGTTTCGGGCGATTCGAATTCCACGATCAACGCCCTGGCGTTTATGGGAGGCTTCAAGCGATCCAATGACTCACAGGATTTCCGCGGAGGCGAGGCTACAGCCATTATGGGCGGATGTGAGATTGATCTGCGAAAAGCATCGATCAAAGAAGGCGAAGCCGTTCTCGATCTTACCGCCATCATGGGCGGCATCGAAATTTGGGTACCGGAAGATTGGAAGGTAACGCTCAAGGGAATTCCGCTTCTCGGCGGCTTTGAAGACAAGACACATCGGACAGGGCTCGAATCGACCAAGAACCTTGTCGTCCGGGGATACGCAATCATGGGTGGCGTGGAGATTAAGAACTAACGCATGCATCCCATTCTTGCATATCAGGAACGAATCAGCGTCTACCTGCTCTGCTGGTTGATCTTTGGCGTCATGCTGGCTGCAGTCCTCGCGTTGCCACACGATTTTTCGTGGACGGAAGCGCTGTCTCTCGCAGTTCCGCTGACACTGGTGTATAGCGGTATCTGCCTTTCCAGTTGGTATGTCTGCCGCGTCTATCCACTTCAGAAATCCAGTCTGGCGCAGGTCATCGTCGTGCAGACGATGGCAGCAACGCTCACAATCCTTCTCTGGATTTTGATCGCCAGCGGTTGGGTGGTAATTCTTGAACGGGCGCTCGTCCTTACGACATTCCGCTCCAGGGTCTTGACCAAAGCCCCCTTGCTGATCGGAGTCGGCAACATTCTTTATGGGCTCACCGTTGCCGTTCACTACCTCATCGCCACATTCGAAGCCTCGAAAGAATCTGAACAACGGGAACTTCAGTCGCGCATCTTCGCACAGGAAGCCGAACTGAAGGCGCTCCGGGCTCAGATCAATCCGCACTTCCTGTTCAATAGTCTGAATTCCATCAGCGCACTTGCCACGCAGGATCCCGCCGCGGTTCGAGCAATGACTCTTCGCCTTGCGGATTTTCTCCGGAAGAGTCTGCGTCTCGGCGCACAGGAAATGATCCGACTCGAAGAAGAAATCTCGATGTCCCTCAACTTTCTGGAGATCGAGCAGATTCGATACGGGTCGCGGCTCCAAATCATGCAGAATGTCGAGGAAGTCTGCAAAGATTGCCTCACCCCTCCTCTGATTCTCCAGCCGCTGATTGAAAACGCCGTTCACCATGGAATTGCCCATATCCTCCATGGCGGAACAATCACGATCGAAGCATCATGGCGCGGCAGTGTCCTCCATGTTCGCATCGAGAATCCTGTCGATCCTGATCGCCCCCACAATCGCAAAGGAGGATTGGGGTTGGAAAACGTTTCCAAGCGTCTCCGGGCGATCTACAAAGATGACGCGCAGCTTCAAACAGAAGAAAGCAACGGCATCTTCCGTGTGAACCTCTGGCTCCCCGCTCAAACAAGCCGCGACTTCCACTCACGAAGCTCCGCCACCACCACCGTCAAGGTCTCAGAAAACCTGCCGGCCTGAAGTACACCTCAGTCCATGATCACCAGTGAGACCCCTCTGTCAAGGAATGGGTTATTGAAAGTCCCGCGCTTTTCGTATCTTTCGTGAGCTATGAAATCTCTTCGAACGATCATTGTTGATGACGAAGAACTCGCCCGAAGCATCATCCGCGAGTACCTCGAGGATCATCCGGAAGTCGTGATCGAGGCAGAATGTTCGAATGGCTTCGAAGCGGTCAAGGCGATCACCGAACTCAAGCCGGACATTGTGTTTCTCGACGTTCAGATGCCAAAGCTCAACGGCTTTGAAGTTCTGGAACTCATCGAGACCGATCTCACGGTCATTTTCGTCACGGCATACGAACAGTACGCCGTGAAAGCATTCGAGGTTCACGCCATCGATTATCTCCTGAAGCCCTTCAGCCGCGAGCGTTTCGATGAGGCGCTTGAGAGGGCAAAGGAAAAACTCGAAAAGGATCTCTTCACTCCACAGCAAGAGATCATTCAATCGGTAAGGACGAAAGATGAACCGCTCGAACGCGTCCTCGTTCGGGACGGCTCAAAAGTCTTCGTCATTCCTACTGGCAAAATCGACTACATCGAAGCGCAGGACGACTACGTTGCAATCAAATCTGACGGAAAATCTCATCTGAAGAAGCAGCGGCTCGCTGACCTCGAATCGCTCCTCGATCCAAAACGGTTCGTTCGCATCCACCGGTCGTATATTCTGAATGTCGACCGGCTCGCCCGCCTCGAGCTCTACGCCAAGGACAGCCGAATGGCGATCCTGAAGGATGGAACACAGTTGCAGGTAAGCAGAACGGGCTACGAGAAGCTGAAGGAATTGTTGTAGCAGGGATGATCCAAGAGGGACCGATTGATCGGGCCATCTGGTGATCAGGACATCGGGCCATTGAAACATCGGTACATCGAAGAATCGATTCATCGGATGACTTGAAGATCCGTAGTTGTTGAATCGAGAGTCTAACGGAAAACGAACGTGTTTACAAAACCTGAAGCTCTTCGGGATCGATCGAAGCAATTTGCAGTGTCGGTCGTCAAGTTCTTCCGGCTTCTCCCAAGAACAGAGGAAGCCAGAGTGATCGGCCGGCAACTTCTTCGATCCGCAACATCAGTCGCTGCAAATTACCGTGCGGCCGGAAGAGCCCGATCACGCGCAGAGTTCATCTCAAAAATCAGTATGGTGGTCGAAGAAGCAGATGAAACCGTGTTTTGGCTTGAGCTACTGATCGACGCAGAGATTGTTCGAAAAAAGGAGATCGAGACTCTTTTGGTTGAAGCGAATGAGTTGCTCGCCATCTTTGCTGCTTCGCTTCGTACCGCCAAAGCAAATCGTTGACGCGATGGCGCGCTGACCCGATCACCCGATTCTCAAGCAGCTGTCCTATAATCCGATGCCCCCCCTCTCATCAATCCTGTTCTTTCAAGGTTGCATCTAGAGGCAACGGTGTGTACCTTCATCAGGAAGAACACGCTGATTCCTAAGAAAGGCTCACTCCGAAATGCCCACCGGCGATCCCCCAACCGACTATTCGTCCGTCGTCATCACTGCTCAATTCGGCAACGAGAAGGACCGGTTGGGTGCCATCGAGCATATTATCGCAACTCACTGGAAGGTGTTGTATAAGTATCTCCGGCTTCGATACGCAGTGGCTTCCTCGGACGCCGAAGCGATGATGCAGAGCTTCCTGGCCGATGTGCAGGAAAAAGGATTCCTTGATCAGTTCGACGGCAGTAAATCTCCCATTCGCGCGTATTTGAGAGCAAAACTTGACGAGTTTGTCACCCGTCAGAAGACATCGCCGACCGACCCCTCATCACTCCCAATCGATTTCTCCCTGGCTGACGAAGAATTCAGAACCGAACAAAGAGATTCTTCCCAATCGGCGGAGGAGTACTTCGAAAGCGAATGGTTGCGGAACATCTTCACTCTCGCCGTTGAAGAGCTGTACGGCAAGCTGCAGCTTCAGGGAAAGACGGTTCAGTTTTTCCTGTTCCTCCGGCACGATCTCCAGGGGAGCGGGACGAGCGATCAGCTTTCCCTCGATGATCTCGCGAAGGAGCTTTCTGTCCCGCCCGAGATCGCCACAAGTTATCTCAAAGAGACGAGGGCAATGTATCAGGGTATCGTCACCGATCTCATACAATCCCTGACCACCTCCACTGCTGAGTTTCGAAAGGAAGTCCGCCTCTTATTTGGCAACGCTCCGAGTCCCGCTTGACCCGAAATAATCGGCTCAAGCGACGACGTTTTGCACCGACCTCATGATCTGTATCCAGCAACTTTGCATAGGGAGTTAACAAAATGAAAACAAGATTCTTCGTTCCCCTGATATTCCTTCTCTTCCCCATTCTCGCGGCGAGCCAGGGAGACCCCGCTTTCAATGGCAAGTGGGTGGTGGTGCCGCAGGCGAGTCACGACATTGCGCTTTTTGCATCGATGTCTGTTGAGTTTAGCCAGCAGCCATCCGGCGTTACGCTTCTGCAGAAATGGGGAGGTGCTCGTTTTTTCATGGACTCACTCGCCCTCAAATTGGGTGGAGTTACCAATACCGTGGCCATTCATCAGCGAGTTTGGCCGAGCAATGTCTTCATGGGGCTGATGATGCCGGTCAATGGATCGAGACAAATCAAGGCTTCCTGGGAACAGCAGGGCAAGGTCCTGAAGCTCGACGAATCATATTCCATCCATGGATCTCAAGGGATGAGCCCCATCCATGCAACGCATCTTTACGAGCTCTCGAGCGACAAGGAGACCCTGACGTACACGGTGAATCGGTCCACCCGCACAACAGGTCCGCCTGTGAAATACATCTTGAAGAAGGCGGGTTACCGAGAATCGTACTATATCCGACTTGAGGATAACTGGCAGGTGCAGGGGAAACTCGGCACACAAGCCTTCCTCATCAGTCTGCAAGGGCTTGCGAACATCGATGCTCCACGCCTCTATCTGCTCTATCCGGACAATTGGGATTTCACGTATGTGAATTCGGTGTTCAACTTCTACAAAGAGAAAAAGAATTTCACGTTCACCGAACTTCGGACTCCCCAGGCCGCTCTGCAGGCACTGAAGAAACATGTTCAAGGGTATGTGGTATGGGACAAATCCGTTCGGACGTCGCTCATCGTCGCCTTTACGGTCGCCGGCCTCGAGCGCTCCGTCGTTGTGAGCGAGGACTTGATACCGATGATGGAGAGTGCCGGCCTTAAACCGGTTGCCGACTTCCGTGGAAAGTTTACCGGCCAAACGGATGCTCAGATTTATCAGTGGGCGTATGACCAGTATTTTGCACGCTGCAATAAGGACTATATCATTTGGCTCGGCGGAGAGCATGGAACTGTGATGAAACCCGGCGTCGCTGATTTTGGAGTTGCGAAGCAGGTCTTCTTCAATGATCTCTCCAGCAGAGAAACCGACACGGTGGAATATCGACTGGCCAAAAAGATCCTGAGTCAGATGAATCCGATGGCGATGGTGATGGGATGGCATTCCTACGCCAAAGATCTGGAGCGCGAGCATGTGAAGCTGACTTCGAGTTTCGGATTGCGTGTGGAAGGGTTGAACACGCTCCCCAATGTTTCGTTTGCAAGCCAGGTGCCGGTTACGCCGGGATTCAAGTTCACAAACAATCACCATCTGGTCCCGGGCAAAGACTACACACCGGAGAAGAAAGTCTACGTCACTTGCATACAGACCGACGGCATCGGGCTTGGCGCGTGGCTGAAACCCGGCAGGGGCGAAATCCCATACGCATGGGAAGTGCTCATGAATTACGTCTGGATGGCGCCGGCAATGGCAGAGTATTTCTACACCATGGCGACACCGAATGACTATTTCATTGGCTGTCTCTCCGGACCCGGCTACATGTATCCCAAAGCCGTTCCGCCAAAGCTGCTACCGCCATTAATCGCGGAAGCGAAAAAGGACATGGACGTTCTCGATCTGGACGTGTTCGAGATCATGGATTACTCCGAGGGCGCAACCGTTGAAGGCAACCCGGATCTGACGAGAGACATCGTCGACGCGTATTACAAAGGCATGCCGAATGCGATTGGCTTCGTGAACGGCTATGCTCCGGCGTTCACCTTCACCTCAAAGGACGGCAAGCCGTTTATTTCATTTGACTACTACCTCGCATCCGAGCCTTCAGAAGCGGATGCAGCGGCGGACCTTGAAGAACTCGCAAAGATCAACAGCAAGCGGCCGTATTTCCTCCTCGTCCATGTTCGGGAATACAGCGATGTCAAACGAGTGAAGGGAATTTTCGGCAGGCTCGGGTCCGACTTTGAAGTCGTTCCACTGGATGTTTTTCTAAAGCTTGCAGGAAAGGCACCAACGTTCGAGGAGAGATTCCTCGAGCGCAAAAAGAACTAGCGGTCGTGCTCTCACGATAAGCTATTTCCAGAAGACTCGAACGGTTTCGGATCAGATCTTTCTTCGCGTCACTCTGCGGTCTTTGCGGTTTGAATCAAACCGCTGAGAACGCCAAGAAACGCAAGGGGTATTTTGAATAGGGCTCTGATGAACAATTACCTCATCCATATATTGTGAAGGACTATGCCGACACGCCCATACGTACTTGCTGAGACTACCTGGAAGACGATTAAATCGACAAAGTACACCGTCGCCATTCTCCCGTGGGGCGCCACAGAGGCGCACAACTATCATCTCCCGTACGGAACGGACAATGTCGAATCCGATTACGTCGCCACAGAATCTGCAAGGATCGCCTGGGAAGCCGGAGCCAAAGTCATCGTTCTTCCAACGGTGCCATTCGGCGTCAACACAGGCCAGCTTGACATCAAGCTCACCATCAACATCAATCCAAGCACGCAGTTCACATTGCTCAAAGATGTGGTCGATTCATTGTCACGACAGGGAATTCAGAAACTCGTCGTGCTGAACAGCCATGGAGGAAACGATTTCCGGCAGATGCTCAGGGAAATTGCGCTGCAGTATCCGGAGATGTTTGTCTGCACGATCAACTGGTGGCAGATCATCGATCAGAAGGCACATTTTGCCGTGCCCGACGACCATGCAGGAGAAATGGAAACAAGCGTCATGCTCAACATCGCACCCGATCTCGTGCTTCCATTGAACGAAGCCGGAGACGGAGCAGCCCGCAAGTTCAAGATCCAGGGACTTCGTGAGCGTTGGGTGTGGACTCCGAGACAATGGACGCAGGTTACGAAGGATACCGGTGTCGGCAATCCGAAGCGAGCTACGGCAGTCAAAGGAAAGGGCTACCTCAAAGAAGTGACGCAAAAGGTGAGCGACTTCCTGAAAGAGCTCGCGGCCGCGAATCCGAAGGATTTGTACGAATAACAGGATGAGATGACCGTCACCTTGACGGGCCTTTCCTATTTAGGTGACGGTCATCTACCAACCCTATGAACTGGCGACTCATCCTTTCCCTTTCTCTCCTCGGCATCGCACTTGGCGTCGCCTCCGTGTTTGGCTTCACGAGCGGGCGTGAATGGCTCGCCTGGCTCTCTATCGGAGTCTATTCAGCCTGGAAATTTTCCATTCGCTCACGCGAAGAGCTTTTTCTACATGGCTTCTACCTCGGTATTCTCACCGGATGCTTCAGCTCAGTTGTTCAGGCCCTGTTCATCTCTCCATATCTCGCGAACAATCCACGGATGGTTGAAGCGCTGAACGCATTGCCTCAGGGTTTGCATCCGGCTGCCATAATCCTCATCATGGGTCCCATCATAGGAACGGTGAGCGGTGTGGTGTTTGGGGTTCTTGCTGTGGTTGTTGGCAAGCTGGTGCAACGAAACCTGTAGGACAGGTTGACAACCTGCCCTGCAATGGGATTGACCCAATCCTCCCAATGACCGTCACCTTCCACCTCGACAAGTTCCGCCATTGGTTGAAACGAACGACCTGTGTTGCAGAAATGGCAAATACAAAACATACCGGGTCTCCGGTATTGCCCATCGCAAAGCTTATTCGTACCATTTTCGTAGCCGTCACAGCAGAGCTCCCCTATGAGCGACCGAGTTTTGTCTCGTCTTTTATTCCTCGTGATGTATCCGTGCATCCTCCTCGCGCAAGGAGTTGACCTTCGCGGTGTCGTTTCTGACAGCACTACCGGCGAGAAAATACCTTTTGCCAACGTGACCATCGTCGGCCTCAACCGCGGCGCTAGTTCCAATCTTCAGGGATTCTACCTCATCCCAAATCTCTTGCCCGGCCGCTACACCATCGCCGCAAGCTCCGTCGGATACGCTACTCGCACGGCAACCGCAGAGGTCCGCGGGACGCAGCCGGTTGTTGTAAATTTCCGGCTCCCCTTGAGACCGGTTGAATTGTCGGAAGTCATGGTCACCGCCACTGCGAAACGAGAGCTTACGGAAATCCACACGAGCGTGCACGTTCTAGAACAGCGGGATATCCACGCCGTTCCGATGGCGGCCCAGGAAGATATCTTCAGGTCAATCGGAATACTTCCAGGGATTGTCTCCACCAGCGATGTGAGCTCTCAATTCTACGTCCGCGGCGGGGCTGGTGACCAGAATCTTATTCTTCTCGATGGAATGCGCATTTACAATCCCTACCATGCGTTCGGCATCTTCAGCGTCTTCGATCCCGATATTGTCAAGACGACAGAGGTCTATACCGGTGCGTATCCGGCTGACTACGGAGGAAGATTGTCGTCCGTTGTCAGCATGACGACCAAGGACGGCGGGTCGAATTCAATCTCCGGACGGGCGAACATCAATTTTCTTTCTTCGAAGCTGCAGCTCGACGGCCCCTTTCCTGTCGGCGAGGACGTGACGTTTCTCTTGAGCGGACGGAAATCTCTCTTTTCCCAGACCTTCACCAAGTTTCTAAACAAAGACGTCCCCTTGTCTTTCTTCGATGGGTTCGCGAAGGTCATGTTTCAACCCGGACAATCCCAGGGGAAGTTCAGTCTTCAGACGTTTCAGAGCGGAGACGACCTCAAATCCTCCGATCCGAATCAACCAGACTATTCGTGGCGCACAAGCGCGACCGGTTTCACAGCCAGTGGATTGATCGACGACAGGTTGTATGTCACGGCTGTCGGGTTTGAGAGCCGTGTGACTGCAGAACGGGATGCGAAGCAATCCAAGACCATCTCTGCCGCATTTACATCTGTCCTTGAAACAGGGATGCGGGCCAATGCCACCGCGTATTTAGACTCGGGAGATTTGTTTTTCTTCGGATTTGACTTCAGTTTTCCGACACTCGACTACAATACAACAAACAGTTTCGGCGCCAGGAGCGAGTTGACGAGTTCTCTCGTCGATGCTTCAGCATCTATCCGTTACCAAACTGCACCGGGTAAATTGCGTGCTGATGTTGGTCTGTTCTTTGATTTTGGCAGCCTCTTCGAAAGAAGCGGCGGTCTTGAGGTCCTTCAACCGCGCATCAACGTGAGCTATGAGCTTTGGGATACGTGGAAGGCGAAGGCAGCGTATGGCCGGTTCACACAAAGCATTGTCACGGTGAACAACGAGGATGACATCATCTCGGTATTTGATGCATGGATCCGGGTGCCGGAGGGACTCAAGAGCGAACAAGCCGACCACTTTGTTTTGGGTCTTGGAGGAAACTTCCTTCCTTCATTGTCGACCAACTTCGAGACCTACTTCAAGAATTATGAATCCCTGGTGCTGTATAATCGGGACAAAGTTGGGCCTCTTGATCCTGATTACATCGGAGGGACGGGGAAAGCCTATGGTGTCGAATGCATGATCAGGTTCGGCAGCGACATTGTTGATCTCTATGCCGCGTATACGCTTAGCCTGACGACGGTGACATCCAATGGCTTCACGTACTATCCCCGATACGACCGGCGGCACAACCTGAATCTGCTGTCCGTGCTTCATGTCGCGCCGGCATTCGATGTGACGCTTCGTTGGACTCTGGGATCGGGATTTCCCTTCTCCCAATCAGTCGGCTATTATGACCGCCTCAACATGCAGACTCTTTTCCGTGGTTCGTATCTTGGGGAGACGGGGAACCCGTACGTCATTCTTGGTGACAAGAACGCTTCCCGTCTTCCGGCCTATCACCGGCTGGACGCGAGTGCCTCTTACCGATTCACAATCCGCCCGATCACCGGGAATGTTGGCGTGAACATCATTAATGTTTACAACCAGAAAAACATTTTCTACTTCGACCGAAAAACCGGTGAACAAACCAACATGCTGCCGTTCTTTCCAACGGCGACGTTGACGATAGATTTCTGAGAAGGACACCAAAAAGTGGTTTGCTTGGAAAAACAACGTTTACTGCTGGCTGCTTCCTTGATTGCCCTGCTGTTGGCTGCAGGGTGCGATCACTCGTTCGATCCACGGGGTCCTTACGTGAAGCGACTGGTGGTGTATTCTGTGCTGTCGAATCGCTCAGACAGTCAGTACGTTCGCATCTATACAACGTACAATCCGACAGGTTATGACCCTCTTGAAAACACCAGTGATACGTATGTCCGGAACGCGAAGGTGACCATGACAGATGATTCGGCGACTTACAATCTCAAGGAGACAGTTATCCCGCGCGATGACAGAAGTCGTTACTCTTCAGATTTGGTGGCATATTCTGCTTATCCTTCCCCGCTTCGTCCGGGAAAGCAGTACTCGCTCGCGATCACATCGGATCAAGGAAATGCGACAGCCACAGTGTCAGTTCCTGGGAAGGGATATATTTACAACAACACGCCATACATTTTTGTGAACCCTCGCATAAGTGTCGAAGATATTCCCGTTTCAGTGACTCTCTCGTCGAGCGCACAAGCATATCTCGTTCGTCTCTACATCAACTACGATCTGGGCAGCGGTCAAAATGTGGAGCATAGACGATTGGAAATTCCTTCGAGGATTGATTCTGTAGGAGGGTCCTTCCAGTACACATACCTATTTACCTACCCGACGTTAACGCGTCGTCCCTCGAATATCAATTCATCCCTGAATCTCGTTTATCCCTGGGCGGCCTACTTTGCGATTTACAGGGGTCTGGAAGCTCAATACGCAATTTGGTACAAGCTGACAAGCGCTACGTTCATTCTCACTCAAGTCGAGACAAACCTCTACAATTACTACAACGTCGCCAACGGGTTTCGAGATCCGTACTCCATCAGGGAGGACCAGCCGGATTATACGAACATCGCGGGAGGATTTGGAGTGTTTGGTGCGATGGTGGAGGATTCCGTGGTTGTCGATCTACAAGCTCGCTAGAACCTCAAGACACGTTGACAACCTGCCCGAAAAAGCGTTGCTGACAAGATAGTGTCGGTGTTGACCGCCTGGATATTCTTCCCTCCTTTTTTCCTATATTGACCCTGCCGGCTCAAATTTACGTTTGGTTACCCATCTAACCCTCGCAGAGTATTCATCATGTCGAAATTGAATCAATCAGCCACCTGGAAAGCTCTCGAGCAACATCAACGAGAAATCGCCCCTCAGCACATGCGTGCAATGTTTGCAACGGATCCACATCGATTTGGGAAGTTTTCAGTCCGGTGGAACGACTTTCTTCTGGACTATTCCAAGAATCGTATAGCCGAACGAACGATGACGCTTCTTTTTGACCTCGCCCGTGAATCTGACTTGAAGAAGCGTATCGAGCAAATGTTTACCGGCGAGAAGATCAACTCGACAGAACATCGCTCAGTTCTTCACATCGCCCTTCGGAACCGATCGAACACACCAATCATGGTCGATGGCGTTGATGTCATGCCGGCGGTGAACAAAGTGCTCGAGCACATTCGTGATTTCTCGGAACAGGTCCGCAGCGGCGCCTGGAAAGGCTACACGGGTCAGCCCATCACCGATATCGTCAACATCGGCATCGGAGGCTCGGATCTCGGTCCCGTCATGGTGACGGAAGCGTTGAAACACTATAGTCATCCTCGTCTCAATGTCCACTTCGTTTCAAATGTCGACGGAACGCACATTGCCGAGACCTTGAAGCCATTAAGTCCTGAGACCACTCTCTTCATCGTTGCATCGAAGACGTTTACGACACAAGAGACGATCGTTAATGCAGAGTCCGCCAAGCGATGGTTCCTGGAGCGTGCAAAAGATCCGGCCGCCGTCGCAAAGCATTTCGTCGCGGTTTCGACAAATGCGAAAGCGGTTGCAGCATTTGGCATCGATACAAGGAACATGTTCGAGTTCTGGGATTGGGTCGGGGGACGGTACTCTCTCTGGTCGGCGATCGGTCTCTCCATCGCTCTCTCCGTCGGCATGGAGAACTTTGAAGAACTACTGCTCGGCGCACACGAAATGGATCAGCACTTTCGTACCGCCCCATTCGAAAAGAATCTGCCGGTTATTCTTGCATTGCTTGGGATCTGGTACAACAACTTCTTCGGCGCTGAGTCGCATGCCATTATTCCCTACGACCAATATCTCCACAGATTTCCAGCCTATTTACAGCAGGCCGACATGGAGAGCAACGGCAAGGGAGTCACTCGAGGCGGCCTGCGAGTCGACTATTCCACCGGTCCCATCATCTGGGGAGAACCCGGCACCAACGGGCAGCACGCTTTCTTCCAACTTCTTCATCAGGGGACAAAGCTCATTCCGGTCGACTTCCTTGCGCCTGCGCAATCGCAAAACCCGATGGGCGAACATCATGCAATTCTTCTTTCGAATTTCTTTGCGCAAACTGAAGCTCTCATGAAAGGCAAGACGGAAGCCGAAGCGCGAACGGAACTTGAGAAGGCCGGGCTGCGCGGATCGGAGCTCGAAGAACTCCTCCCCCACAAAGTGTTTCCGGGGAACCGTCCGACCAATACGATCCTCTTCAAGAAACTGACTCCCCGGACACTTGGCTCGCTCATCGCCCTGTACGAACACAAGATCTTCGTTCAAGGAGTTTTGTGGGATGTGAATTCCTTCGACCAATGGGGTGTCGAACTGGGGAAACAACTGGCGAAGGCAATACTCCCGGAACTCGCCGGCTCTGATTCCGTCACGAAGCACGATTCGTCAACGAATGGGTTGATTGATTTCTACAAGCAAAGCCGGACATAACTGTCATCCCGAAAAGTTTCTGTTCGGGATCTTGATTTGGGACCCCGAGAAAAAACATCTCGGGGTGACGTGCTCCCCCTCATGTCGTCCCGAAAAGTTTCTGTTCGGGACCGCGTTTTCAGACCCCGAGCATCCTTCCCCGCCCGACCGCCTGCGGTCAGGCGGGCGGGGACTCAGAGGGCTGAACAACGCCCACTTCGCTCAGGACCATCTCGGGGTGACATGACTTCTTCTTATTCCGTCCTGAAAGAATTCTGTTCGGGACCTTGTGTTCAGACCTCTACCAGAACCATGTCGCGGTAATGTGCCACCCTACATGTCGTCCCGAAATTCTTTTGTTCGGGACCTCGCTTTCAACCCCGAGCATCCTTCCCCGCCCGACCGCCTGCGGTCAGGCGGGCGGGGACTCAGCGGGCTGAACAACGCCCACTTCGCTCAGGACCATCTCGGGGTGACCTGTTGACTTTGTGGAACAAACAGCCCCGTCCATTGGGCGAAGCTCGACTTTCCGAAGAGCGAGAAGCACAAACGCCATTCCGCTTATGGTTTTTCTCACTTTTCTTTGTTAACCTTTTCACGTCCCTTCAGCTGACTCGATCGAGCTGATGCGTCAACTGATTAACCGGATTGTTCCAACGCCCCACTGAATGCCCCGAGGGATCACTGTCATGACTCGCCCCATCTACACATACACCGTCGCTCCATCTCTCCCGAAAGAACTTGAACCTCTCCATGAACTCGTGTACAACTTGCTCTGGGTCTGGGATCATGACCTGATGGAACTCATCATCCGTCTGGATCCCGATCTCTGGGAGAAAACGAATCACAATCCCGTCCTGATGCTCGGGATGATCAGTCAGGAGCGTCTGAATGCCGCTTCGCGGGACGACGCACTGCTGGCACAACTTGAACGCGGCTTCGAGCGATACAAGAAATATCTCGACACCGGGTCGACATGGTTCCGCAAAACGTACTCACAAGTGGAACAAAATCAGATCGCATACTTCTCGGCAGAGTTCGGCATCACGGAGTGCCTGCAGAACTACTCGGGCGGGCTCGGCGTCCTCTCCGGCGACCATCTGAAATCGGCAAGCGATCTTGGATTACCTCTGGTTGGCGTTGGCTTGTTGTATCAACAAGGGTACTTCCGGCAATACTTGAACGTCGACGGATGGCAGCAGGAGCGGAATCCGGAGAACGACTTCTACACGTTGCCGATCCATCTCAAGCTTGATGAATCTGGCAAGCCGATTATCGTCTCCGTCGATCTTGACGGCCGGGCGGTCTATGCTCAGATCTGGAAAGTGCAGGTCGGAAGAATCTCATTATATCTCCTGGACACAAACATACCGATGAATGTCCGTCAGGAAGATCAGGATATCACGGATCAATTGTACGGTGGGGATCGTGAGCTGAGAATCAAACAGGAGATTCTCCTCGGTATCGGCGGATACCGAGCGCTGAAGGCGATGGGAATCCATCCTTCGGTCTATCACATGAATGAAGGACATTCGGCATTTCTAGCTCTTGAGCGCTGCAGGGATCTCATGCAGACGCACAAGCTCTCTTTTGCTGAAGCGCGGGAAGCGTCGACGTCCGGCATCGCCTTCACGACGCATACGCCCGTCCCCGCAGGCAACGACTACTTTTCTCCCGAGCTCATGGAGCGTTACTTCTCGCGGTACTACCCGGAACTAGGACTCAGTGGGAGAGAATTCCACGGCCTGGGCCGGCAAGACCCAAACAATAACCAGGAGGCTTTTTGCATGACCGTCCTTGCGTTGAGGATGGCAGGGAACAGCAACGGCGTCGCTAAACTCCATGGCGTGGTTTCACGCAACATGTGGAAGAATGTCTGGCCCGGACTTCCTGCGCGAGAGGTCCCGATTATTTCGATCACGAACGGTGTCCACGCTCCCTCGTGGATCAGCCGTGACATGGCGGGCCTGTATGATCGCTACCTTGGTCCCCGATGGCGGGAAGATGCGGGCGACCATGGACTCTGGGGCCGCGTCGATCAGATTCCTGATGAAGAGTTGTGGAGAACACACGAGAGACGACGGGAACGATTGGTCGCGTTTGCCCGAGGCCGCCTGCGCAAGCAACTTGAATCACGAGGCGCGCCGCCGTCTGAATTCGCTCAGGCAGACGAGGTTCTGAATTCACAGGCCCTGACGATCGGTTTTGCGCGGCGCTTTGCAACGTACAAACGATCGACGTTAATCCTCAAAGACGTTGAGCGCATTCTTGGCATTCTCACCGATAAAGATCGTCCCGTGCAGATCATATTTGCCGGTAAGGCACATCCTCACGACAATCCGGGCAAAGAACTCATCCGGCAGATCATACATTTTGAACGCACTCCAGGAGCACGACGGCGGATGGTGTTCCTCGAAGACTACGACATGGTTGTCGCCCGCTACATGGTGCAGGGCGTCGACGTGTGGCTCAACACCCCGCGCCGTCCTCTGGAGGCCAGCGGAACAAGCGGCATGAAAGCAACGCTCAATGGCGCCATCAACCTCAGTATTCTCGACGGATGGTGGGACGAGGCGTACACTGCGAATACAGGATGGGCCATCGGACGAGGCGAGGAATACACCGACGAAGCGATGCAGGATGAGATCGAATCACATGCACTCTACGACCTCCTCGAGAAGGAAATTGTTCCTCTGTTCTACACCCGCGGTGCTGATGACCTGCCCCGTCACTGGATCGCAAAGATGAAAGGTGCAATGCGGGCCATCGGACCTGATTTCAACACCAATCGGATGGTGCGGGATTATGCCGAGAAGATGTATCTTCCTGCCCTCGACCGTTACAGCGAACTCAGCAGCGACGGATTTGCCCGGGCGAAACAGATCGCTGTGTGGAAACAGCACCTCCGGGAACGCTGGCAAGGGATCAAGATGGTGGAAGTCAGCGCTGAGAATCACAAAACGCTGAAAGTCGGCGAGACGCTCACGGTCCATGCCCGCATCGATCTTGGTCAGTTGAAACCCGAAGATGTCTCTGTCGAGTTGATCTACGGCAACTTGAACGCAGAGGGAGAAATTGAGAACCCGAAGATCGTCTTGATGAAACCGCAGGACAAGCCCGAGGGATCCGTGTACAACTTCCTTGGGACGAACAAGCTGGAGATGAGCGGACGGCTGGGGCACACTGTCCGGGTACTTCCGCATCACGAGGATCTTGAGAATCCGCTCAAGTTGGGATTGATCCTCTGGGCAAAGTAGCCAGCGGTCTGTGATTCAAAGTTCGCCAAAGCTAAGAGCCCGCTCAAAATCTGAGTGGGCTCTGCTGTTTTCTCACGCGACGCTGTCTCTCATCTCGGGTGTCACGAACCACTTCATAACACATTCTGGATATTCTCCGAACTTCAGCTTGATTTGAGACCCCGAGCAAAGGCAACTCGGGGTGACATGTCAGCCTATGACGTCGTCCCGAAAATCTTTTGTTCGGGACCTCAGAGACCCCGAGCATCCTTCCCCGCCCGACCGCCTGCGGTCAGGCGGGCGGGGACTCAGAGGGCTGAACAACGCCCGCTTCGCTCAGGACCATCTCGGGGTGACATACTAACTCGAGCTGCTAGCGATATGTCAGGGCATGCACGCTGATGCCCCCTGCACCACAGACCTTAGAAGCCTCCCGAGAACATTCCCCAGAATTGATTCCCCATCTCCCACCATTTTGACATCGCCGAGCGCGCCATGTCGTTTGTGTATCCGGTGACATACTCCCGCGCTTTCATATGGCCCGCTTCCGAGCCATCCTTCTTCAGCATTTCCTGGACCCGCAGTTCGATTCCCGGCAGATCGCTGAATGCTTTGTCCTCGTACTCCGTTTGTGCCTTGTCCATCATGGCGCGTGTTCGTCCGTACATGAGTGTCGCCAGGCGATTTGTCCGGCGGAACCACCACGTTGCCGCATCCTCACGGTACCGTTGCTGACCGCACACTTCGAAGCTCTTCGGGAGCTCGAGAGCGCCCGAGAAAATCGGGAACCGGGGACTTTGAGCCGGATTGTCAAATGCAAACCACGCCACAGCGCCGACTTCATCCGGCAGCCATCCGCGGACCTGGATCACCTGCGAGTACGAGCAGCGTGCGATTGCAATCGTCCGTTGTCCTGTGATCGTTCCGGGCTTCAGTGTATTCAACATCGTCATCAGCTCGCGGCTCATCCAAGGGTTCGCAATGGGACTCTTCACCATCTCAGGCTGTTTGCCGGCGATGCTGTCCTTCACGACGTCTTCCCGTGATCTCGGATACTTGGGTACCATTAAATTCTTCATCATATCAAGATCGGTTCCCTCGTATGTTTCGCGGTACATCTTGAGCACGTCGCGAACGGCAACCTTCTTCTCTGGCTTCACACTGAACGGCAACTCATCCGCATCCATCGAAAGCTTCAGCGACGGAGCAAACGAGTTGAAGATGAAGAATTCGCGGGTCGAGAAAGGTTTCTTGCCGCTATATGCCTTCCAGAATTTGAACGGCTCACCCTTCGCGGGATCCCACCAGCCCATGTCTTTCGCGACCGTCTGCACATTCTCCGAAGCGAGATAGTTGTTGGTGTCTTTGACGTTCAGCTGGCTGATCCGCGGAATGTTCGCAGAGACGCCGATATGATCGTCCGGTATCCTTGCCGCAGCCCACACTGCCCCTTTTTCCGCCGGTCCGGCACCGAAGATCTCGAATTGCCAAACTTCTTTCTTATCAGCAACCGTCAGGCACTCGCCATAGTCGCCATAACCATATTTCATGGCAAGACTTCCCATGAGCTTGATCGCTTCGCGTGCGGTGGAGCAGCGTTCCAGGGCGATCGACTGCAGCTCCTCGATCAGGAACCACCCTTCATCATTGCGCAACTCATCGCGTCCATTGATCGTGGTCTCGCCAAACGCCAATTGCTTCTCATTGAGACAAGGATAAGCGACGTTGACATAGGAATACGTCTCTTCCGCATCCGGCACATCTCCTTTGTAGATCTTCCCGCGCATGTCGGTCACAAATTCCGTGTGGAGATTTCCCCAGTAGATCTTCTTGACGGCGCCTTTGCCGTTCTTCTTGTGAGGAACGACATTGACCCATGTGCGATAATTGCCGTCGCAGGTGTGCCCGACCATCACCGAGCCATCAACGCTCGCCAACCTGCCAACCATGATGCTTGTGCAGCCTTCGTCAGTCTCGATCTGTTTCTTCTGCTGCCCGAGAGCTTGTGCGTAGACCACCAGAAGCAGCACGGAAAAAAGAAGCGCCATGTACTTTCGGAAGTTGAAGCGAAGAAATTGTTCCATGTGTTCAGTCCTTTCGGTGTGAACGTGACGTATGTGTGAATATTCTTCTATTCGTACCAAATTCGACCGGGTTTGGCCAGGGCCGGATTGCGCAAATATTGACCTAGTCCGCGGGCGACGACATCAGCGTACCTGGGGATGCTGTCGCACACCATCGGTTTGTCGGGATGCATCTCTGTCCAGCTGACCATCGTCTGCAGAACCGCCGATGTATGTCGACCGACACGCTTGTCGATAGGCCATCCATTCGCGTCAATCTTCTCGAACAGCAGTCCATGCTGTCCCGCCCTCACCACAAAATCGTCTTTACCTGTGAGCAATTGTTCTGTGTTCGTTTTGCCCCGCGTGGCATCAAGAAACGGTTCCGGCGCCTCGAATAAGAGTCCGGCTGCATCAGAAAAATCCCCGATCTCGCGATGCGAGAGGCCGTGCAGGTTCTTTGGAGAAAACTCCATTCCCATCTTGAATCCTTCCATATCCGTCAGCGTCATCGAAACGATTGCGGCCAGGTCCTGTGCCTTTTCGTGCGAGACGATGGTGCTGATCACCGGATATTGAAGCTCAGCCTCGTGAAGATCGATGACAATATCCACCTTTTCCTTCCTGATCATTTCCATGAAGGCGTACGTTGTTCTTTCCGTGAGAGTGCCGTTCGGCCGCCCGGGCCAGCAGCGATTCAGATTACGCACGTCGACATATGCGAGATATTGACCGCTCGGATAGTGGATATACACTTCGGGATCCGGCCACTGATCGAGCGGATTCGACCACCGATCTCCCATACGGAATCCCTGTTCACCCCAGGATGTCGGGATGGAGAATTCGGGTGGATAGGCTCCGCCGACTCTGGTTACCGTGGTTGCACTGCGGTTTGCGCTGAGAACAACGATCAGTCTTCCCTTTTGGAGAACCGCGTTCTCAGCAAAGATCCATGCGGCAAGTCGTCCCGCGGGCTCTTCAGGATGCGTCCCGCCGAGAATACAGAACGTCGCTCCGGGTTCCTTCCCTTCCAGGATGTACATGTTGCAGTCGTTCGCTGTCCCCTCGACACCGGAGAAGTACTTGCTTAACCTGACGACCTGCGTCACTCCGTCACTGACAACGACGGGCTCCTTCAGACGCCTGCTCTGATAGAAGCTGATGCCGGAGAACACCAGCAGCGCTAATCCCGCGAAGCCAAACACAAGTTTACGAATCATAGGGGTCATGGCCGTCTCCTACTTCAACATGAACAAACGGAGGAGGAACGGAAGCACCACGATGATCGTGAGCACTTCCTTCTGCCATTCCTTTGTCTTGAAGAAATTGTAGATCAGAACCGCGCTGACAAAGGCGACCAGACAGTAGTAGATGAAGGTGATGATGATATCCATGAGATTTCCTCTGACTTGAGTAAATACGAAATTCGAATATCGAAATGCCAGAGCAGTACGAAACTCTAAAGAACAAATCCTAAACGGAAGCCCCTGTCTTGCTTTTCAAGTTTTGAGATTTCGAATTTAGCATTTCGGATTTCGTAGCGCGATCTGTGATACGCTTCGCCCGAACAACTCATTAGAGTCCTGTCAGAAACCCAAGCTGCTTGCTGTAAATGACCATCAGCATCCCGATCATGATCATGATGATCGCCGGAATGATGCATGCTTTCAGGAACTGAGCATACGAATCTTTGTATCCTGTGACATCGACCGTCAACCGGCCAATGATTGCTGTCGGCGGCAGAGCGTCGCCCAGCGGCCAGATAATACTCATGCCCGCAAGCGCAACGATGGGATTGAGGCCAAGGGTGTTAAAGAGAAGCACCAGCGGGACGCCGATGACAGGAGCCGCTCCCCACATCAACACAGCTTCCGAGAGGGGAAGAACAATGAACAGCGATGCGAACACTATTGTCACGGGCAGTGTCACCGTGGTCACCGCCAGCAAACCGCGAACGCCGGTGAGCGTCATGATCTGAACGAGAATTCCCACGCACGTCAATGTTCCGAGCAACGGCAGAAGCTGATTGACGGTGTCCCGGGAAATCCTGAGGAAATTGAGCTTAAGCGGCGAGAGAATATACGAGACCAGCGCCGAACAAAGGAACATGAACGGGAGTCCAGTAACGACCGTTGAATGAGGCCAAGTCCTTCCCAAGAAAATGAAGCCGAGGAATACAACAAACGGAAGGATGATCTTGAACCAGTTCATTCCCTCCGGCGCAGCGGGAAGGCTGGCGAGGACCTCCTCGGTCTCCGCAGGCTTCCCTTTCCAGCCGAGAATGAACATGGTCGCAATGCCTGCCACGAGGCAGGGGATCATTAGCGGCCAGAAGAACCCGACATACGGCATGTTCACCCCTGCAGCCGTCATCATTGCCCACAGGCTGACCGGCGGCGCCGCGGCACTTAAGCCTGCAATTATGAAGACAATCGCCGCTGTTTTTACTTTGGGAACACCCATACTGACAAGGACTGTCGCAACCATGCCCCCACAGATAAGAACTGTCACACTTCCGGCTCCGGTGAGAGCGCCGGGAACGAGAAGGATGACGGTCAACAAGACCAGAAGAATTGCCCGGCGATGATGAAACCGTTTGAACAACCCTCTCACCACGAAGGCAACCCCTCCCGATTCCTTGAGGATGTTCATAAAGAGTGTTGCCGTGATGAAAATGAGGTTGATGTCGAGGTAGGTCATCGCACCTTCGGCGATGTGACGGGCAGAAATGCCAAACCCGCCGGCAACACACCCTGCAAGGGCGCCGATGAACATTGAGATCTCAGTCGAGAGCTTGAAGAACTTGGCCACGGCATACGCCGCGACCATCACGACCAGGACGAGAGAGGCATAGGTAGTGAGATCCATAGTTTACTTCTGATAGAGATTTTTCAGAACATCTGATAGTTCCATGTTCTTTTCAAACAGCACCAACGGAATTTTCTTTCCCGTCGAGATCGTCGTGAACCGCTTGTCTTCGTCACCGTCTTTGCGAACGACCATAATGTCTGACTGCGGACAAACGGCATCAATCGACTGTTCGTCGGAGTTATCGCCGGGAGCCGCTCCCTGAGCACGACGCTCCATGCCTTCAACGTGCGAACCAACCACCTTCATCCCCTGCTTCCGGGCTTCCGCGATCAGCTTTTTCGTCCGATCAATTTCTTCTTCGATCGAGACCTTTGCCGCTCCCATTCCCTTCAGACTTGCTCCAACCACAATGATCAGAGACTTGAACGGCTTGCCTTCCTTTTTCTTTGCAATGATGTCGCCGGCCGCAGCTTGCACATTGTAGACATAGTCGATCCCGAGTCTTCCGAAGAACACTTTGATCTTGAGCGGCCCGGGGCTTTGGCCGCAGGATGTCAGAAGGACGGGCTGTTCGAGTTTTACTTGCTGCTTTTGCGCCGCGGCCGGAGACCAGACCAATCCCGCAGCGACTACAAGCAAGAGAATGAACGACACATATTTCATGATCGACTCCTTCAGGATGATGTTCGCAACAACTTTCTTCTGTACAAGATGAAAATCATGAGGATGAGAAAGAAATAGAGACTCATGGCTGCAACCAGAGAGGCATTCAGTGCCGAGTGGGGTTGTGAGACGTCTTCTGCCGAGACACTCGGCAAGGGGGTCGGATCCCACGGGAGCCCGTATTTCAACATGAGCCCTTTGATATGCAGAAGGTGTACCACTGGAATATGGCGCTTGGCCATCGCAAAAACAACACCGTACCTCTCCTCTTTCTCCGGCAATGTGATTTGTCGGTTGACACCCGGTTCGAGCTTCAAGATGATTGGATCTATTCCAAGGTCGGCCTGACTTCCTCCAATATTGACAAAGGCTGCAATTCCTCTTGCCCCCGTTGCGCCAAAGTAGATTCCCATTCTCCTGGCAACGTTTCGCACAAGATCCGGTTCGTTGATAATCGGGATTCCGGAAAGGTTCATCTTCTCGGCGAGCATTTTTCTCGTTTCCGGCTCAAAGTCATTTCCAACATCAGCGGCTCCGCCCAACGAAACTCCCGCAAACGACACATCCACCAGATGTTTGCTCTTTAACAATCCCAGGATATCCAGAAGCGTCCAGTCAACCCTGTCTGCACCAAAAGAAGAAGATCCGAGAGAAAGGACTATCACCGGATGCACACCCAGAGTTTTAGTTGCAGCAAGCGTCGCAACCGCAAGCGCCGGAAACGATCCGGAACATCCGACTGCTATGGTATCGCCTTGCTTCACGCCGGCTTCGATGAGGAGCTGCACGACAAGCCCTGCAACGTTTGGATTGGTCGTTGACCTCTTTGCATCAGCGCTCCCAAGTGTCGTCACCATGTCTGAATACTCAACCCCCACGAGTGCAGTGTGATTCGGATCTACGGTATCGTCGAATTGAAATCCGCGGGAGAGGTAGTTCTCGCGCAATGCTTTGATGGCCAGTTCCATCGACTCGGAAGCAGCGACCTTCCGCTCAATGTTCCCACCGCGAGGAGCCGGATCCAATGAGAGCACAACACCAACCATCGCAGTGCTCACGAGAGCACAGAGAACCAGTCCCTGCACTTTCGGATCGGGAAATATCATCCTGAACTGATCGAAGAGTCTTACCATGCCTACGCAACCAATCCTAAAAGCCGGCCGAGAAGATAAACAGTGACGGTCACTGTGACGAGCGATGCCGTCGTGGAAACGATGCCTTGTTTCTCAAAGTTGTTCGCGATGAGACCCGGGATGACCCATCCGATGACTCTGAATTCGAGTGAACCCGGCGAGAGGATCGGAACCACCTGCATCCAGCAGAACGTCCATAACGCGCCGACCAGCACCATGAACACAAATATCCGTCTTCCGAAGATGATAAGATAGCGGGAGAGGAGTTTGTAACAGAGGTACGTCAGCAGTGCTGCGATGAGAGTCCCGAGAAGACGTCCGGGTTGATGGATGAAGAGGACGAGGTAGCTTGGAACAATGATTCCTCCCGGATAAAACCCTGTCACTCCGATGAAGAGCAGCGAAGCGAGCAATGCGACGAAAATGAGTTCATATTCCATATTCTTTTCCTTCCCGCCGCCAGTATTCGACAAGTTGTTCTCCGGCGCCCCGGATATTGCCGAACCCGAAAAGAACTTCGTCCTCTTCCATATGTTCAGCGATGGTCTGGGTTACAGTGTCCGGAGACTTCGACGCGACGGTTAGTGTCTTGTCAATTTTCCGCTTCACGACGTTTGCGTGCCCGCCGAGAACATACAGCTGAGAAAATTCCTTCGCCACCCCCGAGTTCAGCGCTTCGATCCACTGTAACGTCCTCTCGGGGCGGTCGGCGCGCAGATTCAACAGTCCTGTAAACGCCCGCGGTTTGCCTGCAAGCAACTCATGAGTTTTTGCAAGCACCTTGAGTGTGGAGTCCGGATCATTGGCTGCGAAGGCATTGACCGCGAAGATCTTTTTTCCATTCAGTTGCAGGCTCCAGATCGTAAATCGACCTATATCGTGGATTGCATTTTGTATTCCCCGCACAATGACCGCGTCTTCGATGTTCAGTCCTCGCGCTACAGCGGCGACGAGATCCAGGTTTTCTGAAAACTCGTTTCTCGGAAGAGGAGACTTCGGATCGGCCGGAGAAAGCATCGAAGTACGCGGAACCACTCTGAGCTGCAACGAACGCGTCTGAACGATTTCTTCATCGATATACTGTTGGGAATCCTGGGACACATAGACCGCCGCGCCCTTGGGAAAATCGAGATTGAGAACCCGGGCGATGTCATCTTCCCTCTCTCCCATTGCATCCGTGTGATCTTTCCGAACGTTCGTCAGAATAACCATATTTGGCTTGAGGATACGCTGTGATTCGACGAGATGGTTCTCCGGCCGGATGCTCATGATCTCAGCAACAAGGCAGTCTGCCTTGAGAATCACGGCTTTCTTGAGGGCTTTCTTCTGTTCGAGAATAGACACCAATCCGCGGCGGGCAACATCTTCCACAGTACCATCAGGCAGAACATATTGCGCCTGTGAGCCGGTGGATTTCGCCAGCACGACGCCACCGTTTTCTCGAAGGATCGAGGCGAGCAGGCGGACGACTGTCGATTTCCCGCGCGTACCGGTGACGGTGATGACGAGCGGAATGGATTTCCTCAGCCGATCGAGAACAACTCTCTCATAGACGAGGTAAAGGACAAAGACAAATACTGTGATGAGGAGGATCGTCAAAACAATCTCCAGAAAGAGGAAAGGAAAGTCTTTTTGTCAATGTCGGCGCTTTTTCGGCCACAGACTCAATTTCGCGGCAATCCGATAGAACTTTTCGAATGCCTCTTCGAGCATATTCTGATCATTCTCATCCAGCATCAGGAGGATGTGAGCATATGCTTTGAGGAGCGATTGTTTTCTGCGTTCTATCATTTGTTCGCCCGATTTGCTGAGCGCCACAACCATCCTTCTGCGATCATCGGCAAATGTTTCCCTGCTGACGCAGCCGCTCTTGACCAATCGATCGACAAGCTGAGACGTCGTGCTCTGGGCAATGCCGAGTTTGTCAGCGAGATCATTCACCGAGCACTCGCCCAATTCCCGAATTGTGACGAGTGCCTGGTACTGATTCAACGTCAGCTTCAACCCCTTGCCCCCCTGAATCTTCACATCACCGACGGGCCGATCCATCCGTCCGCTTTCGGTGATGCCCATGATCATCCGATTGTTATGCCAGCGGGCAATTGACCTCATGATCCCGGGCAGAAGTCTGACGATTCGCTCTGCGCGAGCCGTGACACTTTTTTTGGCCATAGCTTCAATCTTTCAGAATGGAACGTGCGGGTCACCATGGTTGCCAATTATATCGTGCTACAATATAATCGAACTATGAAGAAATGCCACCCCGTCGAACTATCTCAGGAATGAACGGGGTGCCTCCTCCTGCTTCGAGAGGGGACGTGCACAATAGAGTTCAAAGGGAGGAACGCAGAAGCGTTCGAAGAATCTATGGCAGGAAAAGTCATAAAAGCAGGAGCCAATCAGGGTTGGATCATCGCATTCAAAAATCCGCGCAAGAGTTCTGAGCTGTCAAAGAATGCCTTCCACGTGCTTCGCTATTGCCGCAGAAGCTGTCAGTGCCGGTGACTCCATTCCGATCAAGTTGTAGAACCCCTCCAATCCCCTCTGCGCTTCATGCACAATGATCCAGTCTTTTTCATCTTCTCCCCTGCGTTGGAGCTTGGGTCGTATGCCGCTCATGTCTGGTGCCAGGTCTTCATCGGCAATGGCGGGAAGAATCCGGCGGACGGACTCGGCAAACACGTTTCGTTTCGACTCTGCGACTGAGTAGTCGCAGTTGAGCTCATCCATGTACTCGGTGTCGGGTCCCATCCTAAGCCGACCGCCGAGGTCAAGCACGACGTGAACGCCAAGCGTCTCTTTGTGCGGCACGGGATAGACGAGGCGTGAAACCAGTTTAGCTTTCGTAGAAGCCACAGAAAAATAGGAACCCTTCGCGAACACCATCCGATATCCGGCTTTGTCGATATCGATGCCGGCCATCTGAGCGACTTTGTCCGAATAGAGACCAGCGGAGTTGATGATTTTTTCACTCGTAACGACCGAACGCTGCCCGCCTTCGTCCACCGTAATCGCATACTCTCCGCCGCGCCTTTCGATTCCCACCACCTCACAGTGATGCTGAACCGTCACTCCATTGCTCACTGCGAGATGATAGTAGCAATCCATCAATTCGTGGGCACTGACGATGCCGGTCGTCGGTGAGAAAATCGAACCGACGGTATTGATGTGCGGCTCCAGAGCGAGCGTCTGCTGTTTCGTCAATATCTCAAGCGGGACCCCGTTCTCCCTTCCATTGGCGTACGTCGCCTCAAGGACCATTAATTCGCTCTCGTTCGTAGCGGTAACGATTTTTGTGATCTGCTTGTGTCCGACGTTGTGCTTTCGACAAATCCTGTAGAGCTCCTCCCGCCCTTCCACGCACAGCGTCGCCTTCAAAGAACCCGGCTTATAATAGATCCCGGCATGAATTACCTCGCTATTCCGGCTCGAGGTTTCCATTCCGTATTTCTCGTTCTTTTCAAGAATCACGAGGTTCTTGTGCTTCTCCGAGAGCCGGGCGGCGATTGCGAGTCCGACAACACCTGCTCCGATAACAGCTATTTCAAAATCAGCCATAGGTCAATGCAAAATGGACGATGAAAAAGAGTAGTCGGAAAATAGGAAAAACCTCATTGAAAGGACAGAGGGAACGGTTGGCGCCAGCAACTCGCAGAAGAACGGCTTTCCCTCGCCATCCGATAAATCGCCAGCCGTCTCGCGGTCTGGCGGGGACGGCTCGATTTCTATAAAACCCGAAGGGTTTTGCATCTGCAAAGGCGTCGACTTCAGTCGATGACGACCCATTTTCATCGATGACCCGAGCACGCATCGCGGCCTCTCCTTTGTCACGATCTCCAAGTGCGATCTGCTCTCTGCCTATTGCTGCTGTTTGCTCCTTTTCCTTTTTCCTCATTCTTGCTACCTTGTCGAATCACCCTGTTTGGGCTCAAGAGATCGCTCACCCATGACCTTCCGAAGGAGCACCGCAATGCGCAGCATTCTAAGTTCTTTCTTCATGTTTCTCCTCAGTGCAAGCATTGTTTTTGGACAGGCTGCGAAGCAGACTGAAAACAAGTGGGACGTCAACGCCAAGCACGGCCCCTCGTCAGACGTTGAGTTCGAGACCACCGAAGGAACATGGATGGCGGTGGATGTGAGCCCCGACGGAAAGTGGATCGTTTTCGATCTACTCGGCGATATCTATCTCATGCCGTCGACCGGCGGCGATGCGAAATTACTCACCGGCGGGCCGGCTTACGACGTGCAACCTCGCTTTAGTCCTGATGGCAAGAAGATCGCCTTCACGAGCGATAGGGACGGACTGGACAATCTCTGGATCATGGACATTGATGGAAAAAATCTGAAACAGATTACGAAAGAAAAAGAGCGGCAGGTCAACAATCCCGTCTGGACGACCGATGGGCTCTATCTCGTTGGACGAAAACACTACCGGAATACACGATCTCTCGGCGCCGGAGAGATGTGGCTCTATCATATCGGAGGCGGGGGCGGATTGCAGCTTACGAAGCGGCGAAACTGGCAGCAAGATGCCGGCGAACCGTGTGTTTCTCCCGATGGACGCTATCTCTACTATAGTGAGGATGTGAGCGGAGGCGGAGACTTCGAATACAACAGGGACCCTTATGGCGTAATTTATGCTATTCAACGACTGGATCGCACCACCGGAAAGACCGAGCAATACATCAGTGGCGCCGGAGGATCGGCTCGTCCGCAGGTCTCACCCGATGGAAAGACCATCGCATTCGTACGGCGGGTGCGACTGAACACCGTCCTCTACCTCCACGATATGGAAAGCGGAAAGGAAACACCACTCTTCGACCGATTGAACCATGATCAGCAAGAAGCATGGGCAATCTTTGGAGTGTACCCGGGATTTTCATGGACACCCGACGGCAAGAACCTGATCATCTGGGCAAAAGGAAAAATCTGGAAGATCAATGTTCAGACGAAACAGGCGTCCGAGATTCCGTTCAAAGCAAAAGTGAAACAAACGATTGCCGAAGCTGTTCGATTTCCGCAGGAAGTCGCACCGGAGAAATTTGGTGTGAAGATGCTCCGTTGGGTGACCGTCTCCCCCGACCAGAAGTCTGTCATCTACTCTTCACTTGGCAAACTCTGGGTTCGCCCCCTCCCCGACGGAACTCCGAAGCGTCTGACGAAGGATGAGAAGAATCTTGAGATGTTTCCGGGCTTTTCGCCCGATGGAAAGTGGATTACCTACACGACGTGGAGTGACGCAGACTTGGGAGCAATCTGGAAGGTTCAGTCCGACGGAAGGAACCCCCTGAAACTGACTTCCGCAAAGGGGACGTACGAAGAACCTTCCTTTTCGCGGGACGGAAAGAGAATCGTCTATCACAAAACAGGCGGTGACGGTCTGCGCGGAAATCTCTATAGCAAGGAGCAAGGCATCTACTGGATGACGTCAGACGGGGGAAAGGCCACCCTGATCACCGAAGAGGGCTCACGTCCCGTATTCAACAAGAACGGTGACAGAATTTTCTTGCTCTCCGCGGAAGGAGAGAAAACCGCACTGATCAGCATCGGATTGAGTGGTGAGCAACGCCGTGTGCATCTGCTTTCAGAGAATGCAGAACAGATCATCGCCTCCCCCGACGAGGAATGGGTTGCACTGGTCGAACGCTTCAACGCCTACATCGCCGTCTTCCCAAAGACAGGTCAGGCCGTGAACATTGGACCGGGATCTTCGGACTATCCGCTGAAAAAGGTTTCCCGGGACGCGGGCACATACCTGAATTGGTCTCAGGATAGCAAAAAGCTCTTCTGGTCGCTCGGACCGGAGTTGTATACACGCGACCTGAGCAACACGTTCACCTTTGTCCCGGGAGCAAAAGACAGTGTGCAGGAGAAACCGGACACGACCGGATTGAACATTGCGTTTCAGGCGATCACGGACAATCCAACGGGCTCTATTGCTCTTGTTGGCGCGACGGTCATCACGATGAAGGGGGACGAAGTCATTCCCAATGCGACCATTCTCATCGAACGCAATCGCATCAAGACGGTCGGAACATCAGCAAGCACGCTGGTTCCACCGGGGACCCATATCGTTGACGTGACCGGCAAGACAATCATGCCCGGAATCGTTGATGTCCATGCTCACGGCAATTTCGAAAGTTGGACACCACAGACAAATTGGCGTTTCTACGCGAACCTTGCCTACGGCGTCACGACGATGCACGATCCATCCGCCACTACCGAGGCAGTCTTCTCCAACTCCGAAATGATCAAGGGAGGATTGACGGTCGCTCCGCGGTTGTATTCTACAGGAACAGTTCTCTACGGTGCAGAAGGTTCCATCAAAGCCATCGTCGACAACTTCGAGGATGCGATGTCACATCTTCGTCGCATGAAAGCGGTAGGGGCCTTTTCGGTCAAGAGCTACAACCAGCCGCGCCGGGACCAGCGCCAGGAAATCATCGAAGCTGCGCGATCGTTGAAGATGATGGTCGTTCCTGAGGGTGGCTCGACCTTCTTTTGGAATATGAACCAGGTGCTCGACGGTCACACAGGCATTGAGCACAATATGCCAGTGGTCCCGTTATATAATGATGCCATCCAAGTGATTGCGAAATCAAAGTCCGGACTGACACCGACACTCATCGTGCACTACGGCGGAATCATGGGCGAAAACTATTGGTACCAAAATACAAAGGTCTGGGAGAACGAGCGACTGCTCACGTTTACTCCCCGGGATGTTGTCGATTCACGTTCGCGCAGGCGCATCATGGCAAACGATGATGACTACTCCTTCATCGAAACGTCGAAAACTCTCAAGAGCGTCCTCGATGCAGGAGGCAGCGTTCAATTGGGAGCGCATGGACAACTTCAGGGACTCGGTGCGCACTGGGAATTGTGGATGCTGCAACTGGGCGGCATGACGCCAATGCAAGCTCTCCACTGTGCGACAATCAACGGAGCAACCTATCTCGGACTTGACAAAGATCTCGGATCTCTCGAATCGGGGAAGCTCGCCGACCTCGTGGTGATGGACAAGAATCCTCTTGAGAATATTCGCAACAGCAACTCTGTTCATTACGTCATGATCAACGGCCGGTTGTTTGATGCCAGCACGATGGATCAGATCGGGAATCATCCACAGAAGCGTGGAAAATTCTTCTGGGAGGAGTGAGCATGCACTGCACATATTCAGATTGCTGTCCACTTTTTGAACAAGGCAAAGACATCGCATGAGAATCGCCCTTATCCAACAACGCGCCACCAAAGACAAGGCCGCAAACCTCGCCCGGGGACTTGAAAACGCCGCGAAGGCCGCGCAACAAGGGGCACAGGTCATCTGTTTTGCCGAACTGGCATTCGAACCGTTCTACCCGCAAGATAGAGCGTCAGGGACTGTCGCGGATCTTGCCGAACCCATTCCGGGTCCGGCAACCGAAGCATTTGCCTCATTGGCGCGGAAGCACGAAGTCACTTTCGTTCTGAACATTTTCGAGCGAGATGGCGATCTGACATACGATTCTTCTCCGGTTATTTCTTCCACAGGCGAACTGCTGGGGAAAACAAGAATGGTGCATGTGCCCGACTATGCTTGCTTCCACGAAAGAGGATATTACTCACTGGGGAATCTCGGCGCCCCGGTCTATGATCTTGGCTTTTGCAAGATCGGAGTGGCCGTTTGTTACGATCGCCACTACCCTGAGTACATGCGTGCGTTGGCGCTCGCCGGAGCGGAAGTCGTGATCATACCGCAGGCCGGCGCAGTCGACGAGTGGCCAGATGGGCTCTACGAAGCGGAGATGCGCGTCGCCGCTTTTCACAACGGATTTTTCACGGCGCTGTGCAACCGCGTTGGAAAAGAAAAGAAACTTGAATTTTCAGGCGAGTCCTTCGTTTGCTGTCCCGATGGCACGGTCGTTGCGCGTGCCGGGAAAGGAACGGAGGAAATCCTCTCCTGTGATCTTGATCTCACCCTGATTCCGAAATCGCATGCGCGCACCTTGTTTCTTCCAAATCGGAGAACAGAACTTTACGAAGCCTGGCTGAAATAGAAAACACAGCGTATTCAATGTTGATCGCGGCTGTTTGAAAACCGATCTGCAATTGCTATGTTGATATAGATGCCCCCCCTTTTGGGAAAGCGGGAAGTTTCACGAACTTCGGAACAGACACAGCGCTTGTAACGATGACTACCGTAGAAATCATAGCTCTTGCCTTCTCGCTTTCACTCGATTGCTTTGCAGTCTCTTTGGCATTGAGCGCATCCGGTTATCTCAATGATAAAAGAGCCGCGTTCAGAATTTCTTTCCACTTCGGCCTGTTTCAGTCTTTGATGCCGATCGCAGGTTGGTCTGTCGGTGCGCAAATCGAGCCCTATATTGCATCATTCGATCATTGGATTGCATTTGCGCTTTTATCGTTCGTTGCGATCCGTATGGCTCTCGCTTCAAAAGAGGTGCCCAGTACCGAGCCATCCAAGGATCCCAGCCGGGGGTGGACACTTGTCACACTCTCCACAGCAACAAGCATTGACGCTCTCGCTGTAGGATTGGGACTGGCAGCGCTGGGAATCGAAGTCTGGTACCCCAGCGTTATCATTGGATGCGTGACAATGCTCGTTTCGATGTTTGCGATCGCCGGAGGAAGGCGGGCGCGTCGTTCGCTTGGTTCTCATGCACAGATCCTCGGCGCAGTTGTTCTCTTGATCATTGCTCTCAAGGTCGTCATTGTACACGGAGTGTGAAGCTCACTTTTCAGACCCCCCACTTTTATGGATCGAATCTACTTTCAAAACTCAAGACACCTGACGCTCATCGGCTGCTTTCATCCCGCTGACTCCAAAGCGGCAGTCGTGATGGCCCACGGTTTCACAAACGACAAATCGTCGCAAGGAAGGTTTGATGCCCTTGCCGAATCGTTCAATCGAAATAGCTACAACGTCCTTCGGTTCGATTTCAGCGGATGCGGCGAGAGTAGCACAGACATTCTCTCCACCCACAACATGATCGATGACCTGCAATGCGCAATCGAGTTCGTGAAGAAACAAGGCTGCACAGCCATTGCACTCTATGGTCATAGCCTCGGGGGATTGATTTGTCTGAAGTGTGATGAACCTTCCATTCGCACGATGGTCCTCACCGGAGCACCGACCGACTACATGAAATACGACTGGTCGGAATACTATTCCGAGGAACAGTTGAGGGAAATTCGGGCAAAAGGATATTTGACGGCGAAGGATCGTTCGGGGCAAGATAGACTCATTGGCAGGCAGCTCTTGCGAAGCTTTGAGGAAATAAATCAAAGAGAACTCCTGGGCGGAATCCACTGCCCCGTCCTTCTCATCCACGGCAACGATCCGAACGATTGGGAGGAGACGTTGCTTCTCGAGAAATCGAAGCAGGGCATCAACCTGCTGCCCGCGGGCTCTCAGCTCGAAATCATCGACGGCGCGAATCACACATTTCGCGAACATCTCGACAGAGTAATCGAAGAGGCAAACAACTGGTATGCGAAACATCTGCCGATTCAACAGATCTGATCTCTGGTAATATGACAGGGATACTTCCACTCGCAAGTGGCGATGGATACAAGGCGGCCCTCAAATCTCTCTTCCACCATGGAGGAATCAGCAATGACGGAGACCATTCAGTTCACACTCAACGGCAAACCCATGAAGCTGACGGTCGACAGCGATCGAATGCTGCTCTGGGTGTTGCGCACCGACCTGGAGTTGACAGGAACAAAATACGGTTGCGGCGAGAGCCTCTGCGGCGCCTGTACAGTCGTTGTCGACAACATCGCGGTTCGATCCTGCCAGACACCGGTGAAACACATTCAGGGTCGTGAAGTCGTCACGATCGAAGGCCTGATGAAGGAGGGCAAACTTCACCCTCTCCAAAGGGCTTTCATGGACCATGACGCGCTTCAATGCGGTTACTGCACTCCGGGTATGATCATGAACGCATACTCCGTCTTGCGCAACCACCCGAAACCCTCGGCTGCAGATATCATAGAAGGGATGAATGACAACCTCTGCCGCTGCGGTGCTCATAACCGCATTGTGCAGGCCATCCAGATGGCTGCAAAAGAAGTAGAAGGAGGATTCTGACATGAACGACGATCAAACCTCAGGGCTCGAATTCCTCGAAGAGCCATCCGATTTCCAGATCAGCCGCCGGGACTTCTTCAAAGTGGCGGGCAGCGGTATCTTTGTGCTCTTCACCCTCGGAGACACGCTTCTTGCTCAACAACGACAAGGCAGCCGCCTGCCGACCGATTTCAACGCTTTTCTGAAGATCGGCGAAGATGGACGCGTTTCCTGCTACGTCGGAAAAATCGAAATGGGACAGGGAATCGTCACTTCCCTGCCGCAGATGCTTGCCGACGAACTCGACGTGTCGGTCGACTCAGTCGATATCGTCATGGGTGATACCGATCTCTGTCCGTGGGACATGGGAACCTTCGGCTCATTGTCGACGAGGTCATTCGGACCATCGCTTCGTGCAGCCGGAGCTGAAGCCAGGCAAGTGCTGCTCGAACTGGGCTCAGAGCAGATGAAAATCGCAGTAGACAATCTGGCAACGGAAGATGGTTTCGTAGTCGATAAGACAAACAAAGAGCATCGGGTGTCCTATGCTCAGTTGGCGAAGGGGAAGAAGATCGAGCGACATGCGTCGGGAAAAGTGGCGCTCAAGAAACCCGCAGAGTTCAAGATCATGAGCGCGTCGTTGACGCGTCGTGATGCTCAGGAAAAAGTCACCGGCAACGCAAAATACACCGGTGACATCCGGCTGCCCGGGATGCTCTACGCGAAGGTACTTCGACCTCCGGCTCACGGGGCAAAGTTCATCGATGTCGATGTGTCAGAGGCGAAGAAGATGAAGGATGTCCAGGTTGTCAGGGAGGGTGATTTTGTCGCCGTCCTGCACAAGTATCCGGACGTTGCAGAGGAGGCACTCTCAAAAATCAAAGCGAAATTCGATCAACCAACGTCCGTTCTCGACGACAAGAACATCTTCGACCATCTTGTGAAGGTCGCTCCGGCAGGGAGAAGCGTGTCGACGAACGGAGACCTCAAAGCCGGCGAGAGTGCGGCCAAGATCATCGTCGAAGAGAGTTATTTCAATGCCTACGTTGCGCACTCAGCAATTGAACCGCATGCCGCCATTGCGAACATCGAGGGGGGCAAAGCAACCGTTTGGGTTTCGACTCAGAATCCCTTCACCTGCAAAGAAGAAATTGCAAAGGAGCTCGGCTTTCCATCCCAGAATGTTCGTGTCATTACGCCGTACGTCGGCGGAGGCTTCGGAGGGAAAACGACAAATCTCCAGGCTTTGGACGCGGCGCGGCTTGCTAAGATCACCGGGAAACCGGTTCAGGTTGCATACACTCGAAAGGAAGAATTCTTTTTTGATTCTTTCAGGCCGGCTGCTGTCGTGAAAATCAAATCCGGCGTCACGGACAAAGGTAAGATCAGTCTGTGGGATTATGGAGTCTACTTTGCCGGCGAGCGAGGCGCTCAGCATTTCTATGACATCCCGAACGCCAACACGACTGCATACAATTCAAGTTGGGTTGGAGCCTCGGGTTCTCATCCTTTTGCGACCGGTCCCTGGCGCGCGCCGGGGAATAACACGAATTCGTTTGCCAGAGAATCTCAGATCGACATCATGGCTGCGAAAGTGGGGATCGATCCACTGGAGTTTCGCCTGCAGAACCTGGGTGACAAGAGAATGATCCGCGTTCTCAAAGCTTCAGCCGAGAAATTCGGTTGGAAACCGGGGAAGGCCCCAAGCGGCAGAGGTCGCGGCATTGCGTGCGGCATCGATGCGGGCACGTACGTGGCATCGATTGCCGAAGTCAAGGTGGACAAGGGTACCGGGAACGTCCAGGTGAAGCGCGTGGTTTGCGCACAGGACATGGGCGTCGTCATTAACCCCGAAGGTGCCACGATTCAGATGGAAGGCTGCATCATGATGGGGTTGGGCTACACGCTGACAGAACAGGTTCATTTCAAGGGCGGAGATATCCTGGAGGCCAATTTCGACACATACCAGATCCCACGATTCTCCTGGCTCCCCAAAATCGAGACGGTCATCCTCGACAATAAGGAACTTGATCCTCAAGGCGGCGGTGAGCCGGCAATCGTCACCATGGGCGGTGCGGTGGCAAATGCCATCTATGATGCTGTCGGCATCAGAATGCACCACCTCCCGATGACGCCGGAAAGAATCTTGGAGGAAATGAAGGAAAGCTAGCGCTGGCGCCTGAAGCAATCCCGCAAAACGAGCGATCCGTTCTGGTACTCTGAGTTCATGGTGAGAGAACAATGACCTACATGTTGTGTAAGCACCGCGTTCACGATTTCGAACGATGGCACAAGATCTTTACTTCTCACGCTGAAGCACAAAAGAAGTCAGGTCTTCATCTCCTGTACCTTCTCCGGGCAACCAACGACCCGAACCAAATCGTGTATCTCTTCAAAGTCGATAACATGGATGTCGCGAAGGCCTTCACCAAGGCGCCGGAGGCGACACAGGCCGGTGAGCAATCAGGAGTAATTGGAAAACCGGAAATAATTCTACTCAACGATTGATCGCGGAGAATAGGACATGCCTCCTTATCATCCCAAAGAGACGCGCTACAACTCAATGACGTACAATCGATGCGGACGCAGCGGCCTGAAGCTGCCGGCGATCGCTCTTGGACTCTGGCACAATTTCGGCGGAGTCGACTCGCTTGAAAATTCGCGGGCGATGCTCAGACATGCATTCAACCTCGGCATCACCCATTTCGATCTGGCGAACAATTACGGCCCGCCTCCCGGATCCGCCGAAGAAAACTTCGGCAAGATCTTCCGGAAGGACTTTGCTCCGTACCGCGACGAGTTGATCATCTCGACGAAGGCGGGCTACTTGATGTGGCCCGGACCGTACGGAGAATGGGGATCGAGAAAATACCTCATTGCCAGCCTCGACCAGAGCCTGCGAAGAATGGGGTTGGAGTATGTTGACATATTCTATAGCCATCGTCCCGACCCCGAAACTCCGCTGGAAGAAACCATGCAGGCACTCGATCAGATTGTCCGAAGTGGGAAAGCTCTGTATGTCGGAATTTCTTCGTACTCAGCGGATCAGACGCGTCAGGCCTCCCGGATGCTACGCGGACTGGGCACGCCGTGCTTGATTCATCAGCCAAGTTACAGTATGTTCAACCGTTGGATAGAAAACGGACTGCTTGGAGTTTTGAACGAAGAAGGCATCGGGTGCATCCCGTTCTCCCCTCTCGCACAGGGGATCCTGACAAACAAATATCTGAACGGAATCCCCAAAAACTCGCGGGCTGCCAAACCGCACGGATTCCTCAAACGGGAGCAGGTTACCGAAGAGAAGCTGGGCAAAGTCCGCCAGTTGAATGAACTTGCCAAGGTGCGCGGTCAGTCCATGGCGCAAATGGCTCTTGCCTGGGTGTTGCGCTGCAGCGAAGTCACATCGGCGCTCATCGGCGCAAGCAGCAAAGCACAAATCGATGATGGTGTTGGCGCGTTGAAGAATCTGGCATTTTCACAGGAAGAATATCAGGCAATAGAGAGAATTCTGTCAGGACAGTAGGGAGGATTCTCTCGCCAAAGACTTTTCGATGCAAATTACATATCACAGTCAGTACTTGAACGGGAGGTTCGGTATGGCTACAACAATAGACAATCTCAAGGAAGCTTTCGCCGGCGAGAGTCAGGCATTCCAGAAATACACCAACTTTGCAAAGAAGGCAGAGCAGGAAGGGCTTCGCAATATTGCCCGTTTGTTTAAGCTTACTGCTGAAGCGGAGAAGATTCATGCAGAAGGTCATTTCAAATCACTTGAAGGCGTTGGCTCGACTGCTCAGAACTTGCAGGCTGCAATCGACGGAGAGACCTATGAGTACACGAAAATGTATCCGCCGATGCTGAAGCAGGCAGAAGCAGACAACCACAAAGCGAAGCGGATGTTTGGTTACGCCGTCGAGGCAGAGGCCGTGCATGCGAAGTTGTACGCACTCGCCTTGGAGTCAGCAAAACAGGGAAAAGACCTGACAGACGTGGAATTCTATCTCTGCCCGGTCTGCGGTTATATCGAGCTTGGCAAGCCCACGAAAGATTGCCCGATCTGCGGAACAAAAGCAGAGAAATTCGTTCGCGGCTGACGATTCGGAATACGACGAAAGGCGTCCGGATGCTCGCGAAGACGCTGTCGACATGCAGCTTTCGGATGCGATTGTACCCCGCTTTGACCATTTGGAGTAAAGAAGAGATGAATACCAAGTCCGTTCTTGGCATGAGCCTGATACTATCGACTGGTTTGTTTCTGGTGATTGTTTCTTGTGCCTGCGCGCAGATTAAAGATCCGAAGGCAAAACCTCTCGTAGTTGAACTCAATGTGGGTTCAATCGACTATCAGAAGATATTAGCCGGCCCACCGCAAACTGTCTCGATGGAATCCGGCCTCGTGACCCTGGCTCCCGCCAAATCGGTGGGCAAGCACTCGACCAAGAGCTACGAGGAGGCCGTCATCGTCCTCGCTGGCTCCGGGGAAATGAGGATCACGGGTGGACAAACACTAAAACTCAAGCCTAATGTCGTTGCCTATTGTCCGCCGATGACGGAGCACGACGTTGTCAACACAGGATCGGTGCCGATGCGCTACCTTTACGTCGTCGCAAAACCAAAGTAGGAACAGATCGAAGGGATAGAAGATTCATGTTGATCAAGAGAATTGAGCTGCGATATATAAAGATGGAGCTCGTCGCTCCGTTTGTCACCTCGATGGGAGTCGAGACACACGAGGAGCACATCATCATTCGTTTGGATGGTGATGGCGTCACGGGCTGGGGCGAATGCGTTGCTCAGGGAAATCCGTTCTATTCCTACGAGACGGTGAATACTGCCTGGCATATTCTTCGCGATTATTTGATACCGAGCCTGCTGGGCAAAAGAATCGTCTCTGTCGACGAGGCCATCGGATTCTGTGCACGGGTACGCGGTCACAGGATGGCAAAAGCGGGACTGGAGGCAGCTCTGTGGGATGCTATTGCGAAGGAAAGGAATATCCCCCTCTCGGAGATGCTTGGTGGAGTCAAAGATCGTATTGACGTCGGCGTCAGCATCGGTATGCAGGAATCGATCAGCGAGTTGCTCCAAAGAGTGGCCAGCTATCTGGAAGAAGGGTATAAACGAATTAAGATCAAGATCGAGCCCGGGAATGACCTGGAATTGATCAGTGCGATCCGCAAAGAGTATCCCGACATTTTGTTTCAGGTCGACGCGAACTGCTCGTATCAGCTCAGCGATGTGAATGTGTTCAAGGCCATGGACAACTACGGCCTCTTACTGATCGAACAGCCCCTCGGCTACGATGACCTGTATGACCACTCCAGGCTTCAACAAGAGTTGAACACTCCCATCTGCCTGGATGAAAGTGTGCAATCTCTCTCCGACGCACGTGTCGCTCTCGAACTGAAGAGTTGCCGCAGCATCAATATCAAGCCGGGCCGAGTGGGAGGATTTACGGAATCAAAGGCTATTCATGATTTCTGCGCGTCGAAGAGCACTCCTGTCTGGCACGGTGGAATGCTGGAATCCGGCATCGGTCGTGCAGGAAACGTCGCTCTTGCCTCGCTGCCGAATTTCAAGCTGCCCGGCGACATCTCTGCCAGCGATCGATACTACAAGCAGGATATCGTTGATCCTCCCTTCCGGGTTCTGCCCGATGGGACAATGGTTGTGCCGACCATGCCAGGCATTGGCGTTGAAGTCGTGATGGAACAACTGAACCACGTCACTCAGCACCATGAAGACTTCTCAGCGAAGTAGTTCCAGTTTTCCGGTCTCACCCAGACTGCGAGAATACCCGACTGTTTGCCCGACCGCTCGATTGAGTGGACACATACCAGCCACCTGATCACGAAGGAGGCTTCTTGAACGCTGCACAGCTACTTGCCCTTTCTTTCTATTGTACGATCTGCTCATCACTTCCTTCTGCCGCACAGCAACGACAAAATCCTTCCGCGGCAGATTTCGTTCTCCGTAACGCATACATTTATACTGTTGATCAGAAGCGCACAGTGGCGGAGGCGTTGGCAATCCGGAACGGAAGAATTGTATTCGTAGGCCATAACGACAATGTCTCGAGATTTGTCGGCACAGAGACACAGGTCATCGATCTCGGCGGTCGCATGATCCTCCCCGGTTTTATTGACAGCCACTGTCATCCCTCCGGCGCATACAAGCAGTTCTATGAAATCAGCTTCAATAGCGTGCGGACTGTTCCGGAGTATCAGAAAGCCATTCGGGAGTACTACGCAAGTCATGCAGGGGCAAAGTATCTCAAGGGTCGTGGTTGGAGCAACACGCTCTTCCCGAAAACAGGTCCTGACAAGAAGCTCATCGACGAGATCGTCAACGACATTCCTGTTTCGCTTTCTTCGGAGGATGGACATTCGAAGTGGGTGAATTCAAAGGCTCTCGAGCTGGCTGGCATTACGAAGAACACTCCAAGTCCAGAAGGAGGCGTCATTGAACTCGATCCCATCACAGGTGAACCGACAGGGACACTCCGGGAGAGTGCTGCAGGTCTGGTTGCAAAGTTGTTCCCGGACTACAGCATTGACGAATTGATGAAAGGCTACGAAGCATATCAGCAAATGGCTCTGGCGTTCGGCATCACGATGGCGCATGACGCTGACATCGACCTCGAGAGCAACGAGATCGCAGCATACAAAATGCTTGAGAAAGAGAATCGACTCGCCATGCGTTTCCGCGGTTCACTGTATGTCAGTCCGAAGGATGGACTTAAACAAGTCGCAGCGATTACGGCGGAACGGGCGAAGCACAAAGGACCTCATTTCCAGATTCTGGCAGCGAAGATCTACATCGATGGTGTCGTCGAGGGAAGCACTGCCTATCTCAAGGAACCGTACAAACACGTGCCGAACTCCAGGGGCGAACTCCTCTGGAAGCCCGAAGATCTCAATGCCATGTGCGCCGAGCTCGACAAGAACGGCGTGCAAATTCACGTTCATGCCATTGGCGATGGAGCAACAGGTGTGACGCTGGATGCCTTTGCGCACGCAACCAAGCAGAATGGCCCGCGTGATTCACGAAACCTCATCACTCATCTTCAACTCGTTTCCCCTGACGACATCCTCCGTTTCAAGAAGCTTGGTGTCATCGCGGTAACACAGCCGTACTGGTTCATGAAAGATGACTACTACTATAACATCCAGGTGCCATATCTCGGTCAGGAACGTGCAGATGCCGAATATCCGATGGAGAGCTTCTTCAAGGCCGGAGTGAAGGTGACCTCCTCCAGCGACTATTCGGTCACTATTCCTTGTGATCCTCTTGTGGCGATCCAAACAGGAATGACCCGGAGCCGTCCGGAGACCGTCGATCCAAAAGAGGTTCTCTGGCCCGGAGAAAACGCAACGTTGGACCAGATGATCGCGAGCTTCACCATCAACGGGGCCTACGCCAACTTCCTTGAGAAATCCACCGGCTCCCTCGAAGTCGGCAAGTTGGCTGACCTGATCGTGCTCGACAAGAATCTCTTCAACATTCCGGTGACAGACATCGGCAAAGCCCGGGTGGTGATGACATTCTTTGAAGGCAAAGAAGCATTTAAAGAGAAATCGTTGAAACCCTAGAGTCACTCGAAGTACATCGACCGGCACTCACATCGTTTGGAGCGAGTATGGAAGATCTAAGGATTCCTGTCAAAGAGAAGCTGACCTTTGGCCCGCAATGGTTCAGCGTCACACAGATAATCTGCGCCATACTCTTCATCGCACAAGGGATTACATATTCGGGCACTTTCATATGGTTTCCCCGCTTCGCAATTGCGTATGGGGTTGCTTTGTTGGCGGCGATAATTGTTCTGCCGCGTCTGACGAAGGAATACTCAATAAGAATTGATGATCAGGGAATCCGGGGCAGAACAGGGTACTCTACACTCATTGACCTCCACTGGGAAGACCTTGCCCTCGCCGAAATCAAGATGTTCGCTCTCATCCTCAGGACCAAAGGGGGCGGGACAATTCACATCGACCTTGGTGAGTTGACCTATGATCAGCACAAGCTTGTGAAGCCGAGGCTGATTGATATCTTCAGATCAAAAGGCCTGCTCAAGGAGCCGGCGGGAACAATCGCAGAAACCATCAGGTGATCACGAGATGGCAGGACAAAACAAAGAAAATGCAGAGCATTACACATGGGGAGCTGGTTGTGACGGCTGGCGGCTCCTGAATCGGGAAGATCTCTCTGTTATCCAGGAACGGATCCCACCAGGACTCGGTGAAATCTTGCATTACCATGCCCGCGCCAGACAGCTGTTTTACGTTCTTCAAGGACAACTGGAAATCGAAGTCGCTGGAAGCAAGACGCCTTTGACTCCTGGCGACTCCCTCGAAATTGCGCCGATGCAGCACCATCGTGTCACAAACACATCGGACACGGACGCACATTTTCTTGTCATCTCGTCCCCTACAACAGCCGGAGATCGCGTCAATCTCGGTGAATGAATGAACAACAAGGCCAAGCCATCGAATTGAACGTGTTCATTCCGTTTTCAGAGATACTCGAAGGCGAAAAGATTCTTGAAGGATCTCCCCCCTTTTCACTCTAAAGGAAGGTATTGCATGAAGCTCAAGCAGAAACCAAATTCCGGAGCCCGACAGCTCGACCGACGCGATTTTCTGAAGACCGGCCTCACCGGTGGCATCATCGCTGCAACAATTCCAGGCTTGGCCACCGCAACCGAGATCAATCATCCCTCCCTTCCGTCGTTGGAGAGCAAGCCGTTCGAGCTCGACGAGATCACCATCACGGAGCTCCAGGCAGGAATGAGTTCGGGAAAATATACCGCCCGTTCCATCGCGGAGAAATATATCGAACGCATCAAGTCTATCGACCGGAATGGACCCGAACTCCGGACCGTCATCGAATTGAATCCGGACGCACTCACCATCGCAGACGCTCTCGACAAAGAGCGAAAGGAAAAGGGTCCCCGCGGCCTCCTGCACGGTATTCCCGTGTTGATCAAAGACAACATCGATACTGCAGACAAGATGGCAACAACGGCAGGGTCACTTGCACTCGTGGGATCGAAACCACCGGCTGATTCCTTTGTGGCACATCAATTGAGACAAGCCGGAGCAATTATCCTCGGAAAGACAAATCTCAGCGAATGGGCAAACATTCGTTCCAGTCGCTCAACGAGCGGTTGGAGTGGCAGAGGCGGCTTGACAAAGAATCCTTACGCACTGGATCGAAACACTTCTGGTTCAAGCGCCGGATCAGGAGCGGCCGTCGCAGCAAATCTCTGCGGCGTGGCTGTTGGCACTGAGACGGACGGTTCCGTTATCAGCCCTGCCTCAATTCACAGTGTCGTCGGGATCAAGCCAACGGTTGGCCTCATCAGCCGTACAGGCATCATTCCCATATCGCACACGCAGGACACCGCGGGACCGATGACCCGAACAGTCAAAGATGCGGCCATTCTCTTGAGCGCACTTTCCGGAATAGACCCAGAGGACAAGGCAACGCTCGAAAGCCGTGGAAAATCTTCTAGTGACTACACTCAATTTCTTGATATCAAGGGACTCCAGGGTACGAGGATTGGTGTGGTGCGTCGCTACTTCGGCTTCCACGAGTTAGTCGACGCGTTGATGGCGAGAGCCTTTGATGTTATGAAACAGAACGGCGCAACCATGGTGGACCCGGCAGACGCCGACACTCTCGGTCAGCTCGACAAAAACGAGGGCCTAGTGCTACGGTATGAACTCAAAGCCGACATGAACGCCTATCTTGCGCGACTGGGCTCGAGCGCTCCTGTGCACACACTCAAGGAGATCATCGAGTTCAATGAACGGAACAAAGAGAAAGAGATGCCTTACTTTCAGCAAGAGACATTCATCCAGGCAGAAGCCAAAGGGCCTTTGACGGAGAAAGAATACATCGAAGCAAGGGATAACAATCTGCGGCTCGCACGCGCTGAAGGAATCGACGCTATCATGGACAAATTCAAGCTCGATGCTCTTGTTGCGCCCAGTGAAAGTCCTGCCTGGTGCACAGATCTTGTCACAGGAGATCATTTCCTGTCCGGCAGCACAACAGCGGCGGCAGTGGCAGGCTATCCGAGCATCACCGTCCCGGCGGGATTTGTGTTCGGCTTGCCCGTGGGCATTTCCTTCTTCGGACGGGCATGGAGCGAATCCACCTTGATCAAGATCGCCTATGCATTCGAGCAGGCTACGAAGCACCGTAAACCACCGCGGTTCTTGCCGACGGCTAACGTGCGAATCGATCAACACTAGCAGGATGCGGAAAAAGGCATCCAAGAAGGCAAAACCGTCAGGGTGAGCGGAGTCGAACCCTGTCATTTGCATCATTGAGACGTTTCGACTTCGCTCAACGTGACCAAATTTTGTTTTTCAGCATCCTCCTAGATGGAACAAGGAACCGTATGGCAATCAGCCCCCTTGCAGTCAAGCTGAAGCTCAAGCCCGGACTCCATGCGGCCATCGTTGCCGCCCCGGCGAACTATCTCAAAGATCTTTCACCTCTGCCTGCCAGCGTCTCCGTAGCAACGGACCTGAAAGGAACATATGATTGGGTTCAGCTTTTTGTGAAGAGCAAAGCGGAGCTTGGACGCATGGCACCTCGAGCGATTCGAGCTCTCAATCCACAGAGTATTCTCTGGATCTCATTCCCAAAGGGTTCTTCGCAAATTCAGACTGACCTCACACGCGACAAAGGGTGGGACGTATTGAAGAAGGCGGATCTCAAGTGGATTACTCTCATTTCGGTCAATGAGACGTGGTCGGCATTCGCTCTGCGCCCCTACAAACCGGGAGAGGCAAAGAAGTCATTCCGATAAACGGAGCGATTGCCACCAGGTTCTTCATAAGCATTCATCATCCTGCAAGGGAGAGAATCGATCATGGCAACATTTGGGAACTCGATTCGCCGCCTCAGTCGGAAGATCGCACGTTGGAGCATTTTCGCTGTCGTGTTCGTTGGCCTGGTGATACATCCGTCGTCGGTACAACAATCATCATCCGTGATCAACTGGAACGCATTCAAGTTCCTCATGGGAGAATGGGTTGGCGAAGACACCGGGGCGCCAGGAGAAGGAACGGGAGGATTTACGTTTTCGTTCGATCTTCAGAATACCGTTCTGGTTCGAAAAAACTTTGTCACGTATCCGGCCACAAAGGACCGGCCGGCATTCAGGCACGACGATCTGATGATTGTATTTCAGGAAAACGGGAAAACGCGTGCAACGTACTTCGATAATGAGCAGCACGTGATCAACTACAGTGTGACCATCTCCAGCGATTCCAATTCCGTCGTCTTCGTCAGCGATGCGGTACCGTCAACGCCGCGCTTTCGATTGACGAATGCAAAATCAGGAACGGACAAGATCGCCATTACTTTTGAAATTGCGCCTCCCGGAAAGCCAGAATCATTTTCCCGATATATCGAGGCATCTGCTCGACGGAAGAAATAGGCCACTGTTCCTCATCTGCTGACCGCAGTTTGTGTTGGATGCACTCGGGCTTTCGCGATCAACGCCAGCGGCCCAATGAGACGTTGCGATGCTCATCATCCCTTCCACATGGAGAATGCTCTGATGCTTGCCAAATCGGATCTCATCAGTTTTGTCGCAACCAACAACGCCGCAAAAGCTCAACAATTCTACGAAAAGACTCTCGGTTTGACATTCGTGAGCGGTGATCAGTTCGCCCTGGTCTTTGACGTGAACGGAACGATGCTCCGGATTCAGAAAGTTGACCACGTCAAGGCTCAGGGTTTTACAGTCCTCGGTTGGAAAGTTGCCGACATCACAACGGAAGTTCATGCACTCTCACAACGTGGCGTTGTGTTTGCTCGGTACGAAGGAATGAATCAGGACGAAGACGGGATTTGGACTGCACCCAGCAAAGCGAAGATTGCATGGTTCACAGATCCGGATGGGAATGTGTTGTCGCTTACTGAGTTCTAAGTTCGGGTACAGTCAACCAACCATCAATGAGTCCAACGGTGCGGGTTCATTCACGCGTCAAACGGATGGCGGCTCGGAGCAACGAGGGAGAAAGGGAAAGAAGGGCCGCTCCGATGTGACGGAGCGGAGTGGAAAGCATAATTCGTTGTAACGCGGCTGCGGAACGGAGGCGCGCATTGAACGATTGCCCCCAACGACGGGGGTACTCTGTTTCAAGCACCACGGGATTCGGGCCCGAATGACGGTGTTCGCGAAAGAGTCTGCCAAGCAATTCTCCACTTTGCAGTGCTATCCCGATGCCGTCACCTGCAAGCGGCGAGATCACTCGCGCCGCATCGCCCACCATGAAGATGCCGTTCTCAACAACATTCCGCCTTCCGAAATAGATGTTGCCTGTTCCATAGATTGGTGCGTCGTCAACCACGGACATCATCGTCCCCTCCAGAATACCTGCAAAGTGCTTGTTGGCGGACGCCAGTTCCCGCAAACGTGCCCGCGGTGACACATTATCCCCTCTTCTTCGTTCGAGGAAACAGATCGTTGCCATTCCGCTGTTCACTTGATTGACGCCGCAATACATGTCCGGTCCGGTGAAGATCCGAATTTCATCTGCATTCATTCCCGTCAGCGCCGACGACGGGACATGGAACTTGATCCCGTTCAATTGCGTACGCCTTCCCGCGAATGGACGATGGAGCCGCTTGTCAAGCGGTGATGTCTTTCCGTATGCGCCGATGCACCACCTTGATTGAAGCGACCGTGAGGCCTCACCTGATCGACAGTAAACTTCGAATCCGTCTCCCCGTCGAACGACTGATTCGGCTTCGGCCGGTTGCAGGACCTGGACTCCCTGCCGTATCGCGGCGTTCAACAGGAACTGATCGAACGCTCCGCGCTTCAGGCCGTACGCCGTGAACCCTAATGATTCGGAGAGTATTGGTCCAGACTCCGGGCAGAGAGCAAATCTGTTGATCGGTGTTGGACCGAGCTGAAGGAATTCGCGCTCCATTCCTAGATTGCCGATGATGTCGAACACTTCATGGGAAAGGAATTCACCGCAGAGAGTTTCGCGTGGAAATTCCCGGCGCTCTACCAGACAGACCGAATAGCCGGACTGCGCCAGAGTCAGCGATACCATTGCACCAGCGGGGCCTCCACCAATGACGACGATATCAAATCTTGATTCGGCCATCGCCTCTCCCGGTCAAATCGATTGAGACGAGCCAGCGAAAAGCCCAGTGCCAGGTTATCGAGACCCGACGAAACATCGAAGTAATTTCGTTCAGTTCCTCCTTCACGAAACCTCGCCGAACGGAAACCGGTGCATCGTGACGAACCATGACACTGTGTGAGAAAAGTTGCGTCAACAAGGTAATGCCCAGAAAGGCAAACACTGATCGTTGGAGATCATTGATAACAATACCAACACGCGCCACACGCGACCACTCATCAAGCAACATGTGCAGGTCTTCCGGGCCGAAGTGATGGCAAAAGAGCGACGCGTGGACGATATCGAATGACTGATCGCGGAATGGAAGACGAAACGCCGATCCGTTCACGACCTTCGTCGAAGGAACGTGAGGAGCAGAATATTGGCAGGCGCGCAAGTTCAAATCGAGGGCAGTGACGTCCACTGCACGGTCGGGCGATTGCAGAACGATGGCAAGATCCGATCCTCCCGCCCCGCAGTCAAGAATTTTCAGGGGAACACTTTTCGGATGCGTTCGTGTCAACTGGGCGATGCCGACCCGCGACACATGGTCGCCGCCAAGAAAGCGATTGATCACTTTCAGTTCTTGCAGGGCATCGTCGATCCGTTCATCGGTGATCGACATATCGTCGATCATTTCGATCGAACTGCTGCGTGCGCCGAGCATCAAACCCCTTTCAGGAATGCCATTTCCATCGACAATCCCGGGCCGAAGGCTATCGCGCACAACCACTCGTCAGGCTGCACGCGGGTACGGGAGAAGAGTTCTTTCAACACAAAGAGAATCGATGCAGACGACATGTTGCCATACCGGCGAAGAACGGCGCGGGATGGTTCAGCCTGCTCATTGGTCAAATCAAGGCCCGTCTGCAGTGCATCGATGATCGCTCGGCCGCCGGGGTGCAGCGCCCAATGACGAATCTGTCCGGGTGTTAAGCCCATCCGGTCGATGATCTGCCTGGCAACGGGGGCGGCTTGCTGCGCAATGATTTCCGGCAATTGCGACGACAGCATCATTTCAAATCCCGTATCGCCAATCTCCCACCCCATGAAGTGCGCGGAGGCGGGGAAGACATGGGAAAAAGTCCGGACCAACTCAGCCTTTGCTGGCACGCCGGGTGCAGTGGAAAACAACGCAGCCCCGCAACCGTCCGCGAAAATCATGTTCGCGAGAATGTTGTCGCGTGTTGGCTCGGTTTGGAGATGGAGCGAGCAGAGTTCGACAGACACCAGCAGTGTCGTCCGGGGCATCCCGGTACCGCTGCGCAGTGAATCCAGCACAGAAGTGAATCCAACGAGAGATGCAGCGCACCCCATGAAACCGATGTGGGTCCGTTGAACATCCGGGGAGAGGCCGAGCGTTGTGATGAGGTGATAATCGAAATTCGGCGCGGAGAAACCCGTACACGAGATTGTAATCAAGCGATCAATTGACGAAGCTGAGCGGCCTGTCGATTGCAGCAGATCAGTGACGGCAGCGACGGAGAGCTTGTTGGACCACTCTTTATACAGCATCATTCGCTGTTTGGTGCCGGGCGAAGGCGCGGACGGATCGACCGGATAGAACCGTGTGGACACAGAAGGCTCTGCGTCCGGCACTACCACGTGGCGAGTTTCGATGCCCGATCGTGACGCGGCGGCATCAATCATGCGCGCAACCGCCGGACGTTCGCCCATGCGTTGTTTCAATTCTTCAGCGGCTTTGCGTTGCTCGACTCTATACGGCGGCGATGCAGTGGATATATGCAGTAACATTCGGCACTTCCTTTCTTTCAGGCGCTTTCTCAAGGTAAAGAACGCCATGGTGCGTTGCAAGCCTCTTGAGCGAAGAGAGGGAATTCCGTACCATGAAACCAAGGTTGCGTTCGAAGGCGTTTTATCGAAAAGGAGATGAATTGCGCTAAATGACATCCGGGATTTTCACTGTCATGACGGTTCTGTCCGCTGCCGTTGTTGTCACGGGGTGCAGCAAATCAAATAGCGTATTGCTTGGGCGCGTTGAAGCAAACCTCGGCACTCATCCGATCATAGTCACGGACTGCTACCGCACCAGTGTGCCTTCCACACAAATGACCAAAGACCCGGTCGACGGTACCGTTGTCTATCGCTGGGCTCCTTGTGTGGATGCGGATGTCGTCATACACCATGATCTGCTCATGGTCAACGGCAAAGCGTATAAACGGCTCTCGCCTGGCGACACGATCATTGTTGATCATGGGCAGGTTCTCGTCAATACTCATGTTGCCCGAGGGGTTGGGGAACTCCCATAACGATTTCCTCCCCTTTTCCGAAAGACGCTCGTCATGATGGATCGAATACAAATCAGACTCGGAAGATCAGAGGAGTACCAGAAAGTGTGCGATCTGGTCTTCGCCGAACGCTGTCGAGGCCCACAAACGGCTGGGCTTTCGTGCCGCCAGCACGTTGCAGAGAAAGGAGGGCATTGACGTTGTTCCGATGGTGGTTGAAGTCTGACAGGAGTAGCACTCAAGGGAACTATAAACGCACCGGATCTATTACACTGAAGGAACTACGATGATCCATTCAATCGCAGCGTTGGTACTCGGCGTCATCGTGAGTATGATAATCGCCATCACACATGAGGGAACGATGCAGAACGATCCAGAGACAGAGAAGACGCTTGCCGCCGTCATTCGTTTTAATGAGGCGTTCGACAAGCATGATATCGATGCGGTGATGGCTGCCATGACCGACGATTGTGTCTTTGAAAACACGAGTCCATTTCCCGATGGGACGCGATGGGAGGGGCAGGACGCTGTCCGGGCGTACTGGGAAAAATTCTTCCAGGGTTCACCAACCGCCAAATTCGAGACTGAAGACATCTTTGCAGTGGGGAACCGTTGCACTGTCCGATGGGTTTATACCAAGACGAAGGACGGAAAACCGTGGCATATCCGTGGGGTGGATGTGTTTCGTGTCCGAGACGGCAAGGTTGCGGAGAAACTGTCATATGTAAAAGGGTGAGGAGTGTTCATGTTGGAAATGGCGCGGTCAAGATTCAGCGATAGAAGGTAATCTACTTGGAGACAAACCATGGAAATTCCGAAACCAACCGATGCGCATCGCAAACTCCAGTCACTTGTCGGTATCTGGAAAGCAGAAGAAAAGATGTTTCCCCCCTGGGATCCTAAGGGTGTGATGGTTGTAAGCCATGTGAACAACCGGTCCGCGCTGGATGGACTTGCCGTCATTCAGGATTATGAGGTGGCAATGAACGACATCGTCAATTTTCGAGGACATGGAATATTCACATGGGACCCGATTAGTCAATTGTATGTTCTGCACTGGTTCGATTCAATGGAAACGGGGGCGAATGTTTTCCAGGGGTCGTTTGATAACAAGAAACTTACAATGACGAACAAGTCTCAACAAGGCTACGCCCGTGCATCTTGGGAAATCATCTCCGACAAAAGCTATATATACAAACTGGAGACTTCCAGTGATGGGAATCAATGGCAAGCCATGGTGGAAGGATCATATTCACTGATCGGTTGATCATCGCATGCGAGTCTAATCTAATGTCACCAGGATCACGACCATCTCATGACTGACATTCAACTGCTCGAGCTCGGAGAGGATGCACTGGCGCTGATCGAAGCGGACCTTGGATCCTACTGCGCAAAGCACAACGTGAGTGCCGGGCTGAACAGCGGACATACTCGCGATATGGCGGCACTCTGGAAAAAGTTCATGCTTTCGGTGGGCGCGGTTCCACCGTGGATCGGCTATCTGACTGTCGACAAACTCAGCAGGACCATCGTCGGCACCTGCGCCTTCAAGGGAGGACCCAACCGGGAGAAGACGGTAGAAATAGCTTACTTCACGTTTCCAGACAACGAGGGAAAAGGCTACGCCACCGCGATGGCATATGCACTCATACAGATCGCTCTTTCCCATCCTGATCTTCCTCAGATCATTGCTCACACGCTTCCCCACCCTAATGCATCAACCAAAGTGCTACAGAACGTCGGGATGAAATTCGTCGGCGACGTGATTGATCCTGAGGATGGTCCGGTGTGGCGCTGGCGGTACGAGCCCACGCAGAAGTCCTGACCCTTCTTGAAACTCCATTCATTTTGAATTACTTTGCACCTGCATCGAGGGAGCAACCGCACCGAGAAAAGAGGAATATTCGATGGTAGACAAGAGTGAATTCAAAGCTGTCGCGCGAGAGCTCAAAGGAATCTTCAAACCATATCTGAAGAAGCTGATTGTCGTCTCTGAAAGTGATACGGGTATCTACCTCGACACCAAAGTTGTCCTGAAAAACAAGCATCGCATTTTCTTCGGGGGCGTGCGAACCGAAAAGGCGTATGTCAGCTTCCACCTGATGGCGCTGTACTGCTTCCCCGAGTTGTCGAAATCCATGTCCCCAGCACTGAAGAAACGCATGCAGGGAAAGGCTTGTCTCAACTTCACGACGGTCGACAAAACCCTTCTCAAGGAACTCAGAGAATTGACGAAACTTGGAGCGGCTAAGTTCATGTCAAAGGAGTTTGTGGCAATGGTAACCAGCGGCAACATCAAAGAATCAGCCTAGATCCATCCGTATCGGGCAAAAGACAGGAGATCATCTTGGCGCATCACCATGTAACAGGAAAACAACAAAACAGCAAAATGTGTCTTGTGTGCGGCCTGAAAAATCCGTACGGCCTCAAAGCATCCTTCTATGAATTGGAGAACAAAGAGCTTGTGTGTGTCTTCACGCCATCCGACGGCCACCAAAGCTACCCGGGCAGATTGCACGGCGGCATCACCACCGCACTTCTGGACGAGACAATCGGCAGAGCCATTATGATGCACTACGAAGAAATGTTGTGGGGCGTTACGGTAGAATTCACGACGAAGTTCAAGAAGCCGATTCCTCTTCACCAGGAACTTCGCGTTGTCGGACGCATCACGAACGACACCAGCCGTTTCTTCGAAGGCACCGGCGAAATACTCCTCCAGGACGGCGAGGTGGCAGCAACCGGCTATGGGAAATACATCAAGCTGCCATTGGAGAAGATCGCTGATTTCGATGCGGCCGAGCAAGAGTGGAAAGTGGTGCGCCTGGAACATGATCCAAAGATGATCGACCTGCCGTAGAAGAAGCGTTCACGTTACCTGGCTTGATTCCGAGCTGAAGAAGAGCGCTTATGAGAATCTTCAAATTTGTTCTTGTCTCGGCTTTGATCGCCGCCGCTATGAGTGGCTGCAGCGATCGGGGAAACGTGGTCACTCCGATGGCCGAAATTCAGGGACAGGTATATTCCGTCGCCACCCCCGGCCCCACACCCGTGGGCTGGGTTCCTCCTCCGCTTGAGACAATCAGTACTGTTCTGGTTCTCACTTCAAATCACATTGTCATTTTCGAGGTGCTGACGGACAGCAAAGGAAGGTTCTCTTCGTCCCTCGATCCCGGGACATATTATCTGCGCGTGAAGGAGTCGATGATTCCCTCTGAGACCGGCCCTTACACTGTGAAGTCGGGAGAATTACTTTCGGTGCGGGCAAACTATGACAACGGCATGCGATAGAACGCGCTGTTGCGGTTTCCCGAAAAGTTAGCGATACTCCAATCACACTCCTACACTTCCGAAATCAAATTCACCTCTTTCACACCACCAAGGAGACAATCATGACACGTCGTTTGACCTCAATCGTCATCTTTGCGGCGTTGTTTTTCGGAATTGCGGTTGCGCAGAACTCCGTACCGTATACCCGCGATGAAGTTGCAACCCTGAAGAAGAAACTGGTCAATGCTCTGGATGCGGTCGGCCAACCTCCAGCCGGCTACGTGAAGGAGAAGGAGAATTTTAGTCTCCCGACGGACGCAAGCAAAAACCACGACAGCGGTCTGTTCTATCCTGCCTACGGAAGTGGGAGTAGGACGTTTGGGAGCGACAAGTCAGCCGAAAAGTCCGAGAAAGATCTCCAAAAAGACTACGAGAAAAAGATCGCTGAAGCTCAGGCAAAAGGGGACTATCAGGCTATCGGAAAACTCGCCCAGGAAATGCAGCAGAAGTCGGGCCAGATGCAACTGAAGAAGATTGAGGGAAAGAAGGAGCCGATCGAGATTCACGTCAACATCAATCAAAGTGGCGGGGAGGCCATTGATCCCGACGGCGTGCTCTTTGAGCGGACAGGCCTCATAGCGTTGAAGGAAAAAAGCGATGGGAATGAGGAAAAAAGCAGGGTCCGCATATTTTTCGATCCCGTCAATCTCAAAGACACAAAACAGCTTTCTAAAGTTGACATGAAGATGCCCGAGAAAGGCGTGAGTTCGAAGACCTCAGTGTACAATATCACTATGGAGTTCTCCGGCCCGACGACAGAGATCGAGGCCTGGGCAAAGAAGATAGACAGCGGCAAGGTGTTGTCCCAGATCGACGGAAAATAGAGTGAGCAGTCCCAATCACCGATCTCCGGCAAGATGAACCCATGAAAAACATCGTCGTTACCGGCAGCACACAAGGTATTGGGTACGGTCTTGCGGATGCTTTTCTCAAACGGGGGTGCTCGGTCGCAATCAGCGGCCGAACACAAGAGAAGGTCGATGCGGCTGTGGCTCGCCTCAGCGCGAGCCACAAGCCGGAGCAGATGATAGGATTGGCGTGCGATGTAACCAGGTATGAGCAGATCCAGGCCCTTTGGAATGCAGCTCATGGCCACTTCGGCAAAGTTGATATTTGGATCAACAATGCAGGCGTCAATGCAGGTCAAATTCCTTTCTGGCAACAGTCTCCGGACGGCATTCAGACGGGAGTAGAAACAAATCTGATCGGTGCAATGCACGGTTCCGTCGTCGCAATCAGGGGAATGTTGGAACAGGGATCGGGCGCAGTCTACAACATGGAGGGCCTCGGCAGCAATGGCCGCAAGATCAAAGGACTGACGCTCTATGGCACGACAAAATACGGCCTCGCCTACCTCACCGATGCCCTCGCCGGAGAAACCAAGGGAACACCGGTCATCGTTGGAGCCATCAGGCCCGGTATGGTGCTCACAAACTTGTTGACAAAGCCGTTCGACGGCAATCCTGCTGAATGGGAACGAGCGAAAAAAGTCTTCAACGTGTTAGCAGAACGGGTCGAGACGGTAACACCCTGGATCGCCGACGAGGTCCTCTCCAACACCAAGTCCGGAATTCGCATCCAGTGGTTAACTCCTTCAAGACTGGCGTACTGTTTCTTGAGATCCCTTTTCAGCAAGCGCGACTTGTTTCGTTGATCGATGCACGTTCTTTTCCCGGGAGCACACTATGCTGGCGAAACTGAAGGATTACATTGTCGTCTGTATTCACAGCAAGACACCCATCACAGGCATAGATCTGAGAGTGTTGCAGGACAAGATCCGCGCCTCAAAACCGCACTACTGGGAAGAAACTGAACCCGGAATCTTCCTTTCCTTCTATCTCATCAAAAGAGGCGGCAGGACAAAGAGTCTCAAGCTGACTGCAGGCGCTGGGAGTCTTCGAAAAGCAGGTACGGTCTTCGAAGAAATCGGGATCGGGAAGACTGTCGGCGAACTGATCACAGAGAGCAATTGGTACGGAGAGATCCTCACGTGTCCCTTCGGTGATGCGGTCAACAAAGCGTTGAAGAGAGCAAGCGAGGACGCCGAGAAGGGACTTGCTCGAACCTCATCAGGAGAAGGGGCCGGACCTTGAAAAAGACGACGATCGATTTTCTCTCGGCTGTGGGATTGGTGGTGATGATGGCGGGTGTTCTGCTCTTGCTACGGAACCAGGGGCTCCTCTCCCTCTCTCCCTTCGTCATCGCAGTCCAAATTCTCGGATTCTGCCTGATGATCTGGGCCAGAGTGAACCTCGGCGGGCGCAGCTTTCATGCCACGGCCAGCCCGACAGAAGGTGGGCTGATAACAACTGGACCCTATCGCTATGTTCGCCATCCTATTTATGCAGCCGCTTTATACATTATTTGGGCTGGTGTCTTTGGAAATCTGTCCATGCTTAATGTCGCATTCGGTCTTCTGACTCTTGCGGGTGCCCTCATCCGCATCGGTTGCGAAGAAGCTCTCGTTCGTGTTCGGTACCCGGAATACGACAACTACGCCAAAGAAACAAAGCGCCTGATACCATTTCTGTTCTGAAATTGAGAATACATCGGATTATCAGGGCTTCTCTGTGCCACAAAGTCACCCGGATTGATTCTCCTTTCATAACTTTCCACGTGAACTTACGTCCTTATACGGGCAGTATCCTTTCCCTTTGACGGTTCAAAACCATGACAAACGATACCTCCTCTTCTTCTCAGCCAAACATCGGTAGAACCATTCTCGATGATTTTCGTCGCGGGGATTTCGAGCGCTCCATGAAGCGCGACTACCGAGAGCTCAAGGATTTCATGCTGACAGAAGAAAGAGAAAAACGCCTGAAGGAGATGAGAACACTCAGGCGCTTGTTTTTCATCTCCTGGTGGTTTCTCGAGGGCCTCATTCTCAAACTCACCCCCGCCCGCCGCATCCTCCTGCTCGTCGCTGTGTTCCTGATTATCAGCAGTTGGGGGAAGAATGGAAATGAGGGTCTCCATTTGCTCGGCGCTCTTGTGTTGTTGTTCATCATCATGCTTGAGTTGAAAGACAAGCTCATCGCTCACGAGGAACTAGAGGCAGGTCACGCAGTGCAGAACGCCTTGATGCCGGAGCGCACTCCTCCGGTGTCAGGATGGGGCCTCTGGTTGTTCACGCGGTCTGCCAATGAAGTCGGCGGCGACCTGGTCGACTTCATCAATATCAGCCCGGACAGAGTTGGGGTAACACTGGGTGACATCGCCGGGAAAGGATTGCGCGCCGCTTTGCTCACCGCAAAATTGCAGGCAACGATCCGTGCTCTTGCTCCCGATTTCTCCTCGCTCTCGGAGCTCGGTCGGAAGCTCAACTTCATTTTCTGCCGCGACAGTTTGCCGAACCTCTTCGCATCAGTGGTGTATCTTGAGGTTCAGCCCAACGCGGGCTCTATTCGCCTGGTGAACGCAGGACATCTTCCTCCTCTCATCGTCCGTGGTGCGCAACTTGAAAGAACAGACAAAGGCGGAATGGCTCTCGGCCTTTCCCCTCAAGCTACATACCAGGAACAGCGCCTTGAGCTCAACACGAATGACATGGTCTTTGTGTACTCCGACGGCCTCACGGAAGCCCGCAATGAGTCGGGCGCGTTCTTCGGAGAACAAAAGATTCTGGATTTGTTGCCGCAGCTTGCGACATACTCTCCTCAGCAGATCGGAGACCGCCTGCTCGCCGAAATCGACCGGTTCGTGGGCGATGCGCGGACGTATGATGATATCACCATAGCCATTCTCAAACGCCTCTAGAGCTTCTTCCCTTCTTTTCGTACCTTGTGAAGCACATTGGGAGAACGCGACAAACGCCTATCGTCTGTCCAGAAGGCGCTCACGAGGCCCCTAGCGTGATTGCAGGAGACCGAGTTCTTTCGAGTCCACATGCGAAACTCTCGGTCGAAAACCACTGTTCTCTAGTGGTGGACTCGACCACGTGTAGTGAATCGCAACGTGAAATTCTTCATCGCACAAAGGCGGATTCGCTGAAAATCCTATGAATCATGGAGGCAACCATGGCGAGGAAACCTGTTTCAGCGCCTGTTCAGGCGTTTCTGGAGCTCATTGATCAATCCTACAACAGGAAGTCGTGGCACGGTACGAACCTGCGGGGGTCAATCCGCGGTCTCTCTTTACGCAAGGCGCTCTGGCGTCCTGCACCCGGCCGACACAACATCTGGGAAATCATCGTCCACTGCACATATTGGAAGTACGTCGTGCGGCGCAGAATTCTGGGAGAGAAACGAGGCTCATTTCCACGGAAGGGAAGCAATTGGTTTCGCAGGACAGGACAACACACCGAAGGCCAGTGGCGAAGTGACATACGGCTGATGGATGAGTGCCATCGTTCTTTGAGCGAAGCAGTCACATCACTCCAGGCGAATGACCTGAAGCGTGTTCCGCGAGGAAGCACGGTGAAGAATGCGATGATCCTGACCGGGATTGCCTCGCATGATGTTTACCATGCAGGACAAATTCAAATTCTCAAACGACTCATGAAATGAAAGGACCACGAGCAAGCATCCTCATCGAGCGCTGCCTGACGTGAAGACGGTATGAATCGACTCAACTTCATCATTTTCTTTTCCATTTTCTTGTTGTTGTATGGCCTTATCAACTACTATATATTTTTCCGCGGCCTGCACGCAATTCCTGCGGGTTCACCAATGCGGACGGTGTACATGATTGCGTTCTGGGTGGTCTCACTGTCATTCATTGCAGGGAGGCTCCTGGAACGGGTGGCGATCACACCATTCAGCACGGCGGTGGTCTGGGTGGGAAGTTTCTGGTTTGCTGCGTTTGCCTATTTCACGCTGGCGGCCCTGTGCATCGATCTGCTCCGTTTGGTCAACTACATCATTCCGTTTTTTCCGGCGTTCATCACCGAACACCTCGCCCGCACAAAAGCTGTTTTGGTCATCGGTGTGTCGTCCGTTGTTGTCATAGCCCTGGTCGCGGGATATTTCAATGCGAAGAACCCGCGCCTCAAGACACTCGCAATTCACATCCCGAAGTCTGCCGATTCATTGAAGACGCTGAGCGTGGCCGTAGCCTCGGATATACATCTGGGGACGATTATTGGGAACGGAAGATTGAACCGGATCGTCGACACGATCAACAGTCTCCACGCCGACCTTGTTCTGCTCCCGGGCGACATCGTCGACGAAGACCTTGCTCCAGTGATCAAACAGAACCTCGGTGAAACTCTTCGAACCATCAAAGCGAAATACGGAGTCTACGCCGTTACGGGAAACCATGAGTATATTGGCGGAGTGGAAGAAGCCTACCAATACCTGATGGACCATGGCATTCGAGTGCTCCGCGATGAAGTGATTACCGTGAACGGAAATATCACACTCGTGGGAAGAGAAGACAGGAGCATCTCGCAATTTGCGGGAAGGAAGCGAAAGCCTCTCCAGGAGTTACTGGCCAACGTGGACAGACGATTTCCCATCATCATGATGGATCACCAACCCATTGGCTTGAATGAGGCGGTGGACGCCGGGGTTGACCTCCAGCTCTCCGGTCACACACACCATGGCCAGATCTGGCCCTTTGGATGGATTACGGAAGCCATCTACGAAGTCAGCTGGGGATACAAGAAAAAGAACCAGACGCACTTCTATGTGTCGAGCGGTGTGGGAACGTGGGGGCCGCCGATCCGCCTTGGCAACACGCCGGAGATTATCAACCTGCGGATTACCTTTGACTCAACGGGTTCTTTGTAGAGGACAAGACGGAGGGACAACTTTCAATGCACAATGAGTTTGTTTCTGAAAGCGCGTACAACCTTGCCGTTGAACGCAGCACATCATCCACAGCAAGCGCTCTGAAGGCGAATTAGCGAACGTGCCATCCCTTCGACTCTCCGAACTCCACATCTATCCGATTAAGTCCGCTCGGGGCATCCCGGTCACTTCGGCTCGAGTTGAGAGCCGCGGTCTCGAATACGACCGACGATGGATGGTGGTGGATGAGCGGGGGAAGTTCCTTACCCAACGCTCGATTCCTCGCATGGCCTTGATCCGCGTGACGTTGGATGCTTCGCGTCTCATCGTTGAATCTCAGGGGATGGAAGAACTATCTCTCCCGTTGAGGCCGGCCTTCGGGGACGCAATACGAGTGAATATATGGAACGACTCCTTCGACGCGATGGACGCCGGACCGGAGGCGGCGGCTTGGTTTACGAAGATGCTTTCACGCTCGTGCAGGCTTGTCTTCATGCCCGATCAGACAGAACGCTTCGTGAACCCGAAGTACTCACTTCAGAAAACAGAAGTGAGTTTTGCCGACGCATTTCCTTTCATGCTCATGTCCCAAGCGTCATTGACTGATCTCAATGCTCGCCTCGTCGAGCCGGTCCCGATGAATCGATTCCGACCCAACCTCGTTCTTGAGGGGTGCAGGGCATACGAGGAGGACACATGGACCGCTCTGAGGATTGGTGATGTACGTTTCCGTGTCGCAAAGCCCTGTTCACGCTGCACTGTTCCAACGGTAAATCAGGAAACGGGAACTCGTGCTGCGGAACCCATTCTCACTCTCAGTTCGTACAGGACCATCAACGGAGAAGTTTATTTTGGTCAAAACCTGATCCTCGACAAAGGGGGGATTCTCGCTGTCGGTGATGAAGTCCATGTGATCCGCGGTCAAAAAGTCTCGCCGGGGTCTCTCAAATTGTGATTGAAACAAAAAAAACCTACCGTGAAGTATGTGCTCTTCGTCTTGTGTCTTCGCGATTGCCGCGTGCCCAGGCCTGAGCGTTCAAACACCTTTCCACCGGAGTTGATCATGAAAACCGCTCGGAGCTTGTTCATGCTCCTGGTGATCGCCGCCACAATGACGAGCTGCATGGGGGAACGAATGCTGCTGCGCAAAGGAGAACGAATACTTTTTCTCGGTGACTCCATCACCGAGCAGGGCGTGAAACCTAAGGGCTATGTTGCACTTCTCCAGGAAGACCTTCGCGCGCGACATCCGGAGCTCGGTCTTGAGATCATCGGCGCTGGAATCAGCGGAAATAAAGTCACCGATCTCGAGAAGCGGCTCAGCAAAGACGTGATCGAAAGAAAGCCAAACATCGTAGTCATCTACATCGGTATCAACGACGTCTGGCATTGGGCGTTGGAAAACCATAAGGGAACAACGAAAGAAGAATTTGAACGCATGCTGCGGGAAATCATCGCCAGGATTCGGTACTCCGGATCGGAAATCCTCCTTTGCACTCCCAGCGTAATCGGAGAAAATCCCGATTCGACGGTTGGTCAAAATCCGATGCTCAACGAATATTGTGCTATCAGTCGCAGAGTTGCATTTGATCAGGGAATCCGCCTCTGTGACCTTCGAAAGGCTTTCATCGCCTACCTCACGGCACACAACACCGAAAAAAGCGAGAAGAACATTCTTACGGTAGACGGCGTCCATCTCAATGACGCCGGAAACCGACTTGTCGCTGATGAGATGTTGAGGTTTCTCGGGGAGAAGTGACTTCCCCTGTACTCGTCTGGCATGCAAAAAGGCCCGATCGGATTTCGATCGGGCCTTTTTCATTTTCACCACCTGAGTGACTTTGATCAGCCTTTTTTGCGGAATCCCAGACGTTGATCCACCATCGCCAACCCTGCGGGATTGTCACCGATGCTCTTGAGCAGCTCGATGATGTCGTTCACGTTCTTCTCTTCTTCCACCTGTTCTTTGATGAACCAATGCAGCATCACCTCGGAGGCGTAGTCCTTCTCCTTCAGGGCGAGTTCATAGAGAGCTTCGATGGACGCTGTAACTTTCTTCTCGTGCTCCAGCACCTTCTTCATCACGTCCAGGGGAGTTTTATATTCTGCCGCCGGTTTGGCGATCGCTTCCAGAACCACTCGTCCGCCCCGCTCAAACACATACTGATACATCTTCATGCCGTGTTCGGTCTCTTCCTGGCTTTGAACCTTCATCCACCCGGCAAAGCCCGACAGATTCACAGACTCAAAATGCGCAGACATCGCGAGATACAGGTACGACGAAAACAACTCCTTGTTGATCTGATCGTTCAATCCATCTTGCACTTTCTTGGTAAACATGGGAATTCACTCCTTTCGAGAGTTCATGGTGTTAAGATTCCTGAGTCTCCTCAACCAATTCACAGGTCATTGAGTTCCCAGAACGCGCGGGAGCCAGAGGCTCAATTCAGGTACATAGGTTATGACGAGCAATGCAACGGTTTCCATGATGATGAACCAGAAGACCGCTTTTGACAAATGGAATATGGATTTCTCAAATCGCAGACTCGACAAGAACAGGTTCAGCCCCATCGGGGGCATGAGGTAACCCAATTCCAGGTTCGTCAGGAAGATGATGCCGAGATGAACGGGATCAATGCCGAATTGTTGCGCAATCGGGAGAATGAGCGGCACGGACACGATCGCCGAAAAAATCTCCATCATCATTCCGATGATGATGAGAAAACCATTGAGGATCAGCAGGAAGGTGATCTTGCTGCTGATCTGCTGCGAAACAATCTCGAACAATCGTTGCGGGACCTGCTGATCGATGAGGTAATTCATGAGGCCGAGAGCTGATCCAAGAATCATCAGGATTGCCCCGACTAGAATCATGCTGCGTTTCATGACGCGCGGCAGATCACGAAAGAAATGCAGATCCTTGTAGATAAAGACTTCAACAACGAACGCATAGAACGCCGTAATCGCCGCTGCTTCCGTGGCAGTGAACGCCCCCCCATAAATGCCGCCGATGACGATGAATGGCAGCGGGAGCTCCCAGGCGGACGCCCTCAGTGCTCTCGTCACATTCTTCCATTCGAACGGCATCTTAGGCACTTTTGCCTTGATGCTCACACGAAGGCTGTAGATGGAAAGGAAAGCAATGAGGATGAGTCCCGGAATCAACCCGGCGACAAAAAGCTTGTCAATGCTGACGTTGGCGACAAATCCGTAAAGAATGATCGGAAGACTGGGAGGGAAGAGAAGTCCGATGCTGCCCGAAGCTGTCACGAGACCGAGGGAGAATTGCTCGGGGTATTTTTCCTTCAAAAGGATAGGATATAACAGGCCGCCCAACGCAACAATCGTCACGCCGGATGCACCCGTGAATGCCGTGAACATCGCACAGGTGACCAGAGCGACGATGGCAAGTCCGGCCGGCATCCAGCCAAAGAGGGCCTGGGCAAGATCGACGAGACGCTTCGGAGCTTTACTTTCAGCGAGCAAATAGCCGGCAAAAGTGAAAAGCGGTATTGCAATGAGCGTCGGCGTATCTGCAATCTTGTAGAGATCGATGATCAGTGCCGACGTGTCGATGTCGGCAGACGTGAATGCATACAATCCGATAGCCGCGATAATCGTGAACAGTGGAGCGCCAAGGAAGGCAAAGAGAAGAAGGATGATGACGAAAAGCCAAACACTCATGCAGCCGTCTCCTTTCCTGCGACAGCCCCCAAGTGAAGCAACGCACGGATCGCAAAATGCACGACCAACAGACCAAAGCCGATAGGGATGATCATCTGGGCATACCAGGAAGGAATATCTCCAAACAAAACGCGCCGATCCGCGATCTCTCCTTGCACGAATGTCCACGACGCGCGGGCAAGCAGGAAGCAGACCACCGCCGCGAATGAGTCAGTCAACACCTCGACAGCAGATCGCATGCGTTTTGAAAGGAACCGACGCACCGCGTCGATATTGATATGACGGTTCTCGCTCGTCGCAATCGCCGCCCCGAGGAATCCGAGCCATAAGAGCAGATGGCGGAGGAAGACATCCGCCCAGAGAATGCCGGACGAGAACAAATTGCGCAGCACTACTTGAAGAAACGCCATGACGACCATGACGAACAGGAGCGTGATGAGCACATACCCCTCAAATCTCGTCAGGAGTTTGTCAAGAGTCTTGAGAACGTTCATTTTGCCGTCTTCTGTGCTATGCGGTAATCTGCGACAGATTTTTCGACTCGGTTCAGGAACTCCTCGGTGAAGAGTTTGCCGACAAGGGCACGACGCGACTTGCTTCCCACCTCGATATAGTCCTGCAGCTCTTTTTGATCGGCGGTCAAAATCGTGATTCCCCTCTTCTGCAGTTCGGTGATGGAGTCTACATTGTCTTTGCGACTGAGCTGCGTGAGTTTTGCGATATAGAGACGTCCATTACGGAGCAGAATCTCTTGCAGATCACTCGGAAGCTGGTCGTAGTATTTTTTCGAAATCAGCACGGAGCCCGCCGCGTCGGCCAGCGGAACATCGACCATGTATTTTACTCTTGTATACCACTGAAGGGCGATTGCGGCGTACGGGGTCGTGTAAAACGCATTAATCAATCCGGTCTGGAGAGATGTATTGACATCGAGGAGGGAAAGGGGAATTGGATTCATGCCAAGCGTGCGAAATGCAGTCTCGGCAATCGGATCTCCCTCCCATGTCCACATTTTGAGCCCCTTTAAATCTTCCTTCTTTCGGATCGGAGTGGAGGTAAACACGTGGACAAATCCCACCTCCGCCCAGCCCAAGAGGACATATCCTCCCTCCTCGAACGCCTGTTCGAACTCCTTGCTATAGTTCTTGTAGAGCATGTCGACTTCGTCGTTATTGCGGACGAGGAATGGCGAGTCGAGAATCCGCACTTTCGGTGCAATTTCTCCCATGCCCAAGCCGGTGAAACCACCACTGTGAAGCTGCCCTACGCGGATCTTGCGGAGAACGCTCTTTTCGTCTCCTTGAACACCCGCCGAGTAAATCTTGAATCCCATGCGCCCGCCGCTCTCTTTGCGAATCGCGGCATCATACTCCTTCATGACGTTCATCCATGTGCTTCCCTCCGGAGCAATGGTCGCGAACTTGATCGTGTACTGTTGTCCATAGACAGCGAGGGAGGCAAGAAAAAGCAACCCAACGGCGTACTGTAGTCGTTTCACTGGTACTCCTTATTGGTGAGTGTCGCCACGAAGTCAAGACAGCAACCCTGTCACCCCGAGATGATCCTGAGCGAAGGGGGCGTTGTTCAGCCCTCTGAGTCCCCGCCCGCCTGACCGCAGGCGGTCGGGCGGGGAAGGATGCTCGGGGTCTGAAAACGAGGTCCCGAACAAAAGATTTTCGGGACGACATCTTCTTTGTGCGGTTGTGGCAACTCGTAGGCTTTCGTATTTAGTTCTAAAAGAGTTCGTTCATGTGTTCGCGGAGCAGGTTCGCCTTTTTCTTGGCAATGGCGTTCGACAGACGGGCCTCCGGCAAGATATCGGCCGAGGCATCGTCGACCTTCTTGAGCAGCGTTTCAAACAATCCCTGATCCTGAATCTGGACCGCGTAGGTCTTCGCGTAATACACGTACGTCAAGAGGAACTTCCCACCGGTCAAGTCGAGTGCGCGGTCGAAATACTCCTTTGCCCGTTCCGGCTTTCCTCCCATCGCCTTTGGCATGCTCCCTTCGATGCTTCCAAGGAAAAGGTACGGACCGCCGTAGTAATACGTCGAGTCAAGTTGACGAACACACTCCATCATTGCCAACACCTTTGGCAGATCCGCAAGTGCACTGATATCGGAGCGGGTAATATTGATATAGCTTCCCCATCCAAACGCCGTCCAGAATAACGCCGGCACGTCATCTTTAGAGAATGTCATCAATGCGAACTGAAACGTGGCGACGTCCTTGTCCAGCGCATCCCTGAATGCCGCGTTCTGCATCAGGACCCTCATGCCATAGTTGCGTGCGCGCAAATAGAAAACGCGCGCCCGTTCGACACTGTCGTCCTCGGCAAACGCCAGAGAGAATGCGTTAAATCCCTGAGAGGCCATCACGAGAAGCTTCTTATTCTCGGGATCCCCTTTGATCAGCGCTTCAACGAGCTTGAGATTGGAACCGAGGGCGCTTTCTGCGAGCTTCAGATCACTTTCCTCGTTAAAAGTCTCGAGTCCAAAATCCATGATGCCACCCATGGTCCGGATGGCCATCGTCTGTATACAACCCTGGAGCATCAATGCTGCAAGAAGGAGAGGAAGTTTCTTCATTGAGGGTTTCTCGGCATTTGAGGAGGGCTCGGCGAGCATCACTGTGCCCCATCTCACAAAAGATATTTTTCAGAGGTCAGATAATTGCCTCAAAATATACTGAAAAAAGGCCGAGTTTCAAATCGGGAACCCCGTTCTGGAGCGGGATGCATGGAGAACGGGAATGCGGAAAGAGATTTGATAGTGTTCGGAATAAAAACTACCTTTTCAATGGTTTCTCTAACCCGGTTGCGTGTCTCCTCTCCCTCCAGAACGCGTAACTACCAGGCACTCAATTTTCCATGCGCATACTCCTCGTCGAAGATGAAGCCAAGGTCGCCCGATTCATTAAAGAAGGGCTGACGGCTGAAGGATACGAAGTCGAGATCGCCGATGACGGCAAACTCGGCGAGAAAAAGGCGCGCGAAGGCGACTTTAATCTCATTCTGCTCGACGTGCTTCTGCCGAAGAAAAACGGATTCGATGTTCTTCACTCGCTGCGGACAGAAGGGATCCGTACGCCGATTCTCATGCTGACAGCGAGGACCGCTACGGAAGACATCGTCCAAGGGCTTGATCATGGGGCAGATGATTACCTCACCAAACCGTTCGCGTTCAACGAACTGCTGGCAAGAATCCGCTCGCTCATTCGCCGCGAACGCCAGAGCCTGACAACGATCCGCCTTGCCGACCTGCAGCTGAACACGATTTCTCGCAAAGCAACCCGGGCAGGCTCCTCGATCGACCTGACGGCGCGTGAATACTCATTGCTGGAATACCTCATGCGCAATCCCCACAAACTCGTTTCACGCCAGCAGTTGGCAAAAGAAGTCTGGGGTTTCAGCTTCGATCCGGGAACGAACATCATCGACGTCTACATCAATCATCTGCGCAAGAAGATCGACCAGGGATTCGACGTCAAGCTCCTCCACACGGAACGAGGAAAAGGCTATTACATTTCGGACAAAGAACCCGCCAGAGGTTCTGCCAAATGAAGCTGTTCCATTCTATTCGTACAAAGTTGACGCTGTGGTACACAGCACTCCTCGGCATCATGCTTCTCAGTTTCGGCGGCATTTCCTATTTCTTCACCAGATCAACTCTTTCCGACAATCTCGACCGCTCGCTCCACAGCGAAGTGACATGGGTTAATGAATTCATCGAGCCGAAAGCCAAAAAGGTTCGCTTGAAACGATCCGCACTGCTCGAACTCCAGCAGCTCAAGAAATCGGCCGCAGCACCCATAGAAACGGAACAGATTTCGACTGACTCCGCCGCAGTCGATGAAATCTGGAACCAGATCTACCAGCATACCATCCTGAGTCCTCGCCGGCAGTACATCCAGATTCTCGACCGGAATGGAGACCTGTTGTACCGTTCACCAAGCCTCGGCAAACAGTCCCTCCGGTTCACAGACATTCCCTACGGATGGATCAAAGTCGTGACGATCTACAACGACGAGGGGCATGAGTTGCGCATTGCCTCAACTCAAAACGATTACGTGAAGATCCTCGTGGCATATCCGATGGAAGAACTAAATGAGGTCCTCGACGGAATCTTCATGATTTTTCGCATCCTTGCACCAATCGCTCTCCTCATTTCCGTGATCGGAGGCTGGTTCCTTGCGCACCGATCGTTAAAACCTGTGGATACGATTACGAAGACTGCCCGCGAAATCAGTGCGAAGAACTTGAACCAGCGGCTGCCAGCTCAGGCAGTGGATGACGAGCTGGGACGATTGACTGCCACCTTCAACGACATGATCGGACGGCTGCAGGAATCATTTGTTCAAATACAGCAGTTCTCCGCCGACGCGTCACATGAGCTTCGCACCCCACTAACAATCATGCGTGGAGAAATCGAGGTCGCGCTCCGCAGGAGACGTCTCCCCACTCCGACACGTGAACTTCTCACCAGTGTGCATGACGAGCTCGTACGGCTTTCCTCCATCGTAGAGAGCCTGATGATTCTCATCAAGACCGAATCCGGCCGCCTGGCGTTCCAGTTGAGCAATATCGTTCTTGATGAAATGGTGCTCGGCTTAACTGAAGATGCCCGCGTCCTCGCCTCAAAAAAGAAAATCACGGTAGAAATCCTCCGGATGGATCCCGTCATCATTCGCGGTGACGCAGGGCGATTGAGACAGCTCTTCCTCAACTTGATCGAGAACGCAATCAAATATACCCCGCAACGCGGCACGGTCTCCTTCTCACTGACGCGGGAAAACGATCAGGCGATCGTCAGCATCAGCGATACGGGTATCGGAATACCAAAGAAAGATGTCGAGAAGGTGTTCGATCGTTTCTACCGGGTGAAATCGGACGGCACCGGCAGCGGACTCGGTCTGGCAATCGCCAAGTGGATTGCTGAAGCTCATCATGGCACCATTCAGGTTTCGAGCCGCGAGAAAAAAGGAAGCACGTTTACCGTCACACTCCCCGTCTCTCCCAGCGCAAGTTGATAGACAACCGTCCACCTTTTTTCATGCCATCCCCGCCCTCCCCCTGAGCTTACCTTGATTTTCGCACCTTTTTTCGCTATGTACGATGTGTTACGGACGAATTGTTCGTCCATGCGACATCGTTTCTGCATAATGAATTTGACGCGTCGACTGTTCCGCCCCGATCGGGAGCTTCTCTGAACATACCTAAGCGAAAAACTTACTTCTTCTCAGACGCCCATCTTGGAGTCGGAACAAAGGAGGAGGACCGCCAGAAAGAACAGGCTCTCGTGCGGTTCCTTGAAATGGTTCGCAGCGACGGCGAGCAGCTCTTTATTGTCGGTGACCTGTTCGACTATTGGTTTGAATACCGGTTCGTCGTCCCGAAGGGGTACTTTCGCCTGTTTGCAAAGCTGGCAGAACTCTCAGAGTCGGGCGTCAAGCTGATCTATTTGGCGGGAAACCATGATTTCTGGCTTCGGGGGTACTTCGCCGAGGAGCTGGGAATGATGATTGAGCATGACCCGATTGAGCGCGTGATCGGCGGGAAGAAGTTCTACATCCATCACGGAGACGGCCTGCTGAAGAACGATACCGGGTACAGAATGCTGAAACGTGTGCTTCGCAACCGGACGAACATCTTTCTCTTTTCACTGGTTCATCCGGATTTGGCAGCCCGTATCGCTCGTTGGTCGTCGCACAAAAGTCGCCAATACACATCGAAACGTGAGTATGAAGGCGACGACATGACAGAGTTTGCTCGCTCAAAGATTCATGAGGGATATGATTTCGTCGTGATGGGACATAACCATGTCCCCTGCAAGCGGAACATCGCTTCTGGCGTCTACGTCAATTTAGGAGACTGGGTGCGCGAAAGAACCTACGCAGTGTTCGACGGGATATCGCTCGAGCTGAAGTCGTGGACATAAGACCGAGAAGCGCTTATCATCTGCTGTGACCGGCCATGACAAAGAAAACATACAGTTCCGAAGAAATGGATCGATATTTCAATGATCCTTCGTACCGGCGCTCATTCCTCGGCCGGGGCAAGGGATTCTTGAAACGGAATCGAAAGCTCGTCGTCGGCCTCTTTGTTTTCTTCGTTGCTCTCCTCTCGTGGTACGGATACTACATTGCGCGAGGCCTTCCCTCCCTCGAAGAACTTGAGAACCCCCGACCTGCACTCGCTTCGAAAGTGTACGCTGAGGATGGCGCCATCCTCGACCAGTTTGCGGAACAAAACCGAACCCGCATCGAATTGGCGAAGCTCCCTCAGGGTTTGATCGACGCGCTGGTAGCCACCGAAGACAAGGATTTCTACACACACTGGGGCGTCAACCTGCCGCGATTCGCCCGTCAGATGGTCATCAACCTGCTAACCTTCCGCTTGGCCGGGGCTAGCACCATCACACAGCAGCTCGCACGCAACCTCTACAAGCTACAAGGCCGCGAAGAGTCGATGTTCGATAAGATTACCCGGAAAGTCCGCGAATTCTTCACCTCCGTTCAGATCGAACGTAACTTCACGAAGAGGGAGATCCTTGAACTCTATCTCAATGTCTCTTTCTTCGGGGGCAAGGCCTATGGCATTGAGTCTGCTGCACAGCAGTATTTCAACAAGTCTGCTGCGGATCTGACGGCTCCCGAGTACACGTTGCTCGTCGGCATGTTGCAGGGCCCAAATTACTACAATCCGTTCAAGAATTTCGACCGGGCATTGCGTCGCCGGAGCATCGTCCTGAATCAGATGCTTCATGACGGAAAACTCGATGCGAAGCAGGTCGACGATATCAAGGCAGACAGCCTCTCCTTCCGAAACTTCGAAGGCGACTACCGGGTTGGAATTGCCCCTCACTTCGTGGAATGGGTACGACAGCAAATGGAGCAGAAAGCCGAGACGTACGGCTACAATCTCTATCGCGACGGCCTGCGCATCTACACGTCGCTCGACAGCCGCATGCAGCGGAACGCGAACCGGGCCGTCGACGAACACCTGGCGATTTTTCAAGAGAAGTTCGACAAGTACTGGGATTGGAAAAAATACCCAGAGATCCTTGAGAGCAACGTCGACAAAATGATCCGGGACCTGGATGTCTACAAGAAAGCGAAAACTCCATCGATCCGGGACAGCATTGTGGCTGCCCTCAGGACGAACAACATGTTTGTCGATTCCGTGAGGAAAATTGCCCGAAACATCGAGGTGGGGATGGTCGTGATTGACCCACACAACGGGCATATCAAATCGATGGTGGGAGGCAGAAGCCACGTCTTCCGCTATGGACTGAACCACGTCACACAAATCCACCGCCAGCCCGGTTCAGCGTTCAAGCCGTTTGTCTACACCGTCGCCATTGACAATGGAACGCCTGTCACCTTCATGCTCCAGAATCAACCGGTGACGGTTATGATGCCTGACGGCACACGATGGACTCCGCAGAATTTCGACGGGGGATTTGGCGGGTGGGTAACACTTCGAGAGGCGCTCAAGCGATCCATCAACCTGATAGCAGTTCGCCTCATCATGGAGATTGCCCCGCCAAAACAGGTTGTTGAGTATGCTCATCGCATGGGGATAAAGTCGTCAATCCCGCCGTATGAGTCTATTGCGCTTGGAACCGCGGAGGTCTCTCCTCTTGAGCTCACGTCGGCGTACGGAGTCTATCCAAACGAAGGCGTTCTCGTCGAACCGATTGCCATCCTTCGCATCGAAGACAAGGATGGAAATCTGATCGAGGAAAACATTCCCGAGAAGAAGGAAGTGCTGAGCAAGGAAACGGCGTACCTGATGACGAACCTGATGGAAGGCGGCGTGAATGAGGAGGGTGGCACAGGCAGGTCGGTTCGCTCGTTTTTCTCGCTCCCGGCGGCCGGGAAGACGGGAACCACCAACGACTACGGCGATGCATGGTTCGAGGGCTTCACGCCTCACCTCGCCGCAGGCGTTTGGGTTGGCTTTGACGACAACCGGATCAAGTTCGGAAGTGCTGATGGACAAGGTGGACGCGCAGCAGCTCCGATTTTCGGACGCTTCATGCGATACACGTACGATGATCCCGAAATTGGCCTGCAACTCGACTACTTCAAGGAACCGGATGGAATTGAGACGGATACCATCTGCGTCGATACAAAAAAGAAAGCCCGCGAATTCTGCCCCGAGAAGACGACAGAAATCTTCAATTCAAAATACCCCATCGGTCAATGCGATGTTCACACCAGTCCAAATTGGCGTGTCGAGAAAAATCCGAACAAAGTGAATTGGTAGGAGATAGAATCCAGGAGTCACAATTCAGAACTCGAAACTCAAAACTCAGAACTCAAAACTCTGGGGACTCAATTCCGGCTACTGACTTCCATCGAACGCCTCACGTCTAACGTCTTCCTCTCCCCCATCTCACTTCACCAACTGCATCTTCCTCATCTCAACAACCCCCCCGGCGATCAAGCGATAGAAATAGACGCCACTCGCCAAGGTGTGCCCCTCAAAACGCGCTGTGTAGTATCCCGGTTGCAACACATCGTCCACCAGGCGCGCCACCTCGCGGCCAAGCACATCGTAAACACGAAGACTCACCGGGCCAGCTTGAGGAACGGCGAACTGTATATTGGTCGTTGGATTGAAAGGATTGGGGTAGTTCTGACTCAAAGCAAACTCAGTCGGGATTGCTCCGTTGCGATCCACCGTAGTCGCATCCTGGCCGGTTTGGAATCTGAATTCAGAAGCGTAGTCGCCAGCGCCATATGCATTCGACGCGGCGACGATCCAGGAATAATTCGTCGTTGGATTGAGTACCGTAGGACACAACAGGGTAGTATCAGTCTGAATGACATCCACCACCAGCGCTCCCGTAACAACTGCCGTCACCCGAATATGGAATGAAGTTCCGGCGCCCTTTTGCCAAACAAAGGTCGGCGTGCGCGAGACGCTTCGCAACCCGCTGGAAGGTGAAATCATTGTCACCGGTAGCGGCCAGCCCGTCCTAAAACTCCACGCGCCGGAATACGTACCTGTCGCCCCTTGATTTCCACCCAAGACTCTCCAATAGTATGTGCTCTGAGGAGCGAGCGTCGAGATGGACGCGGCACTATCAGCCGTGTTGACCGTTGCGACGAGTGACGCTGGAGCGAAATCACTGCTCGTGGCTGCCTGCATCCGATAGTTCAAGAGAGTAGAGTTTCGATTCCAGGAGAGAAAAGCTCCCCGAACGAAATTCTTTTCACCATTGACCGGAGAAGCCAGCACTGGCGTCGTTACCGATGAACTGATTGCGACCACATTGCTGAGAGCACTTTCATTGTTGTTCCGGTCAAACGCAGAGACTGCGAAGAAATATTGCGAGTTCTCATTGTCAAGGCGGGCTGGCGGAACGACAGTGGGTACACCTGTCAATGCGAGCAGGTTTGTCGCTGCATCGAGGTCCGCGGGTTGATAGGTCTGCTTCTTGAATCGATAGACTAGATAGCGTCGTGCAGTATCGCCATCGGTTGCAGCGAGCGGAGATGTCCATGTCAGTTGATACAAACCTGTGACTGGATTCAGCGACGCCTGGAGATTTGCCGGCGGATTCGGCGCGAGGGTATCCTTCCAATTCATCACCGGGATGACCGCCGCAGTCGCAAAGTAACCGTTCTTCAACGAGTCCATCAACCCACCGGAGTTGGTCGTCACAGTTTTGGCCGAAAACAGGGTTACCCCCTGTGCTCCGTTGACCCTGTTGAAATTGATCTGCGATCCGATTTCGGTCGGACCGAGCGGAGCGTAATTTCCCGTGTACAAATGCCTCCCATACGTGACCGATTTCCACCATGGCTCAAGCTTCGCATAGTCCTGTCCGCCACCGAATCGCCAGTACAACTGAGGAACGATGTAGTCAATGTACTTGCCGCTCATCCACGCGACCGCATCGCAGTACAACTCATCATATCCGCTCGTACCCGAGGTCCCCGCCGGAATACCGTTTTTCCAGATCCCGAACGGACTCATCCCCACTTTCACCGCAGGCTTGATTGCCTGGACGCTGTCGTAGATCATCTTCATCAGCAAATTGACATTATCGCGCCGCCACGGGGCAAGACTGTCAGGGTAGGAGAATCCTCGACGGTAAATGCGAAACGTGGCTGAGTCCTCTTTCGTGAAGCCCTCGTCTGCATAGGGGTAGAAGTAGTCGTCCATGTGAACGCCGTCAATGTCATATCGCCGCACAACGTCGGCAATGACGCGCGCAACATGATCACGGACCAAGGGAAGTCCTGGGTCGAGAAAGACATACCCGTTGGTCGGACATGTAATGGCCCAATCCGGGTGCCGCCTGATAACATTGGTCGAGTCAATTTGGGGAGGTGAACTTTTGCTGAGCTTGGCCCGATACGGATTGAACCAGGCGTGCAACTCCATTCCGCGCTTATGAGCTTCCTGGCAGGCAAACTGGAGAGGGTCGTACGAGTCGCTGGGGGCTTGACCCTGGGTTCCGCTCAGCCAGTACGACCACGGCTCGTACGGCGACGCGTAGAATGCATCGCACGCCGGACGAATCTGGAACACGATGGCGTTGACTCCGGTGGCAGCCAATTGATCCAGCATGGCCGTGAGTTGAGAGCGTTGAACTTGTGGAATGATTCCAGGTGCGGATGGCCAATCAATGTTGGCGACAGTCGCAACCCACGCACCCCGAAATTCCCTTTTCAGGGGAGCCTGAGCCAAGAGGCATGAGTATGTGAACAGCAGGACGAGCGCGAGAAGAACTCTGTGACAAGATTTCATGCAATACTCCTTGGTGGTTCCGGCAAACGCCAGAGATTTCACTATTGAGATGAACGACTTTTCCCGACGAGATCAAAAGCACGTTTGAGAGACGACCGAATGAGTTCGGGCTCGACTCCCTCGAGAATCCGGACTTCTCCCAGACGAACAGGCAACACAAAACGCGTCTTGCCATCCACTGTCTTCTTGTCGCGCTGAATTGCATCGAGGATTTTCGATGACGCCAATGCGTCTCTTTTCATACGAAGAGGGATGCGTGAGACAAACGATTCGATTCTCTCGAGCACATCAAGGGGAAGTAATCCCATTTGCTGTGCGATAAATGCTTCGGCCGCCATTCCCAGCAGCACGGCTTCCCCATGTTTCAGGGCACGGTAATTCCCTGCAGCCTCCAGCGCGTGGCCGACAGTATGCCCGTAGTTCAGAACCGCCCGAAGTCCAATCTCCCGTTCGTCTTCCGCCACGACGCGTGCTTTCAGCTCGCAGCAGCGAGCCTGAACATGCATCAATGCTGCCTGGTCAAGTTTCATGATGGCATCCAGGTTAACTTCGAGGAAGGCAAAGAATTCCGCATCAAAAACGACTCCGTACTTCACGACTTCTCCCAGGCCACAGATCACTTCTCGCGACGGCAGAGTTTGAAGAGTCTGGCCATCGATCCACACAAATTTCGGCTGGTAGAATGCACCGATCATATTTTTCCCCAGCGGGTGATTCACGGCAACTTTTCCGCCAACGGAACTGTCGACCTGAGCAAGCAGTGTCGTGGGTACCTGGATCAGCGTAATCCCGCGCTGATACGTCGCAGCAACAAAACCGGCCAGATCGCCAATCACACCGCCGCCGAGGGCAATGATCGCCGCCTTGCGCCCAATCCCTCGCTGAAGGAGTGCGGTGAAGATGACATTCGCACGAGACAGGCTTTTCTGAATTTCGCCTGGAGGAAGAATGATCGATGAAGCGTCGAATTCGAAATGGTGGAGGTGTTTCTGAAGAGGCTCGAGGTAATGTTGTGCTACCGTCGTATCGGTGATGATGACCACTTGACGAGGAATACCGTGTTGCTGACAGGTCGGAGCAAAAGAGGCCGTCATGCCGGTCCCAAAATAGATGGGATAACTCCGTTCACCCAACGCAACATCAATCTGTCGCTGTATCAAGTATCCTCCCTATCCATCAATGAGACCGCGCAGCCTTCGAACGATCTCATCGACTGTTGTACCGACACGTTTGCGGTCGGTCTGAATGACAACATCAGCCCGCGCATAGAACTGTTCCCGTCGCGCGAGGAGATCCTGCACCCGCTTCTCAATTTCTTCCACGGGCAACCGCTCACCACTGGCTCCCGTCAGCAACGGACGGTCAGTACGATGATGAACCCGTTGGAGGATTTCCTCCGGTGAAAGCTTCAGGTAGACAATAATCCCGCTTCCATGAATCAGTCGAAAATTCTCTTCATCTGCAATGGTCCCGCCTCCGAGAGAAACAACGGAATGCGAACGCGTTGCAATTTCCCGGAGCGAAGCAAGCTCAAGCGTGCGAAATGCCTGCTCACCATCCGTTGTGAAAATATCGATGACTCTCTTATTCGCCTTTTTCTCAACGATCCTGTCCGTATCGACAAATTCAAAGCCAAGGGTATTGGCGAGGATCGGGCCGATGGTGCTCTTGCCGCTTCCCATGAATCCGGCGAGGTAGATAAGGCTCTTTTTCTTCTGTTGATCGTTGTTCATACTCACTGTGCGAGAGAGCGAGGAGCTGGTGTGTTCCGGTTCAGAAGAGGTCAAAGACGAGACCCATTCCGAATGTCAGTCCGTTCACGTTGATCCGCGCACGGAAGGGATCCTGCGGCAGGAGGATGAGAACACCGTTTGAGCTGGTTGCCTGCTGTGCAAATTTGCTTTCCGTTGTGAATTCCGGATCCCGAAAACGCATTTCCGCACGCGCGTAGAGGCGCGGAAATATCTGATAGTCGAAGTTTGTTTCCACGTGGATTCCGTAGCTCACCGGTTTGTTCTGCTGCAGGGCATCTGCTCCGGCGACATTCAGAATTCTCGTTCCGATGTATGCGCCGATTCCTCCACCGATGGACATTCGAACACCGTCAGATCCCAGAGGAATAGGAACATTGGCCCCTAGCTCGATCGGGATGAGCTTGAAGCCCTCTCTCACGATCAGGAGGCGCGGAGGAGTCGTGAAACCGACAAGCTGGCTGGATTCGTCTTGTTTCGAAAGATATTCGGCCGCGAGCGTGAGTGCGACGGACTGACCTGGAATGTTGATCCGCAGTTCAATCCCGGGGCCATAGATATTGTCGAGGGCAACATATTGCCCCCGCATATCGTCTGATGGTGAATCGGGATTGTTGAAAACCTTGGAAGAAGTTGTGTAGGTGCCGCGGAAGGCAATGGATAGGATTTTCTCGTTCGTCTGCGCGGGAAGGGTCCCTGCAAACACGACGATGGCAACGATCGACGGGAACACGCGCCTCATCAACACCTCAGGATCAGTCGACAAACTGACGCCGTCGCACATCTTCAATTGGCCGGGCACACTTCTCGCGACGTTCCCGGCCGCGGAACCATTACATCGATGGAATAAACAATCCACCCTGCAGCCGATATCAGCGGAAGAACTTTTCCCGCTGGTCTTCGATCGTAGCCTTATCCTTCAGCGCTGTCAGCCAATCGGAAAACATCCGGTTGCGCTTTTCCTGGAGGATTTGGTCTCTGAGAGTGTTCTTCTCGCCGGCAAACTGCGTCGAATCAAATGCCGTCTTTGAAAGCAACTTCACGATATAATATCCTCGCCCACCTTCAAACGGCTTGGACAGTTCTCCGGGCTTCAGTGAAACCACCTGCCCGATGAAAGCGTAATCGCGTCCGACACCCGGCGGAGCATCCATAGCCTTGAACGAACCTGTTTTTTGAACAGGGGCGCTCGGGATCGCTCGCACAGCAGCTGAGAGATCTGTGCTCGATCCGAGTGTTTTGTAAAGAGCGTCTACCTGTTCTTTCAGCTTCTGCATTTTCTTCTCGCGAAGGACCTGCATCCGAAGAGTCGGTTTCACTTCATCGAAGGGCCGAACGCTCTCTTCACGCACGCTTGTAATCTTGAATACTCCCAATCCCCCTGTGACGGCGATCGGCTCGCTGAGCGCATCGAGTTTTTTCGTAAAGGCGAAGTTCATGGCTGCATCGTTGATACCAATGCCCGGGATGACAGAGCTTTTGAAAAATTCCGGAGTCTCTCTCAACGCATATGCACTGGTCTCTGCAGCTTTCTCGAATCCTTCCTCTTTTGCAAGGTAGGAGAAGTCCTGAGCCTTCTGGGTCGCCGCTTCCGAACTTTGCGAGCTCGCCTTCACCTTCATCGTCAACGCTGCGATACGCAATTCCCGATTATCCCTGCCCGTTACTTTGATGATGTGCCAGCCAAACTGCGAACGGATCGGTCCAACAATCTCACCTACCCTTGCCGCGAACGCTGCTTGTTCGAATGGCTTCACCCAGCCACCCTTTCCGTTCCATCCCAGATCGCCATCGGTCACCTTGGAACCGTAGTCTTCGCTGAATTCCGCAACGAGCTTGCCAAAATTCTCGCCACTCCGGGCGCGGCGAAGAATGTCTTTCGCCTTCTGAATCTTTGCAACAGAATCCGGCCCTGAAGTCGCGTTCAGGAGAATGTGACTCGCGCGGACGAAATCTTTGCTCCCTTTGCGCTCAGCTACGATCTTGACGAGGTGCATGCCGGAGTAGTCGCTGATCGGTCCGACAATTTCCCCCTTTTTCGCTGAAAAAACTGCGCCTTCCAACTGCCGACTGAGATCTCCGTGTTTCACAAATGTTGTGTCGTTGACTGGATTTTCTGAATAGGTCTTTGCGAGCTCCACAAAATCCGAACCGCTTTTCACCTGATCCAACGTGCGGTTCAATTCCGTCGCAACAGCTGTCGTATCATCTTTCGTCGGGGCTGTGCTGAACAGAACATACTTCAGTTTCCGGGAAGGACGAACCTTGAATTCCTCCTGGTTCGCGTTATAGTGTTTGCGAAGGTCATCGTCGCCGACCTGAACCATCGAATCCGGCACAAGCGTGTTGGGATCGAAGAGAACGTACTCTGCATCCATGGCAACGGATCGGTCTGCAAAACGCTGGCGAATTTCAGGATCCGTCACTCGGGTTGATGCGAACAAGAGACTTTGGAGCTTCTCGAGACGTCGCTGCCGTCGCACTTCGCCTTCGATCTGGACCAGGATCGCGCGGTTTTGAGTGTTTTGAAGAGCCTGGTCATACGCGGCTCTATTGAATTTTCCTGTGGAATCGATAAACTGACTGGCGATCATCTGAGGCGGATTTGGTCCGAGGAGAATCTCGCGGACTTCGTCATCCGTCACGGTAATCTTGAGGCGTTCAAGCTCGTGTTCGATAAGAGTCTGCTGCACCATCGTGTTCCAAACTTGTGTGCGCAACTGTCGCTCTGATTCTTCATCCGGTTCGGCGCCGGACTGCTTACGATACGCGTCCGTCTGTTGCTTCAGAAGGGCTGAGAATTCGCTGTAATTGATCGTCGTTCCGTTCACCTTTCCGACGTAGTCACGCGTCCCTTGTTGGTGCCTCCGCCCTGTGATGTCCATTCCCCAATCGAGGACGATGTAAACGATGAAGAAAACGGCAAAGACAGCGAATGCCTTGGTAAGATTGTTTCGGATTTGCGTCATCAACGGCATAACGGGTACATCTCCTAGAATAATGCGATGGGTTGGGACATGGAATTTTAATATAGCCGTGAAACCCCTGAAAAGCAACGATTTTCTTATTGACTTTGCAGGCACATTCGGTTATCTTTTTATTCGCTTTTCAGATCTTTCCACCTCCAGTTTGCATCCGACGTGAGTCCCCATACTCCCCGCTCGATGCCTGAGAGTAATGATTTTCGATATAGCTCGGAGAACGATTTGTGAGAAACCAATTTTCAAGGATCTTTCTGATTCTTGCGGCCGTCGTCGTGTCACTGGTCTTCCTGTATCCAACATTTCAGGACTATCAATTCCGCAAGAAACTCGCTTCCCTTTCAGGCCAGGACAGCATCACCTACGCTGAGCAAAACCAGGACGCTATCCTCAGCGCAAAGCTGAAACGCATCAAACTCGGTCTCGACCTCCAGGGGGGCATGCGTGTCGTGCTGGAAGTGGATGTCATCCAGTTGCTCGAGAGTCTCGCGAAGAACCAAGACGATAATTTCCACGCGATCATCAAGGAAATCCGTTCACAGGCAACGACGAATGACGAGTCTGTCATTCCGATGTTCGGCAAGAAATTCGCCGAGCGCGGTATTCGGATGAGCCGCTACTATGGCAACATTCGCGATGCTGACAACGCTATTCTGACTCAACTCGACGGCGAGACGGCCAAGGCTATTGACCGTGCCATCGAAATCGTCCGAAACCGTGTTGATCAATACAGGGTCTCTGAGCCCAACATCCAGAAGCAGGGATCGCGGCGAATTATTGTTGATCTGCCCGGTGTCAAGGACGAACGCGAAGTCAGTTCGCTTCTTCAGGGAACTGCAATGCTCGAGTTTCGGCTCTTGCGTGAAGCGACAGTTTCCTATCGTGTCATGCAATCCATCGATGATTTTCTGGCCGGAAAGGTCGTAGGAGATACTGCTTCGGCCGCAAAAACGGGCCAAAAGGCAGAAGAATCGAAAGACGCCTTGCAGGACCTGCTTGGCAACAACAAGCCGTCGAGCACCGATACCTCGAAAGAATCCAAGTTCATCCATGAGCACCCCTTCTTCTCTAATGTCAGCCCCGACCAGCGCAATAGCGGTGAGGCATATGTTCTTGACAGAAATCGTGACCGGGTCATCCAGCTCCTGAGCCGCTCCGATGTCCAGCGGTTGCTCCCGGCTGATTTTGAATTTCTGTGGTCTGCAAAAACCGCACAGAATCCCGATGGCAAAAAGTTTTACACCCTCTTCGCCGTCAAGAAACAGGCGGAGCTGACCGGTAAGGTCATTGTTGACGCCCGCGCCAGCGTTAACCCGGAAGACAACCGGCCAATCGTCAACATGGAAATGAATAGTGAGGGCTCCCGCGACTGGGCCCGCATTACCGGCGCCAATATCAATAAACGGATTGCCATCGTGCTGGATAATGCGGTATTCTCTGCCCCAACCGTGATTAACAAAATCACCGGCGGCCGGTCGCAGATTACGAATATGGAGAGCCCGAACGAAGCAAAGCTCATGGAAATCGTTCTGAAGGCCGGCGCTCTCCCCGCTCCTGTTTCGATTATTGAACAGCGCTCCGTCGGACCGTCACTGGGCGAGGATTCCATTCGTTCAGGTCTCACTGCGACGGGCATTTCCGTCATTCTGACGATTCTGTTTATGATAGTGTATTACCATACGGCTGGGGCAACGGCGGACATCGCTTTGGTGTTCAACCTCCTCTTTATCCTTGGAATTTTGGCCGGATTTTCGGCGACGCTCACACTTTCAGGTATCGCGGGAATACTGATCACCATCGGTGTTGCGGTCGACGCGAACGTGCTGATCAACGAGCGCGTGCGCGAGGAACTCGCCGGAGGAAAGACTTTGAGTGCGGCAATCGACGCCGGTTATCGACGAGCGTGGACGGCGATTATCGATGCCCACGTGACATCGTTCCTTACGGGTTTGGTTCTCTATCAATTCGGCACGGGTTCGGTACAGGGATTTGCATTGACCCTGATGATCGGTATCGCTGCCAGTCTGTTTAGCTCGGTTGTTATCACGCGCGTGCTTATCAACATCATGATGAGCAGGGGTATCAACCCAAATTTCGGATAGACCGTCACGAGTCTGTGCCCGCGGGCACTCTTTGGTCACACTTGATCTTCGGAAAAGGAGTCGTATAGGAAATGCGTGTCTTCAAGAAAACGAACATTAACTTCATGGCAATTCGAGGGAAGATGTATTTTGTTTCTTCCACCATCATTATCCTTGGCTTGATTTCGCTTTTCGTCAAGGGTGTGAACTACGGCATTGATTTCCGCGGCGGCACGGAGCTGGTTCTTTCGTTCAGCGCTGCACCCGATTTCGGAAAGCTTCGCTCAGCGCTTGCAGCGGCCGGGCTCGGTGACAGCGAGATCAAATCCTTCGGCAATGACCAGACGATCCTCATTCGCACGACGAAGCAGGAAGAGGGCATGACGGTTGCCAACAATATCAAGACTGCGATTCAGAAGGATCTATCCGATCTCAAGTTCCAGGTTCTTCGGGAAGACAAGATTGGGCCGAAGATCGGAAAGGAACTCCGCCAGGATGCTGTCTATGCTGTTATCGCCACTCTCGCGATCATCCTGAGCTATATCGCAATCCGCTATAAGTACATCTATGGCGTGGGAGCCGTTCTCTCCCTGTACCACGACGTATTGCTCACCTTGGGAATTATCTCGATACTCGACGGCGTTTTTCCAGCTTTGAATCTTGAGATCACCCAGGAGATCATTGCGGCCCTGTTGACGCTCGTCGGTCTTTCGGTGAACGACACGGTTGTCGTGTTCGACAGGATTCGCGAAAACTCCAAGATTTACAGAAGCATGTCGCTCATGGACGTGATGAACAAGAGCCTGAACGACACACTGAGCAGAACCATTATTACCTCCGGCACAATTCTCATGGTGCTGCTGGTGCTGCTCTTTGTTGGTGGAGAGGTTACCCGTGGATTTGCGTTCACACTCACGATTGGCATCATCACTGGAACCTATTCATCCATCTACATCGCCAGCGCCATCGTCCTTGACAATAACCTGAGGAAGAAGATCACCGCGTAGGCAACGCCGGTTGGATTTTCACGAAGAATCTCGTACCATTGAGCGAAGTATTCAACACTAGGAACGGCAAAAGGATCAGCGCATGAAACTCAAAATCAAGGAAGTCAAAGGCGTTCAACTCGTCGAGCTGAAGGGGAATGTGATGGGTGGACCCGATGCATCATCTTTGAACGAGGAGCTGCACAAATTGATTGACGCTGGGAAGAACAAGGTGGTGGTAGATCTCGGGGAAGTGAAATTCATGAACAGCTCGGGTCTCGGTATGCTGATCGGCGCACTGACGACCGTGCGGAATGCCGGGGGAAACCTGAAGCTGGCGCGCGCTTCCGAGAAGATCGAACAACTTCTGGTGGTGACGAAACTGGTGACGGTTTTCGAGCACTTCGATGCCGTCGACGAGGCTCTTGCCTCCTTCAAATAACTCTTGTGGCAAACGACAACTCTGAAGAGCGAATCAACCGATTCGCTCTTTTCGTTTTCAGCCCTCACTCTATGAAGCATCTTCTTGCTCTCACTCTTGTGCTCGCGCTTCTGTTCTCTTCGTGCCGGAAGCACGCGAGCCCTCCGGAACCGGCAACCCACTCCTTCATTGACGACGTCGGACACAGCGTGGCGCTGTCTCATGCTCCTCGAAGAGTCGTCTCCCTGGCACCCAGCCTGACGGAAATCCTGTTTCTGATCGGCGCCGACTCTTCCCTCATCGGTGTTACTGACTATTGTGACTTCCCTGAGGCGGCAAAGCAGAAAGCAAAGATCGGCGGGATGCTCAATCCGAACATCGAACGCATCCTGGCCCTCCAGCCCGATCTCGTCTTGATGTCCGGTTCCGGCAACATGAGGGCTGACTTCGAAAAGCTCTCCTCGACGGGAACCCCGGTGTTTGTTTCGTATCCTCGAACCGTCGACGGCGTGTTCAAATCGATTCTCTCTATTGCAGATCTCACAGGGAGGCGTCAAACGGCCGACTCCCTGGTGGCCCTTCTCCAGCTCCGGCGCGACAACCTCGTTCACAAAGCCGCGGCGAAGAAAAAGGAAACGGTCTTGATGATTCTTTCATTGAATCCGCTCATTGCCATCGGCCCGAAGACGTTTCTCAACGAGCTTGTCACTCTTGCCAATGGGCAGAACATCGTTCACGATTCCTCAACATCCTATCCGGTGTTGAGCAGAGAAGAGATCCTGCGTCGTCAGCCCGACGTTATTATTGCCACAAATGATATCGTGCGGTCGATCAATGACATCCTTTCACCCTATCCTGAATGGAAATCGCTGACCGCGATCCGGAACAAGCGCGTTGCCATCGTCGACGCCAGTATCGTCAGCCGGCCCGGCCCGCGCATCATCGATGGGCTTGAAGCGATAATCCGCGCCCTTCACGGAGAGCACTGACTCAGACGGCACGTTGGTTTCTTGCTTTTCTTCTCTGATTCCGATACATTCAACGAGTCAGTTTCACCCCCTTCATAACAACCAACTCCGACGACTCACTTCTATGGCAGAATCTTCACAGTCCCTCTTTGTTGCGGTCGCGGGTAATATCGGGGCGGGGAAATCCTCTCTCACGCGCCTGCTCGCAGAACGCTTCGGTTGGAAGCCCTACTTTGAATCGGTCGACGACAACCCCTATCTGCCTGATTTTTATGCCGACATGAGCCGGTGGTCGTTCCATCTTCAGATCTACTTCCTTGCGAACCGGTTCAAGCATCACAAGCGGATGACAGAGGGGGGCGATTCCGTTATTCAGGACCGGTCGATTTACGAGGATGCCGAAATTTTTGCGCGCAATCTGTACGATATCGGCAAGATGGACCAGCGCGATTACACCAACTATGAATCCTTGTTCGAGGTCATGACCGACTATCTGAAATCGCCCGACCTCATGATCTATCTCCGGGCTTCGATCGATACACTGATGCAGCAGATTTCGCGCCGGGGGCGGTCCTTCGAGCAAGGCATTCAACGGGAGTATCTTGAACAACTCAACAAGCACTACGAGAACTGGATCTCCCGATACAAGCGCGGTCCGCTCCTGATCATTGAGAGCGACAATCTCGACTTCGTTAACCGGCAAGGGGACCTGGAACAGATTGTGCGCCTCGTTCGACAGAAGTTGGACTCCATCGTCGCTTGAGTTCATACCCTGGGCCCGCTACAAAAGCAAAGGCATCCACACCGAGAGGTACGGATGCCTTTTTCATTTCACTGTGGGGAAATGCCGGAGAGTTGAGGACCTACTTCCGGTTTCCGGTCAGCATTTTCTTGTAGAGGGACCTATTCTTCACGACAGCAACCGCCACCTGGAGTTGCTCATCATCCTTGAACGATGCGGCAATCGCTGCTTTGTCGCCCTTCAATCGCCCGATGATTTCAAGCCTGAGCGCACTCTTGATTTCCTTGTCATAACGTTCGAATGCTCGGGTTTTCTCCTCGCTGATCGCTTTCTCTACTCGGTCAATTCCCTCGTAGATCGACTTGCCATAGCGCTCTTTCTCCGCGGCTGCACGAAGTTCCTTCACTTTTGTTTCTGACTCTTCTTCGTACTGAAAATCCTTCTCTTTCAGAAACGATTCGAAATCTTTCAGGATCTGTCCATCAACGGCGAAATCATCCGAGATCGTTTTCTTCTGACTTGCCATGTGGTTGGCAAACTTGAACAGCATCGCTTTGCGGGACAGCTCATCGAGCAACTTGCACGATGCTTCCTCCGGCACGGTTGAATCGGGACTAATTCCCCGTCCGTCGAGCACTTTACGATTATGCAACGTTCGAAATTCCCTGCGCAGACTGTCGGGCTTCACAGTCACGACACCATCCTTCGTCCGATGGAAGTAGTCGAGTTCCTGGATGCTGCGACCGCTGGGAGTATAGTATCGGCCTGTCGTAATCTTGAGTGAACTCCCTTCGGAGATTCGACTGATCGTTTGAACGAGTCCTTTACCAAAGGAGCGAGTTCCGACGATTACCGCCCGATCGAGATCCTGAAACGCTCCTGCCACAATCTCACTGGCGCTGGCGCTTCCTCGATCGACAAGCACTGCCATCGGGACATCGTCCAGCATAGGCTTCTCGTAGGAGTAGTACTTGTGCTCTGAATCATTTCGACGCCCCTTCGTGGACACGACGAGCGTGCTCTCCGGAACGAACTTCGAAACCACATCGACCGCCATATCGAGCAATCCTCCCGGATTGTCCCGCAAGTCAAGCACGATCGCCTTCAGGCTTCCCTTCTCCCGCAGTTCTTTAATGGCATTGCGAACATCTTCACCGGCACTTCTCGAGAAGCGTTCGAGCCGCAGATATCCTACTCCATCACTCACATAACCGCTATAAGTGACATTCCGAACAGGGATTTCTTCACGTATCAAGACGAATTCAATAGGCTTGGGTTCACCTTCCCGTTCTATTTTTACTCTGACGGTTGTTCCGGGCGTCCCGCGCGAGTGGTTTCGCACATCTTCCGTCGTCATACCTCTGGCGCTTTCCCCGTCGATTTCCAGGATTCGGTCGCCGCTCTGGATCCCCTGTTTCGCTGCCGAATAGCCTTCCATGGTGCTGATGACCGTGATGGTGCCATCGCGGAGCCCAATAGTGATTCCCACACCGGCATACTTGCCCGTTGTCACGAGCTCCATCTCGTCAGACTCTTTCTCACCCAAATAGACGGTGTAGGGGTCGAGCGTCTTCAACATTCCGTCAATTCCAGCGTGCATGATCTTTTCCGGATCAACGTTATCGACGTAGTTGATGACCACATCGGTGTAGACCTTTCCGAATACCTCCATCCATTGTCGGGTCTTCAGAAACAAATCGTCTTGACCAGCCCAGAGAAAACCCGTCACCAACCCACAGACAACAAGGACAATGCCGAGAGCCGAGAACATCCTCACCGTCATTGTGAACTTGGTCTTGAGCATCTTGCTCCACCGGCCCATACTCTCACTCATTTCTCAACCCTTCTGCGTTGTTCGTTCAAACACCCTTGCGTTGATTCGCCATCTCCCGTTCGAAGCGGTTCCACACTTTCTGACGGATCTCCTCGATGCTCATTCTCCCATCGATCACCTCAAACCTTGGCTCTTCTTTCGCGAGTTGAAGAAAACCTTCCCGAGCTCGCTCATAGAATGCGCGCCCGCTCATTTCCATGCGGTCAGCGCCGGCCTTTTGACGCTTCATCCGCAATTCGATTTCCGAGACCGGGATATCGATAAAATACGTTATTGCCGGCAGCAGCCCATCTGCTGCAACTCGATTGATGGACTTGATTGCCTCTAGGGAAAGCCCACGGCCCCACCCTTGATACGCGGTCGTTGAATCATAGAACCGATCGCAGACAACAATCGTTCCAGCGTGCAATGCCGGTTTGATGATCTCTTGGACAAGCTGCGAGCGACTTGCAGAAAACAAAAACAGCTCGGTGAAGTCAGACATGTCGAGCAATTCACGGTCGAGCAGGACCGCACGAATTCTCTCTCCAATGGCTGTTCCACCCGGATCGCGAAGCACGAGCGTCTTCGCCCCCGACCGCGACAATGCATCCGCAAGGAGACCGACTTGTGTCGACTTTCCGGAGAAGTCGAGTCCTTCGAAGGTGATAAACATGGGAGGATGTTGTTCAACCTGCATATTTTATAAAATAGCCAAAATCGCCCACGGATGCAAACAACGCATTTGCATTGGTTGCGGGTCACTCTTTTTTTGATTACTTTTCTTTTCAAAGTCGCGCGAGCGCTTGTCGAATCCATCGACATGGCCAAGAAGAAAACCCAACATAGCCCCCCGAAACCCTCCCCCACCCCTGAAACAGTCGACAAGTCTGAGCAAAGGCGTATCGAGTCGCGGGGAGAGGACGCCGCATTGATCAGGCGCGCGCTCACCGGAGATCAACGCGCCTATAAGAAGCTCAGACAGAAATATCATGAGCCGATCTACAACTTGATTTATCGGATGATCCGGGATAAGGATGAGGTCGAGGATCTGACTCAGGAAGCATTCATCAAAGCATTCATGTCATTATCGAGTTTCAATGACGAGTTTGCGTTCTCAACCTGGTTGTACAAGATTGCCACGAACAATTGCATCGACTATATCCGCAGGAAGAAGCTTCAGACCTTCTCCATTGATAAACCGATAGAATCAAAAGACAGCGACTACACCTTCGAGCTTCCGGATTCCACATACGAACCGGACCAGGAGCTCATCGATCGGCAGCGAAAGAAACTTCTCGAAGATGCGATCAACTCTCTCCCCGCGAAGTATCGGCACGTCATACACTTACGGCATGTTGAAGAGAAAGAGTACCAGGAGATCGCCACAATCCTCAAACTTCCACTGGGCACTGTAAAGGCTCATATATTCCGAGCGCGTGAAATGCTGAACAAATATCTGCGCGACAGACTCCGCCATTACTGAGATCCTCCTGCAACTCTGTGCCACCAAATTGCGTAAGCCATTGCAGGAACAACAATTGGTCAAATCGTCATGAGCAACAACACCGGGGTTCGAGTCTTCCTCGTCGGTTCACTTTCCATTTTTTGCGCTTCGATCCTCTTTGCATTCCAGCAACAGGAAATCACGCGGCGTGAAATCTCGCGTACATCCGAGAAAGAAATTTCCATCTCGCTAGACGCATCATTCGGAACGGTGATCCTCCTCAAAGGCGACCGCAACAAGGTCGTCGTCGCAGAATACTCACATGAACAGGATGACCATCGTGAGCTTGAGATGTTCTATGACATCTCAGCAGGACGCGGAGATCTCGAGATCAATCTCACAGACAGCAGAAATCACAAAGATCGCCGCAATTCATCGATCTCCTGGGAAGAGATGAAGGACGAACGGGACAATGGAAATGAGCGGCGCCTGACTGCACGGTTGACGGATGCTGTTCCACTTTCACTGAAAATTGGCTTGGGCGCGGGGAAGGGGAAATTCGATCTTTCCGGCCTCAAACTACGAAACCTCAAAATCTCTGCCGGTGCAAGTTCCGCAGATTTACAGTGCAACGAACCCAATCCAATCAGTTGCGAATACGTAAACATCGAATCGGGCGTCAGCAAGTTTACTGCCAACAACCTCATGAATCTCAATTTCCAGAAACTGAAGTTCAGCGGTGGCGTCGGGTCTTACACGCTCGATTTTTCCGGAAAGCTCCAACAGAAAGCATACGCAGATGTCGAAGTGGGGCTTGGCAGCATCGTTGTCTATGTTCCGAAGAATACGCCAGCGAGAGTCATCACCGATGAAAGTTGGTTCTCAAGTGTCGATGTCGATGATTGTTTTGAAAAAACAAGAAAGGGAACCTACGAGACAGACGGATTCGGACAAAGTGACCGCTCCCTCACCATCAAAATTGGTTCAGGACTCGGCAGCATAAAGATCCGATGTAGATAAGCTCAGCTTTGTTTGCGAAGAGGAACCCGACGGTCGGCCAATAAGCGATCGTCGGGTTCTCCTTTTTCACCAGGTGAACTCTGTCGATCGATTTCATGCGCCGATGATCCGAGTGGAAGTCGGCAGGCCATTTCCTTCGGCTACGGTGCCTCAGTTCTGCAGCTCACCCGGTGTGAGATTAGCTACCCAATACCAAAATGAAAGAACTGTCCCCAGGAGTGGGGGTGACTGACATCGCGGGTGCGGATGAGATTGAGAAGAGCCTGGCGGTACGCATCCCCCGGCGCCAGGCCGTTTGCCAGATGTGTATAGAAGTACTCACTGAAGAACTTTGCGGCTTTTCTGTCGGAAAACCACGAGTTGAAAAAAACGTCCGAGGTGCCGTTGATTCTCAGTACCAACGCATGCGTGGTCGAGAGGCCAAATCCCTGTCCATATTGATTTGAGAGGACCACGACAGGCGGCGCCTGAATTTCTGTCAACTTCTCAAAGGGAATTTTTGACACGTCATCGGGCGTCTGTTCCTTCGCGAGGGCAACCATTCCGAGCGGTGAATCTCCCTCTTCCATGAGAAAATCTGATGAAAGCTGCAGCACATCGGTTTTCACATCTTTCAAATTATCCCACGAAGCATCCCTGGAAATCAGAATCGTCGCCTCCTTGAAGAAGCTTCTGATATCTCTCAACTCGTAATCGATCGACCAGTTTTTTCCCGTCGGATTTCCCATTGCCGTTACGCGGCTGAGGCGTTCTGTGTCAGCGGTCTTGAACCGAATCGCAGCAAGAGAGGGAAGATAGTCCACGCTGGTGATTTCGATGAGGTACTTCACCGAACCACCTCTGTCCTGCCGTTCGATGGTGTGAAAAGGAAATCCTTCAAACTCAGGGCTCTCGATCACGACGAGATTTCGCTCCAGCATGCCGTCGACAGGCCTGAGGAGATAGTCATAGAGCTGTGTAGAGAGCGTCGCAAAGCGAGTCATCGTCGCAACGCTCGTCTCGCCCGCAGTGCCGGCGTAGACACTCGGATCGTGCAGGAGCCGCTGATATTCGGCGACAAGCGAGAGCAGCTTCTCCCGTGGAACGATGGTGCTCTTCACTTCAAATTTGGTTTTCGTCAAGGCAAAGACATGAAGCTGGTCATTCGCCGGTAGAAATCTCACGACAAGCGTTCCCGGGGGAATGCTCGCCTGAATGTCTTTGATTTTCATGGAGCCCGTGTGGAGGAGCGGCTCGTAGTTTGGATACTGACCAATAATACGCTCGGAGAGCGTCGCGACCTCCCGCTGAAGATTGGAAATTTGATTGTGCAGCGAATTCACGTATCGATCATCGTTCAGTCCGCGTCGGACGGACAGGATGCTCGATTGCTCAATTTGAAGCATGCGAAGCTCACGCACTTTTGACCGGGCGTTCAAAAGATCCTGTTTCAGGCTCGGATGACGAATGGCGATTGTAACATCCTGCAAAACCTTCGCGTGGAAACGTTGTGAGCCCAGTTCGAGCACGGAAAGCGCTTCTTCCTTTCCGTTCATCTGGATCAAAAGGCTGGCAAGTTGTGCGTACCACCCCGACCGCTCTTTCTCAAGATTCAGGATTTCCTGGTATTGATGATGGTACCTCGGAATCATGAACTCGCCGAGGGTTGTCTCTTCCACTTCGATCGCCTGGCGATATGCATCCCGGGCCTTCGTGAGATTGCCGATGGACTCATACAGACGTCCAATTTGAGCACGAGCGTACGCTTCGCCGGATCGATGACCACATGCCTGGAATTTTTGCGCAACCAGCTGATATCCCTGAGCAAGCTGATCGACATTCTGGAGTTTCTGGTTTGCGGTCAATGACCGCTCGTCGCACCGATCTTCAAAGAGTCCAAGATATCCTTCGGCAATGCCATCGCCCTGTGAGCGCGCCAGACCGTCGGCCTCCGCAAAGTACTTCTTGGCATCGGCGAAGCGACCGTTGTCAAAATACACTGTTCCGATATTGAAGAGAAGTTGGATTTCCTGATCGCGCCCGGTTCTTTTGCTCCTCAGATTGTTCGTCGCGTCACGAAACGCCTGCAACGCCTCGTTGTTTTTCCCCTCAGCCTTCAGGACGATGCCTGTCTGCATCCGAAGACGGGCGTCGAGGACAGGTTCATTGCTCTTTTGTAGCATCGAGCGCGCCTGGTTCAATGAGTTCTCTGCAGCATCCAGTTTCTTCTGCCGATAGAGCACCTCTCCCAACCCCCCGAGGGCCTCCGCCGCCTGGACACCACCCTGACTCTGATAATAGGAGTAGGCCGTCTGGCAATACGCAAATGCATCATCCAGGTGATCGGTGTAGATGGAGACTTCCCCCATTTTCATTTCGAGACCTGCCTTCGTCTCCAGATCGTTGAATGCCGAACTCAGCCTGTGAGCTGCCCGGTACGAGAGGAGAGCAGATTGATAGGCGTCCAGAGACGTGTAGGAATCTCCGATCAATTCCCTCAACTTCATTTCTGTCCGAAAATCCTTGAGAGATTCGGTGAGATCGAGCGCCGATTCAAACCTCCCCAGCGCCGTGTATGAACGGCCTTCGGCCAGAGAGATTTGGCCGAGATACCGGTTTGCCTCCACCACCGTGTAGGTCTGTCCTGATCGCTCGAAGACAGGAAGAGACCGGACAAACAGGGATTCCGCCTGCAGATAGGCTTTGTCCTCGAAAAAGGATACGGCCTTGTCGAAAACTCCGGTTGCATCTGTCAGCGGTTGATCATTGCGCTCACACTGCGCGAGGAAGAGGAGGAGAACACAGGAGACGATCGGTATGCGTGATCTCATGGGGAGGATCTTTTGTTCAACACTATGCAGGAGGCGCAGCGAAGGTTCGGCAAGATCCTCCGGCACCCTGATGCGCGATCTCCGTTATTCACATTCTATCGAAATGAAATTCCAACGCCTGCCGCAATGACCGGCTGCGTCGCAAAGGAATAATCTGCATGGACATTGATGATTGCCAGAAGCAGACGGACTCCTGCGTGAAAACGCGACGTGTTTTTTCCGTCCACATGGAATCCATCAATTCGCACCGGCGTGCCGATAAATTGGGTCAGGGACGGATCCGGACTATAACCGTCGACATCCCAGGCTGACTTCTCCATCTGATATCCTCCATAGAGCGTGAGGAGGGCAAGGCTTTTGCTCACTTCGATTCCGTAGGCGATTCCACTTGCTGCCACAATCCTTTGGTCGTTCATATCCGAAACCGTCAGCTTCTGCGTCATGAAGTGAATCGAAATGTCTATGGGACACAGCGGGATGTATTGATCAATACTGTGGCGGATTCCGAACCCGATGAAATTCACTTTGGCTGCGTTGCCAGGGAGCGTTAAGTTCGGAACGAACCTGCCAATGACCTCCAAACCGAAAGGTAAGCCGATGGCCGCCTGAGGCATCAGAAGCGGAGCAAACTTCATGTTGAATCCCTGGGGGGAGGTGAAAATTGTCTGCCCCCGAAGAGGGACGAGAGGAGATGTCGACTTGACTGTCACCGCCTTGCCGTTCGACTCGCCGAGAGCCGTGGGCGCTCCGGAAATCACTTTGTCGTAATCCCTGCCGGCGATGAGCGGGTACTGAACACCGTTGTATGTGAATGCTATCTGGTCTGGAAGCACCAGATCGAACACTTTGTCTTCGTCCTTCACTATGACGGCTCCAACCTTCAATCCGAAATCGAATCCAAGGATGTCATGAAGATCAGCGGAATGATACAGACCGCTATTGAGGTCTGCACCCCAGGCCGAGAGAACCGGCGACAGGTAGTTGGCTGCGTTTTGACCAGCCACTTTGGAAAGCTGTTTTCCCAGGTCGTCTTGTGCAGTCGACAGGCGTGAGAAAAGAACCATACATCCCGCTAGCAATATGAGGTTTCTTGACCTCATGGAATCCCCTCCGAAATTCAGTTCCGTATTGGTGCTCTGTTCCAAATATCGAAAAAAGCTCAATGAGAACCAAACCGTCCAGTTATGCGGTCGGATTCTTCACAAATTTGACGATATCATCTGCAACATCCGACAGGATTCCGTCCACTCCCATTTCGATCATCCTGCCCACAACAGCAGTGCTGTTGAGAGTGTAAACGTGCACGGCAATCCCCGATTGTTGAGCGTCCCGAAGCATTCGATGCGAAAGCTCGTGCTTTGCACAGACAAAGACCTCTGCCCCAACCCTCCGGGCAAGTTTGGAAGGCATACGTCCGTAGTCCCTGTAGATATTGTAGAGAACTCCCGTTCTCGCTCGAGGATCAATGCGCTTGATGGTGCCAACCATCCGATGGTTGAAGGAAGAAAAGAGCACGTGATCCCGATAACCGAAATTCATGACGCAGTCCAACACTCTGCGCTCAAGCAACTCAAGCTTTTCCGGGAAGAAGAAATCGGATTTCAGTTCGATGTTCACCCAGCGTCGCTTGTCCACGAGGGCCAGGACCTCATCGAGCGTCGGTATCCGTTCCTTCGAAAACGCTGGATCGAACCACGAGCCGGCATCGAACTCCTTGATCTCCGCTACAGAGTAATGTCGTGCCACACCGTTGCCGGTAGAAGTTCGTTGCAGCGTCCGGTCATGGAGAACGATCACCCGGTCGTCTTTGGAGAGACGCACGTCGAGTTCAATCATGTCTATGCCGGGGGTTTCGCAGGCACGCGAAAATGCTGCGAGCGTGTTTTCTGGCGCCTTGCCGGAGATTCCCCGATGGGCGACAACAAACGGCGGATGTGACTGGAGTGGTTTGGGTTGATAGATCTCCATCGTGTACTCCGGGCGATTGCTACTCTGCCCGACCTTTCTGAAAAATCGCTACGATTTCCCGGTACACGTCGTTGATGTCGCGCATTCCATCGATCTGGGTAAAGCGACCCGACAACCGATAGTACTCTTTGATGGGTTTTGTTTCCTTCACGTAGATCTCCAGTCGTTTGCGGGCAGTTTCAGTGGTGTCATCCGACCGTTGGTAGAGTTCGCCGCCACAAGCTGGACACTTTGATGGATCATCTCTGCGAAGTTGACCGGAATTAAAGATCCGACCACAGGAGCGGCACACTTTGCGATCCGTCAGACGTCGTATCACTTCATCATGATCTACTCGCAGACTGACGACACCATCGATCCGGATATGGAGTTCATCGAAAAGCCGATCGAGAGCTTCGGCCTGCGGGATCGTACGAGGAAATCCGTCCATGATGAATCCATCTTTGCCCGTACCTGCGGTCACCACTTCCCGGATTAAGCCGATCATCACATCATCGGGGACAAGCATGCCGGCGTCAAGATAACCTTTGGCCTGCATGCCGAGAGGGCTTTTCTTCGTCACTGCTTCTCTTAGGAGGTCGCCCGTCGAGATATGGGGGATGTGAAACTTCTCGGCAAGAAGTTTTGCCTGAGTACCTTTTCCAGAACCCGGGGGACCAAACAGAATCATTCGCATAGAAGAGTCTTTCTTTGTCGTTAAGACAGAACGAAAAATTTCAGGATACTGTTTCCGTAATGGTTGGCTTGGATTTGGCCTTTGATTTTTTCTCTTCGACAGCAAGCTGGCCGCACGCCGCCTCAATATCTTCCCCCGCACTGCTCCGAACCATGACCGTGATGTTTTCCTCCCGCAACGCCTGCGCAAACGCTTCCATCCTGACACGTGGCGTTGGCTTCAGCGTCGCTGCGAAGCCCGACGCCCCTGTAAAGGCAATTGAATGGAAGGGAATGATATTGACCTTGCATGGAATGCGTTTTGAAAGTTTGACAAATCTCCTGATATCTTCTTTCGTGTCGTTGAATCCATCAAACGGGATGTACTCAAACGTGGGCCTGCGCCGGGTCTTGCGGTAGTAGTACTCCAGGGCCTCGACCAGGTCGTCCACGCTGAATTTCTTCGTGATCGGCATCAGCTGCGTGCGCTTCTCGTTGTCAAGCGTATGAAGCGATATTGCCAGCTTCTCCTTCCGGTCTTCATCTGCCATCTGCCGGATTTTATCAGCATATCCGGCCGTCGATATGGCGATGTGTTTGGCGCCGATATTCAGCGACCTATCGTCCGAGAGGATATCGACCGATTTCATCACTTCTTCGTAATTCAGCATCGGCTCACCCATGCCCATATAAACGAGATTCGTAATGCGTCGGCTGGCATGGCGCTGTGCATGAGTCACCTGATCGATGATCTCCCCTGCCGTGAGATTGCGCAGAAACCCCATCGTTCCCGTCGCACAGAATTTGCAGTCGAGGGGGCAACCAACCTGTGTCGAAAGGCACAATGTCAGCCGTCGTTCTGCCGCCGGCGAAGTTTCCTCCGGTGGTATCAAGACGCTTTCGATCATCAAATTGTCGTTCAGGCGGAACAAGAACTTGGTCGTCCCATCTGTCGGTGAGACGCTCTTCCTGACGAGGTCAAGGCTGTCTATTCTTGCTGAATGCTCGAGGACTACCCGAAATTCTTTCGAAATATCGGTCATCTCGTCGAAAGATTGCGCCCCCTTGGCGTACATCCAGGAGAAGAGCTGGGCAGCCCGGTATTTCCTTTCGCCGAGGGATTCCACGAAATCCTGTAGTTCCTTGAGCGATAGTCCTCTGATATTCTTCTTCTTCTTCTTCAAGGGTCCTTCTTGGTGGATAGGGAGTAAAACTAGCGAAATAAGGCAACGGGAGCAAGGGAGATTCCCGAAATCTAAGGTGAAGTCAAACAAGGAATTGAATGCCACCTTCGCTTCGACTATATTGGCACCGTAAGTCCTTCCTTTTCCAATTCATAACTGGAGTCACCCATGAAACGCTTCGCCACTCCTTTGCTGCTTCTGACTCTTCTACTGATTGCCGGCTGCAGTCAGTCGCCTCTGAAGAATTCCTCACGCGAAGACAAAAACGGCTGGATCTACGTCCACCTCGAAGGCACGCCGAGTCAGATCGGCTATCAACATGGATATCTGCTCGCGCCGGAGATTGATGATGCGATCAAGATGTTCGCGTTCTATTTCGAGAATGGTTCTGTGAAGAAAGACTGGAAGTTCTTCCGGGAGGCGTCCGAACGAATCTTCTGGCCGAAGCTCGAGAAGGAATACCAGGAGGAAATTCAGGGGATCGTCGATGGACTGGCTGCACGAGGATACAAGTACGACACAATCGACATCACCGCGCTCAACGCCAACATTGAGATTGCCTCGTACTATATTCCATGGTTGGCAAACAAAATCAAACAGGATTCACTGAACAACAAGGCTCCAGGAAAATGCAGTGCGTTCATAGCAACCGGCAGCTTCACAGAAGACGGTAAGATCGTCATTGGCCACAATAATTGGAGTGACTACATCAACGGGGAGCGATGGAATGTCATCGCCGACATTGTGCCCTCCAAGGGCCACCGAATCCTGATGGATTGCATGCCGGGACTTATTCACAGCGGCGATGATTTTGCCATCAATGACGCAGGCATTTTGTATACCGAGACGACCATTACACAGTTCAAAGGATTCGACGAAAAAGGAACGCCGGAATTCATGAGAGCCCGCAAAGCGGCGCAGTATGCGAGTTCCATCGATGACTTCATCAAGATCATGACCACGGACAACAACGGCGGATACGCTAATGACTGGCTCGTGGGCGACACAAAAACCAACGAAATCGCCCGCCTGGAGCTCGGTTTGAAGAATACACCGGTCTGGAGAACATTCGACGGAATGTATGAAGGTTCGAATTTCCCCAGCGATCCCAAGCTCACGTCCGAGGAGACGACATTCAACCCTAACGACATGACCGTTTCAGCGAACAGTCGAAAAGTCCGCTGGGCCCAGCTGATGGTTGAGAAGAAGGGGAAGATCAACGTCGAAGTTGCCAAAGCGATGGAGGGCGAACACTACGACCCGATCAAGAAGACCGAGACAGTCAGCGGTTGTGTGCTCTGCGGACACATTGATGTCGATCCACATGGTGCGCCGGAGTGGAGCAACGCGCCATTCTTCCCGACGGGGGCTGTTCAGGGCAAGGTGACATCCTCAGCGCTTGCCAAGGATATGAAGATCTGGGCCCGCATGGGTCATCCGTGCGGTGAGGATTTTCTGGCCGCGCCGTTCTTTGAGAAACATCCCGAGTACAAGTGGCAGGAGAAGTTCTTAAAGGATATGAAGGGAAATCCGTGGACGCTGTTTGAAGGAAAGAAGTAAGCTAGCGGGTCAGGCTCCATCATCAGAGTCGCCTCGATGACAAGAAACCCCGAGTCGCGTTCGCAGCTCGGGGTTTTCATTTGGTGACATGGTACAAAAAGAAACCCCGAGCCATTTTCATGACCCGGGGCTGCAAATAAAATCCTGGCATCGTCCTACTCTCCCATACAGTCACCCATATAGTACCATCGGCTCCGGGGGGCTTAACTTCTCTGTTCGGAATGGGAAGAGGTGTTACACCCTCGACATTGACACCAGAATAAAATCACAATTGAGAAGTGCATAACCGTTTTACAGCTTTTTGGCGAACTCACCCAAAACAATATTGATGCACCGGTATCTGGATCTGTGATCAATAAAAATATTGGTTAAGTCGCACGACCTATTAGTACCACTCGACTCGAGCATTACTGCTCTTACATCTGTGGCCTATCAACCAAGTCATCTCCTTGGGGTCTTTAGGGGATAAATCCCGGGAAACCTAATCTTAGGGCGGGTTTCGCACTTAGATGCTTTCAGTGCTTATCCCATCCGGACATGGCTACCGAGCAATGCCACTGGCGTGACAACTCGTACACCGTCGGTCCGTTCACTCTGGTCCTCTCGTACTAGGAGCGACACCCTTCAAGTTTCCTCCGCCCGCACAGGATAGGGACCGAACTGTCTCACGACGTTCTGAACCCAGTTCACGTACCGCTTTAATTGGCGAACAGCCAAACCCTTGGGACCTTCTCCAGCCCCAGGATGCGATGAACCGAC
>Ga0182021_10000030_pt1 | contig 124379 bp, 106 predicted proteins | sample 612E3MmetaG_FD_120493 | JGI IMG/M metagenome (GOLD analysis project Ga0182021, IMG submission 120493) | Permafrost microbial communities from Stordalen Mire, Sweden - 612E3M metaG (Illumina Assembly) | ecosystem: Environmental > Terrestrial > Soil > Wetlands > Permafrost | place: Sweden... | reverse complement strand
GGGTTCAGCCGGTCCACCTGGAGCACCTGGGGGATGACCCGGTAAGAGCGCCCCCCGATGGAGAAGTAATTCACGTAGCCGCCGCCCAGGGCATTGCCCATGGCCCCGCCCACGTCCTGCAGAGTGAGGCCCAGGGTGGCCACCAGGTCCCGGTCCAGGACCATGGTGCTCTGGGGCTTGTCGATCTTGAGGTCGGTGTCCACGAAGAAGAACATGCCGCTGGCGCGGGCCTTGTCCAGAATGGCCTTGCCGACCTCGTTGAGCCGCTCGAAGGGCTCGGTGGTCTTGATGACGAATTGCACCGGGAGGCCGGTGGCGCCCGGCAGGGAGGGCGGCTGGAAGGTCGCCACCGTCGCCCCCGCGATGCCCGCGCAGGACACCTGGAAGGCCGTCTGGACCGTGTCGGCACCGCGCTTGCGCTGGTCCCAGGGTTTCAGGATGAGGCCCGCGAACCCATTCCCGGCACTGGTGAACTGGAACATCTGCTCGTACTCGGGAAACGCCTTGGCGATGCCGAACACCTGGTCGGAATAGGTCTGCATCTGCTGCACGGTGGCGCTGGGCGGCCCCTGGACGGCGGCCATGATGAAGCCCTGGTCCTCCTGGGGGGCCAGCTCGGATTTGGAACTGGCGAAGAGGAAGCCCGTGGCCACGAGAATGAGGACGCCCATCACCACCGTCACCTTGGAGGTGGCCAGGGAACTGCGCAGGACGCGCAGGTAGTGTCCGTGGAACCACTCGAACTGGCCGTCGATGAACCGGACGAACCGGCCCGCGTCCTGTTCGGCCTTGAAGAACCGCGAGCACATCATGGGCGACAGGGTCAGCGCCACCACGGCCGACACCGCCACGGCCCCGGCCAGGGTGAAGGCGAATTCCGTGAAGAGGCTGCCCGTGAGGCCCCCCTGGAAGCCGATGGGGACGTACACCGCCACCAGGACCACGGTCATGGCCAGGATGGGCCCGCCCAATTCCCGGGCGGCCTGGAGGGAGGCCTCCAGGGGCGTCTTGCCTTCCCGCATGTGCCGGTCGGCGTTCTCCACCACGATGATGGCGTCGTCCACCACCAGGCCGATGCCCAGCACCAGGGCCAGCAGCGTGAGCAGGTTGATGGAGTAGCCCAGGCCCAGCATGACGGCGAAGGTCCCCACCAGGGAAAGGGGCATGGCGATCACCGGCACCACCACGGCCCGCAGCGTCCCCAGGAAGAGGTAGATCACCACGGTGACAATGAGCAGAGCTTCCGCGAGGGTCTTGATCACCTCCACGATGGACGTGTTGATGAAGTCCGTGGCGTCGTAGACGATCGCACCGGTGAGACCCGAGGGCAGCTGGGACTGGATCTCGGGGAAGGCGCGGCGCACCCGTTTGGCCACGTCGAGGATGTTGGCCTCGGGGGCCACCTTGATCCCGATGAAGACCGACTGCCGGCCGTTGAAGGACACGTTGAAGGAGTAGTCGTCGGCCCCGAGGGTGACGGTGGCCACGTCCTCCAGGCGCACGATGGCGCCCCCACTCTGGCGGATGGCCAGTTTCCTGAACTCCTCCACCGTGTGCAGGTCCGTGGCGGCCGTGAGATCCACGCTCACCATCTGGCCCTTGGTGGCGCCCAGGGTCGACAGGACATTGTTGTTCGCGAGCGCCGTGTTCACTTCGGTGGCGGTCACGCCGTGGGCCGCCAGGCGCTGGGGATCCAGCCAGGCCCTGAGGGCGAAGTTGCGGGCGCCCAGGATCTCGGCGGTCTGCACGCCGGGGAGGGAATCCAGCCGGGGCTTCACCACCCGCACCAGGTAGTCCGTGATGTTGTTGGTGGGCAGGACCTCGCTGTAGAAGCCCATGTACATGGCGTCGGTGTTGTCGCTCATCTGCACGGTGATCACCGGCTGCTGCGCCTGGGGCGGAAGCTGGTTCTTGACCGCGTTGACCTGGGTAGTGATCTCCGTGAGGGCCTTGTTGGCGCTGTAGTTCAGGCGCAGGGTGGCGGTGATGGTGGAGACGCTGTTGACGCTGGTGGAGGAGAGGTAGTCGATGCCCTGGGCCTGGGCGATGCTGGATTCCAGGGGCTGGGTGATGAAGCCCCCGACGGTGGTGGCGTCGGCCCCGTAGTAGACGGTGGTCACCGTCACCACCGCGTGCTCGGTCCGGGGGTACTGGTTCACCGGCAGGTTGAAGATGGACCGCATCCCCAGCACGAGGATCAGCAGGCTCACCACCATGGCGACCACGGGCTTGCGGATGAACAGGTCGGTGAAGTTCATGGACCAAAGGCCTCACTTTTCCTGGGGTGCCGGGTGCGGGTCAGAGGCGGGCTGCACCTTGTTGTCCACCAGGATGGGCGTGCCGTTGCGCAGCTTCAGCCCACCGCTGGTGACCACCTGGGCGCCCGCTTCCAGCCCCTTCAGGATGGCCACCTGGTCGCCCCGGGTGGGGCCGGTGGTCACGAACACCTGCTGGGCCTTGAGGCCCCCTGAACCCTGCACCGCCAGGAAGACCACGGAACCGTAGGGGTTGTAGGTGACAGCGGTCTGGGGCAGGGTCAGGTAGGACTGGGGCGTGCTCACCTCCATGCTGACACTGGCGAACATGCCTGGCACGAGAGCGTGCCCGGGGTTGGGGAAGGTGGCCTCCACCTGGATGTTGCGGGTCGCGCCGTCCACCCTGGGATTCACGGCGGTGACCCTGCCCTTGAAGACGCGGCCGGCATAGGCGTCCAGGCTCAGGTCCACCTTCTGGCCAGGCTTCACGCTCGCCACTTCCCGCTGGGGGAGGGCGAAATCGGCGTACACCTGGTCCAGCTGCTGGACCGAGGCCACCGCGATGCCGGGAGTCACGTAGGCGCCTTCGCTGGTGGTGATGATGCCCACCCGGCCGGCGAAGGGCGCGATGAGGTGCTTCTTGGCGGCCAGGGCCAGCTCGGCCTTGGCGGCGGCTTCCTTGGCCTTGAGATCGGCCTCCAGGCCGTCGTAGTCCGCGGAGCTGATGGTCCGGGCCGCCAGCTGCTCCTTGGCGCGCCCGAAGGTCAATTTCGCCAGGTCCGCCGCGGCCTGGAGGGCCCGGTACTGGGCCTGTTCGGTGTCGTCGTTGAGGGATACCAGATTCTGTCCCGGGTGGACCTGGGCGCCCGCCATGGCCTCCACCTTTACCACCACGCCGGACACTTCGAAGGCGAGGTCCGCCCCATGGATGGCGCGCAAGGTGCCCACCGCGGCCAGGGTCGGCTGCCAGCGCTCCTGGTGTACCTGGGTGGTGGTGACGGTCTGGGGGGGCTCCTGGCCCCCCTTGAGTGCCCGCCCGATCATGATGTTCTTGAAGATGTTGAAGCCCGCCAGGAGCCCCAGAAGGAGCCCTACGGCCACGATCATGATGACCATGCGCTTCCGGGTGCTGGGCTTTGGATCGGCAGGGATCTCCGGTTCCATGGGGGCTCCTAGAATCCGCCGCCCAGGGCGGCGTAGAGGGCGGTGGTGTCCAACAGGGAGGCGGCCCGGGCCCGGATCAGGCCCATGCGCGCCAGCTGCCAGGACCGGGTCGCATCCAGCAGCTGGAGGTAGCTGGCGGCGCCGATGCGGAACTGGGCCTTGGCCAGCTCCAGGGACTTGGCTGCAGCCTGTTCGGATTCCAGCTGCGCCTGTATGGTCTGGGCGTCGAAGCGCAGGGCGTTGAGGGCGTCCGACACATTGGCGAAGGCCACCAGCACCGTCTGGCGGTAATCGGCCAGGGCCTGGTCCACCCCGGCCTCGGCCCCCCGCTTTTGCGCCCGCAGGGACCCGCCGTGGAAGAGGGGCTGGAGCAGCCCGAAGGAGACGCCCCAGGTTTCATTGCTCCCCTTGAACATGTCCTGATAGGTCAGCGCCTGGGGCCCGGCGAAAGCCCCGAGGGTGATCTGGGGCAGGAGCGCCGCGGTGGCCACGCCCACCTGGGCGGTGGCGGCGTGGAGCTGGGCCTGGGCCGCCTGGATATCAGGGCGGCGCTGCACCACCTGGGAAGGCAGGCTCAGGGGCAGGTCTCGGGGCAGCGTGAACCCCGCCAGGGCCACGGGCCCCAGCCCTATTTCCGAAGGGTAGCCGCCCAGGTACACCGCCAACTGGTTGCGCACCGCCTCCAGCTGCTGGGCCAGGGGCGGCAGGGCCGCGCGGGCCGCGGCCAGCTGGGCCTGCAGGGCCAGGAGATCGCCCTGGCTCTTCACGCCGATCTCCACCTGCCTGCCCGTGAGGGTCGTCTGCTCCTCCAGGAGGGCCGCCACATCCCGGGCGACCTGGAGCTGTTCCGCGAGGGAGGCTTCCTGAACGGTGGCGATGGCGACGTTGGAAGTGAGGCTCAGGTAGGTCCCCGTGAGCAGCCATTGGCGGAGGTCCGCCTGGGCCTGGAGGCCTTCGACCCGCCGGCGGGTGCCCCCGAAGAGGTCGAGGGTGTAGGAGACGTTCAAAGTGGCGGCGTAGATGGTGTAGGGCGAGTAGATCCCCACGGCCGGCCCGGGCAGGGAGCGGCTCACGCCTACCTGGGCGTCCACGGCGGGATAGAGGGATCCGCCCGCGGCCGTCACGTCCTCCCTGGCCCTGCGCGTCGCGGCCTGGGCCGACGCCAGGGTGGGACTGTGGGCCAGGGCCTGCTCCACCCGGCGGGTCAGTTCCGGGGATCCGAAGGTGGTCCACCAGGCCGCAGGCACGGCCTGACCCTTGAGGAACCGCTGCGCATCCCCTTCGGTGGCGTCGGGAAGCGGAGCCGCGCTGTACTCGGCCAGCTTGGGTGGTTCCTGAGGCGTGAAGGTGGGACCCACCTTGCAGCCCATCGCGACGAGGAGGGCGGCGATTCCGGGGAGGGCGCCTCGATGGAGGTTGAAGGGATGACCCATGAAGTTTTCAAACCTGAATGAATGGAGCTGGAAGGATGTGCCCCGATCGAAGGCGTGGGGCCATTGTTAGTGAAAATGCCAGGAATTCACAGGGGCTAGATTACCGAAATCGGTCGAGTGCCCACCTGGAGCGCCGAAAGCTAATCGGGAAGGCGCACCAATTTCTTGCCGTCCTTCGGCATCGGGTACTGGGCCACGTTGAGCTGCATGGCGAGCAACGCATAGTAGGCATTAATCCCCGTCAAATCCACCACGCCCCGCTTGCCGAAGCGCTTCTCGGCCCGCTCGAAGGTCCGGTCCGAGACCCGCTTGTTGCGGTGCAGCTCGGTCGAGAAGTCATAGACGATTGCCTCGTCCTCGCTCATGCCCACCGGCCGACGGCCATCCGCAATCGCGGCGATCACCTCGGGCCTGATCCCCGCCTTCAGCGCGATCGGCTGATGCACGTACCACTCGTAGTCCTGGCTCCATTCGCGGGCGGTGACCAGAATCGCCAGCTCACTCAAGGTGTTGCCGACCGCCGAATGGTAGCGAAGGTAATCGCCCATGGCGCGGGCCTGGCTCATGACCTGGGGGCTGTGCATCAGTGGCTCGAAGGGCCCGAAGACTGGCACCATGCGGGCAGCCACAAAGGCTTCCGCCGCCTGCTTCTGTTCGTCGGTGTATTGCGCCGGTAGGATGGTCGGGAGTCTCTCCCCGGCACGGGCAGGTGTGGCCAGGATCGAGATCAGCAGGAGACCGGGGATGAGCGTGTTCTGCATGGGTTCTCCAAGGGGTGAGGACATCACAGTGCTACGGAATCACTGGACGCCCAATGGGGGGCAGCTCCATGTTCACTCCGGCCCGGAGGACACGGACACCGGGGTCCACGCCCCGCTCCGCAGGGCCACGAGCCAGGCCTCGATGGGCTTCTCTTCTCTTGCCTTCAGTGCATCCGCGTAACGGGTAAGCTGGTCCCGATAGCCGGCCAGCTCCTCCGCTCCGAAGGCCTTGGAATGCTTGAAGTCCAGGAGGTGCAGACATTCTTCGTCCCAGACCACCAGGTCGGCGCGCCCGAGGGCTCCGCTGGCGGCGGCGCCGGCCAGGGGCAGTTCGGTCCGCCGCCGCAGCTGGCGCCAGCCCCGGGCCTCGAACTGGGCCAGGAAGCGGAGCGCGTTCTCCTGCACGTGGGGCACACCGGGCGCCGCTGCCAGGCAGGCCGCGAAGGCCTCCGGATCCTCCCATCGGACCAGCAGATCGCGGAGGAAGGCATGGACGGCCTCGCCTTCCTGGCGGGCCTGGCTGCGCGTGTCGCCGGGCAGGTCCTCCCGGACATCCATGGGTTCCGCGCCCTCCGGCAAAGCGGCCCTGGCGGCGGGCGCCTCCACCTCAAGGTTGGCTGCCTCGGTCGGCGGCGCTGGCGGAGGAGAATCCCGGAGCAAGACGAGCTCGGGGTGGGCATCAGCGAGGTGCTGTCCCCACTGGGCCCAGGTCTTGGACTCCAGGGGATCCTTCATGTCCTTGGGCTCCTGGAGGAGCAGGCACAGGCGCTCCCGGGCCCGGGTGAGGGCCACGTAGAGCAGGTTCAGCTCGTCGCGCCGCTGCCGGGTCTCCACGAGGGGCTTGAGGTCCCGGTAGGCGCGTCCGGGGTGGTTCCCCAGCTTCCAGGCCAGCAGGAGTTCGCCGGTCCCCGGTCGCGTCCGCACCTCGCCTTTCTTGAAGGTCCTGGGGTGGGCATGCAGCAGGGGAAGAATCACATCGTCGTATTCTAGCCCCTTGCTGCCATGAACCGTCTGGATGAGGAGATCGGCCTCGTCGGCGGAGGCAGGCAGATCGCCCCGCTCCATGCCGGACCGCTCATCCTCGAGCAGGGCATAGGCCACGGTCGGACTGGCCGGAAGGTCCATGAGCATGGCCAGGAGGGAGGCCAGGTTGCGCCGGGCCCGCAGCGGTTCCATGGTCCCGTGAATGCGCAGGGCGCTGAGCGAACTCAGCACGGCGCCCTGCCTCAGCAGCCGCCCTGCCACTTCCTGCGTCGAGGCCTGGCGCAGATCCAGGAGCCACCGGGCCGCCTCCCGGTGCGCCTCGGGCAAAGCTTCGGGATCCAACTCGCCCAGGCCGGGGAAGCCCGGACGCCCTTCCCTGGCCAGGGCGAGCCGGGTGATCTCTCCGTCGCTCAGCCCGATCACCAGCCGCAGCAAGGCCGCGCAGGGCAGCGCCCGTTCGGGATGCGCCACGGCTTCCAGGGCCGCCATGACCAGCCGCACGCCGGGGCTGTCCCAGAACCCCGACTTGGCCACCACGTAGGGCTGGATGCCCCGGGCCTTCAGGCGCTGCAGCAGGGCAGGCAGCTTGGTGCGCTGCTTCAGCAACAGCACCCGGCGACGGTGGCCCGGCTTCGCGGGTTCCCCAAGGGTCTGGGTCCAGCCTGCTTCCCGGGAGAGCCCGGAGATCCAGTCGGCCAGGGCCGAGAGATCCGCCCTGGAGGCCGGCGCCGCGGTCCGCACGAGTCCGACCGGAAGGGCCGCGGGACCCACGGGCTCCTGGAGGCCATCCAGGTTGCCCGTGTCCGGGGCGAGCTGGGGCCAGACCTCATCCACATAGCGGTTGGCCAGGGCCACGACCTGGGGGGTGGACCGGAAATTGGCTGGAAGCCGGAAGGCCTGGTCGCCAGCGGCCACCAGATGCTGGCGCAGCAGGTCGGGATCCCCCCCCCGGAAACCGTAGATGGCCTGCTTGACGTCGCCGACCCGGACGATCCGCTCGGCCCCCAGGGCCGCCAGGAAGGCATCCTGCGATCGGGAGGTGTCCTGGTACTCATCCACCAGGAGCAGCTTGGGCACGGGACCTTCCAGCCCGCCGCCCTGAAGGCTGGCGAGGGCCTTGCGGACCAGATCGCCGAAGGTGGCCATGGCCAGCCCGGTCTTCCGGATCTCGAACCGGCGCAGGGCCTCCACGAGCAGACAGCGCATCCAGGCTTCCAGGGCATCCGCCACGGGCTGGAGGGTGGCCAGGGCCTCCCGGAATTCGAGGGTGAAGTAAGACTTCGTGGCCTCCGCTCGCCAGCTCTGTCCTTCGGCCCACCGGAGCCGGGCGGCCAGATCCGCACCGGAGGCCGGCAGCCGGAGGATGGCGGAAGGTTTGAAATGCCGTCTCTGGGCGCTGGTCGGATCCTGGGCCACGGTCGGATTGGCCGCGTAGGGTGCCAACGTCTGTTCAGCCTGGGCCAGGGCCGCCATCAGGCTGGCCCGATGGGGCGCGGGATCCTCGGGATCCAGGTGGCCCAAGGCATCCCGGTGGTTGTCGTAGCCCCGCGACAGGTCTGCCCAGTTCCGCTCGGCCCAGGCCAGCAGGATCTTCGAGGGCACGAGATCCGGATCTCCTTCGGACAACGTCAAAGCCTCGCGCACGGTCTGGCGGAGCAACCGGAGCAGGGCCGGGTGTGCAACGTCGAGGATGGTGTCGGCAGCGCCGTCCCCCCGGCTCAGGATGCGCATGGCCAGGCTGTGAATGGTGGAGACCTGGAGCAGTTCCGCCTCCCGGCGAGTGCGGCGCCAGAAAGTTCGAGCCTTGCCTGGCGATTCCGCCCAGGCGACCCCCCGCCAGTGGGCCGCCGCCTGAGCCACCTCCCCGGCGGACTTCCCCAGCCGTTCGGCGAGGGGCAGGCCCTTCAGGAAGGCCTCGATGTCCGCGGTGTTCGCCTGCTCGAACAGGGAAAGCAGGTCTCTCCAGGTCGCATCGTTCAGGGAGGCCAGGAGGTCCAGGGGACGGAGCAGACGTTCGCGGAGGTCCGCCGCCGCGGCTTCACTGAAGGTGGTGGCCAGGATCTCGAAGGGCCGGATGGCTTCGCGGCCGAGGTCGGCCGTGACCAACACCGTCAACGTGTAGGTCTTTCCGGAGCCCGCGCTGGCGCTGACCACCAGGGAGTGGGTGAGGACGAGGGAGTCGGCCAGGTCGAGGATACGCATGTCAGTCGCCCTCCCCTTCCCCGTCGACGGTCACGTCCACCGGACGGCCGCAGAGGGCGCTCAATTCGCATCGCTCGCAGACCGCGCCCGGCGTCGGCGGGAAGTCTCCCGTTTCCAGCCGCGCGTCGAAGCGGGCGAGATTCTGGAGCAGACGCGTGCGCCAGGCCCCCTGCTCACCAGCCCCGGCGAGCGTCTTGAGGTGGTTCGTGAAGGGTTCGGGTTCCTCTTCGCGCAAGGGCACCAGGGCCGCGGTGGCGACGCTGCCGGGCATCGCGGCCTCGGCGATCAGCATGTACAGGGGCGTCTGGAGGTGGGCTCCGAAGGGCGCGCCTTCTTCAGCGTAGTAGTCCAGGGTCGTCTTCCGCGAGGTCTTGTAGTCGGTCACGCGCAGGAACGACAGGCCCTCCAGGTGGTCCCAACGCTCGATGCGATCGACCTTGCCGGCCACGGCCAGGGCCCGGCCGTTGCCAAGCTCTAGGTCCACCGGACCCAGCTCGCCCTCCAGGGCCAGCAGCGTCCGCGTCCAGCTATCCTGCAGGGGAACGGTCTTGGGGCCTTTGCCTTTGTCCGATTCCGCCATCCGGTCCGGATAGAGGAAGGCGATCTCCCAGCGCGTGGGCCCCTCGGCCCGGGCATCCAGCAGCAGGGCGGCCGCCAGGTTGGGAAGCAGGGCCTCCAGGTCCAGAGTGGCCTGGGGCCATTGCTCCCGGGGAATGTCGTCCCCCAATTGGGCAAGCCAGGTGTCGCGGTTGGCGTTCCACAGCGCCATGAGGTGCGGAAGCACGGCCTCGGCACCGACCTCAGGGGTCACACCCAAGGTCTCCAGGAACGCGGTAGGCCAGTCCTTGAGGCCGACGAAGGGGGTGAGGACCGCCTCCAGGACATGGTGCGCCAGGGTTCCCACGGCCATGGAGAGCCGACCGGCGGCATCGACGCTTCGCAGCCCCCAGACGCGCTCGGCCAGGGAACGGAAGGGACAGCTCGCCAGGCTCTCCAAGGCCGTGGGGCTGGCACAGGGCCGCCCCTTGAGCCAGGCGCTGCGCACGTCGGAAATGCGGTCGAACTGGGGCGAGGCGGCCGTCAACGACTCCGGCTCGGGTCGGGCCATGGCGGCCGTGGCGCGCGCTTCGGCCACGGAGTCGCCCTCATGTCCTTCCCAGAGCCAACGGAAGCGGCTGTGGATCCTGGAGGAAGGCCTCCAGGCGCCCGCCCCTTCCAAGGCATTCCAGAACGGGCCCTGGGCCTTCATGCGGCCCTCCTTGTCCTGGGCGGGACTGAGGGCCACGAGCCGTTCCCCCGTCATGGCCAGGACCTTGCTGAAGGCGTAGGCCTCCCGCTGGAAGGTCCGGGGGATCTGGTCGCCGTGCTCGCTCCGGGGCAACCAGAAACGCTGGAGTGCGGGCGGGAACGTGAACGCCTCCTTGGCCAGGGTCTGATCCAGGAGGGCGCGGTTGATGGCGGCCTTCCGGTTCCAGTCGAGGTCGGGGTTTTCCGCCGGGCGGCCCGGCCAGGTCCCTTCGGAAAGGTCGAGAATCAGCGTGGCCCGGGAGCCGGACCAGTCATCGTGTAGGGTGTCCGGCGTCACCAGGCGGAGCCCCTCGGCGGACCGTGGGATTTCGCTGCTGCGCGCGGCTTCGAGGAAGGCCTCCAGTGCAGTCAGCATGTCCTGGAAGGTCCATCGCTCATTGCCCCAGGCCTCCTTGAGCAGGCCGAGGGGCGAGTAGAAATCATCGGGATCCATCGGCAGGCGCAGGGTGGTGGCCAGGGACTCCAGCCGCTCCGCCCAGTCATGCGCGGTCAGGACGGTGCCACCCAGCGCCACGAGTTCCTGCCAGATGCCCTTGACGTAGGCCTTGGCCCGGTCGGGAAGGTGCATGAAGCTGCCGTCGAAGGCCAGCGGGCCATCCTGGTCCGCCTGTGCCAGCAGGTCCGCCCAGCGCCGGAGATCGTCCCGGCGGGAGCCCCGAAGGCCCGCCGACACGGCACAGGGATCCAACCGCAGGATCCCCGTCAGGAGGGTCCAGAGGGGGCTCCAGGCCTCGCTTGCGATCAGGGGCAGGAGCCCTCCCCGGACATGCAGGGCCACGCCTTCCGCGGCCAGGATCGGGGCCAGGAAGGCGGCCACCTTCTGGGGTTCCGGGTGGATGAGGGTGATGTCCTTCGCCGGAATGCCTTCATCCAGCCAGGAGCAGACCTGCTCCGTGGCGTGGCGGAGCAGGTCGACGGGCCCTTCCACCAGCCCCCGCTGGAAGGAATCCGTGAAGGGTTCGAGGCTGAGCGGACCTTCGAAGAGGTCCTCCAAGCGGTCGATCCAGGGTGCGGAGCCCCAGCCCGGAGGTTCTGCCAGATTCAGGTCATTGGGCAGGCGTTGACCATGCTGTTCCAGCCCATCCAGGAACCATTCCACCAAGGGTTGGGGGCTTCCGAACAGCCCCGAGCGTTCACCCCCTTTGCGGGTGGCCAAACCGAAGGTGGCGCCACCCAGTCCGGGCACACAGGCCAGCGCCCGCAGCCGCGCCGGCACCAGGTCCCGCAGTCCGACCGCGATGGGGCCATCCGCCTCTGTACGCTCGATCCAGAGCCCCCGCTCGCCCTTCAGTTCGAGGTCCACGGCCCGCCAGAGGGCCTCATCCGGCTCCAGGTACCCGGCCCGATCCACCTCCTGAAGGTACGCCTCCAGGTGGGCCACCACGCTCGCCAGGCTATGGGGTGACTTGGGATTGCCCAGGTCCAGCCCGTCCTTCCGAAGTCCCTGGAGCGTGGGCGGGAACAATCCCTGGGCCAGCAACTCCCTGCAGGCCTGGGCCCTGGCTTGGAGTCCATCCAGGCTTGGCTTCGACCATCCCTGGGACTTCGCCTGGCGGCGCGCCACCCGGAGATGCAGCATCATGCCCAGCGCCCCCGACACCGGGGGCCGCGCATCGTCCAGCAGCACACCGTCGAAGGGATCAAAGCTCATTCACAGGCCTCTGGATTGGCAAGATGCCTGAATATCCTGGCAGACCCGATGCGACAGATCATGTCAAAGGCGGGAAGGCATCCCACTAAACGACGGGGGCCGTGAAGTCCTCGCCGGGGTTGATGTACTGATCCATCTCCGCGCCGTGCTGGTGGTCATGGAGCTGCTTGTACCGGCCATTCAAGGCGAGCAGTTCCCGGTGCGTGCCCCGCTCCACGATCTCGCCGTGTTCGATCACGAGGATCTGATCGGCGCTTTCGATGGTGCTGAGCCGATGGGCGATGACAAAGGTGGTCCGGCCGGCCCGCAGGCGACGGAGGCCGTCCCGGATCAGGGCCTCGCTCTCGCTGTCGAGGCTGGAGGTGGCTTCGTCGAGGAGAAGGATGCGGGGATCCGCCAGGATGGCCCGCGCAATGGCCACCCGCTGGCGCTGGCCGCCGGAAAGCTTGACGCCGCGCTCGCCTACGACCGTGTCGTAGCCCAAGTCGAAACGATCCACGAACTCGTGGACATGGGCGATGCGGCCCACGGCTTCGATCTCCTCCCGGGTGGCGCCGGGCTTGGCGAAGCCGATGTTGTCAGCCACGGTGCCGTCGAAGAGGAAGTTGTCCTGCATGACGACGCCCAGCTTGGCGCGGTATTCCCGGAGCCGCAGGGTCTCGATGTTCTTGCCGTCCACGAGGACCTGGCCCTGCTGGGGATGGTTGAAGGCCATGACGAGGGAGATGATGGTGCTCTTGCCGGAACCGCTGGAACCCACCAGGGCGACCGTACTGCCGGAGGGTACCTCGAAGGACATACACTTCAGGACGGGTGCGCCTTCCTCGTAGGCGAAGGTGACATCCCGGAAGGCCACGGACCCCTCCACCGAGGGCAGGGGTTCGCGGCTGGCATCCTCCTGATCTTCGGTGGGCATGTCGAGGATCTCCCGGACCCGATCCAGGCCGGCAAAGGCCTCGCTGACCTGCGTTCCGATGTTGGCGATCTGCACCACGGGGGCGGCCATCAAGCCCACGAAGAAGGTGTACATGATGAGATCGCCCAGGGTCATGGCCCCGGTGAGGATGGCCCGCCCGCCGATGATCATGATGAGGACGCCCAGGGCGCCCACGATGGCCGTGCCGAAGGCCGTGATGGCGCTGGTGCCCGTCAGGGTCCCGGCGATGTTCTTGAAGAGCCGCTCCGTGCCTTCGGCAAAGATCCGGCGCTCCCGATCTTCAGCCACGTAGATCTTGAGGATCCGGATGCCGCCCACGGATTCCGTGAGACGCCCGGTGATATCGGCGGTGATTTCGCTGCGCTTCCGGAAGAGTGGGCGCAGTTTCCGGAAGGCCAGCGCCATGGCCCCGCCGAAGGCCGACAGAAAGATGACCGTGGCCAGGGTGAGCTTCCAGTTGAGCCAGAACAACACGGCCAGGGAGATGATCGCCGTGAGAACACCCCCCACCAGCTGGATGATCCCCGTGCCCACCAGGTTGCGGATGCCTTCCGCATCGTTCATGACGCGAGAGATGACGACGCCGCTCTTGGTGCTATCGAAATAGCGGATGGGCAGGCGCAGGATATGGTCCTGCACCCGCTGACGCATGGCCATGATGGCGCGCTGGGCCGCCACGCTGACCACCTGGGAGTTGGCGTAGCTGGTGATGGCCTGCAGCAGGGTGGCGGCCCCCGCGCCCAGCGCCAGGGGCATGAGGAGATGCCCGTTGTGCTTCCCGATGACTTCATCGATGAGGTACTTCGTGCTGGCAGGCAGCACCAGCCCCGCCAGGCGACTGATGAGCATGAGGAACAGGCCGAGGGAGAGCGATCCCCGATGCTGCCGCAGGAGCGCCCGGGCCTCCCGCCAGGCGCGGGCCGTGTCGACTTTGGATTTGGTTTTGGGTTCGGTCATGCGGCCACCGGGGGAGGGGAAGGGAATGGAGCCCATGCGGGAGAGCTTGGCCATTCAGGACCTGCCGCGGAGGACAGGATCGAGGGCGGCCCAGACGTGGTCTGCGACCCGCCGGGCGCCTTCGGCATTGGGGTGAATGCCATCATGCTGGTTCAGTCTGGGGTCCATGGCGACGCCTTCGAGAAGGAAGGGAAGCAGGGGGATGCGGTATTCCTTGGCGAGGCGGGGAAAGATCCGGGCAAAGCCGTTTCGATAGTCCGTGCCATAGTTCTCAGGAAGTTGGATGCCGGCGAGCACCACCCGCGTTCCTTGCTTCTGGGCGCGGTCCAGGATCAGCCTCAAGTTCTGCTCCGTTTCCGCGACCGGCACGCCCCGAAGCCCATCGTTGGCCCCGAGGCAGAGAAACAGCACATCCACCTTCTGCCGGAAGACCCAATCGAGCCGGGCCACACCACCGGCCGTGGTATCACCGCTGATGCCGGCGTTGACGACCTTCCAGGGCCGCCCTTCGGACGCGAGCCGCGCTTCGATGAGGGCCGGAAAGGCCTGCTCCTTCGACAAGCCCTGGCCCGCCGTGAGGCTATCCCCGAGAAAGACCAGGGTGCCCTTGGTCAACCCCAGAGTGGGGTCAGCCGTAGCCTGGGTATTCGAAGACGGTCTCGCTTCCTGAGCCTGCCTGTTGCACGCGCCTGCCAAGGCGACCAGGAGGGACAACACGATGGCGGAACAACGGACCTGCCTCATGGTTGAAGCATGGCATGACCTCCTTCGGCCTGGCACTCACCAGATCGCGGCTCAGGGCAGCTAGGCTAATCGTTGAGGGCTTCCATGATCTCTATCCGATCCGTATCGAAGACGTTCACCTCCCCAACCGGTGAGCTCCTCCGAGTGCTTCAGGACGTGAGCCTGGAGATCGAAGCGGGCACATCGGTCGCCATCCAGGGGCCCAGCGGCAGCGGCAAGAGCACGCTGCTGGGCCTCATGGCCGGCCTGGACCAGCCCACCTCCGGGGAAGTGATCGTGAACGACCTGGCGATTACGGGCCTCAGTGAATTGGCCCTGTCGCGCTTCCGGGCCCAGAATCTGGGCTTCGTCTTCCAGGCCTACCACCTGCTGCCCCACTTCTCGGCCCTGCAGAACGTGGTGATCGCTGCGGAAATCGCCGGCCTGGCCGACGCCGAAGCGCGGGCCATGGAGGCCCTGGCCCGGGTGGACCTTCAGGACAGGGCCGAGCATCTGCCGGCCCAGCTCAGCGGGGGCGAATGCCAGCGGGTGGCGCTGGCCCGGGCCATCGTGGCGCGGCCGCCCATCCTCCTGTGCGACGAACCGACGGGTTCGCTCGACCCCGTGAACGCGGACCGGGTCTTCGAGTTGCTGCTGGAACTGCAGCGGGACCTGGGGGCCACGCTGGTCCTGGTGACCCATGACACGCACCTCGCGGAACGCATGGGACTGCACATCGCGCTGGAACGGGGCCGGATCGTGGCGGGCGTGGCATGAGCTTCGCGCTGCGCATGGCCCTGCGGGAGGGCTCCCGCCAGAAGGGCCGTCTCCTGGTCATCGCCCTCTGCCTCGCGGTGGGGTTCGCGGCGTTCTTCGCGACCTACGGGTTCAGCGCCCGGGTGCTCAGTGGCATCCGGGCCGAATCGAGATCCCTGCTGGGGGCGGACTTCTCCATCACGTCCATGGGTGAATTCCCCGATGACGTGCTCCGGCGGGCGACCGCGCTGCCGGGCATCCAGGGACACAGCCTCGTCTACGACCTGGTGAGCATGGCCCACATGGGTGAGGGAGAGGCCATCCTCAGCCGCCTGGTGGAAGTGCGAGCCGTGGACACTTCCTATCCCCTGGTGGGCAGGCTGGAGCTCCAGTTCAATGGAAGGCCCCACGGGGGAAGGATCGGAGGCTCCGGGGCGGTCTTCGTGGAACGGGGCCTGGCCGATGCCTGGGGGATCCAGGCCCGGCCCGACGGGGCGCGGGTCCCTCCTTCAACCTTGTCCATCGGGGATGGATCGCTGCCCATCGGCGGCGTGATCGCCCTGGACGAAAGCCGCCAGGCCAGTGCGTTCACGCTCGGCCCCAGGGTGCTGATGGATCGCGCGGATGCGGAGCGCCTGGACCTGCTCACCCCGCGCTCGCGGTTCACGGGGCGCTTGCTGTTGACCCTGGCGCCTGGGGCCGACGCCACCCGGGTGCGGAAGGACCTGGATGAACTCGTCCGCGCCGTCACCCAGCGGCTGCGGTTGCAGGGCCACGAGGAGGCGGCCACGGCCCTGGCCCGGCCCATCCGGAACCTCAACCGCTTCGTCCAGCAGTTGGGTCTGGCCACGCTGCTGTTGGCCATGCTGGGGGCCTGGGCGATCCTCACGGCCTTCCTGGACGCGCGGTCCCGGGACGCGGCCATCCTGCGCTGCCTGGGGGCGGATCCCATGACACCGGCGCGCATTTACGGACTGCTGACGATGCTGTTGCTGGGAATCGCCCTGGCCCTGGGCCTGGCGGCGGGCCTGGGGATTTCCGCCCTGATCCCCAGGTGGCTGGGGGACCTGCTGCCCGTGGCGATCCGCGAAGGGTCCACGGCCCTACCCCCCTTCCTGGAGACCGCCCTGGCCCTGGCCATGATCGCCCTCCTGACCCTGCCTCCCCTGGTACGGCTGGGGGAGGTGAAACCGCTCATCCTGCTGAGGGAGGGCGGGGATCTGCAGGGAGGGCGGATCTGGCTCAGCCGGTCCTGCGGGGGCCTGGCCCTGGCCCTGGCGGTGCTGCTGATCATCCGCAACGCGCCCAGCCTGATGGTGGGAATGGGCACCGCCCTGGGCATGGCCTCGCTGTTCCTCCTGCTTTACGAGGCGGCCCGGTTGCTGCTGTTCATCTACCGCAGCACCGCCAAGGCGATGCCCCTGTCCTTGCGCCTGGCCTTCGGGCAGCTTGGGGCCCGGCGAGGGCTCACGGCGCTGATGATGGCCGTGATGGGCCTGGCGGTCTTCCTCACGACCGCGACCCAGTTCATCAAAGAGGATATCGTGGCGCCCATCGCCTCCCAGCAGGGGCAGGGCAATCGTCCCAACCTGTTCTTCCTGGACGTGCAGTCCGCCCAGCGGGAACCAGTGGCCGCGAGACTGAAAGCGGAGACGGGCCGGGATCCCATGGAAGCGCCCATCGTCCGGGCCAGGCTCAGTGCCATCGGTGGCCGACCGGTGCGGGAGACCCAGGCCAGAAAGCGGGATGAGGAACCCGGCGAAGGGCGCGGGGAGGGCTTCAGGAACCGGGAGCAGAACCTCACCTGGCGTGACCGGCTGGGGGCCTCGGAGGCCGTGGCCGCGGGCAAGTTCTGGGAGCCGGGGCTCGCCCAGACGGACGAGATCTCCCTGGAACAGGGTTTTGCCGATTCCATTGGGGCCAAGCTTGGCGACGTGCTGGCGTTCGATGTCTCGGGCAATGAAGTGCGGGGAAGGGTCACCAGCCTCCGCAAAGTCATGTGGCAGAGTTTCCAGCCGAACTTTTTCATCGTGATGCACCCTTCGCTGCTGCAGGGAGCGCCGGCCGTCCACCTGCTGGCGATCGAGGCGGACCCGGCGGCCAAGGCCCGCATTCAGGTGGCCATGGCGAGGGATTTCCCGAACATCACCCTCATCGACGTAACGGATGTGGTGGCGAAGGTGGGGCGGGTGCTGGACACCATCGCCCTCATCACGCGAGCCCTGGCGGCGCTGATGCTGGCCTCGGCGCTGCTGGTGCTCATCGCCAGCCTGATTGCGGGCCGGCTGGGACGTCAGAAGGACCTGGCCTTGCTGCGCACCATCGGCGCCTCCCATGGCACCCTGCTGCGCAGCCTGGCCTGGGAATTCCTGGTCCTCGGCGGTAGTTCCGCCCTGCTGGCCACCGTCCTGGCCTGGGTCCTGGCCCGGGTCTACACCAGCCGGGTCCTGGAGCTGCCCACCCATCCGGGCATCGGCCTGGGCCTTCTGCTCATGGCTGCGTCCGCAGGACTGACGCTGGTGGTGGGCGTCGCCGGGAGCCTCCGGGTCCTCAACGTGAAACCCATGGACGTGCTGCGGGGGGAATGACCGGAGGGCAGGGTCCTGGTTAGGTCGGGGTGGCCAGGGCCTGCCCCTCCCGGCGGTAGTCACTGACGGCCAGGTACTGGTCGCCCCGGCGGAAGACGCCCTGGATATCCGAGATGAGTTCCTGTTTGTCCTTGAGGGTGTAGCCCATTCCGGCCAGGGCGGCGAGCAGCTCGGGCCGGTCGAATCCCGGTTCGTGGGACAGGACGTCGGGCCAGGCCTGATGGTGCAGGCGGCTGGCGCGAACGGAAGTCTCCGGCGGCACCTCGTGGAGCAGGCTGGCCAGGAGGATGTTCGCCAGGCTGGTGGGAATGGTGGGCCCCCCGGGCGTACCCAGCAGCATCTCCACGGCACCACCCGACGTCACCAGCACGGGGGCCATGTTGCTGGCGGGACGCTTGCCTGGGGCGAAGAGGTTCGGCGCACTGCCGATGACCCCGAAGTAGTTCTCCTTGCCCTCGATGAAGGAGAAGGAATCGATGCTGCCGTTGAGCAGGAAGCCCGCCCCAGCGACGGCCCATTTGGAGCCATAGCGAAGGTTCATGGTGTAGGAATTGGAGACCGCGTTGCCCTCGGCGTCGAGGATGGCGAAGTGGGTGGTGTTCTTCCCCGCGACCTTCGGCACGCGGCATCGGGCGACCAGGGCCTCGGTGGGCGTATCCCGTGAAGGATCGATGAGCCCGAAGAGCCGATCCGTGTTCTCCCGGGTGAAGAGCCGCTGGTAAGCGGGTCCAGGCGGGATGTCCCCCAGATAGTCCATGCGGTCGATGAAGGCCAGCTTGGAGGCCTGGGCCAGGTGGTGGTGATATTCGGGACTGCCGTACTCCCATCGCCGGAAGGCCTCGCGATCCAGAATGCTGAGGATCTCCAGCAGCAGCGCCCCGCCCCCTTCGGGTGGCACGGTCCAGACCTGCCGACCAGCGATATCCACATGGATGGGATCCACTTCCCGCAGGGCGTAATCCGCCAGATCCTCCGCGGCCATGAATCCGCCATTGGCCTGCAGGTCAGTCACGATCTGCTCGGCGATCCGGCCCCGGTAGAAGGCCTGCTCACCCTCCTGGGCCAGGAGGGTGAGGGTCTTCGCGAGGGTGGGATTCGGTAGGATATCGCCGGCCTTGTATGGTTCCGCGCGGACATAGATCCGCCGGGCCTCGGGCGAGGCTGCCAGCTTGGGGGCCAGACGGTTGAGGCAATCCGCTTCGTACTGGGTGATGACCGCACCCTCGCGGGCCCGCCGGGCCACGGCCAGCAGCAGATCCTTGGCCTGCAGATTTCCGTAACGCTTTTGAAGCTCGAAGAAGGCCTTGACGGTGCCAGGCACGCAGACGGAGGTGGGTCCGAAGGCCGTCTTGTCCGGATCCAGGGAACCATTGGGCAACAGGAAAGCTTCCCGTGAGGCACCCCTGGGCGCCTGCTCCCGGTAATTGAAGACCTTGGGCCGGCCCCCCTTTTCCTGAAAGAGGAGGTAACCGCCCCCGCCGAGATTGCCCGCCTGGGGCTGGTAGATGCAGAGGGAGAACGCCGTGGCAAAGGCCGCATCGAAGGCGTTGCCGCCATCCTGGAGCACCTGGATGGCCAGTTCCGAGGCTTGCCGGGACGCGGAGGCGACGGCCCCCTTCCCAAGGGCCGTGGAAACCTGTCCCGGCGCACTGGCGTTCATGGTGACCCGAAAATCGTTGTAGTTGTTCGTCACCCTGGATCCTTGGAGCACTCCTCAGTGTAGAGCACACCGCCGCTTCCTCGAAGGCAGAGCGCTCCACACGTGGCTTTCTGTGACTCGTTCTATTTCCCTGAATGTTTTTCCGCATGAATCTGCTTGCTGACCTTGTTCTCCTGATGGTTCAACTTGGCCTGATCCTGCTTGGTGATGTGCCCTCCATCCTTGGCGGCCATGTGGCGCTCCTCCTTGCGGATGTTCTTATCCTCCCTGTGGAGCTGCTTGGCTTGGCCCGGCGTGAGCTGGCTGCTTTTCTCCCCCTGCTGAATGCGCTTGTTCTGGTTCTCAAGGCGCTTGTTGACCTCGGTTCGGCGAGGGTGATCCTTCTGCCACTGGGTCTCCTGAGCGAAGGCACCTGTCGAGGTCAGCAGGGCAGCCGCTACGATTAACGATGGGGTGGCTTTCGGGAAATTGAACATGCGACAGACTCCTGGTGGCTGGGACGGTTGAGGGCACCCGTCAGGCAGTCCCTGGCCTGAAGCGGAGACTATTCATTCGGCTCACTGGCTGGGGTTGATGAGGCATTCTAATGGGGTGAATCGATGAATGGATCCAGTCTGTGTGCCTCTGGTTTAGGTGAAAATGACGACTCTGGAACCCCTGGCCAGGATGGATGTGGCCGATCTTCAGTCGGACGTACTGCCCACTTGGAGCTCTGGGTCATAGTACGATGGTCCAGCCTGCTTGCTGCGACGTGCAGCAGATGGATCCGTCGGCATCGTTGAATCAAACGATTGGCTCGGTCCAGGTTGTTTTACTGCCTCTGAATTATTCCTACAGAAGTGACCATGAGCCGCTACTGGAGTCCCCTCGTCCACGGTCTCACCCCCTATGTTCCGGGTGAGCAACCCAAGCTGGAACATCTCGTCAAGCTCAACACGAATGAAAACCCGTATGGTCCGTCTCCGCGCGCACTGGAAGCGATCCAGGCCGCCACGGGAAGTACCCTGCGTTTGTACCCTGACCCGAATTGCGAAGCGCTGAAGGCGACGCTCGCTACCTACCTGAACGTGCGGGCGGACCAGGTTTTTGTGGGCAACGGCTCCGACGAAGTCCTGGCGCACGTATTCATGGCGCTACTCAACCAGGACCAGCCGCTGTGGTTTCCCGACATCACCTACAGCTTCTACCCCGTGTACTGCGGACTGTACGGGATCCAGTCGAAACTGGTGCCCCTGAGGGTGGATTTCTCGATCTGCGTCGAGGATTACCTGCCCCGCACCCATGATCGAGCGGGTGGGATCATCTTTCCCAATCCGAATGCGCCCACGGGCTGCCTGCTGTCATTGGCTGCCATCGAACGCATCGTCGCCGGCAACCCCGATGTGGTCGTGGTGGTCGACGAAGCCTATGTGGATTTCGGGGGTGATAGTGCGATACCCCTGGTGGACCGCTATCCGAACTTGCTGGTCGTGCAGACCTTCTCGAAAAGCCGGTCCCTGGCCGGCCTGCGGGTTGGGTTCGCCGTCGGCCACCCGACCCTCATCGAGGCCCTGGAGCGAGTCAAGAACAGCTTCAATTCCTATCCGCTCGATCGCCTGGCGATCGCCGGCGCGGTGGCCTCCGTGCAGGACGAGGCCTATTTCCAGGAGAGCTGCCAGAAGGTGGTCGCCACCCGCGAGACCCTGGTCGCGCAGATGAGCAGGCTGGGTTTCGACGTGCTGCCCTCCGCCGCCAATTTCATCTTCGCCCGCCATTCTTCATTCCAGGCCACCATTCTCGCTGCAGCGCTGCGCGAGCAGGCCATCATCGTCCGCCACTTCCGCAAGCCCCGCATCGAGCAGCACCTGAGAATCACGGTCGGGACCGACGCGCAGTGCGGGATGCTGATCGAGGCATTGGCGAGGATTCTCGGCGGCTGATCGAAGGCCTTCGCCCCTTCCGAAAGGGATCTGGCAGGTTCTAGCCTAGTGGTGCTTGGGAGGCTCCTCCGAGCGTTCCCCCTTGGGTGTGCTCCGGCCATGCTCGACTTGAGCCGCATAATGGTCACGCACCACCGGCTCCTGGGGCTGGTGATGATAATTCTCCGCGTGGATCTCATGCTGACGGTCCGGCCCCGGATACTGCCGTCCCTGGAAGTTCCTCTGATAGGTGGGGAGCGGAGCCGGTCGGGGTACTTCATGACGGTCCCAATGGTCCCATCCGGCCCGGCGCCGCGACCAGTCAGAGCCCCAATGATCTCCCCACCGCGGCGGGCCCTCGGGCCGCCATCCGCGGAAATAGGCCGGGGGCCGGCGGTAGTAGGCGACCGGGATCCGCAGCACGAAGAGCGGCACGGCCTCGGGATGCACCGGTGACCAGGGTCCGTTGTACCAGGAGCTCGCGTACCAGTTGTCGTCCTTGAAAACCCAGTACATGCCGTCGTAGAAGAAGAAATTCGTATCCATGCCCGGGGCATAGTAGGCCGGGGAATCGGGCACGGGGACCAGCTCCGGCATGGTCGGCACGTTGATGCCAATGCTCATGTGAGGCAGACCGATGCCGATGCTCACCTGGGCCGGGGCCGAGATGGCGGGCACCAGTAGCATCAAGGGCAAGAATGGACGTGAGCGCATGTTCCAACCTCCAGTTCAATCTGATTAGAGTGGGCAACCATCCGCAAGGTTGAGCCTGACGACAAGAACGAAGAGTAGCACCTGAAAATCAGCGACCGATACCCACCAGATCCTGGGACGCCGCAGTCTGCCCAATCAGGGCTGCGCTCGATGGCCGGGGTTCGGCCTGGAGGTCCCGGAAATGGAATCCACCCTTCAGGCCATGCTTGGTCATGACGACCTGCCACAGCTGGAGGCTTCTGGCCCGGAAGGCCCCCGCACAGGACAACAGGTAGTAGCTCCACATCCGGAAAAACCGCTGATCGAAGCGGGCCTTCAGCCGTGGCCATTGCTCGGTGAAGTTCCCGTGCCAGGCCATGAGGGTTCGGTCATAGTCACTGCCGAAATTGTGCCAGTCCTCCAGGACGAAACGTCCCTCCATCGCGTGGCTAATCTGGACCTGGGAAGGCAGTTCGCCGTTGGGGAAGATGTATTTGGCGATCCAGGGATCGACGCCCGCCCGGGACCCATCCCCGCCGATGGAATGCAGGAGGAAAATTCCATCCTCCGTGAGATGGTTCCTTACGATGTTCAGGAAAGTTTTGGCATTCTTGTGCCCCACGTGTTCGAACATGCCGATGGACACCACCCGGTCGAATTCCTGGTCCGTGAGTTCCCGGTAATCCCGCACCAGGAACGTCGCCGGAAGCCCCCGGCAGGATTCCTCAGCAAACAGTTTCTGCGGCAGGGACAGGGTGATTCCCATGACTTTGGCGCCATAGTACTGGGCAGCATGTTTCGCCAGGGCGCCCCACCCGCACCCGATGTCCAGCAGGCGCATGCCGGACTTGAGCATCAGTTTCTGGCAGACCAGCTCCAGCTTGTTGACCTGCGCTTCCTCCAGAGACTTCGCGCCTTTCCAGTAGCCGCAGCTGTAGTTCATTCTCGAGTCCAGCATGGCCTGGAACAGGTCGTTCCCCAGGTCGTAGTGTTGTTTGATGACTTCCCTGGACCGGCCCCTGCTCTGGAAGTTGGAAATCCGGTGCGCCATGGTCCGGAGCGCAAGGCTGGGCGTCACGCGCAGACTCTGTTCCACCTTGGAACGCAGCAGGCGGGCGAAGAACTCATCCAACTGCTGGCTGTCCCACCAGCCATCCATGTAGGCTTCCCCCATCCCAAGGTTCCTATCGGCCCAGACGCGCTGATAAAACCCAGGATCGTGAATCTGGATGTCCCAGGGATGGGTTCCACCGGGCTCGATCCCGGCCACGGCGAACAGTTGATCCACCCATTCTCGCATCGGAGAGCTCCTCGGGAATGAAATCTCTCATCACCGGACCTATTGCGAACTTCGATCTCAGGATAGGCGTTCTCCCTGAAAAGCACCCTGGAATTCTGTAGAATTCACCCTTGCAGATGGACTTTGAAATGGACTGGAGAAGACAGCATGGAGTACGTAACTCTCGGCAAGACGGGGCTCAAGGTCTCTCGCATCTGCCTCGGGTGCATGACCTACGGTGAACCAGCCAGCGGTGAACTCAAAGGGGGCAGGCACGCCTGGGCCCTTGACGAGCAGGAGAGCCAGCCGTTCCTCCGTCAAGCGCTCGATCTTGGAATCAATTTCTTTGACACCGCCAATGTGTATTCCAGCGGAGCCAGCGAGGAGGTCTTGGGCAGGTTCCTGAAGTCCAATGCCCGCCGTGAATCCGTGGTCATCGCGACCAAGGTCCACGGTGTCATGCGCGACGAGCCCAATGGCAGCGGGTTGTCCCGGAAAGCCATCTTCTTCGAGCTCGACGCGAGTCTTCGCCGGCTGGGAACTGATTATGTCGACCTCTATCAGATTCACCGCTGGGACTACGAAACGCCCATCGAAGAGACCCTGGAAGCGCTACACGACCTCGTGAAATCCGGCAAGGTGCGCTACATCGGCGCCTCGTCCATGTACGCATGGCAGTTCACCAAGGCCCTGTATCTGGCAGACCTTCACGGCTGGACCCGGTTCGTCTCCATGCAGAACCACTACAATTTGCTCTATCGGGAAGAGGAACGGGAGATGATGCCGCTCTGCCAATCCGAGGGCATCGGCGTCATCCCCTGGAGCCCCCTCGCACGAGGTCGGCTGGCCCGCCCCTGGCAGACCGAGACCACCAAACGTTATGAAACGGACCAGTTCGGGATGAAGTTGTATTCGCAAACCCAGGAAGCCGACCGGAAAATCGTCGATCGTCTCGGAGAGATCGCCGGCCGGCGCGGAGTCGCTCGCGCGCAAGTGGCCTTGGCTTGGATGCTTGGCAAGCAGGGCATCACCGCGCCCATCGTCGGCGCGACCAAGCCACACCACCTCCAGGACGCCATCGCAGCCGTTTCGCTCCGCTTGAGTCCTGAGGAGATCTCGGTTCTTGAGGAGTCCTACGTGCCCCACCCCGTCCTAGGCCACAGTTAACTGGGGGGCATTGAATTTCTCGATTCCAGGATCCGAGGTCCGGTGTGGCGCTATGCTAGCCCTCCCTTTTAAGGAGTTCCCTATGCATCCCACACGAATAGCCTTGGCTCTTCTTCTTGTCGGAGGCATCGCCTCGGCCCAGGCCCCGGCCGCCCCCAAGCCCGTTGCCGACAAGGCCCCCTCGGCAGGTCAGGTCCTGGAGCGCCAGCTCACCAACCTCGAACGCGAGTTCGTGCCCGCCGCCGAGGCCATGCCCGAGGCTGCCTTCGACTTCGCCCCCACCAACGGCGAGTTCAAGGGCGTGAAGACCTTCGCCCAGCAAGTGCGCCACGTGGCCTCAGCCAACTTCATGTTTGCCGCGGGCATCGCCGGCGAGAAGGCCCCGGTGGATCTTGGCGGCGAGAATGGCCCCGAGACCCTGAAGACCAAGGCCGACATTATCAAGTTCCTGAAGGACTCCTTCGCCTACGCCCACAAGGCCTTCGCCGGCATCACGGACGCCAACGCCACGGCGAGTATTCCGACGCCCTGGGGCAAGGGTTCGACCACGCGCCTGTACCTCGCCTCGCTGACCGTTGCCCATGCCTTTGATCACTATGGCCAGATGGCCGTGTACCTGCGCATGAACGGCATCATTCCCCCGGCCAGCCGCAAGCCCTGATCCATGCCAACCCTCCGCCGCATCGCCTCTATCGCGCTGGCTGCCACGGTTCTGTCGTGGCTCCAGGCGCAGGTCCCCGTGAGGAATGCGGCGGAGTTGCAAAAGCAGCTCGACCGCCTTCAGACCATGGGCAGCGTGCTCTATATCGCCGCCCATCCCGATGACGAAAACACCGCCGTGCTTGCCACCCTTTCCAAGGGCCGGAACCTCCGCACGGCCTACCTCTCCATGACTCGGGGCGGGGGGGGCCAGAACCTCATCGGGCCCGAACTAGGAGATGGCCTGGCGGCCATCCGCACTCAGGAACTGCTCGCGGCGCGGCGCATCGACGGCGCCGAGCAGTTTTTCACCTCAGCGGTGGATTTCGGCTACTCCAAGACCGCGGAAGAATCACTGCGGATCTGGAACCACGACACGGTCCTGGGCGACGTGGTGGGCACCATCCGGACCTTCCGCCCGGATGTCATCCTCACGCGCTTCCCCCCGGACGAACGCGCCGGACACGGCCACCACATCGCCTCGGCCATACTGGCCATCGAGGCCTTCCGGGCCGCCGCCGATCCCACCCGGTTCCCCGAGCAGATCCAAGCCGGCCTCTGTCCCTGGCAGGCCACCCGTCTCCTGTGGAACCACTTCCGCTTCACCGACGACGCCCCCAAGCCCATCCCCGGCAGCCTCTCGTTGGACGTAGGTGCCTACGATCCTCTGCTGGGCAGGTCCTACGGCGAACTGGCCGCCGAAAGCCGCAGCCAGCATCGTAGTCAGGGTTTCGGCGTGCTGGCCCAGCGCGGTCAGCGGGAGGAGAGCTTCGAACTGCTGGCGGGCAGTCCAGCCAAAACCGATCTCTTCGAAGGCATCGACCTCACCTGGTCCCGCCTTCCAGGCACCCGAGAGGTGGCCTCCCTGCTGCGCGAGGCTCGCCTGGGCTTCCGCGCCGATCACCCTGCCGAAACCCTGCCCCGGCTCTTCCGGGCCCTGACGGCACTTCGGGCCCTGCCCCCCGGCATTCAGGCGGACCCCCTCGTGCGGGCCAAGGCCTCCGAACTGGAGGAGGTGATCCGCACCGCCGCCGGGCTCTGGGTGGAAGCTATCGCCGCTCGCCAGCGTGTGGCGCCAGGGGACCGTCTCACGGTGAACGCCGCCGTGCTTGCGCGTGGGGGAGGCTCCCTCGTCCTGGAGTCCCTCGCCCTCGAAGCAGTGACTCCCGAGGCCACTCACGTTCTGGTGTCCCGCCCGGATGGCAAGCCCCTGGCGGACAACCTGCCCCGAAAAGAGATCTTCATGTTCAGCGTCCCGGCGGACACACCGCTGAGCCAGCCGTACTGGCTGGGGGGACCCGGCTCGGTGATCTGGGCGGGCCTGCCCGAATCCCCCGCGCCCTTCCGCCTTAGGGCCCGCCTGGCTTGCACCGAAGGTCATTTCGACGTGTTGGTGCCCGTCCAGTTCCGCTTCCGGGATCCGGTCCTCGGCGAGCGCTACCAGCCCCTGGCCGTGGTACCCCCTGCCCTCGTGAACCTGGCCGAGAACGTGCAGATCTTCGCTGGGCCGAGGGCCCAGGAGGTGCGCCTCAAGGTGCTCGCAGGGGCTTCGGCCGCGTCAGGCCGGGTGCGTCTGCAGGTGCCCAGCCCCTGGAATGTGGAACCCCAGGAAAGCGCCTTCGTCCTTACCCGCGCAGGCGAGGAAAAGGAGCTCTCCTTCCGTCTTACACCACCCGCCGGGCCAGCCTCGGGTGAGTTGCGAGTCGAGGTGGACACGGGCGCGGGATTTGCTCAGGCCCAGGGTCTGGTCAAGCTGGATTACCCGCATATCCCCCTGCAGACCCTCCTTCCTGAGGCGAAGGCGCGCCTGGAGCGCTTCGACCTGAAGCACAACGGCCACCGCATCGGCTATGTCATGGGGGCTGGCGATGACATCCCCCAGGCCCTGCGTCGCATCGGCTACGAAGTGGAACTGCTCGCGGACGAGGCCCTGGCCCGGGAGGATCTCGCACGGTTCGATGCGATCGTGCTGGGCATCCGCGCCTTCAACACCCGCCCCGCCCTGAAGACCCTCAAGGAGCGCCTCCACGCCTACGTCGCAGCCGGCGGGACCGAGGTGGTGCTCTACACCGTGAACACGGGCTTCCCAGGCATCAACGCCGCCATGATCACGGATGCCATCGGGCCCTACCCCTTCAAGGTGAGCCGGAAGCGTGTCACCGATGAGACAGCGCCCGTGCGCTTCCTTCAGCCAGGCCACCCGGGCTTCCATTGGCCCAACGAACTCACCGCGAAGGATTTCGACGGCTGGGTGCAGGAGCGCAGCCTTTACGATGCGGAGGGCTGGGATGCCCGCTACACACCGCTGATGGGCATGGCGGATCCGGGCGAGCCCGAGGATTCTGGGGCCTTGATCGTGGCGAAGTACGGAAAGGGAACCTACGTGTACACGGGCCTCGCCTTCTTCCGCCAGCTGCCCGACGGGGTGCCTGGGGCCACGCGCCTCTTTGCCAATCTCCTGGCCCTGGGCCGTGCCCATGAATGAGCCCGTGAGCGAAGACGCCCCGCCCCTTCTCGGGTCCTGGAAATGGATCTATGCCATGGTCCTGGGCGAACTGCTGCTCTGCATCCTGCTGTTCCGGCTCTTCTCCTGGGTTTTCTCGTGAGCCGCCTGGATTGGTTCGTCCTCGGCGTCGCCCTGCTCTTCGTCGTCTCATGGGGCCTCTACAAGGGGCGCGGCGCCACCACCGGCGAGGGCTACATCGGCGGGGGCCGCGATCATCGCTGGTGGCTCATCGGCCTGTCCATCATCGCCACCCAGACCAGCGCCATCACCTTCCTCTCCACGCCGGGCCAGGCCTATGTGGACGGCATGCGCTTCGTTCAGTTCTATTTCGGCCTGCCCCTCGCCGCAGTGGTCCTCTCCATCACCTTCATTCCCCTCTACCACCGGCTGAAGGTGTCCACGGCCTACGAGATCCTGGAGGCGCGGTTCGATCTGAAGACGCGGCTCCTGGCCGCGGGTCTCTTCCTCATCCAGCGCGGCCTCGCCGTGGGCCTCACGATTTTCGCGCCGGCGCTGGTCCTTTCGGTGCTGCTGGGCTGGAGCCTCCACGCCAACATCCTGCTGGTGGGCACGCTCGTCATGATCTACACCGTGACGGGGGGCACCAAGGCCGTGGCCTGGGCCCACAGCTCCCAGATGGTGATCATCGCCGGCGGCATGCTTCTCGCGGGCATCATGACCGCCCATCGCCTTCCTTCCCATGTGACCTTCAGCGATGCCCTCCACGTGGCCGGTGGCCTGGGGCGCCTGAACGTCATCGATACGCACTTCGACCCCAACAACCGCTACAACCTCTGGTCCGGGCTCATCGGCGGCTTCTTCCTCATGCTGTCCTACCTCGGCACGGACCAATCCCAGGTGCAGCGCTATCTGGCGGGCAGCGACCTCACCCAAAGCCGCCTGGGCGTGCTGATGAACGGCATGATCAAGGTGCCCATGCAGTTTCTCATCCTGCTGCTGGGCGCCCTCGTCTTCGTCTTCTACCAGTTCCATACCCCGCCCCTCTTTTTCAACCCGGGCCCCGTGAAGCAGGTGATGGCGGGTCCCGATGCGGCCGTTTACCGCGCCCTTGAGGCGGATTTCGCCAAGGCCCGGGTGGGGCAAAGCCAGCTGGCCGAGGCCTACGTCACGGCCCGGCACGGCGGGGATCCGGCATCGATCGCCACCGCCAGGCTGCAACTTCAGCAGGCCCAGGCCGAGAGCGAAGCCGTGCGACGGAAGGGCGTGGCGCTCATCGAGAAGGCCAACCCCGGCACCAATCCCAGCGATACGAACTACATCTTTCTCGCCTACGTGCTGGGCAGCCTGCCCGTGGGCCTCGTGGGCCTCGTCATCGCCGCCGTGTTCTCGGGCTCCATGTCATCCATGTCCGGGGAGATCAGCGCCCTGGGGGCAACGACGGTGGTGGATCTCTGGCGGCGTCTCATCGGCGGCAGCCGGGGCCTGCGCGAAGTATGGGTGGGTCGCATCGCCACCTTCGCCTGGGGCTGCTTCGCCATGGCCTTCGCCGAGTACGCCGCCCGCCTGGGCTCCCTCATCGAAGCCGTGAACATCCTCGGCTCCCTGTTCTACGGCACCATTCTCGGCATCTTCATCACGGCCTTCTACGTCAAGCGCGTCCGGGGCGGAGCGGCCTTCTATGCGGCCCTCATCGCCGAGATCGGCGTGCTCGCCTGCTTCAAGTTCACCCACATCTCCTTCCTCTGGTACAACCTCATCGGCTGCCTGGCGGTGGTGGGGCTGGCTTGGTGCTTCAGCCTGACCCAGTCCCCGGGATCTGGCCTCGTGTCTTCCGAATAGACGGGGACTCACAAAATAATGGTCGGGCTCGGAACTTGGGTCTCCGGAAAGCGGGCGAGCCAGGACTCATAAAGGCGCACCAGGAATTCCATGAGGACCCACTCGTGCTCCCTGGGGCTGTTTCGAAGCAGGCGGTTGAGGTGCATGTGCGACAGGCTCCCCGCCAGACTCACCAGATCCGCCTGAATCAGCCTCTGCTCGAAGGCTTCCCGAAAAAGAAGCAGGCCACCGAGCTCTGGGCCAAATGGCGAACCGACGGCACGGGGGAATCCAGACTCCAGTTCCTTTCGCAGTTCTCGGAACCTTGCTCCCATCTGCACCGCCCCTTCCCCCGAATCTCCGAATTCCTTCCGGAAGCCGTCCCGGGCGGCCTGGGCCAACCCCTTACGCACCTGGATGCTCAATCCCAGGGCGGCCCAGATCGCATCCGAATTCCTAAGACCTGCTCTCCAGCGTTGCTCCAACGTCATGCCGTCCACCAGATGATTCAGGATGTGTTGGCTGTCTGCAAAGAACCACCCTTCAGCTAGGGCAAAGCCGATGGAGCCCCCGTAGCGCTCCCATTCCGGCCCAAAGGTATCCACCTGCACTTTCCATAGAAGGCCTTGAGCCAGGGGAGCCTCCAGGTGCTGGTGGAACTGGGGGAGGAGTTCCGAAAGGAGCCGGATGGGAACGCCATGGAAGCGCAAGCGCACGTGGTGGTCCGGGTCGCGATAGCGAACGAAGTGCCAGCGGTCCCAAAGCCCTTCCGCTTGCGTCCTTCGAAGGAGGGGCTCCAGTTCCACCAGGAGACGGTCCGCACTGGCGGGCCCGCAGTAGAGCTTGAGATACAGCCATTCCGAACCGGGGGGATAGGCCCGGATTCGGGGAGCGTTGGACATCGATGCGAGCGGGGCCGCCTTCGGCTGAGCGGGTGACGTCGCCTCGAGGGGAATGACCAACTCGTGTGCGAACCATCCTTCCGGCGCTGTGACCAAGGCTTGGCCAGGGTCCGGGAAACATTCGGTGAGGGTGAAGGCAGAACGGCTTGAGACGAGGTGGTGCAGGGTCTCCACCCAGAGCACCTGGTCCAGGTCCACCAGCAAGTTGTTGTCGGCATCGGTGAGCATCACGAATCTGGGCAGCCTCCGGCTTTCCCGCAGGATTTGGAAAGCGCCCCAGGCTCCATCCCGAGTGCCTGTCATGGCCTCCTTCAGTTCCCTGGCTTCGAGCCTCCAGCGGGCCTTGCTGAGGACGTGGGGGCCCCGGGTCACTCGCGGAAGGAAGGGCTGTTCGGCGAGCACGCCCCAGGACCATCCCCCGGGGCGGCCGTCCTGGTCCTGGAGGTGGGCCAGGAACCGGTAGACCGCAGGCCCGCGAGCGAAGTTGTGAGCAGAAGACAGGCGGGGAATAACCTCGCGCCCGAGTCGCGTGGAAGCCAGAAACACGCGATCCCCCCGCACGGTCAACTGGAGGTCCGAAGGGAAGAGCGTTTTGTCAGACGAAACGCCAGAGGTGGCTAGAAAGGGGATTTCGTAGCCCCGCATGGCAGGTCGGGCCAACACGTTGCCCATCCTGCCTTCGGGCACATGGACCACTTCGGCAAACACCGCTTCCGGGTGCAAGGACTCCTCTTTCTGAAGGTGCTTTTGGAGCGCGGCCTTCAAAGCCAGATCCCCGGAGGCAAATCGCCCCAGCCACCGGGCGGCCGTGGGGCCTGAATAGTGTTCCATCCAGAACTGGAATTCACCCCGGTCCAGGGCGGCGAGGCTGGAGGCCTCCAGGCTGGTCAGGGCGGCGAAAGACTGGGGAAAGGATTGCGGATTCGGAGTCGCGAGGACTTCCATATCAGCGTCCTCCAGGGCCCAGGTCCGGGATCCCTGCCACCTGGGGAGACATGCCAGAAGAAACAGATCCCGGGGGGAAAGCTGGCGGGGAGGGGGCGAGCTTCGAAAGGGCAGGCCCTCCAGCAATGGGGAATCCAGGGGAGTTCCCCCATCGAACCCAAGGCCACTCTCTTCATCCAGGACATCCAGCAGCGGCATCCATCGCGTACCGTAGCGCTCCTGGAAAGCTGCCCGGAAACGATCCAAGGGGCTTTCTGATGGTGGCGGAGTGAGCCGACGGAGGGTTTCGGCCCCCTCCTCCAGGGCCCGACGGACCACGGGGGACAGGGCCAAGCCCAGGGACGGACGGAAGAGGTCCGCCTGGAGGACATCCCGGGTATCGGAGGGAATCCCCAGGTCGGCCAAAGACAACCCCAGCCTGCGATAACCTGTCGGATGGGAACCGAGGGGCGCGTCCTGGAGGCTTTTCAGTTCCAAGCCCAGCGCGATAAGGGGCTCGGCCCTGGGAGCCGTGACCGCATTCGCCTGAAGGGTTGCGACCACCTGACCCAAGGGATCCGGGCTGGTCAGGGGCGGATGGAGATCCCCGCAAAGCATCTGGGCGTCGACAAGCTGCTCCAGAAAAGTCCGGGCTTCCATCAACGTCACCTGCAGATGCCCGGCCAAGCTCGTCGCGAGATCCTCCAGGCGCGCACCCCCTTGGGCTTGCTGAAGCACAAAGTCGAGGTGGGGCGTGGCCTCCACGGCCTCCAGATGGTAGGTCCTGCCCTCACCTCCTGTGGGCTCCTGGCGCTCAAGGTACCGGTACCAACCTCCGCGGGCGAAGATGCTCGAGTTGGGTCGATAGCTCATCAAGGCCCGAACCTCAGGCTCCCGCTCCAGGCGATCCACCAAGGTCTCCAGGACACCCCAATCCAGACGCAGGGCCTTGCGGCACTCCAGCCAGGACCCGACCGAAAGCCGACTGGTTGGACCCCAGGCTCCCATGGACACGCCCGCAAAGAGACCGAAGGGCGTCGACCGGCTGCTCATCCGGCTGAGGTATTTCAGCAGGGCGCGCTCCACATTCCGGGCCGCCAGGCCTTCCAGGGAACCTTCCAGCAAGGCGTCCAACCGCGAGGCAAGATCTGGGGAGGCAAGAGCCACGGCTTCCCGCACGGCGTCGCGCCGGATCAGATCGCGAAGGATCTGACGCGACGCGTTCCGGCCCTTTTCCAAACGAATCCCGGAGGGATCCAGGAGGTCCACCTCCCGCCAGGTTTGGTCTTGTGGAGAGAGTGCGTCCAGCGGCAGCCCCGGGCTGCGAAGCACGAAAAAATCAGCGGTTTGGCAGGTGAGCTGGTGGGGCATGCTGGGTGTACTTCCTTTAGACAGAAGAGCCCGAGGATCGGCCCCAACAAGCCTAGAACCCTTCCACCGCAGATACCTCAGACGGCGCAGAAAAAGCCTTGATTCCAGCGATTGCTCCTGAAAGAACCAGGTGGAGCCTCGCCGAGAACCGGGTAGAAGCCACGCCCGAAGGCCCCCGGTGGCCTCCTCCAGATCCGGAGAACCCTGGAGACCGCCGAAAGGTATCCTGGAGGGGCCCCAACGGTTGAAGTCGTGCTTAGATACCGTTCATGGAAAGATGTTGGCTTTCGTCCTGGCAGGACCCAGAAATGAGGTCGCGCCCCGTGGCGCCACCTGGGAGCCCCCATGAACAGCAGCCTTACCTTCCGCAAGGAATCCATCCAGCGCTCCAGCAACGCCAGCGAAACCCTGAACCAGGCACAGCAGGCCCAGGGACCGAGGGCTGCCCGTGAGCAGAAGCCCATCTCCATCACTGTCACCTACACAACCTCGATGTAATGATCACCGGCCTGCGTTCACAGGGCATGGGATCGAGAGCGATCTGGAATTGGCGAAACCGCGGACGATCTGGTTCCCCCTGGCCAAGAACTGGCGATCCATCGGGGTCTGTTATGCCCTTTGGTCCCTCTCCTTCTTGTACGAGAGCTGGACTTCCCATCGCCTTGGATCTCCGTGGATGTGGGCCAGCGCCCTTTCCTCTCCGTTCACGCACATCGGTGCCTTTGCCTTCCTGGCCCCCCTGCCCTGGATCCTGCCTCGCCGCCTTCCCTCACCCTGGAGATTCATTCTGGGGCTCACCCTTTCGGTGCTTGCCTGTGAACTGGTCTCAGCACTTCTGCCATGTCTCGATGCCTGGATTCTCGCTCATGCAAACGTCAGACTCAACCTGGGCAAGCTTGTGGGTCTCTACATCTCGTTTGTGGGTCCGACCTTGATGCTCGTGGGGGGACTGGTCGCGGCCCGGGCTCAATCCGAAGAGCTCCGGGAAGCCTTCGAAGTTGAAGCCCAGGTCGCCAAGAACCGCCTGCTCCAGAGCCAGATCCACCCGCACGTGCTCTTCAACGCCCTCAATGGTCTGGCAGAGCTCGTCTACAAGAACCCCAAAGCTGCCGAGCGCGCCATCCAGCATCTTTCCGACTTGCTCCGGCGCATCATGAGGGCGTCCGAGTGCATGCGGCTGCCCCTCGGGGAAGAACGCAAGATCATCGCGGATTTCCTGGCTCTGGAGGCCATCCGGCTGGGGGATCGGCTCCGGGTGATCTGGGAATGGGACGAAGGTCTGGACGCGATTGAGGTGCCACCCCTCCTCCTTCAGCCCCTGGTGGAAAATGCTATCAAGCATGGCATCGCACCCAGCATTCCGGGTGGAGAGCTCATCCTTCGGGCCCGGGCCCATGGGGGGACGATCCTTCTGGAAGTCTGGAATTCCGGAGTACCGTTCCGGGACAACGTTGTAGAGAGAGGCATTGGTGTGAAGAATCTGCGTTCCCGGCTGTTCTTACATTTCGGCACCGGAGCCAGCTTCTCGGTCGGGCCCTCGGAACATGGAACGCTCGCCTGCATTCGGCTAGAGGCGATCCTAGTAGAATACGTTCATGAAACCTCTGAACGCACTGGTAGTCGACGACGAGCCGCTAGCTAGAGAGCGGCTGTCCCGGTTGCTCCAGGAGGCGGAATGCACGGTCGTGGGCGAACTCGGGGATGGCTTGGCCCTGCTCCAATGGCTGAATCAGCCGCACGAGCACGAAGTGGATGTCATCTTCCTGGATATCCAGATGCCCGGCCCCAATGGGATGGAGGTGCTGGCAGAAGTCCCGACCTGTCCCCCCGTGGTCTTTGTGACCGCCCACTCCACTTATGCGGTTCGCGCCTTTGAACTCGCTGCCGTGGACTACCTGCTGAAGCCGGTGTTCGAAGATCGGCTTGCCAAGTGTTTGCAGCGGTTGCGCAATCAATTGATTCGACGACTCAGCCCTTCCGAATTGAAGACTCTGTTGCCGCCCCCCGTACGCTTCCCCATCAGGGCCGGAGATGGGGAGATCTTCATGGAACTTGAACTGGTCACCCATTTCGAACTGGAGCATGAGCGGGTGTGGGCCTGCCGGGGCCTCAACCGCTACATAACCCGCTGGACCGCCCTATCGGAAGTGGAAGAGGCCTTTCCCGACGACGGCATGCTTCGGATTCAGCGCCACCTGTTGCTTCGACCGCGAATGGTCAAAGGGGTCCGTCCCACCACGGTGGGGCGGATCAAGGTGATGATCGCCCCCAAGGTGGAATTGACCGTCAGCCGCGCCATGACGCCCCGAACGAGAGAATCCATCCGGGCCGGAACCGTCTGATCCAGCAGGCGCCCCAGCCACGCACACCGAGGTCCTCCCGGTCAAGGGCTGTGAGTCTTCGCGGAGGGGTACCCCCCGGCATCTTCGCGGCCTTCTTATCGAAGACGAATGAGCGAACTTGATCGGAGCCCCCCTCTAGGGCGAAAGGTCCTCCGTTCGGAGGTGGAGAAAGCACCGTTCAGCGGAATTCGGGTCCCAGCTTCCGGGTGCGATCTATGCTCTCAAAACCCCTGGGATCGCACTTTCCCAGCTTGTCCATGAAGCTTCGAGATCCGGGAGGTTCAAATGGGTACCAATCGGCCATCCCACCCCTACCGGCACCATAAACCCCTTTTCCCTTCTATGAAGTTTGGGCAGTGGAAGTTCAAAAGTCTCGGCGATTCCAAGTATCGGGAGACCTTGGCAGTGATCAAAGACCTGAGAGAGAAAAAGCGGTTAGAGGAGACGAGCAAGCGCCTCTCCTCCGCACTCGATCAGGTCATGGAAGGCATTGCCATCCTGGATGCTGGGGATGGCGCCATTATTTTTTCGAATGCCCTTTTTTCACAGCTATTCGGGAATTCCAGCCACTGGGCTCCAAAACAGAAATTCATGGAACTGTTCGAGTGCCGGATCCTGGATGCCGCTCTGGAACAGGCGCGTTCAGGCCTGGCCTGGACAGGCCGCTCCTCCTTGAGAACCCATGCGGGCAAAAGGATCACATTCGAGGGCACCGTCGCCCCGGTGCGCAACACCGAAGGCGCCGTCGAATCCTTGGTAGTGCGGCTCAGGGATATCACCCCGGAGGTCGAGAAGGACCGCCATCTCCGCCAGGTCCAGAAGATGAATGCCCTTGGAGCGCTGGCAGGAGGCATGGCCCATGATTTCAACAACCTGATCGGCGCCATTCTCAGTGCAGCCGAACTCATTGAAATGCAGATCGAACCGGATAGCCCCATTCAGAAAAGGTTGGAGGTTATCCAGCGAGTGGGTGGCCGCGCCAGAGATCTGAGTAAACAGATTCTGAACTTCAGCCGCCGCTCCGATGACAAATGGACCCCATTCGACCTCACGGACCTCCTTTCGGAGGTGATCACCTTCCTTCAGACCACGCTCCCAAGGAACGTGGAGGTGCGGAGTGATTTGACGAAAGGGATTCGAATTCTTGGGGATCCTTCCCAATTGCACCAGGCAATCATGAACCTGGGTATCAACGGAAGCCAGGCCATGCAGCCTTCGGGTGGCGTCCTGTCCATCCGGCTCCATCCCATAGAAACCGGCCAGGGAGTGGTTGATCGACCCATGTCGGATCCGTGCGTCCTGCTTACCATCGAGGACACAGGATGTGGCATGGATCCGGGAATCCTGGAAAGAATTTTCGAGCCCTTCTTCACCACCAAGGAGGCGGGCCATGGGACTGGTCTTGGCCTATCGGTCGTGAATGGCATCATTCTGGGGCATGGCGGGAATCTGCAGGTCTCCAGCCAGCCAGGCAAGGGAAGTTCCTTCAAAATCTGCCTTCCCATCCACCAGGACCTGCCCGAGAGGCTGAACGTGAGCCCCACTGCCTTGAACATAAGCAGTAATTTTTAACATTCGAGGGATCTTGCTCTGCGGACGGAGCGGGCACAGAGAAAGCGGACCCCAGCCCCCACCATCTTCGCTGGATGAATGGCTTGATCCATTCCGGTCTGCAAGCGCATGCTCAGGAGAAGACCGGAGGATCCATGCGCGTGATCGCCATCCTCGTCGCGGCGTTGCCTCTCTTTTCCCAGAAAGCGAAGCCTCCTGCACCGGCCGTGGCCTGGACCTACGAAACACCCCAGGGGTTCCAATTGCTGGAGCCCGCCTACCGGTTTCCCACCCAGATCAAGGAGGCGCTGATCCAGTGCGTCCAGCCGACACCGGTCCTTTGCAGGGAGTACCAAACGGTGTTCCTGGATAAGCGGAAGTTCTCGATCTGGCTGAAGGGTGTGCTCATCAATGAGCAGACCAAGGCGGCCAAGTCTCAGGGGAGGGTGATTTCCAGCGACCCTTCGAAGACAACCTACGACGGCGGGACCATCCTCAGCACGGCCTCCATCCACCCCAGGAAAGCGGATGACCTGGAGGCGATCGAACGCTACCTGGACGTGCTGAAGGTCTGGGATCCTGATTCAGGACATTGACGGGACCGCCCGGGATGGCTCTAAGTCAGCCCTGTTCCAGGCAACCGGGATATATTGGAAGCCGACGAGAAGCGAGTACCTCACCCACCTCCGCCGCACAGCGGCTTTGTTCAATGGAGATTGCATGGACCGAATTCGGACGAGGATCTTTCCGATCATCTGCTGCCTGGCTCTTGTCGCATGCGTCAAGCCCGTCGACTGCAACACCATGGACCAGCTGAAGGTGGGGACCTCCACGGTTCAGGAGGCCAATGCGCTCCTTGGCAAGCCCACTCGCAACCTCGGCACCAACGGAACCTCGATTCTCAGGTGGGAATCGACGACGCATGTGTATACCGGAGGAGGCTCATCCACGGTCATCCAGCTCACCTTCGGGCCCGACGGGAAGCTTGTGGACAAGAGTTGCACGACCGTGATCACTCCGCCGCTCGTCAGGGAACCGGCTGCCTGATCAACCGGACCACCATGGATTTCTATCCCAAACTGGCCGCGGAGCTTGAGGCAACCAAGCGGCACCGGACCCGCGGAAGGTCTAGGTTCCCCGGCTGATGGGGGACCCGGCTCTTCAGCCACCCCAGCCCAGGACTCCAACGATCTCCTGTGGGGGCTAGAGGCCCAGCGCCTTGGGCAGGCGCGGACTGGAGATGAGATCCACGAAGATGGCCCAGCGCCGGTCGGGATCCGCCACGGTTCCCCCCTGTCGCTCGACCCAGTCCCGCACGAGCTGCTCGCCTAGGTTGTAGTTGATAACATAGCTGCGATAGGTGTCGATGAAGCGCAGGCGCTGGGCGGCCTGGGCTTCCGTGCGCAGGGAGTAGCGGACCAGGAAGGCCTCGGCGTCGGCACGGTCGAGGTAGCCATCCAGGTAGCCACGGGCGGCTTCGTTGTCGGCGAAGGCCAGCACCTTCATTTCGGTCTGCACCCGCGCCCAGCGCTCGGCTTCCGCCGGATCTAGGCCGGCCCGGGGGAAAAGCACGTCGCGCTCGAAAGCCACGCGATCCTCACCTGGAAAGGCGACCTCGATGCCGAAGTTGGCGGTGCCTTCGGCGATCAGGGACTGGGGCGAGAACAGCGGATAGACCGTGAATTCCACCCAGCCCCGGCCCTCGGGCGGGGCCAGGGCGAAGCGCTGTTCCAACAAGGCGTTGTAGACGTGGTGGCCCGGATATCCTTCATGGGCCGCCAGGTCCAGGGCCCGGTCGATGGCAATGGGCAGGTCCAGGTTCACCTGAATCACCGAGGTCCCGCCGCCCTGATACCAGTTGTAAGCGGACCAGGCCTTGCCCGTGACGTATTCCACCCGGAAGTGGTCGGAGGTCGGCAACACGGTGTGCCGGCGGGTGCGCTCGCGGGCCTCCGCGATGGCTGCCTGAAAAACGGCATCCACCCGGTTCGCTGGCACGAGGATCCGCTTGCGCGCCTGCTGATAGCGGTCCTGCACAGAGCCAGCGCCTTCGAGGAGTTGATCCAACCGGGCCAGGGCTGATTCAAGCGAGGCCTCAGGGATCCGGGATGGCCGAACCTGGTAGAGGGCCTCTGCTTCGTCGGCGAATGTGAAGCGATGCCCCTGCAGCCGTGCCAGATGTGCGGCCACGGCCCCGAGTTGGCCAAGGAGGTAGTCGCGCCGCAGAACCTCGTCAGCCGGAGCTTCACAGGCTGCGACCCCCTCCAGGAGCCGTTGGGCCTCGGCTTCCAGAGCATTTAGGGGGCGCGGGGCCCCGGCCTCGGCGCCCACCTTCCAGGCCTCTGGCCCATAGTAGGCGTCCACAAAGTTGGCATCATGGCGACCGACCGCCAGCACCAGGTTCACGTAATCCGAGGCCCATCCGGTAAATGCCATCTTCTTCCTAGTTGTTTTTATCTATTAAGTGGATTTAGCAAGATCTTCACCAGACGGGACGTCTGGCGTCAGGTTAAGAAAAAACCATATAACAAATTGATTGATCGGTGATGCCGGTCCCGAAAGCGTCAGCCCCCGCCGCGGTGGAATCTGGGGCTTGAAATTCATCGCGGTATCTTTCATTTGTAATGATGACTCGGAGGTCCTACACTTCCCACCGAGAATTACCCACCTCATCACGGTTCTGTAATCAAGCTCTGGCATTTCCCCCCGGCCACTCGTCTTGAGTGAGCTAAGTTCCCTCAACCAAGCCACACGCAAGGGTGGCCATCTGCTCAGGAGTTAGCCCAATGAACAACAACTTCACGAAAAAGGCGCTGACAGCATCCCTCATGATGCTGCCGTTTGCCCTGGTGGCGGCCGATGCACCCGGTGTGTTCAAGGTCCCCGGGACCGATTCCACCATGAAGATCTACGGTTTCGCCGAGCTCAACGGCACCTACGATATGGGTGCCCACAACACCGATATCGACGACTACGATTGGGCCTCCTGCCTCATGACGCTGCCCTTCGACAAGGCGACCGCGGCCAGCGGGCAGACCTACTCGCAGAAGAAGAACTCCCTGTACATGACCGGCCGGACCTCCCGGCTGGGCGTCACCACCACGAGCCCCAGCGACTTCGGTCCCATCACCATGGTGCTGGAAGGCGACTTCAACAGCCCCTCGCCCAACAATTTCTCCTCTCCCGTCACCACGAACGGCAACACCTTCCGCCTCCGCAAGGCCTACGGCCAGATCGGCGGCTTCCTCTTCGGCCAGACCTGGTCCAACTTCTTCGACGGCGACTCCCTGCCTGACACCGTCGACTTCAATGCGGTCCCCTCGGCCTGCCTTGAGCGCATCCCGATGTTGCAGTACACCTGGGCCGCGGGCAGCAAATCCACTCTCTCCGTGTCAGCCGAGTTCCCCTTCAATCGTCAGTGGCTCGGCAACTCAGGCGGCGTCTCCTCCGAGCGGATGACCGGCTCAAACGACACCAGCTACGGCAACGGGAACATCAGCTCCCAGTCCATCCCCGACCTGCACGCCAACTGGACCTACAGCGACGGCTGGGGCCACGTGTCCGTCCGCGGTGTAGCAATGTTCTATCAGGGCGGCGGAAACCAGCTGGTGAACGGCACCACCACGCCCGACAACTCCGCCACCGGCTGGGGTGGGGCCGTTTCCGGCCACTTCAACATCGCCAAGGACACCTTCGTGTGGTCCGTGCAGGGCGGCGACGGCATCGGCCGCATGATGTTCGGCAGCCTCTTCCAGGGCGGCATCAACGACGGCCAGAAGATCGACCTCTGGAAGGGTGTGGGCTGGCACGTGGGCTACACCCACGTGTGGGATGCCAAGTGGCGCAGCAACCTGATCTACAGCCAGGTCAACATGTCCGATCCTGGCGCGTCCAATGGCCAGTCGCTCAACCGCTGGATCGAGCAGACCTGGGCCGGTGGTGCTGCAGCTCTCGGCCCCGACCTCCTGCCCAACAAGACCCTCCAGAACGCCATGTTCAATACCTTCTACCAGATCTCCAAGACCGCTTCCTGCGGCATTGAATACGCCTGGGGCACCCGCAAGACCTTCGAGACCTATGGTGCCACCGGTGGTCCCCTTGACTCCGGCAATACCGGCACCCAGAAGCGCATCAACTTCCAATTCCACCTGAACTTCTTCTAGCCTCAGGTCATCCAATCTGAATCAACTCTTCCATCCCATTCAGGAGGTTGCATGAAAAAAACTTACCTAGTAGCACTGGGCCTTGCCGTGAGCGCCATCCTGCCCTTCGTCGGCTGCAACAAGAACAAGGATGTCATCATCGGCGGAGTCGCCCCACTGACGGGAGAGGCTGCCACCTTCGGCGTCTCCACCAAGAACGGCTATGATCTTGCCGTCGCGGAATGGAACGCCAAGGGCGGTGTCCTCGGCAAGCAGGTCAAGCTGGTGTTCGCCGACGACAAGGGCGACCCCGCAGAAGGCGCCACGGTCTTCACGAAGCTCATCGAACAGGACAAGGCCTGCGCCATCGTCGGCACGGTCATGTCCAAGGTTTCGTTGGCCGGCGCTCCCATCTGCCAGGCCGCCAAGATCCCCATGATCGCCACCGCCTCGACCAACCCCAAGGTCACGGGTGTGGGTAATTTCATCTTCCGCGCCTGCTTCATCGATCCCTTCCAGGGCACGGTGGGCGCCAAGTTCGCCTTCGATGATCTGAAGGCCAAGAAGGCCGCCTGCCTCTTCGATGTGGGCAACGATTACACCAAGGGCCTCTCCGAGTTCTTCAAGACCAAGTTCACCGCCCTCGGCGGGGAAGTCGTCGGCTTCGAGGGCCACGCCACCGGAACCTCCGACTTCAAGGCCCAGCTGACCAAGGTGCTCGCGGCCAAGCCCGATGTCCTCTACGTCTCCGACTATTACAGCGACGTGGCGATCATCGCCAAGCAGGCCCGGGAACTCGGTTTCAAGGGCCCCATGGTGGGCGGCGACGGCTGGGATTCCCCCAAGCTGGTTGAAATTGCCGGCCCGGCCATCGAGGGCTGCTACTTCACTAACCACTATGCCAAGGAAGACAAATCCCCGATCGTCCAGGAATTTGTCAAGAAGTACACCGACAAATACAAGGCTTCTCCCGATGCCCTCGCGGCGCTGGCCTATGATGCGACCAACATCATGCTGGACGCCATCAACCGTGCAGGCTCCACGGACGGCACCGCCATCCAGGGCGCCCTGGTCAAGACCGACCTCAAGGTCGTCACCGGCCAGGTGAAATTTGATGCGGACCGCAATCCCGTGAAGTCCGCGGTCATCATCGAGCTCAAGGGCGGGCAGCAGGTCTACAAGACCACCGTGGCCCCGTAGGATATAGCAGTCGAGTTCCTTGAGGGGGGGCCAACAGCCCCCCCTCAACTACGAAAAGGAGACACCGGATGGGCTCAATCTTTAGCCCGCAGCAGATCGTCAATGGTCTCCAGCTGGGGGCCATCTACGCGCTGATCGCGCTGGGCTACACCATGGTCTATGGGATCGTGCGCCTCATCAACTTCGCCCATGGGGACTTCTTCATGGTCGGAGCCTATGCGGCCTTTGGCTCCTTCTTCATGTTCAATTTCTTCCTGCCCCCCGGCAATGGGCTGGCCTTCATCGTCCTGATCCTGGCCATGGCCGCAGGTGCCGCCATCGCCGTCATCACGGACCACTTCGCTTACAAGCCGCTCCGCTACAAGCCGAAGCTCTCGTCCCTGGTGACCGCCATCGGCGTGTCCATGCTCCTTGAATACCTCTTCTCCGCCATCCCCGCAATCGGCCCCTCGCCCCGCGGTTTTCCAGAGGTGCTGCCGAAGAAGATGTTCCATTTCGCCCATGTGGAAATTTCCAATTACGTGATCGTCGACCTGGCGGTGGCCGGTGCGCTCATGATCGGGCTCACCTTCCTCATCCAGCGCACCGCCCTCGGGAGGGCCATGCGCGCCGTGTCCCAGGACAAGGATGCGGCCAAGCTCATGGGCATCAACGTCGACCGGATCATCTCCCTGACCTTCCTCATCGGGGGCGCCTTCGCCGGCGCGGCGGGCCTCCTGGCGGGTCTCACCTACCCCAGGATCCAGCCCTACATGGGCATCCTGCCGGGCCTCAAGGCCTTCATCGCGGCGGTGCTGGGCGGCATCGGCAGCATCCCCGGGGCCGTCCTGGGCGCCTTCATCATGGGCATCGCCGAGACCTGCGCCACGGCCTACAACTCACTCCTCGGAGAAGGGATCGCTTTCGTGATCCTCATCGTCGTTCTCCTCATCCGACCCAGCGGCATCTTCGGCGAGAAGACTGCCGACAAGATCTAGGAGAACCGACATGGGCAATTTGAAGCACATGAAGCTGGTCATGGCAGGCCTGATCTTCTACGTGGTCGTCCAGGTCCTCAGCCTAACCGGGGTACTCAACGGCTATTTCATGGTGATCATCAACCGGTCACTGATCGCCGTCATATTTGCGGTTTCCCTTAACCTCATCAATGGGATCACCGGGCAGTTCTCCCTGGGCCACATGGGGTTCGCCGCCGTGGGAGCCTACGTCTCGGGCACCTTCACAACCCTGCTGTTCCACCTTAATCCCCACCATTCCCTCGATTACCTGGGCTTCCTTGCCGCGATCCTCGTCGGTGGGGTGGCGGCGAGCGTGGCCGGGTTTCTCATCGGATTCCCGTCTCTGCGGCTCAAGGGTGACTACCTGGCCATCGTGACCCTGGGCTTCGGCGAGATCATCCGCACCATACTGAACAACATCCCCTACGTCGGCGGCCCCCGGGGCTTGCTGGGCATCCCCAAATTCTCCACCTTCACGGTCATCTTCCTGTTCGCCTTCGGGACCATCGTCCTGATCCGCAACCTGGTCCAGTCCTCCATCGGGCGGTCCATGCTTTCCATCCGGGAGAACGAACTCGCCAGTGAACTCGTCGGCGTGGATACCACCCGCTACAAGGTGCTCGGCTTTGTGGTGGGTGCCTTCTTCGCGGGCATCGGCGGGGGCCTGCTGGGGCATCTCCTCCAGATCGCCCATCCCACCCAGTACGGGTTCTACGCGTCGGCCCTGATCCTCATCATGGTGTACGTGGGCGGCATCGGCTCCCTGACGGGGTCCATCATCGCCGCCTTCTCCCTGACCTTCCTCACAGAGGGCCTGCGGGTGGGCATCGACTGGCTCCGGGACACCGCGGGCGTCCCCATCGGCACCGAGTGGACCATGGTGATCTACGCCGTGCTCCTGATCCTCATCATGCTCTTCAGGACCGAAGGCCTCATGGGCATGCGCGAATCCAAGATCCTGATCATCAAGGAGAAGCAGGGATGACCGCGGTTCTCTCCATCCAGAACATGACCCACTACTTCGGCGGGCTCAAGGCCGTGTCGGAGTTCTCCTTCGACGTGCCCGAAGGGGTCATCTACGGCCTGATCGGCCCCAACGGATCCGGCAAGACGACCTGCTTCAACCTCATCACGGGCATATACACCCCCACGGCCGGGAAGATCCTCTTCAACGGCGAGGAGATCAACGGGCTGAAGCCTTTCCGCATCGTCCACAAGGGCATCGCCCGGACCTTCCAGAACCTCCGGATCTTCAATAACCTCACGGTGATCGACAACATCCGGGTCGCCCGGCACTTCACCACGAAGTCCGGCGTCTTCCAGACTTTCCTGCGCCTCCCGAGTTTCAAGGAGGAGGAGGCCAAAGTCCGCGAAGAGGCCATGGGCCTCATCTCCCTGATGAACCTTTCCCACCGCGCCACGGAGATGGCCAAGAACCTGCCTTACGGTGAGCTGCGCCGGCTGGAGATCGCCCGGGCCCTGGCCACCAAGCCCAAGCTCATCCTGCTGGACGAGCCCGCCGCCGGCATGAACCCCAAGGAGACCGAGGACCTCATGAAGCTCATCCTGCGTGTGCGGGATGAATTCAAGGTCACGATCTTCCTCATCGAACACCATATGAAATTCGTGACGGGGATCTGCGAGCGCGTCAAGGTCATCGATTTCGGGACCACCATCGCGGAAGGCCGCCCCGAGGAGGTCGTCAAGGAGCCCAAGGTCCTGGAGGCCTATCTCGGACGGAAGGCGGTCGTATGCTGAGCGTCAAGAACCTCAAAGTCACCTACGGCAGCATCGCCGCCATCTCGGATGTGTCGTTCGAGGTGCCGGAGGGCAAGATCGTCAGCCTCATCGGAGCCAACGGCGCGGGCAAGACCACCACGCTCCGGGCCATCAGCGGGCTCGTGGCCCCCTCTGGTGGGTCGGTGACGTTCAAGGGTAAGGACATCACCAACACCCCGGCCCACAAGCTGGTGAGCATGGGCATCTCCCATGTGCCCGAGGGCCGGAGGATCTTCCCGGTCCTGACGGTGAAGGAGAACCTCGAGCTGGCCGCCTGGACCCTCAGGGACAAGGCGGAAGTGAACCGCCGCATGGAGGAAGTCTTCGAGATGTTCCCCCGCATCAAGGACCGGATCGGCCAGCTGGGGGGTACCCTGTCCGGCGGCGAACAGCAGATGCTCGCCGTGGCACGCGCCATGGTCACGGGCGGAGACATCCTGCTCCTGGACGAACCCAGCATGGGCCTGGCCCCGGTCCTGGTGGATGAGATCTTCGACAAGATCGTCGCCATCAACAAACGGGGAACGACCGTGCTCCTGGTGGAGCAGAACGCCTTCGAGGCGCTGGAAATTTCGGATTTCGCCTATGTCCTGGAAGTGGGTTACAGCACCATTTCCGGACCTTCCAAGGAGATCGCGGCGGATCCCCGGGTCCGCGAAGCTTATCTCGGCGTCTGAAGCCGACTCGGTCCACGCCCTCAGGCGGCCTCCCATGTTTAGATGGGAATGCCGCTCACAACGTGGGATCCGGAGACCCTCATGCCGCACTCCAGCCACCCCCGACGCCGCTTCGAGATCTGGATCGGCGCCCGGGATTCCCTGCCCATGCTCCTGGGCGCCGCTCCCTTTGGGATCATCTTCGGGACCCTGGCCGTCCCGAGCGGACTTTCGGCCCCTGGCGCCCTGGCCATGTCCCTCTTCGTGTTCGCGGGGTCCGCGCAATTCATCGCCCTCAACCTGCTGGCGGGCGGTGCGGCCTTGCCAGTCATTCTGCTCACCACCTTCGTGGTCAACCTGCGCCATGCCCTCTATTCGGCCACCCTGCTGCCCCATGTGGCGGGCCTGCGGCAGCGCTGGCGGATTCCGCTGGCCTTCTGGCTCACGGACGAGACCTTTGCCGTGGTGCAGCTGCGCTATGCCGCCCCCGACCTCTCGCCACACAAGCATTGGTACTACCTGGGGTCCTGCCTGGCCATGTACGGCAACTGGTTCCTCTGCACCCTGGTTGGTGTGGTGCTCGGGCGCTCCATACCCAGACTGGAACACATGGGCCTGGAGTTCGCCATGGCGGCGACCTTCACGGGCATCGTCGTGCCGATGCTCAGGAGCCTGCCCATGCTCGGAGCGGCACTGGCGGCGGCGGCCGTCGCTTTGGCGGCCCGTGGGCTGCCCTACAAGCTGGGCCTCGTGCTGGCGGCTCTAGCCGGCGTGGTGATCGGGGTGCTCCTGGAAGAGTTGAGAGAAGCCTCATGAGCGGCCGTGAAGTTGCGCTGATCGCCGGCATGACCGCCGTGACCTTTCTGGTCCGCTATGCCTTCTTCGCCCTGGGCGACCGCCTCGCCTTCCCGCCCCTGGCGCACCGGGCCCTGCGCTATGTGCCGGTGGCCGTGCTTACCGCCATCATCGTGCCCATGGTGCTGCTGCCAGACGGCACACACTGGCAGCTCACCTGGCACAATGCCTGGCTGCTGGGGGCGCTGGTCACTGGGGTGATCGCCTGGCGCTTCAACCACCTGCTGGCCTCCATCACGGGTGGCATGCTGGTGTTCTTCTTCTACCGTTGGGTAACGGGCTAGGCTCCCAAATAGGCCTTGCGGACCATGTCGTTGGCCTTAAGGTTCGGACCCGTGTCGGTGAGGACGATCTGCCCGGTCTGCAGGACGTAGCCCCGGTGGGCGATGGACAGCGCCATCAGGGCGTTCTGCTCCACCAGGAGGATGGTGGTGCCCCTCGCGTTCAGCTCTCTGATGATGTCGAAGATCTGATCCACCAGGACCGGTGCCAGCCCCATGGAGGGCTCGTCCATGAGCAGGATCTTGGGATTGGACATGAGGCCGCGAGCGGTGGCGAGCATCTGCTGCTCGCCCCCGGAAAGAGTGCCGCCCTTCTGCTGGGCCCGCTCCTTCAATCGCGGGAACAGGGTGAAGGCGTTCTCGATGTTCTCCTGGATCTGCTTCTTGTCGTCCAGGATGTAGGCGCCCATCTCGAGGTTCTCGGTGACCGTGAGGTTGGCGAAGATGCCCCGCCCCTCGGGAACCAACCCTAGACCTTCATGATGGACAATGTGGGGGGCAAGATGGTGGATTTCCTTGCCTTCCAGAGTCACGGATCCACTGCGCGGATGTAGCAATCCCGAAATGGACCGGAGGGTGGTGGTTTTCCCGGCGCCGTTGGCGCCGATGAGGGCGACGATCTCGCCCTGCTCGACCGTGAGGGAAACGCCCATCAACGCGTGGATGTTGCCGTAGTAGGAGTGGATGTCTTTTAGCTCGAGAAGGCTCATGGGTTCCTCCTCATGCTGTATGAGTGGCATCGGCAGCGCCCTTGCCAAGATAGGCTTCAATGACCTGGGGGTTCGAGGCGATGTCCGCCGGTGTGCCCTCGGCGATCTGTTCGCCGTGGTCCATCACGTAGATGTGCTCTGAAATATTCATGACCACCTTCATGTCGTGCTCGATGAGCAGGATCGTGATGCCGAGTTCGTCCCGGATCCGCCGGAAGAGCCTAAGGGCGTCTTCGCTCTCGGACGGATTCATGCCGGCGGCCGGTTCGTCCAGGAGCAGCAGCCGGGGCTGGGAGGCCAAGGCCCGGGCGATTTCCACCCGGCGCTGGGCGCCGTAGGGAAGGCTGTTAGCCAGTTCGTTGCCAACCCCCTTCAGGCCTACGTAGACCATGAGTTCCTCGGCCCGGGCTTGGCTCTCGGCTTCTTCCTTCCGGAAAGCCGCGGTGCGAAAAACAGCCTGGATTGGGTTCTGCTTGAGCCGGGTATAGGCACCCACCATGATGTTCTCCACCACGGTCATGCCCCCGAACAGACGGATGTTCTGGAAGGTCCGCGCCATCCGGAGGTCCGTAATCTGATAGGGATGGAGGGTCTCGATGCGCTTGCCCTCGAATTCGATGGCGCCCTCATCGCAATGGTAGAGCCCTGAGATGGCGTTGAAGAAGGTGGTCTTCCCGGCGCCGTTGGGTCCGATGATGCTGAATATCCGCCCCCGTACGATGTTGACGGACATCTTGTTGACCGCGGTGAGCCCGCCGAAGCGCTTCGTGACGTCCCGGGCGGTGAGAATGTACTTGTCGTCAGACACGCTAGGCCCCTTTCTCGTCGAGGTCCTTGCCTGCAGGGGTGCCTCCCAGTTCGCGCTTCCTGCGCGCGGCAGGCAGGAGCCCCGCGGGGCGGTAGATCATCATGATGACCAGGACGATCCCGAAGATCAGGCGCTGGTACTTGGTGGGATCGAGCTGGTTGGAGAGGTTCTTCCAGTGGAACCCGATGATCGGGATCACCGCTTCGCTCTGCCGCAGTTGGGACAGGTAGAGGGAGAAGCTCTGCAGCACCTGGATGTTCAGCAGGGTGACCACGGTGGCACCGACGACCACGCCGGTGATGCTGCCGATCCCGCCCAGAATGACCATGGTGAGCACACCCACGGACTGCAGGAAGGTGAAGGTCTCGGGACTCGCGAAAGTGCGGCTCGCGGCAAAGAGCACGCCCATGGCGCCGGCGAAGGAGGCACCCACGGCGAAGGCACCGAGTTTCAGCTTGTTGGCATTGATGCCCATGGCACCGGCCGAGAGCTCGTCCTCGCGGATGGCGGTCCAGGCCCGGCCCACCTTGGAATCGTCCAGGCGATAGGTGATCACGATGACGGCGACCACCACCAGCAGGGCGATCAGGTAGAACAGGATGTTGTAGGCCTGGTTATCCGTGACTCGATGGCCGACGATGGGCTGGATGACCTTGTTGAATAGGCTCAGCACCCCCTCCGGCATGGTGGGCCGCTGAATGGGGGTGATGCCTTGCGGGCCGTTGGTGAAGTTCAGGGGCTTGTCCAGATTGTTGGCCAGCTGCCGCACGATCTCGCCGAAGGCCAAGGTGATGATCGCCAGGTAGTCGCCCCGGACCCGGAGCACCGGCAGCCCAAGGATCAGGCCAAGGATCGCGGCGACGATCACGCCCAGGAAGATGAACAGGTAGAAGTAGTCCGGGGCCAGGAAGAAGGGCGTGTTCAGGGCCTTGGTGGTGACCGTGGAATGGAGCAGGTAGGGCTGCTGGGATCCGAAGAAGGCCCAGAGATAGGCGCCGACCGCATAGAAGGCCATATAGCCGAAGTTGAGCAGGCCGGAGAAGCCCACCACGATGTTGAGGCCCAGGGCCAGGGCGGAGAATACCGCGATCTGGAAGATGACCTCCAGATAGAACACGTTCCGGGCGCCCAGGATGGGCACGAGGACCACAGCGAGGAAGACGGCCAAGCCCAGCTGGACAGCCTTGTTCATCTTGAGCCAGTAGATCGAGCTGGCCGCGAACACGAACACCAGGAAGCTGGGGATGGATCGGGGGCTTAAATAGACCAGGGAGAACCCCAGGATGATCAGGCCGATGCTCACGAAATAGGGCGTGCGGCCCCGGTCGAGGAAGACCAAGAAATCCTGGAAGCGGCTCTTGAGGGATTCTTTCATGGGAATCCTCCTACGCCTTCTGCGAGATTTGCTCGCCCAGCAGGCCATTGGGCCGGAACACGATCACAATGATCAGGATGAGGAAGGCCACCATGTCCTTGTACTCGGCGCCGAAGGTGCCCATGGTGTAGGTGCCGAGGTAGGCGCCCGCGAAGCTCTCGATCATGCCGAGCACCATTCCGCCCAGCAGGGCGCCGGTCAGGTTCCCGATGCCACCCAGCACGGCGGCGGCGAAGGCCTTGATGCCTGGCATGAACCCCACGAAAGGATCGATGCGGGTGAACTTGAGGGCATACAGGACACCGGCGGCGCCACCCAGCGAGCCACCCACCAGGAACGTGAGGGAGATCATGGCGTTGACGTTGATGCCCATGAGGGCGGCGGTGTTCTTGTCCTGGGACACGGCCCGGATGGCCTTGCCGACCTTGGTGGAGCCCACCAGGTAGTTCAGGGCCACGAGCATGACCACCGCGGCCAGGATGACCACCACGGACTTGACCTGGATGTCGATGACCCGGGAACCAATCCGGAACAGGGTGATGTGCTCGTCAAAGTTGCCAAAAGTGGGGATCACCCGGTAGAACTGGCCGCTGGTCATGCTCTCAACCAGACGGATGATATCCTGCAACGCGAAGGAAACGCCGATAGCCGAAATGAGCGCGATGAGGGTGGGGGAACTGCGCAGAGGACGATAGGCCACGCGCTCCACCAGAACGGCCATGCCACCCGCGGCGACCATGCCGATGATCAGGGCGAGTCCCAAGTACATGAAGGCGCCCATGGCCGAGGCCTTCGCCAGGACCCCGAGCCCATTGAGGGCGATGAGCGACTCCACACCACAAAAAGCCCCGATGGCGAAGATCTCGCTGTGGGCGAAATTGATGAACTGGAGGATGCCGTAGACCATGGTGTAGCCTAGGGCGATGGCGGCGTAGACGAAGCCGATGGTGACGCCGTCGATGAGCACCTGGGGCAGGCTGTTCAGGGTGTAGGTCAGGATGCCGACGCCCTGAGTGGCCTGCAGGACCTGGTCGGCCCCGGACCCGCGGAAGATGATGGCCAGGGCGAGCATGACTGCGGAGCAGACGACCCCAGCGCCCGTGATAAATACCGCCATCTGGCCAATGGGTAGCAATATTTGACGGACGTTAACCGATCCCATGAAATTGCGCATAGGGTCTCCAGAAATCCCCTCCCTCCGGTGGGAGGGAGGGGGGCGTTGTACCTGACGGTCTACTTAGGAGGTGCGATGCTGAGGGTCTGGTCGATCTTGTTTGTGGCCCACGAGGCAGGATCGGGGGAAGTGACCTGGATGACGAAGTACTTGCCCGTGGTCGGGTCGCCCTTGCCATTGAAAGTATAGGTGCCGGTGACGCCCTTGAAGTTCTGGAGGGCGCGCACGGCCTTGCCCACGTCAGCGCGGGCGGGCAGCTTGCCGCCGTTGGCCGTGGTGGCGTTCTCGATGGCCTTCAGTAGGATGGCGGTGCAGTCATAGGACTGGGCCGCAAAGGGCTGGGGGTTGTTGCCGAACTTGGCCTTGAAGTCGGCCACGAACTTGGCGGCGTCGGGATAGACGCTGGCTGGGCCGGACACGGTGGAGAAGTAGGTGCCAGCACCCTGCATCAGAGCGTCACCGGCGATCTTGGCGGCATCGGGGGAGTCAAAGCCGTCATCCGACAGGCACATGCCCTTGAAGCCCTTCTGGCGGGCCTGCTTGTAGAGCACGGCGGCCTGATCGAACATGCCGCCGAAGTAGATGCACTCGGGCTTGGCAGCGATGATGGGGGAGAGGATGGCGTCGAAATTGGCCTTCTCTTCGGTCCCGGCGAAGCCCACCACCTTCATGCCCTGAGCCTCGGCTTCCTTCTTGAAGTATTCGGCAATGCCCTGGCCGTAAGCGGTCTTGTCGTGCAGCACATAGGCGGTCTTGATGCCCTTGCTCTTGGCGAACTGGGCGCCCACCGCGCCCTGCACGTCGTCCCGGCCGCAGACGCGGTTGATTTCGGCGTAGCCGCGCTCGGTGACCTTGGGGTTGGTATTGGCGGGAGACACATTGCAGAGGTTGGCGGCGTGGTATTCCTCGGACGAGGGGATCTGGACGCCGGAATTGTAGTGGCCCACGACGCCGAGCACGGCGGGGTCGGAGACGATGTTCTTGGCGTTGGCCACGCCGGTGTCCGGGTTGCCCTGGTCGTCGAAGGGGGCGAGTTCCACCTTGTAGCCCATCTTGGTGAGGGGCTCGGCGAGCTGGTCGATGGCAAGCTGGGTGCCGCTCTTGATGTCGCTGCCGATGACCGACATGGCGCCGGACAGCGGGCTCTGGGTGGCAATCTTGATGGTCTTGTTCTCCTTGTCGCAACCTGCAGCCAGCAGGAGGACGAGCGTCGCAATGGTCGGCGCGAAGATGGAAATGGGTTTACGCATGGACTTGCCTCCTGAAATGGATTGTATTGGGATGCCAGCGGGCCCGAAGGACTCCAGTGGCGTTGACGAGAAAGTGAAAAGTCCAGTTGCAATGAACCTGAAGGGCCTTGCTTATGCGAGAACCATACATGCCGAGAACGTCGTAATCGGTTTACTACACACGGCTATCAAGAGAAAGGAATTTGTGACCGGATGGCATGATTTCCCAACGGATGGCCCGACACCAGGCTTCACGAACCTCATCCATCCGTACACCAGGGCCCCGGCCAGGAGCAGCCACCCGATGGGGGAGCGTGCGGCTACCCGGAGATCCTGCCATGAAGGTATGGCCCCAAAAAGCAGGTTCGCCAGGACGAACACCCCGCCCGCCTCCTTCCACCCGAGTCCTGGATGTCCCCCCAGCCTCCACGCGAACAACCCATAGGCTGCGCCCAACAGCAGGAGCGGCGCAACCCCGATGAAAAAGGCGTTGTACCAGCGGAGATTTGAAAAGACCACTGCCCCAAGCATAAAGCCTCGTTGCGCGCGCCTTGGGAACACCGTGAAGTGAACCGGACGGCCGTTGAGCAGCTTGCCCACCATCCAATGGCAGAGCTCATGGCAGAGGGTGCCTGGGAGCACCAGCAGCGAGAACAGCCAGAAGGATCGCCGGGCCTGGTTCATGACCCAAAGCATCGCGGCGGTTCCAACCAGATACACGAAAGACAATCCATGATCTCCCGTCCCCATTCCCCAAACGTGGCCCATGGCAGTTGATGCCTCCCCACCCATTGGACCAGCACAGCAGGTCCGACCTCCAGTAGACCCACTCATGAGCCTGGTTGGGCGCGTCCGGCCAAGACCACCAGGTCCGAGGAAGTGGTGGACCAGGCCTCACCGGTCATGGAACCCAGGACCTCGCTGATGAGGAATCCTGCCTCGCGGAGCAGCGCTTCGATTTCGGCCCGGCGCCATCCCCAAAGCGGGACATCATGGGCGGCCATCAGTTCGAGGGGGGAGGCGCTGCCGGGCCGGTAGCGCAAATGGGCCGGCGTGAAGGTGAGACGGCCGCCGCCATGGTGGGTCATGAGCCGCAGGAAGACCATGCTCTCACCTTCCGTCTCCCCCGGACGGAGGACCACCGGGAAGGTCCGCTCCGCGCGATCCAGGATGCGGTCGTAGTTGAGCAGCTGAAGGAGGAAGGGCGCCCCAGGCAGGAGGCGGCTGGCGAGGCCGGAGAAGAAACTGAGGACCTCGGACTCCTCGCAAAGGTGGGGCAGGGTGTTCCCCAGGCAGAGGGCTCCGCCGTACCCGGCTTCGAGGCCTCCTGCCAATTCCGTGAGCCCTGCTTGAATGTACCGGCCCCCCGGGTCGGCCCCGCGGGCGGACTCAAGCTGGGAAGGGGAGGAATCCACGCCGGTGACTTCGAAGCCCAGCGAATTCAGGAAGCGCGTGTGCTCACCGCTGCCGCAGCCAAGGTCGAGCAGCCGAGGCAATGGCGCGGGCGCCAGCGCCCGCTGAAGGAGCGGCGCCTCGCGCTGGAGGCGCTCGGGCCAGGCGATGAGGTCACGGTAGGCGATGCGGCCATAAGTGTCGGGCTGGGAGTCCACGCCTACCTCGGCCACAGCCAGCCGAAGACACCGGCGCTGAGCAGGCCGTAGATGAGGGCATCGGCCAGATCCTTGGCCGCGCTGCCCCAGGGCTTGCCCATCCAGATGGCGTTGGGGATGGCGCCGAACCCGTAGGTCAGGAAGGATATGGTCCCCACGACGCGGAAGACCTGCAGGTAGTGGGGGCCAGGAGGGAGCGTTCGGCTGGCCAGGTAGGCGGCCATGAAGGCCACCAGCACGGTGAAGGCGAACCATTTGGCCAGGAACGAGCCCATGGCTGGTGGGCCGTTGCGGGCGATCACGAGGAATCCCACGGGGCCGTCCCGGTACTTCTGCTGCATCTCGGGCTTTCCCATGTCCTTCATGTCGGAGCAGTGGGGCAGCACGTACTGACCCGGCGCGGGGGATCCCTTGCGGATCGCGGCGCGCACCTCATCCTCGTTGGACAGGGCGTTGTAGTCCGAGGCGTGCCACTTCACCACCATGTGAATGAGACTGCTGGCCGCAAAGACACAGACCGCAGACAGGAGGATGGGAAGCCAAAGCTGAGTGAGGGAGACATGGACCATGGCGACTCCTTGTTGTCGGGACATTGGTTCGAGAGCGTGGGTAGGGTGGGCTTTCCGGGGAATCCGGTCAAGGGGATCCTGCCAATCTGAATCAGCCCCTCCTGGGCTTCCGTGGGCCCGGCGCGGAGTGCTCGCCCATGGCTGCATCCACGGCGTCGATCCACCCCGCCCGGATTCCTGGAAAGGCGTCGGCATAGGGCACGTAGGGCTTCAGGTCCAGCACCGGGGTGCCGTCCAGCAGGTCCAGACCGCGCAAATGAAGGGTGCGACCTTCGACGGACACCAGCTCCACAGCCGACAGGCCGATGGCATTGGGACGGTGGGGGGACCGCGTGGCCAGCACCCCCCGTTTGCCTCGAGGCCCGCGCGGCGGCTGCACCTGCGGCGCCCACCCCTCGCTGAGATGAAAGGCGAAGAGGAGCCAGATGCGTTGGAAACCCTCCAGATCGCGCAGCACCGTATCGGGCAGGGATGCATCCAGTTCCAACGTGCCTTCGGCAGGGGCGCCCGTCACGGTGCCCTCCACCACCGTGGGCTGATGGGGTGCGTCGATGCGCCTCGCGTAGGGCGTGCGCACGATGCCGATGGGGCGGTAGGTGAAGGTGGCAACATCCATGGACGAAGGGTAGCGCTCGTAAATCAGGCATTTACGCTTGGAAAATGATAATTAAATATTTTTTACCAATACAGCCTTGACCTCAGAACACGATTTATGACAGGGTGAACGCGCCCATTCCACGCCGCAAGGCGTACATCTCTGCTCGTCGAACGAGCCCAACTGAAGGAGCGCGCCATGCGATTTCATCATCTGGTATCTACGGCAGGGCTAGCCCTTTCCATGCTGGTCAGCGGCTCGCCCGCCAGGACGGCATCCAGCCCCTCGACTGCGGTGGCCGCGGATGTACCCCAGACCGTCTCCATCATCTTCAAACTGAGGAATGCCCAGGACCTAGAAAGATTCATCGCCCAGAGCGTGGATCCCCAAAGCCGGCATTTCCGGTCCTTCTTTTCCACCCAGGAGTTCGCCGACGCCTTCGGGCCCAGGGACTGGGAGTTCGCCACAGTGCTGCACTACATGCAACAGAACGGCATCACCATCAATGAGATCTATGACAGCCACATGATCGTCCGCGCCACGGGCACGACGGCCCAGTTCAACGCCCTCCTGAACACCGTGATCTGCTCCTACCAGGATGACCACGGCCGAAGATTCCAGAAGCCGTCCAGAAAGCCCTCCGTACCCAAAGAGATCAAGGACATCGTGCTAATGGTGGCGGGCCTGGACACCACTCCCGCACTGCGCCCCCACCTGCGAAGATCTCCGTTCATCGCTGACCCTTCCCTGGGTGAGGCCGCCCCGGCCCTGGTCCTGCCCAACGGCGCGGCCGCCACGGGCGTCCCCGGCAACTTCACCGTGGGGGACGTGGCCAATCTCTACAACATCAACCCCCTCTACAATCGCCACATCACCGGACAGGCCCAGACGCTGGGCATCGCCACCCTCGCGACCTTCGACCCGACCGATGCCTATGGCTACTGGAGCGCCCTGGGCCTGGTGGTGGCACCCAACCGGATCAAGGAGATCGCCCTGGACGGCGGGACCGGGACGGACGGGGCCGACGAGACCACCCTGGATGTCCAGCAGGCGGGCGGCCTCGCCCCCAGGGCCAAGATCCTGGTCTATGAAGCGCCCAACACCGACTCGGGCTTCATTGACCTCTTCTACCGGGCCGTGTCCGACAACCGGGTGGATACCCTGTCCTGCAGCTGGGGCCTCGGAGAAGCCTTCCTGGATCCCGATACCCTCACGGCCTTCCAGCAGGTCTTCATGGAAGCCGCGGCCCAGGGCATCCCAGTCTTCACCTCCGCCGGAGACGCGGGCGCTTTCGATGTGAACAGCTCCCTCCCCACGCCTCAATTCTCTCCCTTGAATTCCGTGGACCACCCCTCCGCCGATCCTTACGTGACCGCTGCTGGGGGCACCACCCTGCCCTTCACCCTCGCCCTCCGCCACGGCAACATCGTGGTGCCCCAGGAACGCCCCTGGGGCTGGGACTACCTGGAAAACTACATCGTCACCTACTACGGACAGTACACCTATGACGCCTATTACTTCCCCGTGGGCGGCGGCGGCGGCGTGAGCATCAACTTCCCCGCCCCGTCCTGGCAGCTGGGCCTGGCCGGGCGGCGCACCACGCCAGCCGATTTCTCGACGCTGTACTACTATCCCAGTTACACGCCCACCAACCCCGACACCAGCGGCGCCCAGGATTTGGCTGATCTCCCCATCGGCTATGCCGGTCGCAACCTCCCGGATGTGTCCCTCAACGCCGATCCTGAAACGGGCTACCTTTTGTACTTCGGCGGCGTTTTCTACAACGGCTACGGCGGAACCAGCTTCGTGGCCCCCCAGCTCAACGGCATCGCCGCCCTCCTCACCCAATCCGCCGGCTCCCGCCTGGGCTTCCTGAATCCCCAGCTGTACGCTATTTACGCCCATCGCGGCTACGGCCCCAAGAGCCCCTTCAACGCCATCACCACCGGCACCAACCTCTACTGGCAGGCCATCCCGGATTACAATCCCGCCTCCGGGCTGGGCACGCTGGATGTGACCAAGCTGGAGAAGGAGCTTTGCGGGCATTGAATTCCACGAATTCGTCAAGGTGAAGCCTGCCGCCGCACCATTCGTGCGTGACATCCCGACCAGTGCTGCGTATCTTGTTCCCAGATTCATGGAGCGCCATTGGCGACGCCACAGCCCCGAGAGCCTGATTTGAAGGGCTTCTTGCGTGAGATCCACCGCGTGGAAACAAGTCTCCGATTATGGAAGGCAGAGGAGGACATCGAGAACCTGGAGCGCAGACTCGTGGCCCTCAGCCAACAGGATTCCCTCACGGGACTGCCTAACCAGGCTCGCTTCATCGATCGACTGAACCAGGCCATTCTTCAGTCCCAGCGCCACGACCACAGGGTGGGCGTCCTGGTGCTGGACCTTGACCGCTTCAAGCGTGTCAATGAGCTGGTGGGACATTCCGGTGGCGACGAGGTGCTGCAGCAGGTGGCGCACCGCCTGGAGGTGACGGTGCGTCAGGGCGATACCCTTGCGTGCATGGGCGGAGGCCGCTTCCTGGTGCTGCTACCGGAACTGAAGGAGGATCTGGGCGCCACGAAGGTGGGCAAGAAGCTGTTGGAGGCCTTCCGCTCGCCCTTCAAGGCCGGCGATCGGGGTTTTCAACTCAGCGCCAGCATCGGCATCTGTGTCCATCCCCAGGATGGTTTGGATGCCTCCACCCTCCTGTCCCACGCCGAGTCCGCCATGTACCGTGCCAAGGAGCGTGGCGGCAACCGTCTCGAGTGCTTCACGACGACGTTGAACCAGCTCTCCCTGGAACGCCAGGAGCTGGAGCAATGCCTGCGCGAGGCCATGCAGAACGGCGAGCTGCAGATGTACTACCAGCCGCAGTTCCATGTGGATGGCCGCCTCACCGGCGCCGAGGCCCTCCTCCGGTGGAACCACCCATTGCTGGGCTCCGTGCCACCCACCAGGTTCATTCCCCTTGCCGAGGAGAACCGCCTCATCCTCCCCATCGGCGAATGGGCCCTGCGGGAGGCCTGCAACCAGATGGCCCATTGGCAGGCCCTCACAACCATACCGCTGCTCCTTGCCGTCAACGTCTCCGCCCTTCAATTCGCCAACGGCGACTGGGAAGCCTGTGTCGTGCGGGCGCTCATGGAATCGGGGCTCAGGCCGAACTCCCTGGAACTGGAGCTCACCGAGAGCATTGTCATGCGTCAGGGTCGCGAAGACATACGCCCGCTCCATCGCCTGCGGGAGATCGGCACCCGCATCGCCATCGACGACTTCGGCACCGGCTACAGCTCTCTCGGCTACCTCCAGCGACTGCCAATCACCACAATCAAGCTGGACCAGTCCTTCATTTCCGCCCTTCAGGTCGAGGGACCTGAGGTCTCCTCCGAACCCATCGTCCGGGCCGTCATCCAGCTCGCCCACAGCCTCAAGCTCACCGTCATCGCCGAAGGCGTTGAAACCGAAGGCCAGCGCGACATGCTCGAACACCTGGGGTGCGACAACCTCCAGGGTTTCCTGCTGGGCCGCCCCCTGCCCGCTCAGGCCTTCGAAGCGCTCCTGGAATCCATGGACGAAAAGGCCTTCCTGGATATCGCCCGCCTGCCTCCGTAAGGGTGCTTGTCAAAGCGGCAATCCCATCCTTGTCCAGGGATGTGGGTGGTTCGCGAATCCCGTTTTCCCCAGGGATCTCCGAAGCACCTACCATTCGAGCATGAGCCACGACGATCCTTCCCGCCAGCGCCGGGTCCGCTACAAGGGCACGCACCCGCGGCGCTTCGAGGAGAAATACAAGGAACTCTCGCCGAACCAGCATGCCCGGGAGCTGGAGAAAGTGATGGCCCGGGGCCACACACCGGCGGGGACTCACCGCTCGATCATGGTGGAGGAGATCCTGGAGGTCCTGGCTCCGCAGCCCGGCGAGGTGGCCCTGGACGCCACCCTGGGCTACGGCGGCCACACTCAGGCGCTCCTTCCCCTCCTGCTGCCGGGCGGGCGACTCTTCGGCGTGGACGTAGACCCCCTGGAACTGCCGCGCACCGAAATCCGGTTGCGGAGCCTGGGCTATGGTGAGGACGCGTTCACCGTGCGCCGCATGAACTTCGCCGGACTGCCGCGTCTGAAGGCGGACTCCGGCGGCTTCGACTTGGTGCTGGCGGACCTCGGCGTCTCCTCCATGCAGATCGACAACCCTGCCCGGGGCTTCACCTGGAAGGCCGAAGGTCCCCTGGACCTGCGCCTCAATCCCCAGCGTGGGCGGTCCGCCGCAGACCTGCTGGCCGCCCTGGACGAAGGAGCCCTGGCAGATCTGCTCTTGGAAAACGCGGACGAACCCCACTCGGTCGCCATCGCGCGGGCAGTCCACGGCCAGTCCATCCGGACCACCCGCGACTTGGCAGACCATGTGCGGGCCGCCCTGCGCTCTGAACGACTCGATGAGGATGAGGCGAAGAAGGCCCTCCAGCGCACTTTCCAGGCCCTGCGCATCGCCGTGAACGACGAATTCACGGTGCTGGATCAGTTCTTGTCCCTGCTGCCGGGCTGCCTGAATCCCGGCGGTCGTGTGGCGATCCTCACCTTCCACTCGGGCGAGGATCGCCGGGTAAAGAAGGCCTTCCTCCAGGGACTCCGGGATGGGATCTATGCCGAGGTGGCGCCAGAACCCATCCGGGCCTCACCAGAGGAACGCCGATCCAACCCCCGCTCCACCAGCGCAAAGCTGCGGTGGGCGCTGTGCCCCGCTAGAAGATCTCCTTGAAGAAATCCTTCATGTGCTGCCAGCTGCGCCGCTGGGCCGCCTCGTTGTAGGCTGCTCCCTTCGAGTTGTCGTTGCCCGCCTCCTTTTGAGTGAAGGCGTGAACGGCGCCGCCGTAGGCCACGAAGACATAGTCCGCCTTGGCCTTTCGCATTTCATCCTGGAAGGCGGCCACATCCTTGGCGGGCACGAAGGGATCGTCGGCCCCGTGGCAGACCAGCACCTTGGCCGAGATGGTCCCTGGTTCATATCCTGCGGGCACATCCAGGCCGCCATGGAAGGAGACTACGGCTTTCACAGGCATGCCGGCGCGGGCGGCTTCCAGGGCGCCCGTGCCCCCGAAGCAGAAGCCGATGACGGCGATGCGGCTGCCATCCACACCCTTCTGGGCCTTGAGGGTCTCGAGGGCCGCGGCGATGCGGCGCCGGTAGAGGGCCCGGTCCCCCTTGTAGGTCATGGCCAACTTGCCCGCCTCGCCCGTGTCCTTGGGGTGCACCCCTTCGCCGAATATATCGGCCGCCAGGGCCACGTAACCCAGCTTGGCCAGATCATCGGAGACATGCCGTTCATGGTCCGTGAGGCCCATCCATTGATGGACCACCACCACGCCAGGAACCTTGCCCTTGGCCGCAGCGGGCCGGGCGAGGTAGCCCGCGAGCTTCGTGGCGCCATCGGCGTAGGTCAGCGGCTGGCCGGCGAGGATGGGGAGGGTGGCGAGGGAAAGGGCGAGGGCGGCGGCGCGCATGGGACCTCCTGGGATGGGAACCAAATCCTATAGCTGTTTCAACGCGAATTCCAGGGTCATGTCAGCGCCCGGTACTGCCGTAGCCCCCGCCGCCGCGCTCCGTACCGCCCAGGGCTTCTAAGCTGGGCTCGGGGATCCAGGTCCAGCTTTCCACAGATGCCACCAGGAGCTGGGCGATGCGCTCTCCCCGGCGCAGCTCGAAGGGAGTTTCGCCATGGTTGATGAGCAGCACCTGCACCTCGCCCCGGTAGTCGGCATCGATGGTGCCCGGCGCGTTGAGCACCGTGAGGCCGTGGCGCAGGGCCAGGCCTGAGCGAGGGCGCACCTGCCCCTCGAAGCCCGGCGGCAGGGCCAGCACCAGACCTGTGGGCACCAGCCGGCGCTCACCGGGAGCGATCTCCCAGGTCTCGCCCTCGGGAATGGCCGCCCGCAGGTCCATCCCCGCGGCGTGAGGAGTGGCTGCTTCGGGAAGGTCGAGGCCGACGCAGTGGGGAAGCTGGTGGACGGGGATGCGCATGGGAAAAGACTCCACGGAAGGGCGCGAAGACGCAAAGGGAAATCGCCCACCCCCAAACCAGCCCCCTTCCCTTGGCCCGGGTCCGCAGCCTGAATACACTCGAGCTTCTGCCCCAGCAATCCTGGGCGGTCCGTTTCGGGGGTGTCATGGCCTGCAGTGGCCGCAGGTGGTTCGGCTCGCTCCTCGTCACGGTCTCCCTTTCGACCACCTTCGTGGCCTGCAAGCACGAGGATCCGCAGATCCGCGCCTTGACGAAGCGGGCGGCCGAGGCTGACGAGGCGGCCCAGCAGCTGCGGCAGGCCTGGAGTGCGCAGTTCAAGCGGCTCACCCTGGCCGGGGTCAAGGGGGTCCGGTTCGACGCCAACCCCATGCTGCTGACGGGTGATCAGAAGCGGGCCCTCGAGGCGCGGGTCAGGATCGAAAAGGATAGCTCCCGCCGGGGCCTCCTCCTGGAAATTCTAAACAATGAGGCCGAGCTCCAGGCCCTGAACGACAGGCTGGCAGGCCTCAAAGCCGAACTCCCCGTGCCCGAGATCGCGGAGCCGAACGACAGCCACTACGGGTTGGCCCTGCGCTTCCTCAAGGGCCATGGCCTCACGGACGCACAGGCCCGGAACGCGATCAGCCGCGTGGTCCTCTCGGACCGGCTTCTTCCGGGCTTCGAGGTCTATCATTTCTACGCCCACGGCGAGTACGACACCTGGGTCTCCCAGGGAAGGGCCTCGCTCTCCCCCCGGGAGCTCGCCAGCCGGGATCCGGACCTGCTTACCGATGAGCGGGACCAGGCCGTGGCCCACGGCCAGCGCCTTCAGCGGGAACTGCGCCTCCTGGCCGATCAGAAAGGGCGCATCGAGCAGGAGATCGCCGGCATCCAGGCGGAGCGAAGGCACTTCCTGGCTGGGCGCGCCCAGCTTCAATCGGAGAACGACCTGCAGCTGGCAAGGCTGAACTCCCTGCACTACCTGGTCGGCGTGCGGGACACCCTTGAGAAAGAAGGGATCATCGAGCTCCCCCTGTTCGGGAAGGATCAGTCAGGCCGGAACTGGAGGGACACGGTCTTCTCCCACAACCTGGACCTCCGCTCCAGCACCACTCTCTGCATCAAGGCCCAGGACCTCGGCCTGAGGCAGATCGGCAAGGTGAGCGTCGTCCCCGGGTCCTACACCCCCGGCGAGCACTACCGCCTGACCCTCAGTACCGATCGGCAGACCGCCACGGTGGAACTGCTCACCCTGCAACGGTTCAAGAACGACAAGGTGGTGTTCGCTGTCGCGGAATGATTGGCCGATCAGGATGGCAAAGCCCCTGCCCCCCGAAGCCTTACCCCGCAGGCCCTAGCTCCCTTTTATGAGCCGGGGTACTATGGCGGTTTGCCCGCTTGACCAATCGAGATGTCGGCTCCCAAAGCGGGACTGGCAATTCATGTTCCCAGAAGGTTCGGTTCCCATTGAGCCGGACTTCCTCAGGCCTAGACATCCTGGATTCCCCCATGCCCTCCATTCTCGGCCATGCCCTCGCTGGCCTCACCATCAGCGCGGCTTACACCAAGGGCCGCCCCCCTCGCCGGACTTGGGTTCTCGCGACGGCCTGCGCGGTGGCACCGGACCTGGACTGGTTCACCGGATTGTTCGGGCTCCAGGACGGGAACAGCCTCTCCCATCGGGGGATGAGCCATTCCCTGCTTGCGGCGATGCTCATCGCAGCCGCGGCCATGCTGATCGGATTCCGTTCCCATCTTCGGAGTCCTCGTCACTGGGCCTGTATGCTTTCCGCCGCCTTCTCCCATGGCCTGCTGGATGCCTGCACCTTCGGGGGAACGGGCGTGGCCTTCCTGCTGCCTTTTTCAAGGGCCCGATTTGTCTGCATCTGGCAGCCCATCTTCGTGTCCCCGATACCCCTGTCCGGAAAACTCCTCGATTGGCTGCTGTTCTCCCTGGGAACCGAGGTCCTGTGGATCGGAATTCCTGCCTGCCTGGTGTTCAGCGCTCCCCGCGCTGTCGAGTGGATCCGGTTTCTGCGGGATCGATCCAAAGAGACGCCGTAATCCTTACCCGGACTCGGGGGTCAGTTCCCCTTCGCCAGTTGTCCGCAGGCCCCCTGCACGTCCCGTCCCCGGCTCCGGCGGACGGTGACGAAGCAACCCCGGGCCTTCAGCCACTCTGAAAATTGCTGCACACGCTCCTCGCCGGGCTGGTGAAATTCGCTGGCAGCATGCTCGTTCATGGGGATGAGGTTGAGGTTGTGGGCGCGGCGGAGGTCACCCAGCCAGGCCGCCAGGCGTTCCGCATCGGCCTTCGTATCGTTCTCCCCCGCCAGGAGCACGTATTCGAAACAGAATTTCTCGCCCCGCGTCAGGCCCCAGTCGTCGAGTGCCTGCCGGAGGCGCGCCAGATTCCAAACGCGGTTCACGGGCATGGTGCGGCTCCGGGACTCGTCGGTGGTGGCATTGAGGCTGAGGGCCAGCAGGGGCCGGGGCTCGAGCTTCGACAGTTTCTCGATGGCGCTCACCAGGCCCGAGGTGCTCACAGTGATGCGTCCCTTCCCGAGCCCCAGACCCGCGGGATGGCACATGAGGCGGATGGCTCGGTGCAGATGGTCCAGGTTGTGCAGCGGCTCGCCCATGCCCATGAACACGAGGGTCAGTTCGTGGCCGCGCTCAGGACCGAGCGCGGCCATCAGGGCCAGCACCTGACCCAGAATCTCGCCAGCCTGGAGGTTCCGCAGGATGCCCATGCTGCCCGTGGCGCAGAAGGTGCAGCCCATGGCACAGCCCACCTGGCTGGAAATGCAGTAAGTCACGCGCGGATTGCGCACGAGCCGTGGCATGTGGACCGCCTCGATGCGCTTCCCGTCCACCAGCTCCAGCGCCAGCTTCGTGGCTCCATCCGAGGATGGCTGGCTTTCCACGATGGAGGGCAGCCGCAGATCCGCCACCCCTTCTAGCCAGCGGCGGATGCCGGGGCCCAGGTCCGGCGCACCGTCCTTCCAGGTCCAGGGGCGATGCAGCCGCTTGAAGGTCTCCAGGGCGCTGCCGGGACAGCCGAGTTCGGCCAGATCCTCCGGCAAGAGCGACCAGGCGCACGGCAGTCCCTCCCGCTCGGGGGCGGGGCGATCCCAGGGCTTGAGGAGGGAGTCAGTCATACAAATGGGGGCCGATGCCGCAACTCAGGCCTTGGCCGCGAGGGCCGCGTGCTCGGCCTGGAAGGCTTCGATGGATCCCGCCTTCCACCCTTTTCGGGGCAGTCTCCAACCGTTTTCCACCTTCTGCCAGCCGATGTGGGCGTAGTAGTCCCGGGCCAGGGGCGAGGCCTGCAGGATCCACTCGATGCCCTCGCCGAGCCCCTGGGCCAGGTCCAGCAGGCGGCGCCCCACTCCGGCCTTTTGGACCTCCGGATGGATCGCCAGGTCGCAGACGTAGCCGTCATATGCGAAGTCGGTCCAGCCCCGCAGAAGCCCCACCAGGCGGTCTCCCAAGTAAGCGGAGATCACCACGTTCGAGCCCTCGAACATGCGGCGGATGCGCTCGGGGTCGTGGATAGGCCGCCGCAGGGGCGACGCGGCGTACAGAGCCCGGATCGCCTCCACCTCGGGGCGGCGGTCCAGGTGGAAGCTCAAATCACCATTCATGTGGAGTTCTCCGGGAAGTCCTGCCGGCAACGACCTCAGGCCACCAGGTCCTGGGGACGGATGTCGCAGCCGCGCCGGGTGCCAAGGGCACTGACGCCGAGTTGCGCGGGATCCAGCAGGTTCTGGGCGACCCGCATGAGATCCCCCGGTGTCACCGCTTCGATCTCTTCCATCTGCTGGTCAAGGCTGCGCAATTCGCCCTGGTGGATGGCCTGGTGGGCGAGGTTGAACATGCGGCTGCTGCTGCTCTCCTGGCTGAACACGAGGCTGGTGCGCGCCTGGAGCTTGGCGCGCACCAGTTCGTCGCTCTCCACACCCTTCGCGCGGATCCGTGCGCACTCGGCCATGGTGCGGCTGACCAGCTCCCGCAGCTGGGCCGGGGCGCAGCTGGCGCTGATCTGAAGGGCGCCGGTGTCGGCGTAGGGACTGAGGTAACTACCCACCTGGTAGCAGAGCCCCCGCCGCTCGCGCAACTCCATGAACAGCCGCGAGGCCATGCCACCGCCGAGTACGTGACTGAGGAGATGGGCTGCGGCGCGATCCGATGACCGGTGATCCGGCGCGGGGAAGCCCATCACCAAGTTGGCCTGCTGAAGCTCCTTGCGGGGCACGTTGAGCAGGAAAGGCCGGGTTCGGGCGGCGGCGCCGGGCGTCTGGGCGAGGCCCCGGGGCAGGCGATCCAGGACGGGCTTTAGTAGTGCGAGGAAGGGCTCCGGGTCGATGGCACCGGCGGCGGCCACCACCATGTTCGGGGCCCGATAGGTGTGGTCGAAGAAGGCGCGGGCCTCGGTGGGACCGTAGGCCGACACCTGCTCCGGACGGCCCAGGATGGGATGGGCCAAGGGCGTGCCTTCCCAGAATCCGCCGTAGAACATCTCGCTCACCCAGTCGTCCGCCTGGTCCTCGCTTTGGGCGATCTCCTCCAGGATGACGCCCCGCTCGCGAACCAGTTCCTCGGCGTCGAAGCGCGGCGCGGTCACCAGCTCGCCCAGCAGGTGCACCAGTTCCGGGAGCTGGTCGGACAAAACTTTCCCGTAGAAGCAGGCCACCTCCTTGCCCGTGAAGGCGTCCACATGCCCCCCCAGGCGATCCGTGGCCTCCGCCAACTCATCGGGGGTGGGGTAGGCCTCCGTGCCCTTGAAGACCGTGTGCTCCAGGAAGTGGGCCAGCCCCTCCTCCGCTGGACCCTCGTGCCGGGACCCCCGCCGCACCCAGAACCCCACCGCGCAACTCCTCACGTGAGGCAGCGGCTCGATCAGGATCTCGGTGCCCTCAGGCGTGACGGTGCGGAGGAGTTCAGCCATCCCCCCAGTTTACAGGCTGGAGGTTCGGGGAGTTGCGGGGGATCAGATGTTCCGGGGCTCCCACCTAAGAGGGGCTCCCTGCGTTGACCGGTTTGACGGACTCAGGCCCTTGCCAACCACCAGGGCAGACGCCTGACGCAGTGTCACATCGGGGATACTCGGCCTTGGACGGCTGATATCCTGTTGGCCCCTTCCAGACAGTGCCCTACCCCACGGGTCAGAATCAACAGGAGGCCTTCCCATGATTCGAGCGCTTGCCAGGCTGTCAGGTCTGCTTCTTGTTTTCGCCCAGATGACCGCTGGGTACGCACAGATGCCCGAGCCGGATGGGCCATCCAGTCCTCCGAACCTACAGGCTCCAGGGGAAACCCCCAGGATCCCGACCCTCCAGGCTCTCCATGGCGTGGAGCTGAAGGACGACTACCGGTGGCTGGAGGATGGCACGGCACCAAATGTCCAAGCCTGGAGTGATGCCCAGAACAAGCGGTCACGCGCCTTCCTAGATGGACTGCCTGGGGTTGGAACCCTGCGGAAGCGCATCACGGGTCTCATCACCAAACGACCCGCATCGTTCGGTGGGGTGTCCTTGCATGGGGGGCGTTATTTCGCCATGCGCTTTGACCCGGCCAAGCAGCAGCCGGATCTGGTTGTGTTCAAGACCCTCGAACCTGGAAGCCGACCCAGAGTGCTGATCGACCTCATGAAATTCGATCCCTCCGGGAGCACAGCCATGGACTGGTTCACACCCTCCCATGACGGGCGGAGCGTGGCAGTCTCCCTCTCCAAAGGGGGTAGCGAGGAAGGGACGCTGCACATCTACGATGTGGCTAACGGCAAGGAAATGGGAGAGACCATCCCCCGGGTCCAGGTTGGAACGGGCGGCGGAAGCCTCGCCTGGGCTTTGGATGGCAAGGGATTCTGGTACACCCGGTATCCGCGTGCGGGAGAACGTCCCGGCCCTGACTTGGATTTCTATCAGCAGGTGTATTTCCACAAACTCGGGACCCCCGAATCCTCCGATCGATATGAAGTAGGAAAGGCCTTTTCTCGGATAGCGGAAATCCAGCTGCAGTCATCCGAAGACGGGAAGCACGTACTGGCCCTGGTCGCTAACGGGGATGGCGGGGACAACTCGCTCTGGCTCCGCGGAGCGGACGGCTGGACCCAGGTGTCCAAGGATGAAGATGGCGTCATCGGCGCCTCCTTCGGCCGGGACCGTGCCCTGTGGCTGCTCAGCAAGAAGGACTCGGCGCGCAGACAAGTCCTGCGGCTTCCCCTCGAAACCCCGTCCCTTGCCAAGGCCAGGGTCGTGGTCAGCGGACAGCCGGGCATCCTGCAGCGGGTGGTCCCCACAGAGAGCCGTCTGTATGTGGAGGAGATGCTGGGCGGACCCAATCGGATCATCCAGTTCGACCTGCATGGCAAAGCCCTGTCCTCGAACATCCCCACTGAACCCGTATCAACGAATATCCTCGGCCAGCGACTGAAGGGTGATGATGTCCTCATATACACCTCCAGCTACATCACGCCGAGTTCTGGCCTCGTGTACCGCTCCGCCACTGGGGCTTTGGAGAAGACAGTCCTCCGGACGAAGCCCCTGGCTGATTTCAGCGATGCTGAGGTGATCGAGGAACACGCGACCTCGAAGGATGGCACCAGGATCCCGATGTTCATCCTCCAGAAAAAGGGCACAAAAAGAAATGGCGCGAATCCAACCCTACTGATGGGTTACGGAGGGTATGGCGTCAGCACCCAACCGTGGTACAGCGACATCGCCCACGTACTGCTGGAGCAGGGCGTGGTGCAAGTCGACACGGTGATCCGGGGGGGTGGCGAGTTCGGCGAAACCTGGCACGATGCGGGGAAGCTCACCAGGAAACAGAATGTCTTCGACGACTTCATTGCCTGCGCCCAACGCCTGGTCGAGCTGGGCTACACCAGCCCAGCGCGGCTCGCCATCGAAGGCGGTTCCAACGGAGGGCTCCTCATGGGGGCCGCCCTCACCCAACGACCGGACCTCTTCCGGACAGTGGTGTCCCATGTGGGGATGTACGACATGATCCATGTGGAGGACTCCCCCAACGGCCAGTTCAACATCACGGAATTCGGCACCGTCAAAGACCCAATCCAGTTCAATGCGTTGCTGGCCTATTCTCCCTACCACCGAGTCAAGGACGGAACCGACTATCCCTCCATTCTGTTCCTCACCGGAGCCAACGACCCTCGGGTGGACCCCATGCAGTCACGTAAGATGACGGCCCGATTGCAGGCCGCGAACCCGAAGGGACGCCCCGTGTTCCTTAGGACTAGTCCCAACACCGGACACGGCATGGGTTCTCCTCTGGCAGCTCGGATCGAGACCATGGTTGACGTCCATGCCTTCCTGTTGCATGAACTGGGAGTCACCGTGAAAACGGTGGAGTGACCCGCCAACCAGCCCGATTCACCCCTCCGCCTCGCTCCCGGCCAGGCCGACGGGGGTCCGCTGCAGCTTCCATCCCGCCAGGGCCCAGCAGAGCGCTCCGAAGGCCAGCAGGGCGAGGATCGCCAAGGCTGGATGGGTGGTCACCTGCTCCTGGGCCAGCAGCTGGTTGGCCTGGACCTCGGCGGCCCGGCTGCCGGCGAGGCTTTCGATGTAGTGGGTGAACGTGAGGCGCTGGAGGAAGGGGGGAAGGATCCGCACCAGCGGTTCCCAGAGGAAGAAGTAGAGGGCGCCCCAGAGGGTGCCTCGCTTGAAGAGGAGACCCACCAGGGTCATCAGGGCGAGCTCGCCCCACCAGGCGCCCACCATGGCCACGATCCGGCCCGGCAGCAGGCCCGGATCACCACCTAGGATCTGGAGGCCGAGGACGCCGATGATGAGCCAGGCGGCCCCCCAGGCGAACCAGGGGAGGCCCTTGCCCAAAGGCAGGGCCCAGACGGGTGCGGGGCGGACCAGCAGCAGCGGCAGGGTCCGCTGTTCGAGATCCTCACGGATGCCCGCGGGGGCCGCCACCAGGGCCATGATGGGTAGCATCATCTTCACGAGCACCTCATGGAAGATCTTGACCGCCTCGGCGGGACTGGCGTCCCCCCCCTTGATCCGGACGATGGTGAAGATGAGGAGACTGATGCCCACGGGAAGGATCACCAGGCCCGCGAGGACCCAGCCGCGGCCCTGCAGGACGCGGGGGGCGTAGCCCCGCGCCGTGGCGCGGATCGTCGCCAGGGGAGACGGGGCGGCGCTCATGCGTGATCCTTCGTCAGGTACTGGAAAACGGCATCGAGGTTGAGGTCCAGGGGATCCATGGCGCGAATCGGCAGCCCCCCCTCGGCCGCGGCCTTCTGGAGGCGGGGCAGGATGTCCCGGGGGGAGCGCACGGAGATCACCACCGCCCCCTCCTCCATGCGCAGGGCGGCCAGCTCGGGCTGCTCCACGGCCCAGCGCGCCAGGGCCTGGGCTTCGCCCGTGAGGCGCAGCTCCACCGGGTGGCGGTCCAGCAGCTGGCGGATCTCCGGGACCGAGCCCTCCGCCAGCAGGCGGCCGCGGAACAGCAACAGGATGCGGTCCGTGAGCTGGGCGATCTCGCCCAGGATGTGGCTCGACACCAGGATGCGCGTGCCCTTCTCGGCCAGGTCCCGGAGCAGGGCCATCAAGGTGAGGCGGGCCTCGGGATCCAGTCCGTTAAAGGGCTCATCGAGGATGAGCAGCTCCGGCTCGTGCATCAGGGCCTGGGCCAAGCGGATGCGCTGCCGCATCCCCTTGGACATCCGCGCGAAGGTGAGATGGCCCCGGTCCGCCATGCCCACGACATCGAGGACCCGGACCACGGCCACCTTCAGGCCCTCGCCCGACAGTCCCGAAAGCTCAGCCATCATGCGCAGCCAGCGGTCGGCGCGCAGGCCCGAGGGCAGCCGGTCCCCCTCGGGCACTAGGCCCAGCCGCGACAAGACGGTGGCATTGCGGAAGGGCGCTTCGCCGAAGACCCTCACCTCGCCGCCCGAAGGCGGTAGCAGGCCCGAGAGCAGTTGGAGCAGCGAGGATTTCCCGGCGCCGTTGGGGCCCAGCAGCCCTGTGATGCCCCCGCCATCCGGCAACTCGAAGGTGGTGGGGCTGAGGCCCAGGATGGGGCCGTAGCGGAGGGAGGCGCGGTCGAGGCTGATCATCAGATCACCACCTCGGAGGGCCGGGTCCGCCGGGCGGCCACGAAGGTCCAAAGGCCGATGTGAAGGGCAGTGCCCAGGATCGCGGGAAGCCACGCCACCATGGGGTGCTCCACCCCCACGAAGAGCTGGGGCCACGTCTCGGCCAGCAGGATGGGGTTCAGGGCATCGATGGCCTGGAGCCCTGTTAGGCCATGGATCATGGAGGCCAGGGTCCCGGTGCCCAGGACCAGTCCCAGCACCCAGCCGATGCCAGCCCGCGGCGTGGCGGCCATGCTGGAGGCACCCACGGCCAGGGAGCCCATGAGGACCGAGCTGAGGGCCATGGCGGGCAGCAGCCGCAGGGGAGCTGTGACCCAGACGGGACCGCTCGTTCCCGCCAGCACCAGGGACATCAGCCAGGGCAGGAGCGCGAAGGGCAGCAGGATGGCGAAGGGGAGCGCGGAGGCAAAGCCGAGCTTGGCGAGCAGGTAATCCTTGGGCGCCACAGGATGGGCGTACATCAGGGGACGGACCCGGTAGAGCGTGTCCCGGGCCACGAGCCCGCCGCCCACCAGAGCCACCATGAACCAGAGCAGATAGCTGGCGGGATTCAGCAGGTCCGCCTGGAAATCTGCCCCCTGACTGAGGATGGTCCTCGCGAAGTCCTGCACGGACCTGAAGGCCTGGTTCGTTTGAAGCAGGTGGTCCACATAGATGCGGGCCACTTTCCATAGCAGCATCATCAGGAAGGCGAAGCCGAAGAAGCGGCCGATCTTCTGCCGCCAGAGCCGGGCGAAGTCGAAGCGCATGAGCACCAGGGCCGGGGGTTGGCCCTGGTGGAGGTCCGGCGCGGGGGGGAGCGTGGGCGCGTAGATGGGCATCTCAGCCCTCCTGCACGGCGGGATGAAGGGCGCGCAATAGCACCTCGTCCAGGCGGTCATGCCGCGGCGTTGCCTGCACCAGCGTGGCGCCCTGACCTTCAGCCCAGCGGAAGATCCCCGCGGGGTCGGCCTCGGTCAGCTCCAGATCGTAGAGGCCGTTGCGGGCTTCCAGAAGGGTGCCCAGGTTCGCGAGGGCGGCCTCCTGAGCCGCGTCCAGAGGATCCAGGAAGCGCAGCTCCACACGCTTCGCGAGCGCCATGCGGAGTCCGGCCATGGAGCCCGCCGCCTTGATCTGACCCTGATCGAGGATCACCAGCTGGTCCGCCACCCGCTCCACATCGCCCAGCAGGTGCGAAGCCAGGATGACACCGGTACCCAGCTCGGCGTGGACGCGCAGCACCAGGTCCAGCATGCGGCGCCGCCCGTCGGGATCGAGGCCATTGGTGGGCTCGTCCAGGAAGATCAACTCGGGGCTGTGGACCAGGGCCTGGGCCAGCTTCACCCGCTGCCGCATGCCCGTGGAATAGCCGCTGACGGGTCGGTAGCGGGATTCGTCCAGCCCCACGAAGTAGAGCACCTCATGGGCGCGATCCCGGGAGGCTTCCGGCGCGAGGCCGCTCAGTTCGCCCCAGAAGGCCACCTGCTCATAGGCCGACGCATCCTCGATGAGGGCATCGTACTCAGGCATGTAGCCGATGCGGGAGCGCAGCTTCGATGATTCGGGCGCCCCCAGAGGCACCCCCAGCACGGTACCCGAACCCCGAGAAGGCGGCAGGAGGCCCAGCAGGGCCTTCAGCAGGGTGGACTTCCCGGCGCCGTTGGGCCCCAGCAGGCCCACGATGCCCCGCTCGAGGGACAGGGTCAGGCCCTTCAGGGCGGGTGCCGCCGTCGCGGCATAGCGCACTTCCAGGTTCTCGAAGGCGATCAACGGGATCTCCAAAACATGGGTTCAGGCTTTCCAGGATGAAGGTGCTACGGGACCGCCTCCGTCAGGCTTAGGCTTTCCGGCATCATCCTCCCATTTCGCAGGCAGTTCCGCATGCAACCCCGGGGCGGGCCTTCCCTAGGCGCCTCCCCGGTCATAGCTTCGGGTTGACCTTGCGGCACTTGCCCGAAAATGGGGCAACCATCAGAGAATGAGCCCATGAGCTTCGCCCATCTCCATCTGCACACCGAGCACTCCCTTCTCGACGGGCTCACCCGCATCCCCGAACTCGTGAAGAAGTGCCGGGCCTCGGGCATGCCCGCCGTGGCCGTCACCGACCACGGAAACATGTTCGGGATGATGAAGCTCTTCGACGCCTGCGAGAAGACCCAGGACGCCGAGGGTAACTGGGCGGTGAAACCCATCCTGGGCTGCGAAGTCTACGTGGCCCCGAAGACCCGGTTCGACCGGAAACTCGAGGCGAAGAACGCCACCGGCGAGGAGGGCCTGGAGGACTGCGTGGACCCCAGCGGCTCCCGGGACGCCGGCTACCACCTGGTGCTGCTGGCGAAGAATTCCGTGGGTTTCACGAACCTCTCCAAGCTCGTGTCCGCGGGGTTCACCGAGGGCTTCTACTACAAGCCACGCGTGGACAAGGATCTCCTCCGACAGCACAGCGAAGGCCTCATCGCCATGTCGGCCTGCCTCGGCGGCGAGGTGCAGGCCCGCATCCTGCAGAACCGTCTGGACCAGGCCGAGCGGGTGTCCCGGGACTTCCGGGACATCTTCGGCGAGGACTTCTACCTCGAAATCCAGGACCAGGGCTTCGACAAGGAGAAGGAGATCATCCCCTTCCAGAAGGAGCTCGCCACGCGGCTCGGCATCCCCCTGGTGGCCACCAACGACGCTCACTACCTCAACCACGAGGACGCCGACCTCCACGATACGCTGCTTTGCATCGGCACGAAGACCACCAAGGCCAAGGAGAAGCGCATGCGTTTCGCCACGGACCAGTTCTTCGTGAAGACCCCCGAAGAGATGCGGGCCGTGTTCCCGGGAAACCCCGAGTACCTGGAACGCACCCTGGAGATCGCCGCCAAGGTGGACCTCTTCCCCATCACGCGAAAGCCCGTCACACCGCGCTTTCCCGTGCCCGCTGGCTACGACCTGGAATCCTACTTCGTGCACATCGCGAAGGAGGCCTTCGAGCAGAGGCTGGCCGAATGCCGCCCCCTCTGGAAGGCGGGCGCCCTGAAACACACTGAGGCAAAGTACCGCGAGCGTCTGGCCTTCGAACTGGACATGATCCTCAAGATGGGCTTCCCGGGCTACTTCCTGCTGGTCTGGGACTTCATCTCCAAGGCACGGGAGATGGGCGTGCCCGTGGGCCCCGGCCGCGGTTCCGCCGCCGGCAGCATCGTGGCCTGGTCCATGAAGATCACCGACATCGATCCCATGCAGTACGACCTGCTGTTCGAGCGGTTCCTGAACCCGGAGCGCTTGTCCATGCCTGACGTGGACATCGACTTCTGCCGCGACGGCCGCCAGAAGGTCATCGACTATGTCACTGAGAAGTACGGCCAGGACAAGGTGTGCAACATCATCACCATCAACCAGCTCAAGACCAAGGCCGTGATCAAGGATGTGGCCCGGGTCTTCGAGAAGGACTTCGCCTTCGCCAACAACCTTACCAAGCTGGTGCCCCAGGAGCCCGGGAAGCCCATCACCGTGGGCGAGGCCCTGCAGAAGAGCGACAAGCTGCGCGAGCTCTACGAGTCCGATCCCGAGGTGAAGAACATCCTCGACATCTCGGCCCGGCTGGAGGGCCTGTCGCGCAACACAGGCGTCCACGCGGCGGGGGTCATCATCGCGCCAGACGAGCTCACCCAGTTCGCACCCCTCAGCGTGGACAAGGACAAGAAGGTGATGGTGCAGTACACCATGGTCGAGGCCGAGCGGGCGGGCCTGCTGAAGATGGACTTCCTGGGTCTGGAAACCCTCACGCAGATCGCGAAGACCCAGGAGGTCATCGCCCGGCGCCATGGGCAGCCCAAGGACATGACCACCATCCGAACCTTCGACGACAAGAAGACCTTCGACCTGTTTGCAGCCGGCGACACGGACGGCATCTTCCAGTTCGAGTCCGGCGGGATGAAGCAGCTGCTGCGCCAGTTGGGGCCGGACCGCTTCGACGACCTCATCGCCTTGAATGCCCTCTTCCGGCCGGGTCCCCTGGGCGCGGGCATGGGCACCACCTACGTGGAGCGCCGCCACGGCCGCGAGCCCGTGACCTATATGTTCCCGGAGCTGGAGCCCATCCTCTCCCCCACCTACGGCGTGATCCTGTACCAGGAACAGGTGATGCAGATCGCCAGCCTCATCGCCGGGTACTCCCTAGGCGAGGCGGACATGTTGCGCCGCGCCATGGGCAAGAAGGACAAAGCGAAGATGGCCAAAGAGAAATCCAAGTTCATCGAGCAGGGTGCGGCACGGAAATACGACAAGGCCAAGGTGGCCGAGCTCTTCGACCTCATCGAGTTCTTCGCGGGCTACGGGTTCAACAAGAGCCACAGCGCCGCCTACGCCATGGTGGCCTACGAGACCGCCTACCTGAAGGCCAACTACCCCGTGGAGTTCATGGCGGGCCTGCTCTCCACCAAGTCCGGGCGCACGGATGACGTGGCCAAATACGTGCAGAACTGCCGGGAGCGGGGCATTGAGGTGCTGGGCCCCGATATCAATGAATCGGCCCTGGACTTCACCGCCACCGGGGATCGGCAAATCCGGTTCGGATTTGCCGCGGTAAAAGGATTGGGGGACGCCGCGCTGCAAGCCATCCTCGAAGCCCGCCAAGCAGAGGGACGCTTCAAGGATCTGTTCCATGTGCTAAAGAGCACCGACCTCCAGAAGGCCAACCGGAAGGTGTGGGAATCCCTCATTAAGGCGGGGGCCTTCGACAGCCTGGAACCCAACCGGGCCGCCCTGCTCCAGGGCCTGCCGGATGCCGTGTCCGCAGCCTCCCGCGGAAGCGGCGATACGGGCATGACCAGCCTCTTCGATGACGCCGAGATGGCCACCCTCAGTGGGGACTGGCGGGTGCCTGAGAACATCGAACCTTGGGAGCGCAAGACCCGCCTCGCCGCCGAGCGCGAGGTGTTGGGCCTTTTCGTCAGCGGCCATCCCCTGGAGGAGTTCGCCGACGCCATCCAGGTGCACACTCACGGCACACTGGCGAAGGTAATGGAGGATGCGACTTCTGGCAGGTTGCGGGACCGCAATGAGGTCACCCTCGGCGCCATGGTCTCCACCGTGGCCTTCAAGACCAACCAGAAGGGCGAGCCCTGGGCCATCCTCCAGGTCGAGGACCCCACCGGAAAGATGGAAGTCCTCCTCATGGCCAGCAAGTGGGATCCGGTTACGAAGAAACCGGGCATGCGCCCCTTCGAGCGCTACCGCCACTTGGCCGTGCCCGAGGCCATGCTGCGCATCACCGGCGAGCTGCGGGTGGAGACGATCCAGGGCAACGGCAACAGCGGGGGCAATGGGAACGGCGGGGAATCCGAGGAGGACGAAGAACAGACCGTCGTGAAGGTCTTCGCCACCCTGCTGGAACCCCTGGAGAGCTTCCAGGGCCAGGGTTTCAACGGCGCCCTGGTGCGCCTGCCCCAGGGGGAATGTCCGCCCCGCATGGCGCTCATCCTCGCCGAGCACCGGGGGAATCTCCCCGTAACCTTTGAGTACCGATCCAGGGAGGGCCTCACGGCCCGGGTGAAAGCGGGTTCCGACCTGCGCCTGAAACACGACCCGAACCTGGCGGAAAAGCTGGCCAGGGAGACCGGATGCACCCTGAGTTGGACCTACTAGGTCCTGTCCGGAGTATCCTCATCCGCATGCCAAAGACCCGTTCCGCATCCGAGCCCGATCTCCACGCCGTCATCGAGGCCCTGGCGAAGGCCTCCACGTCCCTTTCAGAAATGCCCCTGGGGCGGCGGGATTTCCCGTCGCGCACGGCCCTGGCTTCCCTCGTGGAGGACCTGCGCGCGCTGCTGTTCCCGGGCTATTTTGGGGCCTCCGAGTTGAAAGCGGACACCCTGCGCTACCACTTGGGCGCCTGCATGGACCGGGTGGTCCATGGCCTCGCCGACCAGATCCAGCGCGGTCTCATGGTTGCGGATGCTACCTGTTCCGACTGCGGGGATCGCGCCCAGGCCCTCGCCCGGACCTTCCTCGCCCGGCTCCCGGAAGTGCGCCGTCTGCTTGCGACGGATATCCAGGCAGGCTTCGAGGGCGACCCTGCCGCCACCAGTCCGGAAGAGGTGCTCTTCTCCTACCCCGGGCTCCTGGCCGTCACCAATCAGCGTCTGGCCCACGAGCTGCTGAAGCTGGGCGTGCCCCTGCTGCCGCGCATGATCACCGAACACGCCCATAGCCTCACGGGCATCGACATCCATCCCGGCGCCCAGATCGGCGAACGGTTCTTCATCGACCATGGCACGGGCGTCGTCATCGGCGAGACCTGCATCATCGGCCGCAACGTGCGGATCTACCAGGGCGTGACGCTCGGCGCCAAGAGCTTCCCCCTCGACGCCAACGGCCATCCCATCAAGGGCGTGCCCCGCCACCCGGTGGTGGAGGATGACGTGATCGTCTACTCCAATGCCACCATCCTCGGCCGCATCACCCTGGGAAAGGGCTCGGCCATCGGCGGCAACGTATGGCTCACCCGCAGTGTCCCGCCGGGCAGCGTCATCACTCAGGCCAACGAGAAGGACGGGATGCCCTCATGAAGGGCGGGGTGTCTTCATGAGCATGCTCCTGCGGTTCGTCTTTTCCGCCATCGGCCTGCTGGTGGCCTGTTCCTTCGTGCCCGGCCTGGGGCATGGCTCGTTTCTGGATCTGCTGATCGTGGCCGTACTCCTGGCCGCCCTGAACACCACCGTGGGTTCCTTCCTCAGGCTCATCGCCATCGTGCCCATGGCCTGCTCCTTCGGCTGCTTCAGCCTCGTCATCAATGGCCTGGTCTTCTGGATGGCGGGAGCGCTGTCTTCGAAGCTGGGGTTGGATTTCACGGTGAGCGGCTTCTGGGCCGGTTTCTTCGGCGCCCTCGTATCCAGCCTCATCGCCTCCATCCTCAACGGGATTTTCATCCCCAAGGACCGGCAGCGCCCCCAGGGGCCGCCGCCGACCATCAAGGTGGTAAACCCATAATCCTTGTTCCCCCGCTTCAAGGCTGGGGCGGCAGCAGCACGGCCTCCTTGAGCCGCACGGCAAACTGCGGGACATCGCCCATGCCCCGGCGCCATTCGGTCTTGACCTTCGAGATCTTGTCCACGGCGTCCATGCCTGCGATCACCCGGCCGAAGACGCAATAGCCGTAACCTTCATCGCTCATGTCCCGATGGTCCAGGCGTGGGTTATCCATGACATTGATGTAGAACTGAGCCATGGCGCTGTGGGGGGCGCTGGTGCGGGCCATGGCGATGGTGCCTCGGGTGTTCTTCAGGCCGCCATTGAAGGACTGGGGAGCTTCGTTGAGGACCGGAGCGCCGTTGGGCTTCTCCTCCAGATTCTCCAGCATGCCCCCGCCCTGGATCATGAAGCCCTCAATCACACGATGGAAGATGGTGCCCTTGTAATGGCCGTCCTGCACGTACTGCAGGAAGTTCGCCACGGTCTTCGGAGCCAATTCCGGCTCCAGCTCCACCACGACGGGTCCGTAACTGGTGAGCAGCTGCACCCGGGGCTTGGCGATGGACACAGGTCTGGACGCCACGGCAGGCGGGGCCACAGGGGCAGGCGGGGTCTGCGCAGCCAAAGGGAAGATCAGGGCGAGAGAACAGAGGAGGGCGCGAATCACAGGATCTCCAGATGGGGACACTTCATTCTGCCGTGAATGGGGGGGATGTCCCCGTTATCGTGATGTCATGCCTTTGATTGATCTGCCTCCCTGGATGATCTCCCTGCTGCTGGCCCCGTTCGGCCTCGTGTTGGGCTCCTTCGGCAATGTGCTGATCCACCGCCTCCCCCAGGAGGATCCGGCCGAGCGGAACGTCATCACCAAGGCCAGCCACTGCCCCGGCTGCAAGGCGAAGATCAAGCCCTGGCACAACGTGCCCCTGCTCGGATGGCTCTGGCTGCGAGGCAAGTGCGCCCATTGCGGCTGGCGCATCCCGGTGCGCTATCCGCTGGTGGAACTGCTCACGGGAATCCTGTTCGCCGCCTCGCCCTGGATCTTCCCCTTCGGCACGCTCATCTGGTTCAAGGGCCTGGTCTGTGGATTCGCGCTGATCGTCCTGTTCTTCACGGACCTCACGGAGATGATGCTGCCGGATGCCCTCCAGTTTCCCCTCATGGCCTTGGGCGTACTGCTTACCCTGCCTCAGATCATCCGTCCTGAAGCCTTGATGAAGATCTGGACAGGCCCTGGCGATATCTTCCAGGCCCTGACCTTCCACAACGGCCTGCAACCGGCGCCCTGGTACCACGGCTTTGAACCCGCCGTCACCTGGCAGGCGAGCCTCATCGGCCTTGGCGTGGGCTACTGTGCACCGGCCCTCATCAACCAAATCTACAAGTGGATCCGCAAGACCGATGGCCTGGGCATGGGCGATTTCAAGATGCTGGCCTGGATCGGCGCCTTCTGGGGCTGGGCCCCCATGCTGGGGATCCTCTTCCTGGGCGCCGGCCTGGGCGCCGCCGTTGGCATCCCCCTCATGCTCCTGCGCCGCTCCAGCGGCCAGACCATGCTGCCCTTCGGCTGCTTCCTGGCTCTGGCCACGCCCATCGTCGTGTTCTTCGGGCGGGCCCTGTGGCTGGGGTACCTGGGGGTGATCGGATAGTTGGCCTGTGGGCTGCTAGAAAGGATCGCTTTCTGGTTGATGGAGCCAGGCTTCTTTCCTTTTATCCAGGTGCCCTATGCTCCACCCCGGGAGCAGGAGGTGAACCCAGACGCCATCATCCGACGGCTGCGCTAGGCCCCTCCGGACCTGCGTCAGTGTTTTACCCTGGCCCACCTTGGCGTTTTTGGCAGCGTGGCCCGGGAACTGGGTCGAAGAATCATGATGCGCCTGCGCCAGAAGGGCATCGGGATGCCTGTGCCGGTATACCGAGTCAGTAGATAGGCCACTCTTTATTCACGATTACATTTAGGTGACAGGACCGGATCTGGTAGAACAAGAACGTGTTCGTACTCCTTCGGAAGCTGTTCGGTCGGGCGAAAGATGCCCCCAGGGTTATGGCTGCAACTGACGCCACTAGCCCTTCTTCACTTTCGCCAGCTCCAGTGGAGCCGCCTAGGGAGCCACATCCATTCGATTCCGTGTGGGCGCTTCTCACGGTCGAGGATATCTCTTTCCCGCCGGGACTCTCTGCGGAGGAGGTCGCGCAGGTGGCGGCACTCGTGCCCAAGGTTCTGGCGCACTATGCCAAGCACCGGCCGGACCCCGCTTCCTTTCCAGCTCTGGCCACGCAGATCATGCAGATGAGCCATGACCCGGATCTGGAGATGAGCGAGTTGCTGCGCACCATCGGAATGGATCCGGCCATTTCCATGCACATCCTCCGGGTGGCCAATTCGGCACTCTTCAGGCGGGACCAGGAAATCCAGGATCTGCGCCGGGCCGTCCTTCTCATCGGCACTCGGGAGGTTGGAAGTATCGCCTCTGCCGTTGCTGCTCGGAATCTCTTCGATTCGAATCTGAAGGCGGGATTTGAAGCCTTTGGCCCCCGCCAGAACCGAATGTTCCTGGACACCATGGCCGTGGCCTTCGGTGCCAGCGCATTCACCTTCGAGCAGCAGGTGGGGCGCGCGGACCATGCCTTCCTGTCGGGGATGTTCCACGACATCGGCAAATCCATCACCTTGCGCGTCTTGACCGCCCTCATCCACGAGGGCCAAGTGGAACTGCCGATGTCCGATAGGGTGGTGGACCAGGTGCTCGAGCGAGTCCACGTGGAAGTGGGTGGAGACCTTCACCTCGTGTGGGGACTGCCGGATTACCTGACTCGCATCTGCCTTCGTCATCACGATTTTGAGATCCCCACAGGCCTGGAGTTCATGGATATCCACGTTCTACGGCTGGCGGAAGGCTTTCACCGTCTGTTGCTGGATCCCGAGGATACCCAACGCCTGCATGAGACCCGCCAGAGCCTCCAGGCCGTGGGTCTTTCATACCGCAGCGCTCTTCGCTTTTATGAGGACATGAAGGCCCAGATAGAACGGGTACAGGTCTTCTTCGGTAGCTGACCTTGATGGATAGGGATTTCAAAATCCCCATTTTAATTCATGGACAGGACAGATCCCCTTTACCCTGGGCGAAATTCTGACCAGATGGGGGTTCAGAGCGGATTTCGATTGGGGTGCCTTGAACCCATTGTGGTTTCTGGATGGGTTTTTTACTCGAAGGCGTACTTGCCATCCATGGTTTTGTGCAGGCGGCCTTCGCCATGCCTGCCAGCGATTCGCTGCGCTGAGCTACCGGTTCTTCGGAATCCTCCAGATCGTCCGGCCAAAGGCCGACCCGAACCTTTGGACGACAACCATTGCGCCCGCATGGTCCTGTCGGGTGGAGCCTGGGCCCAGTGCCCGGCGCGCCTGCAAGCGCTGGTAGCGGAACACATTCTGTATCGCCGTTTTTGCCTCTGCACGGCCGAGTTCCCCCTCGTAACCCGTGGCTAGTACTGAGCCACGTAGCGATGGAGGACGTTTTGCTCCGACTGGCGAACCTGGTACGACCGCCCAGAAAGCCGTTCCTAAAGCTTGCAGCCCGCAGCCTTCAGCCTTGTTGGCTCAGTTCCATCAGAACCCCACCCGTCTCCGCCGGATGGATGAAGGCCACGCGGCAGCCATGGGCGCCGTTGCGCGGGGCCTGGTCGATCATGCGGACGCCCTTGGCCAGCAGGGTCGTCACCGCTTCGTCGATGTCGTCCACCTCGAAACAGACGTGATGGATACCCGGGCCGCGCTTCGCCAGGAACTTGCCGATGGGACCTTCGGGATCCGTGCTCTCCAGGAATTCCAGGGTGCTTGCGCCCACGGTAAAAAAGGCCGTCTTCACCCTCTGCTCAGCCACTTCCTCCGTGTGGTCCGCGCCCATGTCGAAGAGTCGCGCCATGCGGGCCAAGGCCTCGTCCAAGCCCGGGGTCGCGATACCCAGGTGGTTGATGCGGAGCAGGTTCACTTGGCGCCTCCAGAGATGTTAATTGTAGGCAGGAGTCTGGAGACTGGAGGTACGGCTTCCTAGGCGGCCCCGCGGGCCTCGCTAGTGTTTGAGTCGGGCCTTTCGACTGGGTCGGCGCCGAATTGAAAAAATATCGCGCCGCTTGCGGCGCATCAGGGATCAGTACCTCCAGTCCCCGGACTCCAGACTAATTTCAGTGCTGGCAGGCGGGAGCCATGCCCAGAGCCACGGTGCCATCGGCCACAGAAATTTTGCCCTTGCTACCCAGAAAGGCGATGACGCCATCGAAATCGAAGCTGTCGCCGCTGCAATTGCAGTAGGTCGCCTCGGCCCCGTGGACGGCGGCGGAGGCGGCGCGCAGATCCTCTAGGCGGCAGGCCCCACCCTTCTCCACCAATAGGCTCAACAGATCGTGACCGAAGAGGGGTTCAGACATGGTGATCTCCAATTCAGGAGTCGAAGCTCCTGAATCTATTCTAGTCCCCGGACCGGTGATGGCGGTCACGACACCAATGAAAGGGCAACCTCCCGGAGCAGGGGCTCGGGGCTGAGGTTCCGGGGCAGATGCCGCAGAGCCTGGAGGACCGCTTCCTGGGGGGCCTTCAAATCCATGGACTGAGTGGCCAGGAATCCCAGTTCCTCCCGCCAGGGTGCCAGGGTCGGGGTCTCCCCCGTGCGCACCCGGGCCAGATCCGCCAGCAGGCGGAGGAGCAGTTCGAGGGGTTGCCGCAGTTGTTCTCCCTGGGCCCGGGCGGATTCTTTCTCCGGCTGGAGGGGGCCGGCCGCCTCACCGAAGGGACGGCCCTCCATCAAGGCGATCCAGGCCTCCACCTGGGCTTCGGCGCGGCGGAAGACGGCTTCATCCAGGAACCGCAGGCTGCCCTCCCCCAGAGCGGACCAGCGGTCGTGATCGAGGTCCTTCCACCCGTTCCGCTGGGCCACGGCCCAGGCCTCCCGGAGGGCGAGAGGTGCGAAGGGTATGCGCTCGCAGCGGCTGCGGATGGTCTGCAGCAGGGCCTCAGGGCGGTGGGTGACCAGGATGAAGTGGGTGTCCGGCGGCGGCTCCTCGAGGGTCTTGAGGAGGATGTTGCCGCTGGATTCGTTGAGGCGATGCGCCTCCTCCACCAGGATCCAGCGGTGGCAACCCATGGCTGGCGCCAGGGCGGCCCACTCGATGACGCCTCGGCTGAAGCGCGGTTGATTGTTCGAGTCCAGGCCTTCACGGATCTGATCGATGCGGATGACGCCGGACTTTCCCTCCGGCGTGATCCGTAGCAAGTTGGGCAACTCGAAGGGCAGGTCGTCTCCGGCGAACAGCTGGCAGCCCTCGCACAGGCCGCAGGCGGTTTTCCGGAAGCAGATCTCCCGCTGGGCCATCTCCAGGGCCACCCGGCGCTTGCCAATGCCATCGGGCCCCGTGAAGAGCAGGGACCCCCGGATGCGGCCCTCCTGGAGCCGCTCCAGGAGGCGTTGACGGATGGCCTGATGGCCGACGATGTCCGGTGAGTACATCAGTCGACTCCGAACCCGGCACTGCGCAGCAGGGGCGCCACCCGGGACCAGATGGACGCCTCCACCTCGTCCACTGGGTTGCGGGCGGGAATGAGCGCCACCCGGTTGGGATGGTTCTGAGCGATGACGAGGAAGCGGTTCCGCACTCGCCGGTGGAAATCCAGCTCGGCTTCGTCGAACCGGGTCTCGGCAAACCCGCCACCCAGGGCCAGATTGCGTACTTCGACCCGCTGAAGGGAGACTTCGGGATCCATATCCAGCAGCACGGTCAGGCGGGGCTTGAGGCCCCGAAGCACCAGTTCACTGAGGCGATCAAGCGAGGCTTCGGCCACTCCGCTGGCGCCCTGATAGGCGCGGGTGGAGTCCTCGAACCGGTCCACCAGGACGATCTTCCCTTCTGCCAGGGCTGGCCGGATCACGGTTTCGAGGTGCTGAGCCCGGTCGGCGTAGAACAGCAGCAGCTCGGCTTCGGAACACCAGGTCTCACCGCTGGCGTGGCGCTCCAGAAGCAGGTGGCGCAGTTCGCCACCCAGGGCGGTGCCTCCGGGCTCCTTCGACACCACTACGGGCAGACCCAGACGCCGCAGGCGCTGGGATAGGCGGAGCAGCTGGGTGGACTTACCCGAGCCCTCCACCCCCTCGATGGTGATGAACACGCCCTCCACAGGACCTCCATGGTTCGAGGATACCCGGCCCGGCTGAAGTGCAGGAGCGGGCGACAGCGCTAGGACACGGTGATATCCTGCTCGAAACACCAGGAGTTCTAGGTGGCCGAAGCGATCCATTGCCCGAGCTGCACCACCCGCTACCGCCTTCGCCCCGAGCGGCTGAAGCCGGTCATCCGTCGGGCAAAATGTTTTACCTGCGGTAGTGTGTTCCCCGTAGGTGATGTCGTGCGGCGGCTCCTGGCCCTGCCCGAGGAAGGGATCCCCCCGGGTTCCGCACCGAATCCGGTGACTGCGGTGGACGTGATCCAACCCGAGGAGTCAATGCCTGATACGGCGCAGACACCACCTCTCACTCTGAGTGATCTGGAGAGCACAGACCCGGGGCTCCTGGAGAAGACCCTCGTGGCGGCTCCGGACTCCCTGCCTGAGGCCAAGGTTGAGGCAGCCAGTTCGTACCCCTCTGAGATTACGGACACCACCCTTTCGGGCTATACCTCCGCTAGGGATGCCATCGACAAGCTATTCGGAACCGCCCCTCGGGCCGACTTGGCTGTGAAAATCAATCCCGAAACCAACCTCATGGACCTGGAAGCGACCCTGTCAGCCTTTGAAGACACCCTCGGAGCTTCACCGGCCACGCCTCCTTCCGTAGACAAGGGACTCCTGGGCGACCGTCCGATGACTTCAGCGTCGAGCGTGGACCATCTGGCTGGATCGTCCAATTCCACCATGAGTCTCTCACAGGAGGATGTCCTGGCCGCCATCGCGGCCACACCAGCCCTCTCCCCGGTTCCTGTATCAGCGCCCGCCCCGGTAGGACTCACCGCGCCGCTTCGGACCTCCAACCCGATGGCCACGGAAATAGGCATTTCTATGGTTCCCCGGCCCACGGCCGCCCCTTCCTTCGCCCCTCTTCCTGATTCCCAGGAGCCCAGCGAGGAGATGCTGCGCCTGAAGATCGGCGAGGAGATTTACAGTGGCCTCACGATGCCGCAGCTGACCGCTTGGGTGGAGGAAGGCCGCATCCTTGAGAATCACCTGGTGGCTCGACAGCACAGTGAGAACTGGTTGGAGGCCCACAAGGTCCCTGGACTGCGCCCCGTTTTCGAGCGCCTCCGTCGGGAACGGAATAGTGGTGTGCCCGGTTCGGATTCGGGCCTCGGTGATCCGTCCCCCAAGAAGAGTCTCTTCGGCGGACTGTTCGGAAAGAGCTGACATGCAGATCCTCCTACTCGTCGCCGCCCTAGGGATGGCTCAGGAACCACCTCTCCAGATTCCACCCCCTCCCATGGAAGCTCCTGTCCACGCCCCTGCCCAGTCGCCGGCTCCTGCCGTGCCTCCCAAGGCCCCGGCCCAGGCTCCGATCCCCGCGGTTGCCGCCTCGCCCTCGGCACCGGCGGCTCCGCTCGCATTCTATTCAGAGAGTTTCACCTATTCCTGGGACCGCACCATCCCCCTGTCCATCAACCTGGACGGCCTGAAGGTGAACAGCATTTTCTTCAACAGGCGAACCATCCAGTCGGGTTTCTTCAACATCATCAAAGGCGCTGAATTCGGCACCAGGGCTCAGATTGAAGTCACCAACACGGGCAAGTTTCCCAAGGTGCCCGGCTTCGCTGTAGCCGTCCTAGACAAGAATGGGCGCCTCCTCGGCGTGGCCTCCGGCGGCACCAAATTCGGCACGGTCGGGCCAGGGGAAACGGAGACCTTCGACCTGAACTTCGCCCAGGTGAAGGAGCGCCTTGCCTTCGGCGACAAATTCCTGCTGGCCATTGAGCTGAGGGATTAATTCGCCTCTTGCTCGTGAAAGTGGGCCAGGATCTCTGCCGGTGTGGCTGTGGCAGTGCCGACCTTGGCCACCACCACACCAGCGGCGGCGTTGGCGAGCATGGCGGCTTCGCGCCAATCGGAACCCGCCGCGATGGCGGCGCTGAAGGCTGCGATGACGGTGTCCCCGGCGCCACTCACGTCGAACACTTCCCGGGCCTCCGTGGGAATCATCCAAGGGGCCGCATGTTCGGAATCCGGCGAGAAGAGGGCCATGCCCCGCTCACTGCGCGTCACGAGCAGACCCTTCAGGCCCAGCTCAGCCATGAGGGCCCGGCCCGCGATGGTCACCTCCATATCCGATCGAGTGTTGCGCAGGGTCAATTCAGCGGTTTCCTTGGTGTTGGGCGTCATCAGGGTGGCCCCGCGGTACAGGGCCTTGTGAGCAGGCTTGGGATCCACAATCCAAGGCAGGTCGCGGGCCGAACACAGGGCGCGCACCGCATCCATCACGGGCTCGTTGACAGTGCCCTTGGCGTAGTCGGAAACGATCAGCGCTGAAGCGGTGCTGAGCGCCCGTTCGAGTCGGTCCTTCAATCCCAGCAGCACGGCGGCGTCAGGCGGGCCAGGCTCCTCCCGGTCAATGCGGAGCATCTGCTGCTGCTGGCCGATGACACGGGTCTTGATGATGGTGGGACGCGAGGTGTCCAGCACCAGTCCTGAAATGGACACGCCTAGGCCGGTCAGCAATCCCAGTAACCGGTCTCCCGCGGAGTCCTTCTGGAGGGTGCCGATCAGCAGGGGCTCTGTTCCAAGGGCCTTGAGGTTGGCCGCCACGTTGGCCGCGCCACCCAGCACCGCCCGTTCACGGGTGACTCTCACGATCGGTACCGGTGCCTCCGGAGAGATGCGATTCACTTCGCCGAAGAGGTACTCGTCCAGCATCACATCGCCCAGCACGGCCACCCTGCGGCCTTCCATGCGCTGGAGCAGGGACTCGGCCTGGGTACGATCTAGTCTCACTTCTCCACCTTCATCGCCGCATCCACCAGCATGACGGGGATGCCATCCTCGATGGGGTACAGAAGGCCACACTCCAGACAGTGCAGCCCTTCCGCCGTCTCCACCACATCACCGTGGCAGGCTGGACAGCAGAGGATCTCGAGAAGGCGGGGATCGAGGGGCATGGGGAAAAGCTATCAGGTGTCGGCCGCCACGGGTCAGCAAAAAAGGAGGGCCCGATGCCATGTGGGGCAGGGATCTTGGCCTAACCCCTTGGAGGGTCGCCCGACAACTGGAACGTATCCAATCGATCAGGGCGTGCCACGACCTTGACGGAAGGCCGGGCACGCCCTTTGATGATTGAAAGGTGGTTCACACGCAGTAGGCCAAGCAGCGGGCCTCAGGGCCCGATGGCCGCCTTCCCGGTTTCGCCCGTCCGGACCCGGTAGCAGTCCTCGAGGTTCAGCACGAAGACCTTCCCGTCCCCCAGCGAACTCGGCTCGGACTTGGCCGCGCCGAGGATGGCTTCCACCGCGGACTTGACGTATTCCTCATTGACCGCGATCTCCAACTTGACCTTGGGGAGCAGTCGGACGAGGCCGATCTTGTTGCCCCGGAACTGCTCCGCAAAGCCTTTCTGGGTGCCGCACCCGCGCACATCAGAAACGGTCATCAGGTAGATATCCTTGGCCACCAGGGCGGCCTGGACCGCTTCGAATTTGTCTGGCCGGATGATGGCGACGATCATTTTCATGGTTGACTCCTCATACATGGGGATTGGGAATGTGAGTTCAAGGTCGCTCACTTCTTCCCAGAAACTGGAACCCTCGTAGGCGCCCCCGCAGGAGAAGCCAGGGCCGAGATCACGTACTCGGGATAGGCGGAAATGCCATGTTCGTGCAGGTCCATGCCATCGTGTTCGCCATCCTCAGAAAGCCGAAGGAGTCCCTTGGCATCGAGGGCATAGAAGACCGCGAAGGATACTGCCAGGGTGGCGAGGGTGATGATCCCGCTTCCGATGGCCTGTGCGGCCAGGACCTTGAATCCGCCCCCGTAGAAGAGACCCGTGAGCTTGGTGGACAGATCGGGCGAGATGGGATCGCTGCCGGCGGCCGAGAACTGTCCGCTGGCGAATAAACCGAGGGATAGGGTGCCCCAGATGCCGTTGATCATGTGCACCGGAACGGCGCCGATGGGATCGTCGATGCGCAGGTATTCCAGTAGGTCCACGCCCAGGATCACGACGACACCGGCGATGGCCCCGATCATGACGGACCCGAAGGGGCTCACCCAGTAGCAGGGGCAGGTGATCGCCACCAGGCCCGCCAGGAACCCGTTGGTGATGGAGCCCGGATCCCAGACTTTAGTCCGGAAGTAGATGAAGAACACGGCGGTCAGGCCCGCGGCGCAGGCCGCGAGGGTCGTGTTGGCGGCCACCCGGCCGATGCCTTCGAAGTCCATCGCGGACAGGGTGCTGCCGGGGTTGAAGCCGTACCAGCCGAACCAGAGCAGTAGGCCGCCACACACGGCGATGGTGAGGTCGTGAGGGGTCATGGGGCCGCCCCCATCCCGCTTGAACTTGCGCCCAAGCCTGGGTCCCAGCACCACGGCACCCGCCAGGGCCACGGCGCCGCCGATGGTGTGCACCACCGTCGAGCCGGCGAAATCATGGAAGTTCATGGCCAGGGAAGGCAGGAACTTGCCGGCGGCGCCCATGGTGGCCAGGAAGCCATCGGGGCCCCAGGCCCAGTGGCCGATGATGGGGTAGATGAAGCCGGAGACCGCGAAGCTGTAGAGGATGTCGCCGATGAAGTCCGTACGGCCGATCATGGCCCCGGAGGTGACGGTGGAGCAGGTGTCGGCAAAGGCGAACTGGAAGATCCAGTGGGCCAGGATGGCCACGCCGGTGGTGCCGTAAGTCACCGGGGCGCCCTTGAGGAAGAACCAGTGGTAGCCGATGAAGCCGTTGCCTTCGCTGAACATGAACGCGTAGCCGATGGCCCAGAAGAGGATGCCGCAGAGGCACGTGTCGAACACGCACTCCACGAGTACGTTCACCGTTTCCCGGGAACGGCAGAACCCAGCCTCGAGCATGACGAAACCCACTTGCATCGCGAAGACGAGGAAGGCCGCGATGAGTGTCCAGACGGTGTTGAGCGGGTTGACGATATCCTTGGCGAGGACCACCGGGGGAGCAGGCGCTGGTGCGGGCGCCGCGGCGGGTTCGGGCGTGGCAGCCGGCGGCGCTGTTGCTGCCGCTGCCTGGACAACAGCAGGTGTGTCCGCCTTGACGGAAGTCCCGGTCAGCAGCACGGGAATGAGAACCATCATTCCCAGCACGACGACCAGGCCGAGCAGCTTTCCAGAGGCCATGACAAACCCGTACCGGCGCCACTCCGGATCCCTCATCCGGTCGGCCAATCTTGAGAGTTTTCCCTTCAGAGAGAGGTGCTCTCCACTGGGTGCGGTTCGTGCCATATCAGGCTCCTTAGAAATGGAAAGGGTCGATTCGTCTGGCGCGAGAGCCCGCTACCTCGAAAAAGCAACCGAGGCGCAGTTTCGTGGAGATTGCCATCTTCAAACCAAGTGGCGTTCAGAGCCAAGGGAACAGACCATGCACCAAAAAAGCACCAGGACAACCCGAGCCATCAAGTTTGGATCGCAGGTGGCTTTGGGTTGTCTTGGTGCCTAGGTGAACTTGTGTCTTGGCAGTGCCCTTCGGTTTTTATGGGTGAATGACGTTTCAGAACGCCTTGGCAATGGTGAAAGTCACGCGGTCCCCGCCGATGTTCCGTCCAAAGGCATTCTCATAGACGGTGACGTTGTTGTCGGATGCGCGGGACTTGGTGTCCGCTTTGGTGCCGGCGAGGGTGAGCGTGTAGCCCTTGATCTCCTTGGTAATCCCCAGTTTGTAGTCCGAGTAGCTGAAGAGAGAGTTGTCTCCCGTGATCGTGGCGCCATTGGAGAAGTAGACAGGGTTCGCCTTGGTGGCATAGGTGGTCCTGCCTCCGTGCGCCAGCACCGTCCAGCCGCTTTCACCCAAGGCGTAGGCCAGAGAGAGGTCAATGTAGTTCGTCCCGCCAGAGTTAGTGACCCCGAAAGTGTTCTCGCTGATGACCTGGGAATACTTCAGGCTCGCCCATGAATAACTCAGTCCCAAGTAGGCCTCGGTGGTGTTTGGATTCTTATAGGCTCCGAGGTTGTCGTAGGTGCCCGGGTAGTAGTAGCGATAGAGCCCGAGGTCCAGGGCCCAATCCTTGGCGAAGCCCCACTTATAGCCCCCGAACAGGTCCACCTCAACCGGCGCGTTGTTGGCCTTGCCCGGCACATAAGGTGCGCCGACTGCGGCTGGTGAACCGAGGGATGTGGGAGCGTTGGCGACTCCGGCATTCTGATCCGTGAACCAGGAGATGTTGCTCAGGCTCGTGCTGAGATAGAAGCCCGAGGGATGCACCAGATCCAGTTCGCCCTGAATGGTGGGATTCCCATCCGTCTGGGTGAGCCCGCGGAAGATGTAATCGGTGCCGATGGTGGTCGAACCGGTCAGGGCGAACCCGAGGATCGAAGGAGGTGGCGGCGGTGCAGGGGCAGGCGCGGGTGCTGGCGCGGCCGGGCTCTGGGCCACCAGGTGGGCGGTCAGGGCCGCCACCAGAAAAAGGACCTTGGGTGAATGCATGTCATGCTCCAGGAAAATGGGGGCGGGGCAGCCTCGTGGGCTTAGTGGTGGGAAAGTCCCAAGGTCCGGGGGGACCGAATCTGTCGGGTCGATTTGTTGTGGACGCTACCTCTGGCGCAATCGTTGGGGTCGGCGGCAAAGAGCGGGGAGATGGCCGCGATGGCCACCACCACCGCGAAGGCCCTGTGCAGGGTTCGACGATTCACCGGATATCCTTCTTCTTCGGGATCACTGAGGGCCGTGGCCCTGGGTACTTGCTGTGATCGGCCTGCCATGGTCGCGCCTCCCATCTGCGAATCCAAGGGGCCAACCCTCGGCCCCTCCTGCCCAAACTCAAGAGCAGGAAGCGTACCCAGGGCGAGTGCGATTTTGCTATTTTTTTAAATATTATAATTATTAATCTTAAGCCGTTTTGATCGATTAGGGTTATGAATTTTTAATTAACAATTTTGTACCAAAAACTTATAATTAATACATTTTTGTAATATTATTTCCCCAGTAACTTGAGCACCCAGATTCCAGCCCCTCCCGACGCAAACGGCAAGCAAAGAATCGGCTTGGCATCGCAGGGATGGGACCACAGAGCACCTGCCTATGCGCACACCAAAGGAGTGGGGACTCGTTGCGCTTAGGTGTTGGCGGCGTGGCCGAATTGCACGACGAGTCCCCCGACCATGATGATGGCGATACCGACCCAGGTGGAGACCGGCACGGCCTCGTGGAAGATGAACCGACCTGCCAGGACGCTTACGACGGCGAAGATGGCGACGTAAACCCCAAGCAGCTTGGAGAAATCCCAAGGCACGAGGTTGACCACGACACCGTAGGTGCCAAGCATGATGAATCCGAGTGCCATGAAGGCAACCCCGCTCCCCCGCATGCCTTTCCGGACGATGGCGTCCCCGCCTACCTCAAGCACGGCAGCGGCTAGAAAGATGAGCCAGGCGATAACTGGGAGTCGCATGTTTCCCCTCTATCCATCGAAGACTGAACGATCGGGAGTTGTTGGCATAGGCGAGGGTAAAACCTGCCAAAAATGTCTACCTAAGCCATTAAAGTTACAATTTTGTAAAATCTCCGTGTTGCAGGCTCCCATGACCTTCATCCACAGGTTCAGGAGAACGCTTTGCACCCTCGGATTCAGAAGATCGGGAGGTACTTTGCCAACTCCCAGGGAGTGACTTCCAGGCGGTAGTCTTCCCATTCGAGCCGCTTGGCCAGGATGAAGGTCTCATAGATCTGGGGGCCCAGGGCGGTGCGGATCACCGGGTCCTTCTCCAGTTCATCCAGCGCCTGGCCGAGGGAAAGGGGCAGGAGGTCGGGGTCAATGCCCGGCTCCGACGTGGCGGTCGGGAACAGGTTCTCGTCCGATGCGTTGGGAATGGCCAGCTGACGGCGGACGCCGTCCAGTCCCGCCGCCAGCATGACGGCGAAGGAGAGGTAGGGGTTGCAGCTGGGATCCGGGCAGCGCAGCTCGATCCGGGTGGAATCCACGCTGTGCGCCCTGGGAATGCGGATGAGGGCGGAGCGGTTGATCCGGCCCCAACTGATCTGGACGGGAGCTTCATACCCGCGCACCAGGCGCTTGTAGGAGTTCACCAGGGGAGCCAGCACCGCGCACATGCCCCGGGCATGGGCGAGCTGGCCCGCAATGAAATGCTTGGCGATGGTGGACAGCCCATGGGCATCGCCTGGATCGGCGAAGGCGTTCGTGCCATTGGCCTTGTAGCTGAGACTCTGGTGGACATGCATGCCGTTTCCGGAGATTCCCCGGATGGGCTTGGGCATGAAGGTGGCGATCAGGTTCCGCTGCTGGGCCATGATCTTGAGGAGGACTCGGAAGGTGACGATGTTGTCGGCCGTATTGAGGGCGTCGGAGTACCGGAAGTCGATTTCGTGCTGACCCGTGGCGACCTCATGGTGCATGGTTTCCACCTGGATTCCGAACTCGGCCAGGGTATCTGCCATGTGGCGCCACAGGCTCGTGGCCACCAGATCTGTGGGGGCGTCGAAGTAGCTCGCGCTGTCCGCCGGCTGGGGGTGCGCAGGCCCGTCGTCGGACTGGGGCTTCAACAGGAAGAACTCCAGCTCCGGACCGGCGTTGTAGACGAAGCCCATCTCCTCGGCCTCGCGCATCACCTTGGCCAGGACGGCCCGTGGGTCACCCAGGAAGGGCTGACCATCCGGCGTGAAGACATTGCAGATGAGTCTGGCCGTGGCCTCCCGACCGCTGACCCAGGGGAGAATGGCGAAGGTCGACATGTCCGGCACCAGGTACATGTCGCTCTCGGCGACCCGGGCGAAGCCCTCGATGCAGGACCCATCGAACCAGATCCCGTGGTTCAAGGTCGAGGCCAGTTCCTCTTTGGGAAGGGTGACGTTCTTGACCACCCCCACCACATCGGTGAACTGCAGGTCGATGAACCTCACCCCGCGCTCTTCCACGAGCGCCAACAGATCGGTAGCTGAGAGGTTGGCTCGTGGCGTGGGCATCAGCGGAGTTTCTGGAGGGCGACGGCTAGGATTACGATACCCAGGAGCGCGACGATTGCAATCGCGATGGGTCCCATGGCCGGAAGGCCCAGGATCCGGGAGGACCGGGAAGGTTCCTGCGTCTGGTCCAGGATCGAAACGTCCACTTCATCCAGATGGGTCAGTTCATGGACGAAGACCCGCAAATCGGCCTGCCGGTCCTCGGGCCTGCGCTGGAGGGCCCGGGCCACCACCGCTGCGAGCTGGGATGAGACGCCCGCAACCTCACGGTCCAGGCGGGGCACGCTCCCCCGGAGATGCTGGGCCATCACGGCGAGGTGGTTGTCCCCATCGAAGGGCACGCGGCCCGTCAGCAGCTCGAACAGCATGGTCCCCAGCGAATAGAGGTCCGTCCTCTGGTCGCCCCGCTGTCCCTCCACCTGTTCGGGGGCCATGTAGGCGGGCGTGCCCGCGGTGCTGCTGAGGTTGGCGTAGGTCACCCGGTGGGCCGTCTTCGTGAGGGCCAGGCCGAAATCCAGGATCACTGGCTGGCCATTGTCCTTGATCAGGATGTTCTCGGGCTTGAGGTCCCGGTGGACGATGCCCAGTTCATGACAATGGGCCATCCCATCGGCGATCCTGGCGATAAGGGCCACGGCGGCTTCGGCGTCGAGGGGTGCCGAGGCCGTGATGAAGTCCCGCATGGACTGGCCACTGATGAGTTCTGTCACGAGATAGGGCGTGTTGTTGAATCGGCCGGAACCCAGCCCTTTCTGAATGGCGGGATGGGACAGGGTTTCCATGACCTCCAGCTCGCGCTGGAAGCGCTCGTACTGGGCGGGGTCCCCGATGCTCGTCCGGTCGGGAACCTTCAGGACCACCTCCTTGGAAGTCAGCAGGTCGAAGGCCCGGTAGACGTCGCTCATGCCTCCCTGGGCCATGTGGCCCTGGATCCGGTAATGGTCGAATTGATCGCCGATCTGGAGCATGGGTGCCGTCTATGCAGAGTTGCCGTTATCGAGGTTTTTCCCAAAACGACGAAAGGGGTTCAGGTTCTTAAAACTGAAACCCTTTTTCGGCGCAGGGACACTGGAGTCGAGTTGATGAAGGCGGAGGGCGATCACCGAGAGATTATCATCGCTATCCCGCTCCATCGCGAGGTCAAAGATGTGCTGTCCAAACACTTCGAGGTTCGCGGCCTCGTGGGCCATCCGGCCGATTTCCTCGTCCTGGACCACCGACCAAAGCCCATCGGTGCACAGGATGAGGAGGTCTCCCTCCTGAACAGAAATGGCCTCAATATCGGGCTGCACAAAAAGCTCAAGGCCGACGCAACGATTCAGGACAGACCTCTGATTGTGAGTGCGGGCCTTTTCGGGAGCGAGCAGCTTCATGCGCACCAGTTCGCCCACGCGGGTGTGGTCGTTGGTGATGCACCACGTGACCTTATCCCGCACCAGGTAGACGCGCGAATCGCCCACATGGGCCAGATGGAGTGTGTGGCCGTGCAGATGCACGGCGGTGAGTGTCGTTCCCATCGGAGGCAGATGTTCCTTCATGGCGGTCTGCATGATCAGCGTGTTGGCGTTCTGGACCCCCTGCCGCAGACGCTGAGCCACCGTGGCCCGGGAATCCTGGTAGACCGCCTCGAACAGAGCGCTGAGCGCCATGTCGCTGGCCATGGCTCCATTCGCGTAGCCCCCCATGCCGTCGGCGATGCCAAAGAGATGTCCCTGCGTGCCGAGCGGATGTTCCTCCTGGGAACACAGCCGGATCGCATCCTGGTTTTCTTCCCGGACCTTCCCCACGTGGCTGAATCCGTGGATTTCGAATTGGGGCGAGTCCATCGTGGGTCCTGGATCAGGTCAGAAAAAAGGTGCAGGGAGGGGGTGGAAACCGCCCCGCTCCCTGCAGAATCCCAAGGGATTCAAATCAGTTATCGTCCGCTCCTTATGGCCTGCATGGAAGGCACGATGTCTTTGCCGATCTTCCTCGAGTTCCACCAGAGGTAGAAGGCGCTCACGAGACCCCAGGCAAGCGTGAAGTAGATGGCCCACCGGGTGGCGTTCTTGCTGACGGGATCGGCCGCGGTGAGCCCGATGACGACGATCCCCACGAGCAGTCCGATGTTCCCGACCAACCCGAGGAAGGGCACGATCGCGTGTTTGCCGCTGTGGAATTCCTTCCGGCCTGAGAAGGCGACGAAGGTCAGGAAGCAGATCAGGGCGTAGAGGATGAAGGTGCCGATGTTCGAGGCAAGGGTGATGGCGGTCAAGGCGGTGGTGTTGAGGACGCCGATGGCGCCGACGATGGCCGAGACGACCACCAGAATCCAGACCCCGACATGGGGGGTGGCGTGCTTGCCGTGCAGGGCGCCGAGGGGGCCCGGCATCTCACTGTCCTGGGCCATCGCGAAGCTGACGCGCACAGCGGTGTTGATGGCGGCGAGGGTCGTCCCGAGCACGGCGAGGCCGACGGTTGCGGCGATCACGAGCATCAAGGCGAAGCCATTGCCCCCCAACATCGTGTCGCCAATCTGCCGGACCAGATCCCCGATGGGGGCGCTGGAGGCGGCCGCAGCCGCCATACCCGTGGTCTTGGTGCCATCCGCCGCGATGTTGACGAGCTTCTCGCTCACGGCGTAGTTCGCGGCGAAGTACTCCAGCAGGTAGGCGAAGAGGCCCTGGATGACGAGGGAGAGCAGCACGCCGCGGGGAATGTCCCGCTTGGGATTCTTGGCCTCACCAGCCAGGGACGTAGAGGACTCGAATCCCACCAGGATCAGGATGGCGATGGTGGACTGGAAGAGCATGGCCGAGAGGCTGTGGGGCCAGGTGATGGAGAAGCCTGAGGGATGGGCCCACTGGGTGGCACCCAGGGGATTCTTCAACCGGAACATGATGGCGAGGATGCTGAAACCCACCAGCGACACCAGCTGGATGATATTGATGGCGATGGAGATGTTCGTGCTGCCAGTGATGCCGCGGACGGCGATGAAGCCCACGAAGACCGAGAACACTGCGGCGATGGCGATCTGCCAGGGAATGGAGAGCGTGACGCCGAACTGGCTGAAGATGTAAGCCACCAGCGTCGCCATGAAGGCCACCATGACACCGGGGTAGACCCAGTAGAAGAGGTGGGCCGCCCAGCCCGTGACGAACTTGGAGATGCGGGCGAAGCGCTGATGCCCAGCCTTGTCCCGATCGAGGAAGGCCTTCTCGGCGAAATAGTAGGATCCGCCGGCTCCCGCCTCAGGGTACTTACGGGCCAGTTCCGCGAAGGAGATCGCGGTGAGCAGCGCCACGATGAGGGCTGCGACGATGCCCGTCCACATGTCGGTGTCGCCACCCTTGTTGGAGGCCTGGACCTGGAACGTGATCCAGAGGAAGGCCCCGGGTGCGATCAGGGCCATGGCGTTAACGGTGACCCCGGTCAACCCGAGTGTCTTCTTCACCCCTGCCTGTGGTTCTGCCATATGCCCTCCTTGGTGCGGGAAAGTGGTTGAGGAATTTCGTTCCTCCCAAGTGAGTGCAACGGGTATGCCTGAAAGGTCTTGGGCGCTCCTTGAATTATTAATTCAGTTATTTAAACAATTACAAGCACGGATTCGACCATCAGGAACAAAATGTGACATACAAAATTGTAATTAGATATATATAAACTTTCAAAAATGTATGATTCATGTGTTCCGCGGAGTTTCGCTTCTCAGGAGGTCTTGAACCGCTCGGGTTCAAGGTCGTACTTCTTGATCTTGTAATTCAGGATCCGTTCCGTAGTCCGAAGCAGCCGGGCGGCCCGGGCGCGGTTTCCCCGGGCCGACTTCAGGGTGTCCTGGAGCAGGTCCCGCTCGAAGGCGGCGACCGCCTCCCCCAGCCCGGCCGCAGGCAGGGTTCCAGAAAATTCGGCGGTCTGAAGGGAAGGCGGAAGGTGGTGCGCGTGGATCACCCCACCTTCCGACACCAGGATGGCCCGCTCGATGGCATTCTCCAATTCCCGCACGTTGCCAGGCCAGTGGTAGGCCACCAGCATATCGATGGCTGACGTGGAGATGCGGCGCACGTCCTTGCCCTGGGCTGCCGAGATCTTCTCCACGAAGTGGTCCGCCAGTAGCAGGATGTCCGCCTGGCGCTCCCGGAGCGGCGGCATGAAAAGCTCGAAGACGTGCAGGCGGTAATAGAGATCCTCCCGGAAGGTGCCGGCCTTTACCGCGGCCTCAAGATCCCGGTGGGTGGCGGCGATGAGCCGCACGTCCACCTTCACGGGCTGGATCCCGCCCAGCCGCTCGAACTCCCGCTCCTGCAGCACCCGCAGCAACTTCACCTGGGTGGCGGGGGACAGCTCGCCCACTTCGTCCAGGAAGAGCGTGCCGCCATGGGCCAGCTCGAAGCGCCCCTTCTTCTGGTGCCGGGCGTCGGTGAAAGCCCCAGGCTCATAGCCGAACAGCTCCGACTCAATGAGGTTTTCCGGAAGGGCCCCGCAGCTGACCTTGATGAAGGGCTTCTCCGCGCGAGGCGAGTTGTAGTGGAGGGCATGGGCCACCAGCTCCTTGCCCGTGCCGGACTCGCCCCGGATGAGCACGGTGGTGCTGCTGGGCGCGGCCTGGGCCACGGCCTCGTAGACCCGCTGCATGGCGTGGCTATGACCGATGAGATGACGCAGGTCGTAGCGCTCCCGCAGCTCCAGACGCAACTGCTGGTTCTCCTCCACCAGCCGCTGCCGGTCCGCCGCCACGAGTTTGGCCACCTTCATGGCCAGGCCCACCATGGAGGCGGCGATCTGCAGCAGCTTGGTGTCCCGGTCGTAGTCGCGATGACGGTTGAAGGGCACCGTGAGGCAAAGCGTTCCCGCAGTCTTCTGGTCCAGGAACACGGGCACGCAGAAGAAGGAGAGCTCCACCTTCTTCCGCTTCTGCTCTTTGAGCACACCGGTCCGATCCAGGAACAGCGGCTCCTGACTGGCCTGGGGCAGCACCACCGCCTTGCCACTGGCCAACACTCGGCCATTGATACCCTCGCCAGCCTTGTAGTGGGCCCGCTCGGCCGCCTGGCGTGATAGGCCGCGGGCAGCCTCGATCCGGAGCCCCTTCCCCTCCTCATCCGCCAGCAGGATGGCGCCGTTCAGCGCCCCGAAGGCCTCGGCCAGAATTTCGAGGACCCGCGGCAGGGCGGAACGGATATCCGAAGCCGCCAAGGCATGACTCAATTCCAGCAGGGGTGAAAGCTGGAGGGCATCCTCCGAAGTGGCCATGGAGCCTCCCATTGATGATTATACAAAATTGTAACACTTAGCATGAGTAATGACAATTTTGTATAAAAATTCAAATAAAAGAGTCTGCTATCCCGAACCCCTGGCCTGGAGAAGGTCATGGCTCCTTCTCCACTCCGTTCCTCCGGGCCCATGGTCCACCTTGACGACCCCAGTCCCCTGCTCCAGGATTAAAGGCCCTGGAAGTCCCATGACCCCTCGATTTCCCAACCACTATTGGCCTATCAACGCGGATCGCGCGTGGAACGGTCAGGGTCGCTTCTAGCCTTCTTGGACACCCCCTCTTCCACCCCGATCCTTTGAACGGATCGGGGTTTTCGTTTCCCTCTGGAAAGCCACGACCATGACCCACCAGGCCCTTGAGAACCTCAACATCGATTCCTTTGACCGCATGCCCTCACCCGAGGAGATCCATGCGGCCCTGCCCGTGCCGGATGCGGTGGCCGAAACCATCGCCGCGGGGCGCCGGGACCTTCAGCGCATCCTTACCCGGGAGGATCCCCGTCTCATGGTGGTGGTGGGGCCCTGCAGCATCCACGATCCCGTGGCTGGACTGGATTACGCGGAACGGCTCAAGGCCCTGTCGGACGAGGTTTCCGACACCCTGCTGCTGGTCATGCGGGTCTATTTCGAAAAGCCCCGCACCTCCACAGGATGGAAGGGGTTCGTCAACGATCCGCGCATGGACGACTCATTTCATATCGAGGAGGGCGTGCGCAAGGCCCGGGAATTCCTGCTCCGCATCGGCGAGCTCGGCCTGCCGACCGCCACCGAGGCCCTGGATCCCATCACGCCTCAGTACCTGGGCGATCTCATCGCCTGGACGGCCATCGGAGCCAGGACTTCCGAATCCCAGACCCACCGGGAGATGTCCAGCGGCCTATCCACCCCGGTCGGCTTCAAGAACGCCACGGACGGCGATCTGGCCGCGGCGGTGAACGGGATCCTTTCGGCCGCCCATCCCCACAGCTTCCTGGGCATCAACGACCAGGGCCTGGCCGCCATCGTGCGCACCAAGGGAAATCCCTTTGGGCACCTGGTGCTGCGCGGCGGCGGTGGCCGCCCCAACTACGACACCGTCAGCATCTCGTTGGCGGAAGCCGCCCTCCGGAAAGCCGGCCTGCCGGAAAACGTGGTCGTGGATTGTTCCCACGCGAACAGCCTCAAGAACCCCCGCCTCCAGCCCCTGGTCCTCCAGGACTGCGCCCACCAGATCCTCCGGGGCAACCGTTCCATCATCGGCGCCATGGTGGAGAGTTTCCTAGTGGAGGGCAACCAGCCCATCCCGGCGGACCTATCCACCCTCAAATACGGCTGTTCCGTCACAGACGCCTGCATCGGCTGGGAGGATACAGTGACCACGATCAGGGAGACCCGGAACCTGCTGAAGGATGTTCTGCCGAAGCGCCGAACCGCTTCTTAAACACCTTGAAATCCTCCGCTGGCGAAGCCAGCTAACTGCAAAACGGGGCGCCCATAGCGCCCCGTTTTGCAGCGGAAGCTACTTCAGCGCCTTCGCCGCCAGTTCCAGCACGTCCTTGGTGGCGATGCCCTCGTGTCCCGTTTCAGCTGACGCGTTGCTCAGCATGACGTTGCAGAAGGGGCAGCCCACGGCGATGGTGGTGGCCTTGGTTTCCAGGGCCTGCTCGAAGCGCTCGTGGTTGACGCGCTTGCCCAGGTGCTCCTCCAGCCAGAAGCGCCCGCCGCCGGCGCCACAGCACATGGTGGCCTCGCCGTGCTTTTCCATCTCGGTGAGCTTTACGCCGGGGATGGCGTCGAGGATGGCCCGAGGGGCGTCCACCTGGCTGTTGTAGCGGGCGAGGTAGCAGGGGTCGTGGTAGGTGAGGTCCACGTCCACGGTCTCTTCCAGCTTGAGCCTGCCTTCGGCGATGAGCTTGGCCACCAACTCAGTGCCGTGCACCACCTCGAAGTTGCCGCCGAAGGAAGGGTATTCGTTCTTCAGCGTATTGAGGCAGTGGGGGCAGTTGGTGATGATCTTCTTCACGCCGTGGCCCTTGAGGAGCTCCACATTGGTTTCCGTGGCCGTCTGGAACAGGTATTCGTTCCCCAGGCGCCGGGCGGATTCGCAGGTGCAGCTCTCCTCAGTGCCGAGAATGGCGAAGGAGACCTTGGCGGCCTTCAGCAGCTTCACCAGGGCCTGGGAGACCCTCTGTCCGGCGGCGTCGTAGGACCCGGCGCAGCCCACCCAGAACAGGTACTCCACCTCTGGGTGCTCGGCCATGGTGGGCACCTCGAGACCCGCGGCCCAGTGGGCGCGGTCCGCCTGCGCGAAATTCCACGGGTTGCCCTGGCGCTCCATGCCCTTGAAGGCAGTCTGGGCTTCCGCGGGGAAGTTGCTCTCCTCCAGGGTGAGGTAGCGCCGCATGCCCACGAGCTTGTCCACGAAGGTGATCTGCAGGGGGCAGGCCCACTCGCAGTAGCCGCAGCTGGTGCAGGCCCAGATGGTGTCCTGGCTGATCCAGCCCTCGAGCTGCGCCTTGCTCCAGGGCGCGTGCTCCGCGTCGCGCTTCCATACGGAGCCCTCGGGCACCGGGCCGCCGATGAGTAGGCGATCCTCGGGCACGGGCTGGTCCTGGCCCATCTGGTCGAGGGGCGTGGCCTTCAGGTAGTCGCGCAGGTCGTTGCCGAAGTTCTGGGGCCGGAGCGGCTTGCCGGTGAGCGTGGTGGGGCAGTTCTCCAGACAGCGGCCACACTCCACGCAGGTGTAGAAGTCGAGCATCTGCTTCCAGGTGAAATCCTGGATCTTGTTGATGCCGAAGTGTTCGGCCTCCATGTCCATGGGCTTGAGGTTCTTGTTGGGCTCCAGGTCGCGGAAGTAGATGTTGAAGACCGAGGTGAACACGTGGAAGTGCTTGGAGTAGGGCAGGAAGTTGGCGAAGACGTAGAGGATCGCCAGGTGCAGCCACCACATGGTCTTGAAGAGGGCGAGCGCCCCGCCCTGGCTCAGTCCGGCCAGCCATCCGGCGACCAGGGCCCCTGCCGGTGACCAGGAGGCCCAGGCGGGATGATTCATGGCCACGAAGGCACCGTCCGCCAGCAGGTCCGTGATCATGAGGCCACCGATGAGGCCCAGGGTGGCCCAGGCATCCGCGGAGTTCTCCAGGCGCCAGGGTTTGATCACCAGGCGCCGAAAGGTGGAGAGGCCCAGGCCCAGGAGCACCAGCACCTCGAACACATCCTTGGTGGCCTGATAGCCCAGGCCGAAGCCACCCAGGGCCTCGGTCATGTGGAAGGCCGGGAAGAGCCCCTCGGCGATGAGCCCCAGCGAGCGTAGGCTCAGCACACAGAACCCGTAGAAGATCAGGATGTGGTAGATGCCGGCGTACTTGTCCCTCAGCAGCCGCTTCTGGCCCAGGACCAGGGTGAAGATGCCCTTCATCCGTTCCCAGGGCTGGTCGAAGCGGTTGTCCGGCAGGCCCGCCTTGAGCGTGGCCAGCCGCTGGCGCATGGTCCAAAGGAAGAACCCGCCCGCGGCCAGGGTCATGATCCAGAACAGCGCGATTTCCAGGGCCTTCATGGGGTCCCTCCTTGCGATCAACGGTCAGAACAGTCCCTGGGACGAGGCCGAGGTCTTTTAATTGTCTCACCTGGTTATCGGGTATGCGGTCGAAGGCCCAGTGTAGCCGTGGCCATGACAAACTGAAGGCCCGACCTGGAGTCAGTCTTGGGAAGCATCTCCCCCCTTTACTTTGAAGCCGCCGTGACCCGCCCCCTGTCGGTGGTCTTCAAGGTAGGCGACCGTTGGGAGGGGCACGACTACACCGTGGAAGTGGTGGCTGCGCGGCAGGGCCTGGACGGTTTCGACGTGGTGGTGGACTTCCGGGAGCTGGAGACCGCCCTGGACCGCAGTCTGGCGCCCCTGCAGGGACGGCTGCTTTCGGACCTGGGCCTCGACGGGCCCCTGGCCCTGGCCCGGCGGCTTCTGGCTGAACTCACTCCCTTCGTTCCCGCCCCCGCCCGCCTGAAGGAAGTGGCGTTGACGGATGGGAGAGGGCGGAGGATAGCCGTCGGACCCTAGGGGCCAGGTTCACCCATGCGTCCCTGGATCCCGCTCACGGCCCTGGCTCTGGTCCTTTCCCCGTTTGGGGTGGTGCACCCCGTGCATGTCATAGGGCATAGCATGGAACCCGCCCTCGCCGATGGCGACCTGCGCTGGGCCTTGCGGACATGGGCCGGTCACGCACCCCGGCGCGGCGAGATCTGGGTCGTGGAAGGACCGCGTGGATCCTCTGTGAAACGGGTGCTGGGCTTGCCCGGTGAGGTCGTGGTCTGGCGGGGCCCGGATCTATGGATCAACGGCCAGCGGCAGGAAGAACCCTGGGTTCTCCATCCTGAACGTGGCGGAGAGGGCCAGCAGGCCTGTGGTGCGGGCTACCTGGTCCTCGGAGACAACCGGCCCGAGAGTCAGGACGGGCGCAGTTGGGGGGCGGTTCCGCGGAAGGCCCTGCGGGGGCGTATCCTCTGAAACCGGCGCCAATCTCCGCAAGACACGAAGCAGAGAACGAATGGCCTTGAATGGAAGACCGCGATAAACCATCCCATCCATTGCATCATCCTGGGGGCGGGCGCATGAGCGCTTCCCGCTTTCGCGCCATTGACTTCGTGGCCGCCTTGGGTGTGATGCTCATCTGGGGCTCGAATTTCGTCGTGATGAAGGTCAGCCTGCGGGCCTTAACACCGTTCCAGTTGGGCCTCGCCCGGTACGTCTTTGCGGTCTTTCCCTTGATCCTTGTGGTGCCGCGTCCCCAGGTGCGCTGGGTCTGGGTGGTTGGCTACGGGCTTCTGCAGGGGGTTGGCCAATTCGGCTTGCTGTTCACGGGCCTGCACATGGGAATGACCGCTGCTCTGGCCTCCGTGCTCATGCAGACTCAGGTCTTCTTCACCGCCTTCTTTTGCTTCGCCCTCCTGGGTGAAAAGCCGGACCGACCCCTGGTCATCGGACTGGTACTCGCGGGCCTTGGCCTGGCCTGCATCGCCGCAGAGCAGATCGTCCATTCCTTGCGCGCCCAAGTGTCGATCACGACGTGGCCGGGCCTTGTCCTGACGCTGGGGGCAGCGGCCATGTGGGCAGCTTCCAATCTGATCGTGCGCCGGGCGCGCGGAACGAATGCACCCTTCAAGATCGTGCCTTTCATGGTCTGGAGCAGCCTGGTGCCGATCCTTCCGTTCCTGGGGATGACGCTTCTGTTCGACCCGGCGCCGGTCCGCTGGGCGTGGCTCGAGATGCCATGGGGCGGTTGGCTCGCGGTCGCCTACCTCGGCTGGGTGTCGACCATCGTCGCCTACGCGCTATGGACAGGCCTGCTCATGCGCCATCCGGCCAATCGGGTCGCTCCATTCAGCCTCGGGGTTCCGATCATCGGCCTGGCCGCGGGCGTGTTCACCCTTCATGAATCTATCAGCAGCTGGCAGTGGGCCGGCACCGGGCTGATCGCCGCCGCTCTGGGATGTGTCGTGCTTGGCGGTTCCCTGCGAAATCCCATGCGCTCTTCCCGCCCGTGAGCCCGGCAGTACCAGGATTCAGTACATCATTCCGCCCACATACACTCCGGCGCCCACGAAGACGTCCTTCCCTGGAACCCGGTAGATGTAGGTGATCTTCTTCGAAGGCGTCTTCTGGCCGGGTCGAGGCCACATGTACTCCACCCACCCCTGACCGACATTGCGGGCCATGTTGACGAAATTCACGAATATCGCCTTGTCCGTAGGATCGGTGATCAAGAGGCAGTGGGGAAGCTGGGTGAGCTCGGGCTGCATGGGATGCGCCAGCATCTTGCCATCCAGGTTCATCATGAATACATAGCTGTCCTTCCATACAAAGGGCCCCTTCGGTTCGCCGATTTCTTTGGCCGCAATGGCCAGGCCCTTGACGTTGATCAGAGCTGCGGCTTCATGACATTTGAGGACGCATTCTTCTTTTGTGGCCGATGGCTGGGCCCAGGCGTTGACCGTAAAACACGGGGTCATCAACAGAGTGGCCAACAGATTCCATGTCTTCATAAACATCCTCCTTGGTCATTCATCAGAAGTGTTTCCGCCCGTCATCCTACTGAGGACTCGGGCGACGTTCAGTTGATCCAGGGTTTGCCTACCGGCAACACGTCCCGCCCAAATACCTGCGAGAAGATGGCATGGGCCATCATGTACCAGGCCGACAGGGCGCAAAGCATCAGCTCGTATCCTGCGACCTTGGTCATGTCCGGAAAACCGAAATGGGCCAGGTCCAACAGGATGAAGCCGATCAGCAGAAGCGTGAAAGTGATCGCCATGGCGCCATGGATCTTCATCGATGGAACCCACATGACGAAGGTGTACAGCGTCCAACCCACGAGGAACCACCCGACATCCTTGGTCTCGGATCGATAAATATTAAAATGGTTCAGCATGAAAATGACACCGAGGGAAATCCAGAAGGCGCCGTAGGAAACGAAGGCGCTGTAGCCAAAGTTGTTCCCGCACTTGAACTCCTGGAAGCCGGCGACCATCTGCGCCAGGCCACCGAAGACAAAGGCCAGCGCGATGATCGGGCCCACGCCACACCAGCCCACATTGTGGAACTGGAGAAGCATCGTCGTGAGACCGAAGCCGGCCAACCCGACCACTCCGGGGTTTCCCGTGGGGACTTGATTATTCAACATGCGAACCACTCCTGAATCGATTGATAGGATTTCGAAAAGCATAGTGGATAACGGAGTCTGTTTTATAATTTGACCAGGGTCGAAGGCGGAGGGCCAGCAAAAAATTGCGGGATATCCCCATAGAGGCGCCTTGGCAATGGGGCCGTGGTGCCCATAAGCAGGCTGGATGATCCAGCTATTTCGCGCGGGTACCACTAGGAACGGATCGTGCCCAGGTAATCCGCCGCCGAGATCCGGCGGCTCGTGGCGCGAATCTCGGCGGGGGAGCGCGATGCCATGGGCGGACTCCACTGAATGACTGGAAGCCTCATGTCGGCTGGGATTCAGCCAAGTGGGGAACCCCCCTTTATTTCTGCCGGTTATAGGTGATCTCCATGGTCTTGATCTCCTTGGCGCCCCGCGTTTCGTACCACTCCATGACGTGGGAATCGGCGCTCAGGATCTTCACGTTCTGGCGAACCTTCACCTTCACGCCTGGCTTCATCATGTCGTCCATGTCGCCCAGGTAGGTAAAGGTCCTGGTGGCGGGGTCATAGCTGCCGGTCATCAGCGTGATGGACGTGCCCATGTTGTCGGCCCAGGTGGCGGTGAAATGCTGGGCCACGTTGTCGTAGCCCGTGAGACCGAGCCCCTGGAAGGCCATCCCACCGAAGGTGCCCTTGTAATCCCCCTGGATATATCGTCCATCCATCAGTGGTGTGTAGACGGCAGTGCCCGTGGAGTTCTCGGGCGGAGCCCCTGGTTCCATCCACATCTTGGTGGCGAAGGTCCATTCCCCCGTGAGCGAGCCGAGGAGCTGATGGTTGGGGCCGGGCGTCGCGGCCTTCCGCCAGGCCTGCATCAAGGCCTGCTGCTCGGCCGTGGGGGCCTTCGCCTTGGTCTCCTGGGCCAGGAGCGGCAGAGTCAAGGCGAGACTGCCGATCAGCACGCGCGAAAGAAGGTGTCTTGAATACATAACTGCCTCCTTTAAAGGGCTCAGGCTTGAGCGGAGGGCTACCCTATCACCAATGATAAAAACGAAAAATAGTCTGAATGCATGCCGATTATTTCATTCAGTTCCGTTCAAACCCAGCCATTGGGCTCGGCCTCGCTTTGATGCAGGAGCGCCGCCGTGACATCTGGTCAGTGCGGCGAGCCGCTGCATTGGTCCTGCCTGGATAGGCCGCTCCACCGGGGCCTGCAAGGTTGGGCTACGCTGGAGGGCTGGAGTTTCGATGGACCGACTGGTGATCCAAGGTGGACATCCCCTGTGGGGGCGCATCCGGGTGTCGGGCGCGAAGAATGCGGCCCTGCCCTGCCTGGCCGCGGCCTTGCTGACGCCGGACCCCATCGTCCTGTCCAATCTGCCGGCGGTGGCCGACATCCGCACCATGGTGAAGGTGCTTCAGGCCCTGGGCACGGAAGCCACCCTGACGCCCGAAGAGGAGGGTTTCGAACTGACCGCGAAGCTGGCTTGCGCCGGCAGCGAGGATCCCAAGGCGCCCTACGATCTGGTGAAGACCATGCGGGCCTCCATCCTGGTGCTGGGGCCCCTGCTCGCCCGCTTCGGCAAGGCCACCGTGAGCTTGCCCGGTGGGTGCGCCATCGGCGCGCGGCCCGTGAACCTGCACCTGGAAGCTCTGGAGCGCATGGGCGCTCGGATTGAAATCAGCCACGGCTACATCCATGCCTCCGTGAAAGGGCGCCTGAAGGCCATCGACCACACCTTCGAGAAAGTGAGCGTGGGCGCCACCGAGAACATCCTCATGGCCGCCTCGCTGGCCGAGGGCACCACGATCCTGCGGAACGCCGCCCTGGAACCCGAGATCGGTGATCTGGCTCAGCTCCTCGTCAGCATGGGCGCGCAGATCGAGGGCATCGGCACCGGGACCTTGACCATCACCGGCGTGGCGAGCCTCCATGGCTGCGAGCACGCGGTGATTCCCGACCGCATCGAGGCTGGCACCTACCTCTGCGCCGTGGCCGCCGCCTGCGGCGACGTGGTGCTGGACCGCTGCGAGCCAGAACACCTGCGCTCCCTGCTGGACCTGCTGGAACGGTCGGGTTGCGTCATCACCGAGCGGGAGGGCCAAGATGGCCGCCAGCTCCGCATCCAGCGGGAACCTGGTCAGAAGCTGCGTTCCAAGGATGTGACCACCCTGCCCTTCCCAGGCTTCCCCACGGACCTGCAGGCCCAGGTCATGGCCGTCATGACCCAGGCCTGCGGCATCAGCGTCATCAACGAAGGCATCTTCGAGAACCGATTCCAGCACGCCATGGAGCTGGAGCGCCTGGGCGCGAACCTGCGCACGGACGGCCACACGGCCATCGTCGCGGGCCCCGCGGACCTGACCGGCTGCACCGTGATGGCCACGGACCTCCGGGCCAGCGCCGCCCTGGTGATCGCAGGTCTCGTATGCAGGGGCGAGACGATCGTGGACCGCATCTATCACCTGGACCGCGGCTACTCGGGACTCGAGAAGAAACTCCAGGGCGTCGGCGCACACATCGAACGGGTTGGCGGCGGCAAAGTCTAGGCTCAGCATCCCCATCAACCCATCGAGAGAGAAACCCATGACGACCGAACCGAATCCAGGCACCGGAGCCTCTCGGCACCCCAGCGACCCCTACCAGGGCCAGGTGGTGATCAGCTGGCCCGAACTGCACCGCGACACCCGCTACCTGTCGCGGGTGCTGCACGACCTCGGCGACTGGAAGGGCATCATCGCCATCACCCGGGGCGGGCTCGTACCTGCGGCCCTCATCGCCCGGGAACTGGAAATCCGGCTCATCGACACGGTCTGCGTGGTCAGCTACGGGGCCTCCGAGGATGGCCAGGCCGAGCAGGCCCAAGGGGCGCTGCGCTGGCTGAAGAGCATCGATGGCGATGGTGATGGCTGGCTGCTCATCGACGACCTGGTGGATACCGGCAAGACCGCCCGGGCCGTGCGCGAGCGGCTGCCCAAGGCCCACTTCGCCACCATCTATGCCAAACCCCTGGGCCGTCCCATTGTCGACACCTTTGTCCGGGAATTCCGGCAGGAGGAGTGGATCTACTTCCCTTGGGACATCGATTACCGCTTCGTCTCCCCCATCAAGACGCGGCAGAAAAGCTAGGCGGCCCTCAAGAATTCGGTCGGTGGGTTACACTGAATTTACGATCGGGGGATCCATGTTCGGCGAGATGAAGGTCTTTTCCGGGAGCAGCCACCCGGACCTGGCGAGCGGTATCGCTACCCACATGGGCATGCCGCTGGGCCGCCTCAAGGTGACGCGGTTCTCCAACGAGAACATCAAGGTGAAGGTCGAGGAGAACGTCCGAGAGGCGGATGTCTTCGTCATCCAGTCCTCCTGCCCTCCCGTCAGCGACAACCTGATGGAACTGCTCATCCTCATCGACGCCCTGAAGTTCGCTTCCGCCGCCCGCATCACGGCGGTGCTGCCCTATTTCCCCTACGCCCGGAGCGACAAGAAGGACGAGGCGCGCATTTCCATCACGGCCCGGCTGGTGGCTGACCTGCTGGAAACCGCAGGGGCGGACCGCGTGCTGACCATGACGCTGCATGCCCCCCAGATCCTGGGCTTCTTCCGCAAGCCGGCGGACCAGCTGCTGGCCACGCCCATCCTCTCGAACTACTTCAAGACCAAGGACCTTTCGAATACCACGGTGGTGGCCACGGACGCCGGCGCGGCCAAGTTCGCGGGCCACTTCGCCAAGCGCCTCTCCGTACCCATGGCCATCATCGACAAGCGCCGCTTCGACGACTCCGAAAAGGCCCAGAGCGTGGCCCTCATCGGTGACGTGAAGAACCGGGATGCCATCATCTACGACGATGAGATCGCCACCGGTGGTTCCATCAAGGAGGCCGCCCGCATCCTCCGCGAGCTGGGCGCCCGTTCCGTGCGAGTGGGCGTCACGCACCCGGTGTTTTCTGGCAGCGCGCTGGAGACCCTGAATTCCGCCAACCTCGACGAGCTGGTGGTCACCGACAGCATTCCCGTTTCGCCGGAGCGCGCCAGGCAATTGCCCAACCTCAAGGTGCTATCCACCGCGGCGCTCTTCGGTGACGCGATCCTGCGCATCCACGGAGGACGGAGCATCAGCGAAATGATGGACTGATGGTTCATCGCCTCGGCCCCATCGAGGCTCCACCCAGCCTTGACCTGTTGGGGCCGCAGGGGCCGGAGATCATGCCCCTCCTGACCCGCCCCTTCCTGGTGCTGCACCGGGCCTCGTCCTTGTACACAGCTCGGATCTGCCTGCTGCTGCTCTTCGATCTGGGATGGGAAGACCGCCTTCGGGTCGGCACCACCCTCGATGGGCTCTGCCAGGGCCTGCCCGACCAGGCTCGCAAACCACTGGCCTGGATGCTGCCGTTCCTTGTGTCCGAAGGCCTGCTCCGATGCGATGGCGGTGTCTACGCGCTGAACGGGGTTCCGGACCTGGATCTCGCTGGCATCCGCGAAGCCGTGGACATCGAGGCTCCCGGCCACGGCGTCAACTTCGATCTTTTGGACGGGGTCCGGTCGCGCATCCGGCCCTTCTTCACGGAAGGCAAGGCGGGGGACGCGCTGCTCTTCGATCTGACCCTGTTCCCCTTGTGGCTGGCCTATTTCCGCAACGACAACCTGGTCTACTACCCCAACAACCTGCTCACGCTGCTGGCCCTCCGCCAGGGCCTGACCCCGGGCACCCGGATCCTGGAACTGGGGGCGGGGGCAGGTTCCTTCGCCCGGCTGGTGGCCCACCGGGGGGTCGAGGAGGGCTGGCTGGACCGCATCGCCGAGTACCGGTTCACGGACGTGGCCCCAGCTTTCCTGCGGCGGGCCCAGCGGGACCTGACGGCGGAATTACCGGTGCTGCCCCTGGCCTTTCAAACCCTGGATCTGAACCGCTCCCTGGGGGACCAGGGCATCGCCGCCGGGAGCCTGGATGTCATCATCGGCATCAATGTGGTGCATGTGGCCAGGAACCTGGAGACGGTGCTCCAGGACCTGCGGACCCGGCTTCGGAAGGGTGGCCGCCTGATCCTGGGCGAATGCCTCAAACCATCCCTGGAGCACCCCATCTACCTGGAATTCTTCTTCTCCTTCATCCGGAGCTTCACGGACGTGGAACTGGACCCCCGGTGGCGACCCGTCCACGGCTTCCTCACGCCCGAAGCGTGGGTGCGCGCCCTGGCGCATGCGGGTTTCCACGACATCGGATCCATCCCTCCGCCCCGCCCCCTCATGGACCGGCATCCCAGCTTCAATGTCGGGGCGATCACCGCCTGGGCCTGATTCACCCTTTGCGCCGCCACTGCGCTCGACATAAAAGCGGCGCCCGGGGGCGCCGCTTTCAAGCATGAACCCGTTCGCTATTCCAGGACGACCACGCTATAGGCGGCCAGGGTGCCATCGGCCTGGGGCACCACGGTGACCCAGACCTTGGTGGCGCTGGTGATGAGGTCCGCAGCCCAATTTGCAGGATCGTCCAATCCCGAGGTGATTACGCCGTTCTGCCGGACGACCTTCATCACCAGGGTCTGCCCTCCTCCCGCGGCGGACGTGAGATCGATGGTCTTTGTCACGACGCTGGCGGTGATGGGATCCGTGTAGGAGATCTGCATCGTCCCCGTAGCTGCGTTGTAGCTCTGCACGATGGTGGCCACGGGCAGGGCGACGGGCAGGAGAACGGCCGTATTCGCATCCCAGAGAGCGGTGGCAGGGTCCCAGGTCAGGCTACTGATGCCCATCACGCGGGTGGTGCCTACCCCCGTCAGTGCGGCCACAAAGGCATTGACACTGGTGGAGGCGGAACTGGGCTGGGCGTAGTCCCACCAGCTGAAAGCGGGCCCGTAGGCGTAGTGACGGAAGTTATTCATATAAGCCTGACCGTAGGTGAGAGTGGTGGACGTGGTGGAGCTGTCGATGTATCCGCTATCCACGGCCCGCTCGATGTTCACCGTGCTGGCGTGCATGGGCCTGGCCAGCGGGTCCTTCACGTCGACGGTGACCTTGAATCCATGGCTCACGTCGGCGAGGTAGGACTGGCCCGTGCCGATGGTCACGGACTGCTGGAAGGTGAAGGCCGTGTCACTGTCGATGTCGATGGTGCGGGGATGGCCGTCGGCATTGTCCACGAGCATGCTGTTGTTGGTGGTGTTCACGCTCACGACGTGGCCTTCGGGCGACCAGGTCGCGATGGGCAGGTTGGCGGCGTTGGCGGTCGTGCAGTACCAGACCCGCACGGCATAGAGGCTGCCGTCGTCCTGCAGGCGAGAGGCGACCATCACCGCGTCTGCGGCGGCCAGACCAGAGAAGCTGCCGACGGAGAAGGGGCGGTTGTCCACATCGTAGAATTTCGTGTTCAGGTCCGTGCTGAGAGTGAGGTCGCGACCGTGCACCGTGTGCATCAGGAAGGTGCCCGCGGTAGCGTTGAGGCTCGTGATGGCGCCCACATTGCGGTGCAGTTGGATCAGATGCAGGGCGGATGGGTTGGGCCGGAACTTGAGCTGGAAGTTGAGCACCACGTCGCCGGTGGGCGTCTGGTTGATGAAGAGAGGATGGGCCAGGTCGAAGTCCACCTGGACGGCATTGCTCCCGCCCGAGGTGACCGACAGGACCGGACTGATGGCCACGGGAATGACGCCGCTGCCCACAATATGGATCTGGCTGGAAGGCACGGGCGTTGAGCTTCCCTCGGGGATGATGCTCATGGTGGTGGGGTCCGTGTTGACGGAGACCCGCATCAGGTCGTAACTGCCGACGGGAATCTGGGCCGCCGCCAGCAGCTCGCCGATGCTGTCCATGTCCACCAGGTTGATGGTGGCATTGCCGCTGAAGGCAATTTCTTCCTTGGAGTGATCTTCCTGATGCACCAGGGTGACCTTCGTCACCTGCACCTGGAGGGTGCTCCAGTCGTCGGAAGGGGCGTCCGTGATCAGGACATTGGCTGTTCCCGTGGGAGGTGCCACGACGCCAGCAGGGCTTGAGGAACCGCTGCCGCCGCAGGCGGTGAGCAGGGCCAGGATGCTGAGACCCGCCGGCAGGGCCAGGGGGTTCAGGGAGCGGGTGGTAAAGCGCATGCAGGCCTCCGGGATGGGGGTCGGAGTGAGGCTCCGAAAGGGTGGACGAACTCTGGACTCTCCTTCTGACCCGCCTCGAGGATGCAGGGTTGATCCGAAGAATGATTTCGGGGTCTGGCCCGGCTGCTGGCCCGTGACCCCTCGTCTTGCGATACTGACCAGGCCATGACCCAGACCCTGCGCGACCTTCTCATCCAGCGTGCCGCCCGCCTGCAGGAGCGGCCGGCGCTCACGGCCCCCGGCTGGGGAACCTTGAGCTATGCCCAGCTTCGCAACCGGGTCGAAGGCGTGGCCCTGGGTCTGCTGGCCATCGAGTCCGGCCCCGTGGTGTTCAGCGCCACGGGAACGGCCTGGGACTGGGCCGCCGAGGTGGCCGCGGCCGCCTCCGGCCTGGCCTGGGATCCGGCCGGGCAGGCCGTGCCACCTGAGATTTTTGGCGGCTCAAGCTTCAACGACGAGGTCGGGCGGGGACCCTACCATCTCCGGGAGCAAGTGGTGCAGGCCTCCACGCCGTTTACCTCCGGCTTGGACCACGGCGAAATCATGGCGCGGCTCTGCCGTCTCAATGTGCAACTCGGATGGGACCATGCCACCCAGGTCGGATTGCCTCTGGCGCGGCTGGGAGAAGCCCCGATCCGTGCCGCCCTCTGGAGCGCCCTCTACGCCGGCGCCCATGCAGAGCTGGAACCACCGTCCAGCGGGTCTTTGGCAAGTCCGGCCCGGTGGCGGAAGACGGTACCGCCCTGGGATCCCAGTCCCTTCCTCGGGTTCTGGCAGTCCTGAATGAACGGCGCGCCCTGCCGCCCTCCCGCGAGTCAAACCTGCCTGGAGAGATAGAAGCCTTTGCCTTTTTTGCCGGGATCATGGTGATCTGAGGGCATGGATGAGGTCCAGGCACCGCGCCATCTGAAGTCCCTCGCGGGGCTCTTCCTGAAGCTCGGCCTCACGGCCTTCGGCGGTCCCGCGGCCCACATCGCCATGATGGAGGAGGAGGTCGTCCGCCGCCGGAAGTGGATGGACCACGCTGCCTTCCTGGATCTCCTGGGCCTCTGCAACCTGCTGCCCGGGCCCAATTCCACGGAGCTGGCCATCTTCATCGGCCGCACCCTGGCCGGATGGCGCGGACTGGTGCTGGCAGGCCTCTGCTTCATCGTGCCCGCGGCCCTGCTCACCCTGGGCTTCGCCGTGCTCTATGTGCACTTCGGTCGGCTTCCCGCGGCCCAGGGGTTCCTGCTGGGCATCAAGCCCGTGGTGCTGGCCATCGTAGCCCAGGCCGTCTGGAACCTGGGCCGTTCGGCCCTGCGAACCTGGCGCAACGTCCTGCTCGGCCTGGCGGTCCTGGCGTCGAGCTTTCTCGGCATCCAGGAGGCACTGCTCATCCTGGGGGCCGGCGTCATCTCCCTCATGCTCGCCCGGCCCCGCCCAGGATCCGTCCTGGGAATGGCCCTGCTCCCGTTGCCGGGACTTCCAGCCCTGGCCGCGCCCTTCAGCCTGGGTGGTCTCTTCTGGGTATTCCTGAAAGTGGGCGCGACCCTCTTCGGCAGCGGCTATGTGCTCATCGCCTACCTGCGGACCGACCTGGTGCATCGCCTGGGCTGGCTGACGGAGACGCAGCTGCTGGACGCGGTGGCCGTGGGCCAGGTGACGCCGGGTCCCGTGTTCACCACAGCCACCTTCATCGGCTACCTGCTGGGTTCCTGGCGCGGGGCCCTGGTGGCCACCATGGGCATCTTCCTGCCGGCCTTCCTGCTGGTGGGCGCCGGAGCATTCTTCCTGCCGCGGATCAGAAAGTCACCATCCGTCTCGGCCTTCATGAAGGGAGTGAACGCCGCCGCCGTGGGCCTCATGGCCACGGCCCTCTGGGACCTTGGCCGGGCCACCCTGGCCTCGCCCTGGACGGTGGCCCTGGGCATAGCCGCCGCCTGGCTGCTCATCCGCCAGCGCGTCAACACTACCTGGGTGATCGCCGGAGGGGGCCTGACCGGCTACCTACTCCACCTGGGCCGATGATCCGGCCCCGACAACTAGCCCTTGTCATTGGACATTGGCTGGCCAATCCTGGGTCCGGAGGTCGCCATGACCCGTCCCGCGTCCCGCAAAGTCCTCGAATCCCCCCGGCCCGACGGCGGCCACCTGGTGAAGCCGGAGCGGCTGCAGGTGGTGCTGGAGGCCATTCGCGATGCCGGAGGACGGGGCATCACCAAGGCGGGCCTAGCCCGCCGCCTAGGCGACGTGGCCATGCGCACGGTGGATCGTGCCATCCAGTTGCTGGAGGAGCAGGGCGCCCGCTTCGGCAAGGGCCGGGAGGGCCGGCCCGCGCTCATCCACTTCACCTTGGAGAAGGCCCCGGACTGGGATAGCCGCATCACGCCCCACGCCCGCATGGCACTCGAGGTTGCCCTCATGGCCCTGAAAGGCACCGCTACGGAGCTCTGGTTCGATCAGCTGGAGGGCCTGCGCACCCTGGCGGACAGCCACCTCAGCACCCGCGACCGGGATCTCTTCCGCGCCCTGCAGGCGCACGTCTGCGTGCGCGGCGGCGCCGACGACCAGCAGGCCCTGGACACCAAAATGCTCACCCAGGTCCTGCTGGCCCTGGGCCATCCCGAAGGGCCCCGCGAGCTGGAGCTGACCTACAAGGCCGCGTCCACGGGGCGCACCAGCGCCCGTACCGTCGTGCCCTTCACCCTGACCCACGATGTGTTTTCCGGCGGCGCCTTCCTCCTGGCCTGGGACCCCGCCAAGCAGGAACCTCGGCACTTCCGCCTGGCCCGCATCGAGGAGGCGAAGGCCCTCAGCAAGCGCGGCCTCATCCCTGACAAGGTCCCCATGGAGCAGGCCCGGGACCTGCAGATCGGCGGCTGGTTCAGCCCCGGGGCGCCCTTCCGCGTGAGCGTGCGCGTCGGCGGCACCAACTGGCCCCAGGCCCTCCAGGACGCCCCCCCCGCCCTGCCTGGCGTCACGGTCCGCAAAGAAAAGGGCGGCACCGTACTGCTGAGCTTCCACGCCACCGAACTGTCCGGCCCCACTCGATTTGTTCTGCAGTTCGGGGCCGATGCGGAGGTCATCGAGCCTAAAGCGCTGAGGGATCACATCGCCAAGACACTGAAGGCTATGACGGCCAAATACCGTTAGGTTTCACTATATGCCAATCAATTTCTTTGATGCTCCTGATGGCGTTCATGTGAGGCAGAGCTTCGATTCTCCAACCGTCTATCTTGATCATTGGGCTATTCGATTGTTTTCTGACGATCACTATCTTCAAGATCGGCTTGTGAACTCCCTTATGTCTAAGGGAGGAACTCTTCTTCTTTCAAATATTTCTCTCGGTGAATTTACTCGGGCGGAAGATGCTCGACATTGTTCAAATGCAGAACAATTTATTGAACGCCTTTTGCCAAATCTGTTTCTTACGGACTTTGCGCTGGACAAGGTTCATGAGCAAGAACTAGGTGAACAAAACAGCCTCCGCAGGTTTTGGCCTTCTGCTGATTTGCCACAACTCAAACTCTTCGCGGAGCGTGCCCAAGACGCTCCCCATGGATTTACCATGGAAGGCTTCATCTCAATGACTCACATCAATCGTAATGATCTGACACGAACGATCGACGAAGTTACCCAGATGATCATTGAAGGGCACAAATCTATTCGGGAAGATTCCGATTACCTTCGAAAGGCAAAGATTACTCTCCCGGGCAATAACCGAACTAGAACTATGGTCATTTTGGGAGAGCTGTTTCGAGGATTTACCTTGGACAGTTCAGCATCAATCTCCAAAAATGATGTCATTGACCTAATGCACGCGGCCATGCCGATAAATTGTTGTGACTATGTCCTGCTTGATGGGCCATGGGTGGAACGCGTCAACAAGATGAAACAGCGTATTGAAAGGACAGGAATGATCATGCCTATCGCTAAATGCTTTTCGAGGAAGAATAATGGCGTCGAATCCTTCCTGGCCGACCTTGAAACATTTTCAGTTCCCTTCTAGTGAATTTCACCTCTGCGTTCAACCCAACCCAAGGCGCAAGCTCCTGGTCCGATAAACATATTTCGTTAAACCGACAATGATATTAGGGAGCGCAGAGATTCAGCGCCGCCTATTGATTTTTGAAGCTTTGCTCTCTCTTCGTGACCTTACCAATAATCAAATCCCCCATGACCGCCTGCTCATGACAGTCAAAGCTGATGGCTTCACTGAGGAAGCGGGCCACTTCCTTGGGGGGTATGGAAGCCTACGGCATAGTCGGCGTTTTCAATATCGTCGCGGCATCAGGTCTTGCGGTGCGTTCATGGATGGGATCGCGCTTGGTCTCATACAGACTGATCTTCCAGATCGCTTGGATCCTTCCTCAGGGCACCGCCAGCACCTCCAGTGCCGCTAGTATCAGTGCCTCCGCGCCGGTGCGGATGCTGCGTTCCCTGTCGGGTGCGAACAGGGGCGAATGGGGCGAGGGCAGCGCTTCTCCGGAGGCCAGGGCGGCTTTGAACCGGACCGGTTCCACGGCCCCGAGGCTGAGCATGGCCGAGGGGATGCCCGCGGCCTTCCCGAATTCGCCGAAGTCCTCGGCGCCCATGACAGCCTTGCCCGCCACCACGTTGTCGGGTCCCAAACCTTTACCGATGGCCGCCACCAGCCGCCGGGTGAAGGCCGGATCGTTGTAGAGCGCGTCCTGGCCCTCGCTGAACGCGATGAGGGGCTCCCTGGGGGAATGGCCTGCCGTGGCCTCGGCCTTCACGATGCGGACGATGCCGTCCAGCAGCTGCTTGCGCACCGCCGGGGCGTAGCTGCGGACGGTCAGCTGCAACCTGGCCTCGTCAGGGATGATGTTGTGTTTGTTGCCCGCGTGGATGGAGCCCACGGTGATCACGCCGGGTTCCATGGGGTCCTTTTCCCGGGCGATGAGGGTCTGCAGGGCGAGGATGGTCCGGGCCGCGAGGACGATGGGATCCACGGTGGTGTGGGGTGCGGCGCCGTGGCCGCCCTTCCCGAAGAGGGTGATGTCCACGCTGTCCACGTTGGCGTAGGCGTAGCCCTCCACCCAGGCGATCCGGCCCGCGGGGACACTGCCGCTGTCGTGGATCGCCAGGGCGAAATCGGGTCTCGGGAACCGGGTGAAGAGACCATCCGCGATCATGGCCCGGGCGCCGCCCACGGTCTCTTCCGCGGGCTGAGCCACCAGGACCAGGGTGCCGCGCCAGCGGTCCCGCAGACGGTTCAGGACCGAGGCGGCACCGGTCAAGGTGGTCATGTGGAGGTCATGGCCGCAGGCGTGCATGACCCCGGGTTCCTGGCTGGCATAAGCCAGCCCCGTCTTCTCCTGCACGGGCAGCGCGTCCAGTTCCGTACGGAGGAGGAGGGTCGGCCCCTGGCCGTTCCGCAGCACGCCCACCACGCCGGTGCCACCGACATCGGTGGTGACCTCGAACCCGGCCTTCCGCATCTGGTCGGCCATCTTCACGGCCGTCTTCACCTCCTGGCCGGACAACTCCGGATGCTGGTGCAGGTCCAGGTAGAGGGCATCCAGGGCGGGGTAGATCCGGTCCAACTCCCCCTGGATGGCTTTCATGGGCGCCGCTTGCGCCGCGAGAACGGCGGGCATCGCCAGTAGACCGACAAGAACCCATTGGCTCAGCTGCATGATAGCTCCTGAGCAAGGGAAAGCTGAGACAGAGTCTACATCCTGCACCCTGGAATCCCCCCGCGACCTCCCCTCGGCTCGCCTGACCCGGGGCCGACCGGGTCGACAGGGGTCGTCATGGCAGATGTTCTGATCCCCAAAATTACCCTCACGAAGCGCCATGCCGAGACAGCGCCCAAGGCCTGTGAAACCATGCGATCCCAATCCCATCCAAGTCCCTGCGATCCACGGCCATCGGTCTGTGGGAAGCAGGGCCTGTCTGAGCGGTGGGCGAGCAGGCCCAAGGGGGGCTGGCGAGGCTGGCTCGTCCGGTTCGCAGCTTGGGCGGTCCTGGCGGGTTCCCTCCGGGCCCAGGATCTGGCCATGCGCCATTTCGACAACCGGGACGGCCTCCCCCAGAGCCAGATCTGGGCCCTGATGGAGGATCGGCAGGGGTTCATCTGGGCAGGCACGAGCGATGGACTGGTCCGCCTCGGACCCAATGGCTCGCAGCTTTTTGATTCGGCGGACGGGCTCAAGGCCAAGTATGTCACCTGCCTGTTGGAGGACCGGGAGGGCTCCATCTGGGTGGGTTCCCAGGAGCGGGGGATTGCGCGGATCCGGGGGAGGCAGATCTCCAACTTCGGCGTGGATGAGGGAATCCAGAACGAGGCCATCCACTGCTTGGCGGAGACCGGGCAGGGTGTGGTCCTGGTGGGATCCCACCAGGGATTGTTCCAGAACCGGGGGGAACGCTTTGAACGGGTCCCCCTGCCTGAGCCCTGGCGTTCCGAGTCCATCACCTCCCTCGCCGTGGATGCTGAAGACGGGGTCTGGATCGGCACTCGAAAGGGGACCCTGGCCCGCTGGAATGGTTCCCGGCTGGAGGAGGCCTCCCTGCCCCCGGGAACCGAGCCCGGTGCCATCCTCGAATTGAAGATGGATCCTTCGGGCCTGCTGTGGGCTCTGCAGGCCGAGCGCCTGCTGAAGCGAACCAAGGAGGGTGTGTGGAGCGTGGAATCGCTCCCAGGGTTGCCTCCGGTGGTGGTCCTCACGAAGTTGTCCATAGGGTCCAACGGCGAGCTCATCCTGGCGCTCGGGTCCGATGGACTCGTCCTGCGGAGCCCCGAGGGCACCTACAAGTTCCTCAATGCCCGGGGTCTGCCCTGTCGCGATTCGATCCTTTGTGCGGTCCGTGATCGGCATGGGGCCCTGTGGATCGGGACCAATGGAGATTATCTCTGGACCCAGCCTTTTCAGGGACTCCACAGTCTGATCCGCCATCCGGATACAGGTGCCGACCTGGGCCTTGGGAACGTGGTCGGCTTCCTGGAGCTTCCCGGGAAACGCATGTTGGTGGGCGGCAGCAACGGCGTGTTCCTCTGGGAGGAAGGCAAGGGCCTCGTCCAGCAGTGGCGTCGACGGGATGGCCTGGTTTCAGAGGATGTCTGGGCACTCTACCCCGATGACCAGGGTGGAGCCTGGGTCGGCACGATCAAGGGATTGCACCGCCTGGGTTCCGGAGGCCGCCTCCTGCCGGGGCCCAAGGAACTGGGAGCATCCCACGTCCAGTGCATGGCTCGGCAGGAGGACCGCCTATGGGTGGGGACGGACCGGGGGCTGGCGGAATTGGATCCGAAGGGACGTTTCCTGGCGCTGCATGACCCCCGTGGCGTGATCGGCTATTCCGCAGTCCATTGCCTGCTGCCCCGGGATGAGGACCTGTTGGTGGGCACGAGCCTCGGTTTGTTCAGTTTCAAGAACGGAGCCTTCAGCCGGGCCTTTCCTGCCAACCCCTCAGATAAGTCACAGGTGTTGGCCGTTCACGTGGATGAGAACCACCGCCTATGGGTGGGGACCTCCAACGACCTCCTGGTGCGAGAGCCCGGGGACGGCTCCTGGGCCACTTCAAATCTGGAGGCAGGGGGCCAGCCCCTCTACGGCATCAACTGGATCCGCGGGCTCTCGACGGGAACGATGGCCATCGGTCACGCCAAGGGGATCACCCTCGTCAGCCTCGATGGGAGGGTCTTCCATCTGACCCGGCGGATGGGCCTGATTTCGGACGAAACCAACCAGGCCGGGGCGCTGGAGGACCAGCAGGGCCGGCTCTGGGTCGGCATGGTGGGGGGCGTCTGCATCCTGGATCGCCAGGAGACTTTCCCGACCTTCCCTCCCCCGACGCCTGTGGTGCTGGATGTCACCTGGGAAGGCGGATCTTCCTGGTTGCCAAAGGAAGCGACCCTGCCGCGCGGGATCACGAGCCTTACGGTCCATGTCGACGCCGGTTCCCCCAATACCGCCTTTCCGGTCCGCTTCGAGGCGAGGTCGGAAGGTCCGAGCGCTTCTTGGCACCCCCTGGAACCCGGCCTGGGCGGGATCAATTACGGAGGGTTGGGCTATGGCACCCATCGGCTGCATTTCCGGGCGAGCCTGGACGGAATGGCCTGGCGGGAAGCCCAACCGGTCCTGCTGAGGGTCCAGCCGCCCTGGTTCCTGACCCTCTGGGCCAAGGGCGCTGGGATCGTCCTGCTGGCCTTGGGCTGCTTTGCCCTGATCAAACAGCGGTTCCGGCAGCTCGAGCGGAACAACCGGGACCTGGAGAATAAGGTCCAGGCACGCACCCGGGAACTGGAGGGAAGAACCCAGGAATTGGCCCTTCGGAACCAGTCCATGGAATGGATCCACCGTGAACTCCGGAACACGCTCGAGTCGCGGATGGGGATGATCAACACGGTGAGCCATGACCTGCGGTCCCCCCTGACGAGCATCCTCCTCAGTGTCGAAAGGCTTCAGGGTTATCCCGAGGGGCTCCAACCCAAGGTCCAGAAGTTGTACAGCGTCCTGGCCCATGAGGCGAAGCGGCTGGAGGCCATTATCAAGGCCGTCTTGGACCGGAACCGGGGAGATTCCCTGGCGGACAAGCTTTCGCTGCAGGCCGGCCACCCCAGGGAGATCCTCAAGAGTCTGGAGGGCACACTGACGTTGAAGGCGGAGGCCCGGGGGCTTCGAACCCACTTGAGTCTTGACCCCGCTTCTTTGGAGGCGGACATCCTCCTCGATCCTGTCGCCATGCAGCAGGTGCTGTTCAACCTCGTGGAAAACGCCCTCAAATTCACCCGATCCACAGGAGAGGTGGGTGTGCGGAGTTCCCTCGGGGAGAGGGAGTGGATCCTGGAGGTCTGGGACACGGGGCGGGGCATCCCCAAACATCAATGCGCCCGGCTATTCAACCCGTTCCAGCAAGGCCAGGAAGTGGATGCCAAGAAGGGCTGGGGATTGGGCCTCTACATCTGCCGCTCGATCGTGGAGGCTCACGGTGGCCGCATCGAGGTGGAGAGTACCGTCGATGTGGGATCCATGTTCAGGGTCGCTCTTCCCCTGGTCCAGCCGGAAACCCACCCAGGCGCAGCGACGGACCTGGACGCGATCCTTCGCATTCAAACAGGGGCCAACCCCATCCTTGTCCAACAGGATCCGGAGGGGGCCGGGACCTGAATACAAGAATCCCGCCACTGCCAGGAGCCCCCGCGGATCCGGGGCTCCCCTGGGAGCCGCATCGGGCGAACCCCAGGGGGTAGTCCAGCCTTCCCCCCCGGGGCTGTGTTGCCAGAGCCTACAACTACTTCTTTGCCACCTTGGCCGCGCCCAGATCCCTCAGCGCGATCTGGCCCTGGCGACCGAAGTCGATGGCCTCGCCGAGGATGCGGGCGGCTTCCTGGGGGGCGTGGAAGCCCATGGAATTCTCGGCATTGACCCAGTCCGCGCGCCACTGGGCCTTGCGCTGGAGTTCGAGGATGGGCTGGAGCCTGGCCTCGTCCAGGCCGGCCTTCTTGGCGGCCTCGATGTCCGTGATGAGGTTGACGATGGCCTCCTCAGCCCGGTCCAGCAAGGCCTTGGTGCGGTCCTGGATGGCCTCGACCCGCGCCTTGAGTTCCGCCTCGGGGAAGCGGTGGCAGGTCTGGCAGGAGCGGCTGATGTCGAGCAGGGGGCTGCGTACCTGGTGGTCGCTGATCTTGATGGCGCCCTCGCGCTTGTAGGGCATGTGGCAATCGGCGCAGGAGACGCCGGACCGGGCGTGGATGCCCTGGCTCCACATCTCGAACTCGGGGTGCTGGGCCTTGAGCACCTCGGCGCCCGTCCGGGTGTGCTTCCAGTCGTAGAATCGATGGCCGTCCGGGAACTTGTAGCTGTCGTAATAGGCCTCCTCCTGCTCGACCTTCAGCCCGTTGTTCCAGGGATAGAACAGGGTGGTTTTGGGACCGCAATAGTACTCCACATGGCACTGGCCGCAGACCATGGACCGCATTTCCTGGCGCGAGGCCTGGGTATTCGGATCATAGGGTGCCTTCCGGTCACCCTTGCGCCAGGTCTCGATGGAAGGCAGGTGCGGCACCGGTTCGGCGCTCTCGGCCAGGACGGCGATGCCCCGGATGAAGCCGGGCTTGGTGACGCGAAGCTGCATGCTCTTGGGGTCGTGGCAGTCGATGCAGCCCATGGGATGCTTCGCCAACTTGGCCGCCTCCGCATAGGGCAGCTTGCACAGGGCCTCGAAGCCCTTCATGACCTGAGCCTGGCCTTGGGGGCTGAGGTAGGGGTCGTCTAGGCTGCCTGGGGCGCCCGCCTTCAGTCCCGCCTCCCGGTAGAGCACCGTGTTGGAGGTGTGGCATTGGAGGCAGGAGCCCGGCTGGGGCTTCTCCGTCACGCGCCGGGTCTTGCTCTGGTCGTCCAGCATGTAGGCATGGCCCCGACGCCGGTTGTAGTCGATGGCGAAGGCGTAGCCATCGAAGATGATGGGCAGGCGCGGATCCTCCTTCAGCTTGCTGATGGGAAAGGCCTCGCTCCCGGCGCCTCCGTACTTGGTGCCGTATTTCTCGGTGGTCTTCAGGTATCCGTCGTACTGGCGGGGGAAGTTCTTCCCCCACTGGGCGGGATCGACCGTTTTTTCGTCCAGATCCACGACCCTGAAACTGGTCTGCCGGGCTTCGGCCTTGTGGCCGGAAATGCTGGAATACAGGGCCATCACCAGCACAGTGGCCAGCGCGGCGCCAGCGGCCAGGAGCCCCATCTGGACCGTGGGACGGGAGAATAGGGGAGTGGGCTTGTCGGTCATCGGAGGGATCCTCCCGTGTGGGCGGCACGCATCGTCAGGTTGAAGTTCAGGAAATCAGAGCGGATCATCGGGTGGGGCCGTGGCCCACGCCCTGGTGGCAGCGGACGCAGCCGTAGAGGTCGGCCTTCTGCGTGGGGTCCGTGGGAACTCCCAGGGTGCCGTGGGCGGTGATCTCGTCGACCAGTTCGGCGTGGCACCGCAGACAGTTGTCCTCCAGCACCTGGGCATTGCCAGGTTTGATACGGATGGGCTCCGCGAAATCCAGGAGGGTGAAGGCCTTCGAGTGATGGTAGCCGTTGCTGGCCTTCACGAAGAGCTTATGCACCACGTTGTCGTGGGGCAGGTGGCAGTCGTTGCAAGTGGCCACCGCATGATGGGATCCATGCCGCCACCCGTCGTAGTCCTCCCGCATGATGTGGCAGTTCACGCAGACCGCGGGATCGTTGGACAGGTACGAGGTACCGTGGGCCGACACGAAGGTGTAGGCGCCGGATCCCAGGAACACCCCCAGGAAGACACAGGCTGCCAGGCTTAAGAAGAGGAATCGGCGCTTTCCACTCACGGGGCATCCATTCGAGGTGCCGAGCAGTGGCCTGGCACCTGGATATCGTAGTTTATATTTAGGACTCGTCAATCCTAAATCAAAAGACCCGGACATGGTCAAAATCAAGGCAACCGGGCAGGTGGGAGCTTGGCTCAGTTGAAAATGATGTAATTGAATCCCGAACCGAAGGTCAGCGCCCTCCCGAAAGGACCAACCCCATGCGAAAGCCCGTCCACCAATTCCTCACCCTCGCTCTCTGCGCAGGAATCGCAAGCCCTGCCCTGACCGGGGAACGCTCAGTGATACCGGAAAAGTACAAGTGGCAGCTGGAGGACATCTTCGCCACCGAGCAGGCCTGGGAACAGACGCGCGCCGCGGCAGCCGCCCGCCTTCCGGGTCTGGCTGCGCACCGGGGCCACTTGGGCGACTCGGCCTCGGCGCTGCTGGCCGGGCTCGAAGCCGTGACTGCCATCCAGATCGACCTGGCCAAGCTCTCGGTCTATGCCAGCTCCCGTTCGGACGAGGACACCCGCCTGACCAGGCCCCGCGAGCTCAAGCAGGGGGCCCAGAAGCTCAGTGTGGACCTCGCTTCCGCCACCGCCTGGATCCGGCCGGAGATTCTTTCCCTCGACCCGGCCAAAGTGCGTGGCTTCCTGGCCCAGGAGCCGAAGCTGGCCCCCTACCGCGTCTTCCTGGATGATGTGCTGCGCTGGAAGCCGCACACGCTCTCAGCCTCCGAGGAACAGGTGGCGGCGCTGGCCAGCGATCTCACTGACACGGGTCAGACCAGCTACGGCACCCTCAAGGACGCCGACCTGCCCTACCCGACCGTGAAGTTCTCCACGGGCGAAGTTCGGCTCGACACCGCCGCCTTCACGCTCTACCGCGCCTCGAAGGTCAAGGCCGACCGCGACCTGGCCTTCCAGAGCTTCTTCGTCACCCTGAAGGGCTTCGAACGCACCTTCGGGACCACGCTCGACGCCCAGGTGAAGGGCCACCTCTTCGATGCCAAGGTCCACCGCTTCGACAGTGCCCTCGCGGCGGCCCTGTTCCAGAATGACATCCCCACCACCGTCTACACGCAGCTGGTGGCCGACGTTCGGCGCAGCCTACCCAGCCTGCACCGCTTCCTCAGACTGCGGCAGCGCATGCTGGGCCTCGAGAAGCTCCGCTACCAGGATCTCTACGTGCCCATGGTCGGGAGGGTGGATCTGCGCTTCGAACCGGACGAGGCCCGCGCCATCACCCTGGAGGCGCTAGCTCCCCTGGGCGCGCCCTACGTGGCGGTCCTCAAGAAGGGGTTTGAAAGCCGCTGGACCGACTACCTGCCCAGCACCGGCAAGCGTTCCGGCGCCTACTCGACCGGCGTCTACGGCATCCACCCCTTCCAGCTGCTCAACTTCAACGGGCAATACGACGATGTCTCGACCCTGGCCCATGAGAGCGGCCACTCAATGCACACCTACCTCTCCTACCAGCACCAGCCCTTCCAGACCTCGGAATACCCCATCTTCGTGGCCGAGGTGGCCTCGACCCTCAACGAGAACCTGCTGCTCCACCACATGCTCGGGAAGGCCAAGGATGACTCCACCCGGCTCGCGCTGCTGGGGAACGCCCTCGACGGCTTGCGCCAGACCCTCTTCCGGCAGGCGCTCTTCGCCGATTTCGAGTTGCAGGTCCACCAACGGGCGGAGCGCGGCGAGCCCATCACGGGCGAGACGCTCTCCGAGCTCTACCTCAAGCTGCTTCGCGACTACTATGGCCACGACCAGGGCATCTGCCAGGTCGATGATCTGATGGCGGTGGAATGGGCCTACATCCCTCACTTCTACTACGACTTCTACGTCTTCCAGTACTCCACCAGCATGGTGGCCTCCACGAGCATCGCCAAGGCGATCCGCGAGGAACAGAAGGCAGGCGGCACCAAGGTCCGCGATGCCTACCTCGGCATGCTCTCCTCGGGCAGCTCCAAGCCCGCCATCGACCTCCTTAAGGATGCTGGCGTGGACATGACCACCTCGGCTCCCTTCGATAAGGCCATAGCGGAGATGAACATCATCATGGATGAGATGGAGCAGATCCTGGCCCACCAGGGAAAGGGCCAGAAGTAGCGTGGCCACTGGTGCCCTGGTCATCCAGCGCTGCGAGAATGGTGAGCTTTCCAGCAGTGCGATTTGTGGTCGCTGATGTCCGTATACTGGAACTGCCTGGAGTGCCCATGTCCCAGTCCATCGATCATCCTGAACTCAGCGCAGCGGAATGGGAGTTCCTCCAGAACCTGCGGGCCCTGCCGGATGAGGCCCTGCGCCAGCGCGTCCATGCCTCCCTGAACGAACTCCTCTTCTTCTTCCGGAACCCCAAGTGCCAGGGCATCGGCGTGGAAGGCTTCCCCTGCGGCGATCCCCGGTCCTCCTGCGATGACTGCCGCCAGATCTGGGAGGCGCTGGACAAGGTCGCCGAGCGATCGAAGAAGGGCTAAGAGTGCCTAACAAAACCCCCGCGGGGCCGCG
>Ga0182021_10000029_pt1 | contig 124389 bp, 96 predicted proteins | sample 612E3MmetaG_FD_120493 | JGI IMG/M metagenome (GOLD analysis project Ga0182021, IMG submission 120493) | Permafrost microbial communities from Stordalen Mire, Sweden - 612E3M metaG (Illumina Assembly) | ecosystem: Environmental > Terrestrial > Soil > Wetlands > Permafrost | place: Sweden... | reverse complement strand
CGAAGATCTTGTGAATGGGGGGGGGGGGTGCGGGACAGTGATTTTTGTGGGTGCATGTGGCCATAAGTTCATCGGGGAAGATACCCGTATGCCGGTCGAAGGGATGTGATTGATGTCACACAGCCCAGGGACCCGCTATGGATTCCCCTGAGACATGTCATGGATATGCCAGAATCGAGCAATTTTCCTGCCAAATACTCCTTCCGGCAGGTCTATCGGCCGGCAGGAGAATGCTGGCGCAGGATCTCAAGGAGCGACTGCATGTCGGCGGGGAGAGGAGAATCGAAAAAGAGGGTTTCGCCTGTCGTCGGATGCAAAAAACCTATAGTTTTCGCATGGAGCGCCTGGCGGGGCATAAGAGCCAGGAGGCGTTGGACTTCAGATTTCTGAGCGGCCGTGCCAGGGCCGGCGACAAGATGACGGCCGTTATAAGTCGGATCACCGAATACCGGGTGGTGAATATGCGCCATGTGCACACGAATCTGATGTGTGCGGCCTGTCTGGAGCTTGAGTCCAAGCAGGGCGAGATACGGAAACTGTTCGAGGACAATGTACGTGGTCACCGCATGCTTCCCCTCCAGTACCACGGCCATCTTTTTCCGGTCCGATTTGTTCCGTCCCAGCTCGGCTTCTATGATTCCCTCCGGGGATGCGAACACACCCCATACGACGGCCTGGTACTGACGAAGGATGGTGCGCCGGGAGAACTGGCGGGCGAGTCTCGCGTGCGCGTTGTCGTTTTTCGCCACGACCATGAGGCCCGAGGTGTTCTTATCGAGCCGGTGGACGATGCCGGGCCGCAGGGGATCGTTCAGGGTGGAGAGCCCATTGCAGTGATACAGGAGGGCATTGACGAGTGTGCCGGTGTAATTCCCAAACGCGGGGTGGGTGACCATGCCGGCCGGTTTGTTCACTACGAGGAGGTCGGCGTCTTCATAGACAATATCGAGCGCGATCGACTCCGGCGATGCTTTCTGAGGCGGTCTCCCGGGAAGGGTGACCTGAATGACTTCGCCCGGGGCCACCGGGTGGCTGGGCCGGACGGTCTTCCCGCCGATGAGCACAGCGCCCTCGCGGATCGCCTTCTGCACCCTGGACCGGGTGGCGTTCTCAACGTGGGAGGCAAGGAAGGTATCGAGCCGTTCCTTTTTCTTGCCTGCCGGGACGACGATCTCGAACTGATGCGGCATGGAGAAGAGCAGACGGTCAGCGCTCCGGACTGGGGGGCGCGGCGGGTTTATCGAGCCGGGGAGATTCCTCGGCCACGGCGGTTCGGTGATAGACAAGCAGCATGATGACACCGAGGGTGACGCATGCATCGGCAATGTTGAAGACTGGCCAGCGCGAGATGTGGTATCCCCAGACGGTGATGTCGAAGAAGTCCACATCAATGAAATCGACGACCCGGCCATAGAGCAGCGGGGCGGTGTCGAACAGCACACCGTAGAAGACCCGGTCGATCAGGTTCCCGACGGCGCCTCCGAGGATCATCGCCAGCGCGACCCTGAAGCCGAGCCGTTCGCTCCGCATGCGGTGGAGATACCAGACGATTGCGGCACTGGCGATCACCGAGAAGAGGGCGAACCAGGGCTTCCCTCCGACGTCGATGCCGAAGGCCATGCCAGGGTTCTCGATGTAGGTGAGGCGCAGGAGGTTCCCCAGCACCGGCCGGCTTGTGCCATAGGGAAGACCGGGCCAGGAGATTCCCAGCGAGGGAATGCCGATACCCTTGACAAGAAGCTTGCTGAACTGATCCCCAAGGACGATGGCAACGGACAGGAGCAGGACGCGCACGCGTCAGGTCCCCTTTTTCTTTGCCAGGGCCAGGCGGCCGCGCTCGCACGCGACGCCTGTATTTTTGTACTCGGCGCAGGTCTGGGCCGTCGGGACCGCTTCGAGCCGGGCCTTTGGAACCAGCAACCCGCACACCCGGCAGACACCATAGGTCTTTGCTTCGATGCGTGCCAGGGCGTCATCGAGCTGGTTCACGTATTTGCTCGAACGTGCGGCGAACAGGAATGTCTTCTCCCGCTCCATGGCATCCGTTCCCTGTTCCATATGCAGGGAATAGTTGGAGCTCTCGCTCACATACTCGCCGGTGGTCACGTCCATCATACTCTCCTTGAGGGTATCAAGCTCCTCAAGGGTCTCCTTGCGTTTTGCCAGGATCATCTCTTTGAAGTACTTCAGGTCCTCTGATGAATACACCTTTGCATCATGATGCTCCACGGCCCCTCCCCTGCTCACAGTTTTCTTCTTGGATTTCACGTCGCGTGCCGGACCCTTATGCGGCACCGTGACGGTCTTTGCCGCCTTCCGGACTCGGTTGGCGCTGGTTTTTTTCGCTGGGACGGTTTTTTTCGCCGCCGGCTTCGTTCCCTTGGTAGCCATGGGTGTACCTTGCTCCTCTAGTTGACTTACCCCCGCTCCGGACGTCGCTCAATACCGACACGAACTGTAACGCCGTTGAGCTCGGCGGTCGATGCGTACTCGCCATCCCTGTACACCGGGGAAAACTCCACGGCCAGGGTTTCCGTCTGGATATACCCGCGCATCGAATCGAGCATCGTTCCGGCCGGCGCCGGAGCGTCGAGAAATATCCCGATCCGATCGGTCACCGCAAAGCCGGCATCCTTCCGCATGTTCTGCACGCGATTGACGAACTCGCGCGCCAGACCCTCGGCAATAAGCGCATCATCAAGCGCAGTGTCAAGGGCCACCGTCAACGATCCGTCGGATTCGACAAGCCACCCGGGCATGTCTTCCCGGAGGATTTCCACGTCCCCGCGGACAATCGCCCGAGGCTCTCCCCCGGCCTCAAAGGTCAGCGTTCCCGAGGTTTCGAGGGCCGCGATCTCCTGCAGGGTCAGTTCCTTGATCCGGGCGGCCACCTGCTGGACGGCTTTGCCGAATTTCGGACCGAGCGATTTGAAATTCGGCCGGGCCTTCTTGCGCACGAGGCCCGATTCGTCCGTGACATACTCGATCGACTTGACATTGATCTCTTCGAGAATCACCTCCTGCATCCGCATGATCTCATCCCGCTCATGTCCTCCGCCGATCGGGAGGATGATCCGCCGGAGCGGCTGGCGCACCTTCAAATTGGACTTCATGCGCATCGCGCGCACGAGCATGACGATCTTCTCGGCGCGTTCCATGCGGGCCTCGAGCCCGGCGTCGATCACCGAGGGATCGCTTTCCGGCATCGCGGCCAGGTGCACCGACGGGGAGGGCTCGCGGGCTGAGACGGCATTCAGGTTCCGGTACAGCTCCTCTGCCAGGAAGGGTGCGAACGGCGCCGAAAGTCTTGCCACCGCGTCGAGGCATTCGTACAGCGTCTGGTACGCGGCGGTTTTATCACTCCCCCTATCGCTTTTCCAGAACCTCCGCCGGTTTCTGCGGACATACCAGTTTGAGAGCTGATCGATGGTAAATTCGCTTACGCTCCGCGCCGCCTTCGTGACATCATACGTATCCATCTGTACGGTGTACCGGCCGACCATGGAATGCAGCTCCGAGAGGATCCAGCGGTCGATTTCCGGACGCTCGGCCGCGGGTATGGACGGTTCCGCATAGGAGAATCCATCCACATTGGCATACAGGGCAAAGAACGCATAGATGTTCACCAACGTTCCAAAGAACTTCCGCTGTACCTCGCCGAGGCCTTCCTCGTCGAACATGGTGGGACGCCACGGAGGGCTGTTGGTCACCAGGTACCACCGGGTGGTATCAGCCCCGTAGCGCTCGAGGATGTGGAAGGGGTTGACCGAATTCCCCTTCGACTTGGACATCTTCTGTCCCTCCCGGTCCAGGATCAGCTCGTTCACCATCACCGCCCGGTAGGCAGGCTTGTCGAAGAGGAAGGTTCCGATGGCGTGCAGCGAGTAGAACCATCCGCGCGTCTGGTCGATGCCCTCGCAGATGAAATCGGCCGGATGCTGTTCACCGGATTCAATGAGTCCGCGGTTCTCGAACGGATAGTGCCACTGCGCAAACGGCATACCGCCCGAATCGAACCAGACATCGATGAGCTCGGGGACACGCTTCATTGTTCCCCCGCAGGAGCAGGCGAAGGTCACGCCGTCGACATAGGGCTTGTGAAGGTCGACAGGATCCGGCACATTGCTGCCTGTCTTCAGCTCCTGGATGCTCCCCACGCATTTCTGCAGGCCGCAGAGCTCGCAGATCCAGACCGGGAGCGGGGTGCCCCAGAACCGGTCCCGGGAGAGCGCCCAGTCTTTGTTTTCTTCGAGCCAGTTGCCGAAGCGCCCCTCACCCACTTCCGGAGGGACCCAGGTGATCTGGCTGTTCAGCTCGATCATGCGCCGGGCGAAGCTGGTGGTCCGGATGTACCAGGACTCTCGCGCGTAATAGAGCAGGGGGGTCTTGCAGCGCCAGCAGTGCGGGTAGCTATGGGTGATGGTCTCCTTCTTGTACAGGATCTTCCGCTCCCTGAGGTTCTGGATGATCTCGGGGTCCGCATCCTTGACAAAGAAACCCTTAAAGTCGGTGACCTCCGGTCCGAATTCGCCGCTCTTGTTGACCGGGTGGATGGTGGGGAGATCGTATATCCGCGCCGTCTGGTAGTCGTCCTCACCGTAGGCAGGGGCCATGTGGACGATGCCGGTCCCGTCTTCGGTCGTCACGAAATCGGCGGTGACAACGTAGAAGGCCTTCCTGTCGACCGGGTGATACGAGAACAACCGGTCGTACTCCCAACCGGCAAGATCCCGCCCTTTATAGCGTTCGACAACGGTCGAGTCGCCTTCGAGAACCGAGAGCCGCCGTTCGGCGAGAATCAGGAATTCCTCTTTGTGGAAGACCTTCACATAGTCCACGTCGGGAGCGACGGCCAGCGCGACGTTGGAGATCAGGGTCCAGGGGGTGGTTGTCCAGACCAGGAACGAGGTGGAGGGGTCAGCCTTGAGGCGCATGCGGACATAGACGCTCGGCTCCTTGACATCGTCGTAGCCGAGCGAGACTTCATGCGACGAGAGGGGCGTCTCGCAGCGGGGGCAGTAGGGCTGAATCTTGTAGCCTTTGTACATCATGCCGCCGTCGTAGAACCTCTTCAGCGCCCACCAGATCGACTCGATATATTCGTTCTCGAACGTCACGTAGGGATGCTGGAGGTCGACCCAGTAGCCCATTTCCTCCGTCAACCGCTCCCAGTCGGCCTTATATTTCCAGACCGATTCCCGGCATTTGGCGTTGAACTCCGCGACGCCGTAGCGGACGATATCGTCTTTGTGCTTGAACCCGAGTTGTTTCTCGACCTCGATCTCCACGGGGAGCCCGTGGGTATCCCAGCCGGCTTTCCGGTGGACCTGGTAGCCCTTCATGGTCTTATACCGGCAGACCAGGTCTTTCAGGGTCCGGGCCATGACGTGGTGGATGCCAGGCCGGCCGTTGGCGGTCGGCGGGCCCTCATAAAAGGTGAACCCTGGCCTCCCTTCCCTCTCGGCGATGCTCCTGCGGAAGATATCGTTCTCTTTCCAGAACCGGAGAATCTCCTTCTCCATGGAAGGATACGACAGCCTGTCTGTGAGTTCTTTGAACGGCATTTACTTTCTCAAGTGAGAAATCCCCCAGAGCACCAGGCTGACGACCACACTCAGGACCACGCACGTTGTCATGGGGGCACGAACACCGCCCCTCACAATCGTGATGTCGCCGGGGAGCCTGCCGAGCCAGGGGACGCGGTCATGCAGAATCAGCAGCAACCCCAGGGCCGACAGGATGAGTGCGGCCGCCAGCACCACTCTTCCCGGAGCAGGTATCACAGGACAACGCTCCCGGGCTATCCTTTTCCATGCTGTCCGTCAGGCTCCAGCCGGACACGTTCAACAACTCCCCGCATAATGGCCGTCAGTCTGGGCTCGGTGGCATTAGCCACGGCGATGATCTCGTCGACATTGGCGGGCTTCAGGGTATCCGGGAAGCACTCATCGGTGATGATGGAGAATCCCAGGACACTCATGCCCATATGGTTCGCCACAATGTTCTCGGGAACCGTGGACATCCCGACGGCATCGGCGCCGATCATGCGGAGGAACCGGTATTCCGCGCGCGTTTCAAGGTTCGGCCCGGGGACAGCCACGAACACTCCGCGCTCCGTCTTGATCTTCAAGTCGAGCGCCACATCTTCGGCGACGGCGATAAGCCTCCTGCTGTAGGGTTCCGACATGTCGGGGAAGCGCGGACCCAGAGTATCGTCGTTGGGCCCGATGAGCGGATTATCGCCGAGCAGGTTGATGTGGTCGGTAATAATCATGATGCTCCCCCGCGAGAAGTTCGGGTTCATGCCGCCCGCCGCATTGGAGATCAGGAGCGTGCTCACCCCGAGGAATTTCATGACGCGTACCGGGAACGTCACCTGTTGCAGGGTGTACCCCTCATAGTAGTGGAAGCGTCCCTGCATGGCCACCACCTGCTTCCCGGCCAGGGTGCCGAAGATGAGTTTCCCGTGGTGAGACTCCACGGTGGAGAGGGGGAAATAGGGAATCTCCGCATAGTCGACAACGACCTCCGCCGAGATCTCCTTAGCCAGGCCTCCGAGCCCGGTTCCGAGAATGATGCCGAGCGGGGGTTGGGCGGCGATCCTGGTGCGGAGGAACGCGACAGCCTCTTCAATCTTATTTCGAAGGTCGGTCATGGTCGATGCTTTTGACGATGGAGTCCACGTCCAGGTGATCCTTGCCGGTGCCGAGCGAGGGGGGCGGATCAAGGATTTCCATGGCTCCCTGGTTCATCGCCTTGAGAAGGTCCAGCTCCGTGCTCAAGAGCACCCGAAGGCGTGCCACCAGGGATTCGCGGCGCACTTTCAGCTCGTCGATATCATTCGAAAGGCGCGCCACATTGCGATTGGCAGTATCCACGATCGAGGCTGCCCTGAGTTCCGCTTCTTTCACAATGCTTTCCGCTTCGCGCCTGGCCGACTCATAGGCCTTGGCCATGACTTCCTGCGCCTGGAGCAGGGTCTGCTGCAGGGTTTTCTCGATCTGCCGGTAATCCTTCAGCTGGGTTTCCAGCTCCACGGTCCTGTCGCGGGCATCCCTTTGCAGCCGGAGGAGCTCTTCCATATCGACGGCCACCATTTCGAGAAAGGTATCCACCTCGACCGGATCGTATCCGCGCATCAGTTTCTTGAACTGTTGTTTCCGCACGTCAAGCGGGGTCAGTTTCATGGACCTCCTCTCCGAAGAATAAGCCGGACACCGGGGACCTGTGCCGGAGAACAGGTTTCCCGCCTGGGCGGGAGTGCCTGGAACGGGATCGTCATCGAACGGTGCACGGTGGTGGCGGACTCAGGCCGGCTTCCTGCGTGAACCGAATATCGCAGTGCCGATGCGGACCAACGTTGCGCCTTCTTCAATGGCGACCTCAAAGTCTCCGGTCATCCCCATGGACAGGTGATGCATGGGAGCATTTGCCTGGCCGAGGGCAGCCGCCTGATCGCGGAGGCTCCGGAGTTGTTGAAACATCGGGCGAGAGCCTTCCGGGTCGGGAAGGAAGGGGCCGATGGTCATGAGACCTGCAATGCGGATTCCGGTCAGGCCGGCCAGACCGGAAACCGCCGGCAACAGGCCGTCCGGGGGCACGCCAAACTTGGACGGCTCCCCCGTGGTATTGACCTCGATGAGGATGTCAACGGTCCGCCCAGAGGCGCGAGCCCTGGTCTCTATTTCGCGCGCAAGCGGCATACTGTCCACGGCATGGATCATCTCCACCCAGGGGACGACAACCTTTGCCTTGTTCCGCTGCAGGTGGCCGATGAAATGCCAGCGGACCGGCTGAGCGGCGAGCGCCTCGCGCTTGGCTGCCAGCTCCTGGACGTAATTCTCACCGATATCGAGAGCACCAGCGCGCAACGCCTCCGCCACGAGGTCTGCGGAAAAGGTCTTCGCCACTGCAACCAGTGTAACGCCGGATGTATCCCGCCCGGACCGGACGCAGGCCTGCGCGATCCTTTGCCGTATCCTGCCGAGGTTTTCCGCAATCATGTGAATCAAGATGAATAATATAAGCCCTGAAACCTTCAAAATCAACGCACTTGGGCCAAGCAAGGTCAGAAAAGAGGCTGGAAATGGCAAAAAGCCAACCTTGACTTCATACCAAATTTTCTGTTCATTGGTCACAAAGGACCAATTGTGGTTTACGTATGATCATGGTAGCAGGCAGGGGGCGCGGTAGATGAGCATACTGGACTTTGGCGGGTTCGACGACGAACCGGAAGACGAGGAGCGGCGAAGAGAGCGGTTTGAGGAGGAGCTGAAACGCTTCCAGGACATGTTGAAGGACCGAGCGCCCGACATCACCAACGTGGAGGCGCTCGAGGAGATCGTCGCGTACTATCTGGACCACGAGAAGTACGAGGAGGCCCTACATTTCATCAACCAGCTGCTCTCCCTGATCCCCTACAGCGCCGAGAACTGGCAGCGGAAAGGTATTATTCTCAGCAACCTTTTCAAGTACGACTCCGCGCTGGAGTGCTACGACCGGGCACTGGAGATCAACCCTGTAGATCCCGAGCTGTTGATCAACAAGGGGATCACTCTCGACGATCTCGGGCGGACGACGGAGGCTATCACCTGCTTCGAGCAGGCGCTTTCGGTCGACCCCTCAAACGAGGAAGCCCTCTTCAACAAAGGAGTTACGCTGGAAAAGGCCGGCCGGTACGAAGAGTCGGTGCAGATTTTCAAGTTCATTCTCGAGGGAACCCCTTCGCACAAGGACGCCTGGTACGAGATGGGGTATTGCTACGACTACCTGGAGAAGCCTGAAGAGTCCTTCCGCTGCTATGAAGAGCATCTCCGGCTCGACCCGTACAACTACAACGCTTGGTACAACCGGGGAATCGTTCTGAACCGGATGCTTCAGCCGCACCGGGCAATTGAGAGCTACGACATGGCGCTGGCGATCCACGGGGACTTCGCCGCTGCCTGGTACAACAAGGGGAATGCGCTGGCCAACCTGGGGCGGCTCCACGACGCCATCGCGTGCTACCGGGAGACCCTGCGGCTTGAACCGAAGGATGTCCCGGCCTGGCACAACCTCGGAAACGCCTATGAGGAGCTGGGGGAGTTTGAAAGCGCGGTCAAGTGCTTCACCGAGGCGTTGAAGTTCGATCCCAATCACTACGAGTCTTGCTTCGGGCGGGGGAGCTGCTACGACAGCCTGGATCAGCACCGGAGAGCGCTCACCGATTACAACCGCGCCCTCTCCATATGCCGGGACTACCCCGAGCTATGGTATGCCAAGGCTGATCTTCTCTATAATATGGGAAGGGTCAGGGAATCGCTTCTCAGCTACCGGATGGTGACCAAGCTGGAACCGGACAACTATGAAGCGTGGCTGGATTACGGGGAGACCCTCCTTGAGCTGGGGTACACGAAGCAGGCATTGAAGGCATTTGACCGGTCGGTGGATGCGAATCCCTACGCCGCCGACAGTTACTACAGCCGGGCCAAGGTTCTGATCCTGATGAACCGGTTGTACGAAGCCGCGGAATCGTTGAAGAGTTCGTTCCAGCTGGATCCGGCGAAGCGGTCCGAGTTTGAGCAGGATTTTCCGGGAGCGAAGGGGATGAAGGAGTTCAGGAGCCTGCTGAGACGATGACCCTCGGCTCCGGGAAGCGTTTTGTAGAACAGCGCCACGCCGCGGTGTGGCGCTTTCTTTTCGTGTAATGTGAGAGGGGAGCATGCTGGAACTGATGCTGGAGGAGAAGTACCGCACACTCCGGGGGATTCTCGCGGGAATGCGGAGCGTGGCAATAGGTTACTCTGGCGGGGTGGACAGCACACTCCTGCTCAAGGTGGCTTTCGACGAGCTCGGGCCGGGAGTCCTGGCCATGATCGGGCAGTCTGCAACCTATCCCACCCGGGAATTTGAAGAAGCGGTTGCGCTGGCCGAACGGATGGGAGTGCGGTACGTGGTGGTGAGAACGGAGGAGACTGACGACCTCAAGTTCAGCGAGAACCCTCCCGACCGCTGTTATTACTGCAAGACCGAGCTCTTCGGGAAGTTGAAGGAACTGGCCGGTCAGGAAGGGATTGCATGGATCGCCGACGGCACCATAACCGATGACGCAGGCGACTTCCGTCCCGGGATGCGTGCGAAATCGGAGAACTGCGTCCGCTCCCCCCTTCTCGAGGCCGGCATGAGCAAGGAAGAGGTCCGCGCGCTTTCGCAGCACCTTGGCCTCCCCACCTGGGACAAACCCTCCTTTGCCTGCTTATCTTCCCGCTTCCCCTATGGTACGGGGATCAACCCGGAAAACCTCTCCCGTGTCGATCGGGCCGAATCCTTCCTGCGTGATGCCGGATTCCGCCGGTTCCGGGTCCGGTTCCACGACGCCAACACCGCGCGGATCGAGATCGCACCGGATGACATGCCCCGGTGTATGGATCCCTCGTTTCGCGGAGGGCTTGTGCAGCATTTCAAGGAACTGGGTTTCATCTACGTCACGCTCGACCTGCAGGGATACCGGACGGGTTCGATGAACGAAGTGCTTTCGGCAACGGAGAAGGAAGGGTATCTTCAACCGGTCCCCGCAGCCGGCCCGGGAGCGGCGTCGACGCGGCTGACGCCGGAAGCCGCACAGGGCGGAAGCGTGTAGCACAGCCTGGCGCCCGGCCGCCGGAAGAATAAGTCCTCATCGCGGCCGAAGCTGAACACGGGGAAGACCGGGCGATCCCTGCACCACCTGCCGGAGGTTTCATGAACTTCTCCCAGCGCCTCCGATCCATTCAGCGGAAGAACCAGAGCCTTCTCTGTATCGGGCTTGACACCGACATTAACAAGCTCCCCGAATCCCTCTTCGCCTACGGCGACCCCATCTACGAATTCAACCGGCGGATCATTGATGCGACCCGGGACCTTGTATGCGCCTACAAGTTGAACCTGGCGTTCTACGAGGCAACCGGCGAGCACGGCTGGTACACCGTACACCAGACGCTTGCGCGGATCCCGGAGGAGATCATCACGATCGGCGACGCCAAGCGGGGGGATATCGGCAATTCATCCGCCATGTACGCGAAGCTTCTTGCGGATGATTATGAATTCGCCGCCACGACAGTGAACCCCTACATGGGTGAAGACTCGGTGAAGCCATTTCTGAAAAACGCCCATCAGGGGGCTTTCATCCTGGCGGTCACATCCAACCCCGGCGCAAGGGACTTCCAGTACCTGAAGGTGAAAGGACATCCCCTGTACGAGCAGGTCATCAGAAGGGTGAAGGTGTGGAACACCAGGAAGAACTGCGGGCTGGTCGTGGGCGCCACACGGCCCAGGGAACTGCGGCGCATCCGCACGCTGGCCCCGGAGATGCCCCTGCTCATTCCAGGGATCGGGGCTCAGGGAGGAGACCTCCGCTCGGCGGTCCGGTTCGGTTGCGATGCCAGGGGAGAAATGGCCGTGATCAACGCCAGCCGCAGCATACTCTACGCATCCACCGGAGACGACTTTGCAGAGGCCGCGCGCCGGGAAGCGGAATCTCTGCGGGCTCAGATCAACGCTCTACGCGAGAAGCAGTTCGGTCCCTGGGCCAAGCGAAGAAAACTCTCCCGGCCCGGATAGTCAGAGCTTGAGCAGGAGGTGACCGCCTTCAGGCCGGTGATGCCTGAAGGCGCCGCCGTCCGGCCCGCGGGGACACACGCCAGGAACGAACCCGCACCGGGGATAGGCCCCACCCACCCGCCCCATTCCCCCCCGCTCATCCCGCACGCCAGCAGACTTAAGAGGCGTGCCATGCGAACCAGCAAGGTGATGTCAGAATCGGAGCTACGGCTCCTCTGGGAAGAGTCGCGCTTCGAGGATCTCCCGCTCCACACCACCGACGGTAAGCCCATCCAGATCCTCTACCCCGGCAGTCCCAATGCAGACAGCGGCCCCGATTTCCTCCGGGCAAGCATCCGCGTTGGAGGCACGCTCTACTCCGGCGACGTGGAAATCCACATCGATGCGGCGTCATGGTACGGCCACGGGCATCACACCGACCCCCACTATAACCGTGTGATTCTTCATGTCGCATTGAAGTCAGGGAGCACGGAAGAACCCGCACGGACCAGAAGCAACCGCCGAATACCCCTGCTCGTTCTCTCCGATCTCCCGGGCTTTCCTCATCTGGGGCCCCGGAGACTGACGACGGGGACGGGATGGGCCATGTTGCCGTGCAGGCGGTGGAACGCAGCGCTCCCGAGGGGCAACATCGGGTGGTGGATCCGCCGACTGAGCAGGGAACGACTCTCCGAGAAAACGGCCCGATTCAGCGCCCGCCTGAACGAACTGGCAGACGAGCAGCAGCCGGGACGCTACGGACGAGATGATCTTGAGCGGACATGGAGGGAGCTGGCGGTAAAGGGAGCCTGGGACCAGCTGTTGTATGAAGGGATCATGGAGTGCCTCGGTTATTCCAAGAACCGGCGGCCGATGCTCAGGCTTGCCCGCGGGATGCGGCTGGAAGTCCTCCGCCGGGCGGGACTCGATAATCGCCATGCAATGGAGTCGATGCTCCTGGGGGCGGCGGGATTGCTCCCTTCGTCCCGAGGGCTTCTTCAGAAGGAAGCCCGGGTCTATGTGCGATGCCTCCGAAGAGCATGGAAGAAGCTGAGAAGCGGGTACCGGGGGCCTGTGCTACACGAGGCGGAATGGCTGTTCTTCAGGCTGCGGCCCGCCAATTTTCCAACGGCTCGACTGGCGGCTCTGGCAGCCCTGCTGCCGATCCTGTTCGATGGCGGATTCTGGAGGCTCGTTGAGGTGATGCACGCGGACGGCTCCACCCCCCGCATGCAGCTTCGAACGGTGGCGGCCCTTTTCACCATTCACCCCGAAGGATTCTGGTGCACACATTTGCACTTCCGTTCTGCGCCACACCGGGGCCCGGCCAATGCGCCGCCGGAGAGAGGAGCTGCACGGACCATACGCCGCGCACGGAGAAAGGGAGTCTCGCTCGGAAGGAAGAGGGTGCTGGATATCATTGTCAACGCCATCATACCTCTTCTTTTCCTGTACGCACGGCTTTTCGAAGACAGACTGACCTGCCGGAGGGTGTTCCGCCTCTATGCGGCTCTTCCCCTGCTCCAGGAAAACACGATTACGAGGCGGATGCGCAGGAACCTGATTCCGGTTCGAGGAGGGAGGGACCAGCAGGGCATGCTCCAGCTGCATGCCAGATACTGCACAAGGAACCGGTGTGCGGAGTGCGTGCTCGGCCCCTTCGGGGAAATCGGACCCCGGGGAGGCGCAGCCGGAGACACGGACGACTGAGGCGGATATCACGCACTGCCCTCCGAGGGCAGGCGCGGGCTGCCGGATGCCCAGCCCCCTGCTGCGGGAACCGCGGCTCAGAATGTGATGCCGATCTGGATCGGGACGAGCGTGCTGGTTTTCGGATCGGTCATCACCCAGGTATACTTCACCTCGAGGAACAGCGTTACGCCGATGCTGACGTCGACCCCCGCGCCAAGGTTGAACATGGTCTTGGTATCGGACGAGAACCCCGGAAATGATTTTGTGACGGCTCCGTTCTGCGTGATGTTTGCATCTTCGACGCTCAGTCTCGCCAGACCGATGCCGCCGGTCAGATACGGCTTGATGAGAGGCAGGGGGAGAATGGCCATTTTTGCATTGATGTTGCCCGACAGCACGGTGATCCCGCCGCCGCTGACGGTAAACTGTCCGGCGGCAGTTCCGATCACACTCTCGAGTCCCTGGCGGTATTTGTCGTTGTCAGGAGAGAAGGAGAGGTAATCTCCCGACAGGCGCAGACTGAGCATCGCAAATTCTACGTCCAGGTGGGCGCCGCCGCCGAACCCGGCCCCGTACACATCCTTCAGTGCGGTCGACCCGTTGACCTGGGGGCCTGGGAAGTTTGCATTCGTGAATTCGGCCTGAACGCCGAAATGGACTGAGGGGGCGAGTCCGCCGACGACCGGCTGGGCGGGGGAACTCACCGCGATGAACAGCAGACTGCAGAGGGCAAGTGCGCGCATGGGTTCTCCGACGTTGGGGTGGACGTTCCAATGATGTGACGGCATTAGGGCAGCTACGTTTTCTGCTCTTTCTTCTTTGCAGCCGGGAAGAGAATGTTGTTCAGAATCAACCGGTACCCCGGCGAGTTCTTATGCAGGGAGAGGTCTGTCGGGGGATCGCCGACTGCATGCTGGTAATCCTCCGGGTCGTGGCCCCCGTAATAAGTGAAGGTACCGCGTCCGAAGTTGCCATGCAAGTAGCGAACCTGATCGGTGCCCTGTTTTTCGGCGAGCAACGTCACCGATTTCTTGATCAACTCCTTCTTGAAGCCGGTGGTCTGTCCCATGAACCCTTTGATAACGTTGACGTGGTTCTGGGTCAGCATGGTCGGCACGGGGTCGAACTTCGCCGAGAACTCGAAGAGCGTAAAATAGTCGGTTTCAGGGTTCTGCAGTGCCAGCTGGTCGCTCGGGGGGATGTCGATGTCTGAGTATTCGTAGCGCAGCGGGTTCATCTCGAGGGTGAAATTGGTGAAGGCCAGCGTTTTCGTGAAATCGAGTTTCCGCTGCGCGCCGGGGTCGGGGGGATCGCCGTCGTACATCACGTCGCAGATGTCTGTGTTCTCGGCCGCCAGCGCGATGTCATAGGTATCGGTGGCGGAGCACATGGCGAACATGAAGCCGCCGTTGCCGATGAATTCCCTGATGGCGCGGGCGACCGCCTTTTTTTCCTCTGAGACTTTCTTGAATCCGAGCTTGTGCGCCTCCTTCTCCAGGGTTGCCTGCTGCTCGATATACCAGGCGGCACCGGCGAAGGAGGCGTAGAATTTCCCGTACTGTCCGGTGAAATCCTCATGGTGGAGATGCAGCCAGTCGTACTCCGCAAGCTTCCCTTGCAGCACCTCATCATCCCAGAGCTTGTCGTACTTGATCTCCGCGTACTCAAGCGCCAGGGTCACCGCATCATCCCACGGCTGAAATCCCGGAGGCACATAGACCGCTACCCGGGGAGCCTTCTCGAGCCGGACGACGTCCATGTTGTTGTCTTCGCGCTGGACGTCGGCGTAGATCCCGGCTGCCTCGGCTGCGCCGAGCTCCGAGAAGGCCACGCCCCGCACGCGGCACTCCGAGGCGGTGATCCCGAGATCATCCATCATGAACGAACCTCCCCGGTAGTTGAGCAGCCAGTCGACCATCAGCCCTTTGGTGAGAGCCCAGTAGGCGATGCCGTAGGCCTTGAGGTGGTCGGTCTGCTGGAGGTCCATGGTGATGAGGAGTTTCTGCTGGGCGAAGGCCATGGTGCTCATCATGAGCATCAGGGCGGTCAGGACCAGTCGGGTCATTGCGCTTCTCCCCGTAAAGCCCTGATTTTCTTTCGGGCCTGTTCCGCCAGCAGCGAGTTCGGATAGGCGGCCAGCAGCTGCTGGTATGCCCCGATAGCGGCCGGGATATTCTTCATCCCGACTTCATAGACCTCCGCCATCTGGAACTGCGCCCTGTCGAGAGAGATGCTGCTCTCCTTGAACTTTTCCAGCAGCGTCCTGTACGTTGTGATGGCATCCTGAAACAATCCCGCTCCGGCCTGCAGCGCGGCGACCTTCATGAGCGCATCGTCGATGAGCAATGTCTGTGGAAAGCGCCGGATCACTTGCTGGAAGAGGGCTATGCTTTCGGCATTGCGGTGCTGGCGCGCCAGGAGATCGGCGCGGGCAAATTGCGCCAGGGCATCCGGAGTGCCCAGGTTCTCACTCAGGAAGGCCTTCAGCGCGAGCGCGTCATTGGCGATATCGGCCTTGAGATTCAGCGACATGGCGTCGAGCAGCCGCGAGGCATTCTCGAACCTGCCGGCGAAATACTCAATTTCAGCGAGCCGGAAGTTGGCCTCGTCGCTTTGGTCGGGGGAAGCGTCGGGCGCGGCGGATACAGCCTGGAACGCGGTTCGGGCGGCGGCGGTGTCGGCCTTGAGGATTGCCAGGGCTCCCAGGTTGAGTCCGATGTCGTACCTGAGGGCCGGTGGAGCGGCGGGCTCCTCTCTCGCGCGGTCGAAGGCTTCCTGGGCGCCGCCGAGGTCGGACTGCTCCATGCGGATCACGCCGATCTGAAACAGGGAGATTGCGGCGTACCGGGTATGCGGATAGCGTGTGACAATGTCGTTGAAGGCTGATGCTGCGCCGCCGGAACTCCTGGTTTCGGGAACCGCACCGGTGGAACGATCGGGGGCAGAGCCCGTGGAGTCGTTGGCGCCCGACATCTCTTTCAGGGCGGTTGCATACCCGAGCATGGCCGCCGGGCGCCGTTCTTCGGGCAGCGGCATACTGAGCGCTTCCCGGTATGCCCGGGCGGCATCGGCAAAGACCCTGTCATGAGCGGCGCGGTCGGCAAAGGATAGGATCCCCAGGCCATGAGAGGCGGCCAGCCTGTCGATCTCGACATAGGCCTCGTAGGCCCTGTCGTAGTCCCGTCCCTCCATGTACAGCCAGGCGAGCAAGCCGAACACGTGCAGATCCTCTTTCCCTCGCAGGGCGTCCCGGATGACGCCGATGGCGGCGTTGCGCCCGTCCGGTTTTGAGGAAAAGGAGGTCAGCCGGCTCTGTACAAAATTCGTCTGGGCCGGGTTCTGCTCAAGCCAGGCCAGCAGCTCGAGTGTTGCCCCCTTGTAGTCCATGGTGGCGACGAGCAGCTGCGAGAGCTCGAGTGTGAAGAGGGTTTGGTCACCGATGGCCGAGCGTCCCCTGCGATAGGTGTCGGCGGCCCGGTCGAGGAGTCGGTTCTCCACCTGTGCGGAAGCGACGATGCGATAGAGGTTTGGATTGGAGGGATCCAGGGCAAGCACACGGTCCCATGCAGCGGCAGCCTCTTTCTCGCGACCTGCGCGGAAATTGAGGGTGCCGAGCGCCGTCATGGAGGAGATATCGCCAGGGAAGCGCTCCAGCCGGCTGTTCACCAGTGCGATTGCCTCATCATAGCGTTTGAGCTGGACGAGTGTGCGCTGGAGTGCCTCGGTGTACACAGCATTGAGGGGGTCGCCGGAGGTTAGATCCCGGTAGAGCTGGGAGGCGTGCTCCAGATCGCCCGCCTGTTCGAGGGCTCCGGCGAGCCGGAATTTTGAAGCCGCATCGGGCGTCTGCGAGGAGACCCGCGCCGCACCGAAGGCGAAAGTCAGGAAGATGAAGAAAACCGTCCGTATACGCGATCTCCCTTTCGTCATCGTCTGTCGTCCCATTCCCCTCCGCTCTTCCCCTATCCGAACTTAATATATCAAATAAGAGGCAGGAAAGCACCCCGGCACCGCGGGTGTTGGGAGTGTCTCAGTTCGAAACTTCTGCCTCAATGCCCGGGCCTGGCGATCTCTTCCTCATAAGAGACCTCCACAATCGGGGGATTCTCTCGGTTGCGAAACACCCATGGGTTGCGTACCTTGTTCTACTGTCCTCATTTTCAGCGCTGGCATCTGTCATGACGAATATCGCCGTCCTGGGCTCGACCGGCTCCATCGGCAGGAGCAGCCTGGAAGTGATCGAAAGGTTTCCCGGGAGGTTCCGGGTGACGACATTGACGGCCCACAGGAACATCGACCTGCTCCGCGAGCAGGTTGCCTGTTTCAGGCCTGACACCGTGGTCGTTTCGGACGAGCGCACAGCGGAAGCCCTTCGTCATCATGTCAACGGTCACACAGCCGTCCTGACAGGAGATGACGGGTTGATCGAGGCTGTGACGCGGCCGGAGGTGGATGTTGTCGTCAGCGCCCTGGTAGGTTTTGCAGGTCTGACCCCTACCCTGAGGGCAATCGAGGCCGGGAAAGACATAGCGCTGGCGAACAAGGAGACCCTTGTTGTCGCAGGCGACCTGATCATGCGTGCGGTGAGGGAGCATGGGGTACGGCTGCTCCCCGTGGACAGCGAGCATAGCGCGATCCTCCAGTGCCTGCAGGGGGAGGACGCGAAAGGGGTTTCGCGGCTCATCCTGACGGCTTCAGGGGGACCGTTCCGCGACATGCCCTGGGAACATTTCAGCGGGATCACCCCCGCGCAGGCGCTGGCGCATCCGACCTGGAGGATGGGTAGCAAGATCACCATCGATTCGGCAACCTTGATGAACAAGGGGCTTGAGGTGATCGAAGCATACTGGCTTTTCGGTCTTCCGGCGGACCGGATCGAGGTGGTTGTCCACCCCCAGTCCATCATTCACTCCCTGGTGGAGTTTGTGGACGGGTCGATCAAGGCGCAGCTGGGGATCCCGGACATGAAGATCCCGATCCAGTATGCGCTGACGTTTCCCGAGCGCGGACCTTCGGTGTCGAAGCGCCTTGACCTGGTCTCACTTGGGACCATGACGTTTTTTCCCCCCGATATGGAGCGGTTTCGCTGCCTCGGGCTTGCCTACCAGGCGCTGCGTGCCGGAGGGACCGCACCAGCGGTATTGAACGCAGCGAACGAGGTCGCGGTACAGCTGTTCCTGGCGGAAAAGATCTCGTTCCAGGACATTCCCGGCATCATCGAGGATGCCCTGGCAGGCCACACGCCCCTCATGGAGGCGACGCTGGAGGACCTGGTACGGATTGACACGCAGACCCGCACGGCCGTGCATCAACGGAGAGCCGTTGTGGAATGACCATCACCATGCCTGACGCGACATGCATTTCCTAACCACACTGATGTATTTTGTCATTACGCTTGGCGTGCTCGTCTTCGTCCACGAGCTGGGCCATTTCCTTGCGGCCAAGCTCTTCCGGATGCGCGTGGACCGCTTCTCCATCGGTTTTCCCCCGAGAGCCTTCGGCAAACTGATCGGCGAAACGGATTACTGTGTCTCATGGATCCCGATCGGAGGGTATGTCAAGATCGCAGGGATGATCGACGAGAGCTTTGACACGGAGTTCCTGAACCGGCCCCCCGAACCGTGGGAGTTCCGTGCAAAGCCGGTCTGGCAGCGGATGATCGTCATCTGCGCCGGCGTGATCATGAACCTCGTTCTCGCCACCTCCATCTTCTGGGGGATCAACTACGTTCAGGGAAGCGTTGTCCGCGAGACGACGACCATCGGCTACGTAGCGGAAAAGAGCGCGGCTGCAACGGCGGGGCTCCAGGCCGGTGACAGAGTGCTGGAAATCAACGGCAAGAAGATCTCCAACTGGGATCAGATCTACAGTAACGTCTACATCGAATCGCTCGGCAATGACGTGACGTTCCTGGTGGACCGCAAAGGCGCCGCTGTCAGCCTGTTCCTGTCGAGAACGGCCATTCCGGAGCCCGATCAGGCTCCGCTCGGCATCGTTTCGGAGAACACCGATATTGTGGTCGGCACCGTGGAGCCGGGCATGCCGGCGGAAAAGTTGGGGCTGAAGCCCAACGACGTCCTTCTCGCGCTGAACGGGACCCCTCTCCGCATGGACCAGAAGGTCCGTGAGGCCGTTCAGGCGAGCGCCGGAAAGCCCATGGAAATTGAGTGGCGGAGGAACGGGGAGGTCATGCGCGGTACCGCAATCCCGACCTCTGATGGCCGGATCGGGATCACATTCGGAGCCCGCTATAATGGCCCGATCACACGCGTGCGCTACTCGCTCCTGGAGGCATTGCCGCGCGGAATCCGGGACATTGGGAATGTCACGACTCTGTTTATCCAGCAGATATGGCAGATCATCACGGGCAAGACACCGTTCAGTCAATCGGTAGGCGGTCCGATCCGCATTGCCCAGATGGCGACCCAGACCGCTGAGATGGGTCTGCTTACCTACCTGGGATTCATGGCGCTTCTGAGTGTGAGCCTGGCGGTTTTGAACATCCTTCCCTTTCCTGCCCTGGACGGCGGGCACCTCGCGTTTCTGGTCTACGAGGCCATTTTCCGAAGAGAGGTTCCGGTCCGGATCAAGCTGGGGCTTCAGAGGGCCGGGTTCGTGCTGCTCCTGGCGTTCATGGCATTTGTCGTGTACAACGACCTTTTGCATTTCTGAAAGGCGAGGGAGCGAGGCGGAGGGCAGGGACCTCCCGGAACGCCGCCCCGCAAGCGGGACCGGAGAAGGGACCCTTTTCCTTGATGGCACCTCGATTCACTGGCTGCATTGCGGGAGGCCCGCCGTTTTCGTAACTTTCCTCAGTTCGCCCTTGGTTCATCAACCTCGCGTGAGAGGCTCGCCATGGATACCGCCGAATGCCGTCAGACACCGGAATTATCCAGATCCCTCATGGCCGGTTTTCTGCTGGGCCTGCTCCTGATTCCTGGATTCCTTTCCGCCCAGGGCCTCACGGTCAATGCTATCGTGGCGCCCATCAATGTCCTCTCATTCTCCGATGTCGATTTCGTGAATTCCGCCACGCCTCAGTGGCTTTTCAGCGTCGACATCAATGCAGGTGGGCGTTCCATCATGGCGGCCATGACGGTTGACCTCAGAGTGGCACTGGCAACCGGCGAAGTATTTAACCCCGCCCTTCATTTTGTCACCAGGGCATTCCCCGTCAACGGTGCCCGCACGATCACCAATCTTGATATCGGCAAGGGGAAGACGATCCGGGACTCCCTGAACCAGCCGGATCAGGCGGCCAAGAGGAAACTCGAGGACATCGCCCTCCCCAGCGGGCAGCTCCCCGCCGGCACGTATACATTTGCCGTGAAGGTGGAAGAGGTTCCTCCGAACGGCCCCCCGGGGATTGCCGTCTTTTCCATTGTCCTGACGAACCCATCGTCCGTAGAACTGTTGTTCCCGGTCGACGGGGACCGAATGGTCAGCCCGCTTCCGCTCTTCCAGTGGGTGTTCGATGGAGCCCGATCGGCCATCTCCGTCTTCGAGCAGCTCCCGGGGCAAACGAGTCTAGAGGAATCGGCCCAAGGTGTCCCGCAAATCAGCCGGGAAACGGCGACCACATCGTTGCAGTATCCTGCGGCCGGTGTCCGGCCGTTGCAGCCGGGAAAGACGTACGTCTGGTTCGTTGAAGGGCACGTACGGGCGCCGGGAGGAAGGGACATGTTGCTGAAAAGCCCGCTGCGTTCGTTCACGGTCAACCCCGGACCATCCGCAGTCTCCTCCCTGCTCGATGAGCTGGAGCGGTCCCTCGATCAGAAATACAAGGGGCTCTTCGACCAGATCAGGGAGGAAGGGTTGCAGATCCAAGGGGGCGCACGGGTGAACGGAGCGCCCTTCTCCCCGGCCGAGCTCGGGGGTCTTCTGAAGTATCTTCGCACCCACTCCGACGCAATACAGTCGGTCGGACTCGAGTAACCGGGGAATAACGACCATGAGATCCACATTTCGTCTCGTTGCTGCAGCGGCCGCACTTGGCGCCAGCTGCTACGCAGGAACGCCGGGAGTCACGGTCGGCCTCCTCAGCAAGGTCATCGCTGAGGTATCGCACAAGGAAGTCGACAAAGAGTGGCAGCTGGCGAAGCGGGGGGAGACACTGGGCGCGGGGGATATGGTGAGGACGGGGGAGAAATCCATTGCGATCATCAAGTTTCTGGACAACAGCCTGGTCCGGGTGCGTGAGCTTACCGAGGTGACGGTGAAAGGGGTCATGAACGGCTCCAACTTCTCGAAATCTCTGGATGTGCGCATGGGGGTCATCGGCTTTACTGTGCAGAAGCAGCGTGTGGGAGAAGAGTTCCGGTTCACCTCTCCGACCTCGGTTGCCTCGATCCGCGGCACCGGCGGGTCGTTGAGAATCACAGGGACCGGAGACACGCTCATCGTGCTCGAAGGGAGCGTTGACCTGCAGAACTTGCTCTCCCGGCAATCGGTAGCCGTGGCATCCGGTTTTACCGGGATCTCGTCTCCGGACGGCTCTCTCTTCTTCAGACGGAGCACGGATGCGGAACGACGGCGCGCCGAGGATGCACTCCGGAGCGAGACGCAAAAAACGCTGGAGTTCGAGCTCCGCGACAACCAGGGCCGGACGAAGCGCCTGCACATCGAGTACCGGGACTAGTAGTGCCCCCTTCATGACTGAAACCCGTCGTGTGCTCCTACAGGGCATCGGTGCAGCACGGGCCAGAGCACCGGGGACAACGCCTGTACGGCGCCGGCGCGGCACGCCCCGGATGATCGTGAGAGGCCACAGGCGATCCGAAGTCACTCGCCACCAGCAGCGAACATGCAGATGAATTTCCTTTCCAGAGCAGCACCGGCTGTTGCCGGTACCTTCCTCGTTCTGTGCACGCTTGTTCCGGTCGACATTGTGCTCTCGCAGGTTTCCACCCGGGTGTCTTCCATTTCACCTGCTGAGGCCATTGCCGGAGCGCCGTTGACGGTGACGGCCGTGCTGGCACGGAGCGAGGGGATACAGCGCGCTGTTCTTGTCTACCGCCCGTTCGGTGAAAGCGACTACCGGCGTGCAGAGATGGATATTCGCGGGACAACGGCACAGGCCGTGATTCCAGGATCGGCGGTCCAATCACCGTCGGTCGAGTACTACATTGTCTTTGCGACCACGAGCGGCACTCTGGAAACCTATCCGCTGAGCGAGACAGCCGATCCTTTCTCCAGGCCCCCGGAGCGGACGATGCGGCTGACCGTTGCCGCCGGAGGTGCGGCGCAGGTCCTCTTCCTCAGTCCGGAAGCGGACCTCGCGCTCAATCCCGAGGATGTCGTAATCTCGTTCTCCCTCCTCCGGGCCGACACGCTCGTCGACCGGAGGGGGACGCGCGTTCTGCTGGACGGCGTGGACGTCACGGCGAAGGTTGTCTTCAGCGGCGAAATCGGCGTGATCGCTCCCGAGAACACGGGGACCCATCTTGGTCCGGGTACACACGCCGTTTCAGTCCGTCTCTTTACCCGGTCCGGAAAACCGCATCACACGGCTTCGATGACATTCTCCGTGATGGGTGAGGGGATGGCGGCCGCCACGGGCGATGTCACCTATTTCGCGTCCGTGTCGCTCGAATCGAGGCGGGAGAATGTGGCGTCGCAACCCGCCTGGTATAACCGCGGCGCCATCAACCTGGGACTCCGGTATTCCGACTGGCGCTTTGTAGCCAATACCTTTCTTACATCGGACGAGAAAAGCGACCGGCAGCCCCAGGACCGATACTTCATCGGGGTGGAATCCCCCTGGATCCGGGCGGGGTACGGCGACCAGACTCCGACGTTTCCCGACCTGATCCTGAGCGGAATGCGGGTCAGGGGTGTGCACGCGTCGGCAGCAGTCGGTTTCTTCAGCGTGGCCGTCAGCAGCGGCCAGACCAGCAAGCCGATCGAAGGCGCGCTTTTGAAATCGATCGCCGACACATTGCTGGCGGCCGAACAGCTCTCTGATCCGTCCGCCGCCTACGCCAGGCTGGGGCCGGGAGTATGGGGAAAGTACTCCTTCGGCACATATGAACGGTCCATCCTTGCAGTACGGCCGAGCTTTTCATCAGGGGAGCATTGGGAGCTCGGGTTCACCTGGATGCATTCGCAGGACGAGACAGGCTCCATCACCACAGGCTCGAGGCCGCAGGAAAACGTGGTCCTGGGCATGGACTTCGTGACCCGCCTCGACGACCGGCGGATCGAACTGGCTGCCCAGGGGGCATTCAGCGCCTACAACAGCGATATTTCCAGCGGCACGATCACTGATCAGCGGATCGGCGAGCTGTTCCCCCACGACTCCAGCACCGTCCGCGAGGTTCGAGACATTCTCTCCCGCTTCATCACGGTCAATGAAAACCTCCGTCCACTTTCGCTCAGGCGCCTGAGCACCGCAGCCGGGGAGGCTTCCCTGCAGCTGCATTATTTCGATAACGTGCTGAAATTCACCTACCTGTACCGGGGCAGCGACTACACCTCATTCGGCCAGTCGTTCCTGCGCAAGGACGTGCAGGGTTTCAACGTGAACGACCGGGTCCGCCTTGTCGACAACTCCCTCCTGCTGGCGGCGGGATACGAGCAGTTGAACGACAACACCTCGCACACCAAGGCTGCAACGACGACCTACGGAACGGTGAACATTGCCGTGACGTATGCCCCCGGGCAGGATGTTCCGGTCACCACCATAGGGTACAGCAGGTACGACAATGCGAACGGACTCCCCACAAACGGCCCGGACTCCCTCAGCGCGGTGAGCGATGTGACAAACCGTTTGTTCGTGCAGTCATCCTATGATTTCACGTACGGAGCGATGCATACCGCATCCATAAACTTCTCAACCTCGGACCGCTCCGACGCCACCGCACGAGGACTGGATGTCAACGCCCTCACGCTGGGTCTCTCTCTTGCAACACGGTACGGGATACCGCTGACCACGAGTCTGGACGTCGCGTTGAACTTCAACAAGCTTCCCGCGCAGGTGCACGGCGGACCGCTCCAGCGGCTGGACTACAGCACGATAGGTGTACAGGCCCGCTATGAACTCATCCCGGCGGATCTGGTCCTCCAGGGCTCGGTGAGCCCGACCTTCGGCGATTTCAAACGGACGGTGTTTGACCTTCAGACGGAGTGGACCATTTACAGATCCATGCGGCTCATTGGTGAATTCAGCTATTTCAAAAACGACGGCGTGCGCGATGACAACTACCTCAGCCTCCGGTATCGCTACGATCTCTGAGACCTGGATGCTGCCCCCTCTTCCAAACGACTGAGACGCCCACCGGTATGTTCAGCGTACGGACATCTCGCATGCGCATTTGGTTGACGCGGACAGCCATTGCCGCTGCAATCGCCCTTCTGGTTGTCACTCTGACGGTCGAGGAGGTTTTTCATCTGGGGCTCTTCCAGCGCCTCGAGCTCGCCTCCATCGATTTCCGATTCCTCTACCGCGGCGTCAATCCCACCGTTCACGAATCCGCCGGCGTTGTCATTGTGGAGATCAACGAGGAAGCCTTCCGCTCCCTCCCCGAGGCATTTCCGTGGCCGCGGGATTACTACGCCCGCCTGGTGCGGAATCTCCAGCGCGCCGGCGCCCGGGCGGTCGGTCTCGACCTGATCTTCGATGCGCCGGACGGACACGGCCCTGCGGGCGACAGCACGCTCATGAGCGCCATCCGGGAGACCGGGTTCGTGATTTTGGCAGGCAAACGCGAACAGGATGAGGAACGGTATGAACGGAGGTCGCTGCGGCACGAATTCGGCAACATGTTCTTCGGAGCCGACAGCGCTCTCGGACTTGTGAATATCAGGGGGGATGCAGACGGGATCTACCGGGTCTACAACCCGTATTTCTTGATGTCGGCAGCCGGCGACACAGGCCTGGCCATCCCGACGCTGGGGTTTGCGGTGCTCAACCGCGTGCTTGGGCTCCCCCCTCTGACGGCGCCTGCCAACAGCCCGGATGCCTTCCTGTACGCCGGACGGGTGATCCCGAAGTACGATCCCTCATCGTTCCTCATCAACTTCTACGGGCCCAACGGCACCTTCAAGCACATCCGGTTTCACGACGTTATCGACGATGAAACCTTCACGACTGTCGAGGAACGGGAGACGGGGGCGCAGACCAACACCTTCAGCGACCCCGACTACGGATATCTGTACGACGGGACATTCAGGAACAAGATCGTGCTGGTCGGCGTGACCGTGCCTGAGTACAAGGACCTCTTCCCGGTGTCGATGGGAAGCGGCCGCCAGCGCGGCGACAACCAGATGTACGGCGTGGAAATCCATGCCAACGTCATTGAGAACCTCCTCCGCAGCGATTTTCTTGTGATGCAGAGCCCGGGCAGCGAGATCCCGGAAGTCGTGATCCTGGTGCTTCTGACATTCTTCGCCACGGCATCGATGCGGGGTCTCACTCGGGGAAAACAGGCGGTGGTCGAAATCGCTGCGTTCCTGTTCGTCGCCGTCGAGATTCTGCTCGTCGCCGGGATCACTCTCTGGCTTTTCAATCATGAAAGCTATGTTGCCGCGGTGGTCAGCCCCATGACGGCTGTTCTGGGCGGGTACATCGGTTCCACGGTGTATAACATGGTCACGGAGCGCCGGCAGCGGCTGATGATCAAGGCCATGTTCAGCACGTATGTCAACCCGTCGGTCGTTGATGAGCTGCTGGCCAACCCCGAGAAGCTTGCCCTGGGCGGAGCCCGGAAGGAGCTGACGGTACTGTTCAGCGACATTGAGGGGTTTACCACGATCGCCCAGACGCTGGAGCCCGAGCGCCTGGTCGCGCTCCTGAACGAGTACCTTGATGCCATGTCGGCGGTGATTTTCAGGCACAACGGGACGCTCGACAAATACGAGGGGGACGCCATCATGGCCTTCTGGGGCGCCCCGGTGCCGCAGAGCGATCATGCGCTGCGGGCCTGCCGCACAGCGCTGTCGATGCGGAACGCGCTGGCCGACCTCAACCGCCGGTGGCTCGCCGAAGGCCGCCCCGCCTTCCATGTGCGGATCGGCATCAACACGGGAGTGATGGTGGTGGGGAACATGGGGTCATCCGGGAAATTTGCCTACACGGTCATCGGCGACACCGTGAACCTGGCCTCCCGGCTGGAGGGAGCGAACAAGGAGTACCGCAGCACGATCATGGTGAGCAGGAGAACCTACGAGCTTGTGCGCGAGGAAATTCTGGGGAGGGAGCTGGACGTCATTGCCGTCAAGGGCCGGTCCGAGGCGGTAGAGGTGTACGAGCTGCTTGCGCCGAGGGAGGAGCTGACCGAACCTGCATTTCACGCTTTCCTGTCGGTGTACGAAGAAGGGATGCGGTTGTATCATGAGCGCCGGTGGGCGGAGGCAAGCAGCGCCTTCGGCCGGGCAATGGAGCTGCGTCCAGGAGACTACCCGTCACTCCTCCACCGGGACAGGTCCGCGCGCTTTGCCGAGAGCCCTGAGGGCTCCCCTTCGGATATCGTCGTCCTGACGGAGAAATGATCATCGCAGCAGATCGTCCACGATGGCCCGCTGAGCCCCAAGGAAATCCGTGAGACGCGTGGGGGAATCCTTGTCCTGGACGGCCGTGACCGTGAAGAGCCTGTCCCCCCTCTGTACCACCGTGACCCTTACTTCCTCCCCTTCCCTGCGCGCAATCTGAAAGGAAACCGCCCTCCCGCCGGTGCCTGACTCGCCGGAAGGCGGAGTCACGATCCGGAGTCCATTATTGGCCATCTCAAGACGGAGAAGGGCCCGGGCGGCGGAGGCCGGGTCAGCCGTATTTCCCGACGCGTGCACCTCCTCCACACTGAGGCTTGCCCGGTAGTCCTTCCGCACCAGCCAGAGGATACCTGGCCGAAGGCTGTCGCGGGAAAAATCGAGCCATCCGGCAGGGACATGGAAGCGCGCGCCTTCAACGACGACGACACCTTCGGCGGACGGGGGACGGGCGGATTCGCCAGAGCCGCCGCAGCCGGTGAGCCTGAGGGAAAAGAAGAGGAGACCGGCGAAGAGCGCGGCGCGGGTCCACCATGCCCGGAGCGGGGAACGACCTGTTGTACCGGGAGGAGGGAACGGGGGATACACGTATGAGGGGCCTGGGTAATTCCCATCCCAAAAGCGGGATGGAAGCGGTTTACTCCGTGGGACGCTTGAAACGTTCCGACTCCAGCGTGAACATCAGCGAGATGCGATGGGTGTTCCCGAGCTGATCTTGCTTGTCGAATTTCACGAAGGAGTAATCGATATTCAGTTTCGGGAGATGGAAGCCGGCACCGAAGGTCAGCTGTTTCACGTCGGTGTAGCCGACGCGGAGAGCCACGACGTTCTTCAGCTGGTATTCAAGCCCTGAATGGATGTCGATGCTGATCCTCCCGAGGTGCAGCATCGAGGCATACTGCCTGTTTTCAAAGCGGACATCGAAATCGACCGCCGGAGTGAAGAGGCCTCCGAGGGCCTCAACGAGGCCTGCCGCGCCGAGCTTCAGGGTGGGAGAGATCAGCTCCTTCCTTCCGGTGTTCCAGGCCAGGAGCGTGGTCGTGATATCCTGGAGGTTGGCGCCGAGCATGATCTGTTTGTGAACCTGGTAGAGGAAGCCGATATCGACGCCGACACCGGTGGCGCTCGCGCCACCCAGGCCGCGCCGGATCAGTTTTAAATTGCCGCCATAAGAGAAATCGTCCGTAGCGGCACGTGCATAGGTAAAGAGGAAGGCCCAGTCCGCTGATGTGAAATAGGTGACCCGGGAGGGATCGATCCTGCTGAACTGGGCAGGGTCGTAGGTAAGATTGCCCGCGGCGTCCACACCGGCGTTCCGCGTGTCGGGGATGTCGTCCACGCCGAGGCGGATCACTGAGAGACCCAGGCTTGTGGACGTTCCAAATGGTATTGCAACGGCCCCGTAATCGTGATTGACCGCACTGCCGAACTGTTCGTCGTGCATCAGGACGACCTGGGGATACGTAATCCGCGCCAGTCCTGCCGGATTCCAGTATCCGGCGGTCGCATCGCCTGCCACCGCTACCGAGGCGCTGCCCATGCCAAGGGCCCGGCCTCCCACTCCCACCGCCAGAAATTCCCCTGCATACTTTCCAACGACTGTCTGACCCTGCGTGCTCAGGGGGAGAGCGATCATCAAGGTCATCATCCATCGCACGCGCATCGGGACAGCCTTTCGGAATAGAAGCAAGCCCTGTCAAATTCCAGAAAAAGGGAGTGAAAGTCAAGGCAACCCGCAGACCCCAACCGCACAGATCCCTTCCCGCGGAGGAAGTTTCGAAGGGAGAATCATTTCAACACGGCGGTTCTGAACCCTCCAGGGAGGGGGCTACGATCGGCGTTAAGAAAACTCTCGAGGGGACAACGAGGAAGGGAGCATGACGGCGGCGGGTCGATGCACTCAGACGGAAAAATAAGAGGATGGGCCGCTCCCGCCAGCAGCCCATACCCCCGTCCAAGAAGACCCGAGCCTCCCACCGCCGAAGCGCGCCCTCCCGCACATGTAGCGCGCGGCAACAGAAGGAGTATCTTCACACGTATTACGGTGCGGCCACTCCGTTTACGAATAGAGAAAGAAATAAAGGGGGGGAAGACGATGGGTCTACGGCTGGAATGGTTCCGCTCCCAGCTCCCGCTTCAGCGCCCTGATCACCGGGTGCTCCTCGGCTGGAATTTCTCCCGGCGTTCCGGCGCCTGTATCGACGGGTCTCTCGATCACCGGTTCGAGTCTCGCACGGCGGTGAAAGAGCTCCTCCAGAAGGCCGGACAGCGCCTCCCGGTTCCTGACAATGGCATCGGCATGAAAGGAATCGGGGCAGCGCACGCGGATGAGATTGCCGCTCACGCCCAGCGGCTCGATGGCATCGATCACAGTCCCGAGGGAGATCCGTTTCTGGCGGACAAGATCGCCGAATTCCTTCCAGCGTGATTTCACTTCGCCTTCGTTGATGCCCGGAGGAGAGACCAGGGGCTGGGGAGCCGCGGTCTCCGCACCGGGAGCAATCATGCCGAGAGTCCTGACCGGAGCGGCACCAGGAACTGCCTCAGGCGGATCCCCGGTTGCTCCCGGAGAGACAATAACCGGAGAAGACGCTCCCGGGTGAAGAACTGCCGTCTCTTCGGACTGAAGGGAAGGCGGTTCAACTGAAGGGGATGAGGAAAGAGACGCAGGGACAATCCCATGGCCCTCGCCGGCGTGCCCGGGCGCAGGTGCATAAGGTGTTGACGACCCCGAGGAAAGCGGTAAGGGCGCAGGCCGGGTGTAGCCCTCTTCGGAAGCGGTAGAGGGGGGCGCAGAGGAGGCAGCCCGTGCCGAAGTTCGGACCGGCGCACTGTTCACGCCGGGCGCGCGTAGGGAGGAACGCCCGGGGCCGGGAGCTTCAGTGAGTTTTTTTTTCAGGTCATCGATGCTTCTCAGGACTTCGCCGACCTCGGCGGCCGCCGGAAGGCTCATCAGCAGGACCATATCGGCCTCCAGCTTGAAGCGCGGCTGCGTGACCCAGCGGAATGAGGCATCGGTTCCGCTCACTAGACGCTGACAGCGGAGGAGATCGGGAAGCGAATACTTCTGTGCCTCCTCCGCGTAGCGGCGCCGGTGAGAGTCCGAGGCTTCGATGGTGGCAGCCGACCCGGTGGCCCGCACCACGAGGAGATTCCGGAAATGCTCGACAAGCCCGCCGATGAACTCTTTCAGATCGTAGCCCCGGTCGACCACTTCCTGCACGAGGGCAAGCGCACCGGAGGTATTTCGCTCCCGGACGAGGTCGGACACGCGGAAGTACAGTTCCTGGTCCACCACATTCAGCGCCTGAAGGATCAGCTCGTGCGTGACCGTCGGTCCGCAGAGGGAGATGACCATGTCGAACGCGCTTTGCGCATCGCGCAGGGAGCCGTCCCCTCTGCGCGCAATGAGCTGAAGCGATTCGTCGTCAAGGGTCAGCTGCTCAGCCTGGGCGATGGCCGCAAGATTGGCTTTGATCTGTTCCACGGGGATTCGGCGGAATTCAAACCGCTGGCACCGGGAAAGAATGGTGGCGGGAAGCTTGTGGAGCTCGGTGGTGGCAAAGACAAACAGGACATGCGACGGCGGCTCTTCGAGCGTCTTGAGGAGCGCATTGAATGCCTCCTTCGTCAGCATGTGCACTTCGTCGATGATGTAGACCCTGTACGGCCCCTGGGCCGGCGGGTACTTCACCGCCTCGCGGAGGTTCCGGATCTCTTCGACTCCCCGGTTCGAGGCTCCGTCGATCTCCAGCACGTCAAAGCTCCGCCCCTCGTTGACCGCAAGGCAGCGGTCGCAGCTGTTGTCGGGGTTGGCGTTCTCCGGATGGAGGCAGTTGACGGCTTTGGCCAGGAGGCGCGCGGTCGTGGTCTTCCCCACGCCGCGGGGGCCGCTGAAGATATAGGCATGAGCGAGCCGCCCGGTCCTGATGGCATTGCGCAGGGTGGTGGTCACGTGTTCCTGACCCACCACGTCCTCGAACCTCATCGGACGCCACTTCCGTGCCGTGACAACGTACCCGCCCATGGTCAGCGCTCCTGTTTGCGGCCCTTGCGCTGAGGCACCGCGATTCTGAGCGCTTCATCGATGCTTCCTACGGGCGTCAGGGTCAGCCCCTCCTTCACCCTATCCTGGATTTCCTTCAGGTCCTTCTCGTTTTCCTCTGGGATCAGCACGGTGGTGATGCCACTGCGCTGGGCGGCAAGCAGTTTTTCGTTCAGCCCCCCGATTGCCAGGACGTTGCCGCGCAACGTGATCTCGCCCGTCATGGCGATGTCGCTCCGGGCAGGTCTCCCGCTGATGGCCGAGTAGAGCGCCACGGCCATGGTGATCCCTGCGGATGGGCCGTCTTTGGGAATCGCCCCTTCAGGGACGTGAATGTGGATCTCTTTTCCTTTCATGGAATTCTCGCCGAGGCCGATCCGTTTCGCGTTGGCGCGCAGATAGCTCAGCGCTGCCTGGGCCGATTCTTTCATCACGTCGCCCAGTTGGCCCGTCAGGGTAAGCTTCTCCGGACCGGACATCACTGTCACGTCGATATTCAGGATATCTCCTCCGACACTCGTCCAGGCGAGGCCGGTCACCGAGCCCACGCGGGGCTCCTTCGCATGCCCACGGTTGCGAAAACGCGGGACTCCGAGGTAGGCCTCCACCTTCTCGGGGCTCACGGCAATCCCCTTGCTCTTCTTTTTCCCCTGTTGCCGGCCCTCCACCACCTCCTTCGCAACTTTCCTGCAGATGGTGGCAATTTCCCGTTCCAGGTTCCGCACCCCTGCTTCGCGGGTGTATTCGGTGATCACCTTGTCGATCGCAGCGTCGGCGATGGTCACATTCCGTTTCTCCAGTCCGTGCTCCGCGAGCTGCTTCGGGATGATATGGCGACGGGCGATTTCGCGCTTGTCGTGCTGGAGGTATCCGGGAAGCTCGATGATCTCCATCCTGTCCTGCAGCGGAGGCGGAATGGCGTACCGCACGTTCGCCGTAGTGATGAACATGACGTGCGACAGGTCATAGTCCACGTCGAGATAGTGATCGTTGAACGTGTTGTTCTGCTCCGGGTCGAGCACTTCCAGAAGGGCCGCCGACGGATCGCCCCGGAAATCCATGCTCATCTTGTCCACTTCGTCGAGCAGCATCAAGGGATTGATGACCCCGGCCCGCTTCATGGACTGGATAATCTTCCCCGGCATCGAGCCGATGTAGGTGCGGCGGTGCCCACGGATCTCGGCCTCGTCGCGCACGCCTCCCAGAGAGATGCGCACGAGGACTCTGCCGAGCGCCCGCGCGATCGATTTGGCGAGCGATGTCTTGCCGACGCCGGGCGGACCCACGAAGCAGAGAATCTGTCCCTTCATTTCCGGGACCAGATTGAGGACCGCGATATGTTCGAGGATCCGCTCCTTGGGTTTTTCGAGTCCGAAATGGTCCTCGTCCAGGATCTCCCGGACATGATCGACCTTCAGGAGGTCCTTCGTCCGCTTGTGCCAGGGGACGCTGAGCATCCATTCGAGATAGCTGCGCAGGACTGTCGACTCGGGCGACATCGGGGGAATCTTCTTCAGCTTCTGGAACTCCTCCAGCGCTTTCTCCTCTGCCAGCTTGGGCATCTTCGCCTTCCGCAGGTCGTCGCGGAGCTTGAGCATATCCGGACTCGACTCGTCCTCACCCAGCTCGTCCTGCAGAATGCGGATCTGCTCCTGGATGAAGAACTTCCGCTGGGACTTGGCGATGTTGTCGTGGACCTTGGTGTCGATCTCCTTTTCGATTTTCAGGACATCGATCTCAGAATTCAGGATCCGGATGACCTCGTGGAGCTGCTCACGGATGCCGGTCAACTGGAGAATCTTCTGCTTCACCTCGACGCTTTGGAGAATGTTCGAGGCGATGTAAAAGAGCTTCCGGCGGGGGTCGCGGGTGTTTTCGAACGCCACCAGGACCTCGCTGGGCACGTTGCGGTTGAGGTGCACGTACTCAGCGAAGAGGCTCGACGTGTGCCGCATCAGCGCGTCGAGCTCCGAATCCAGAACGACGGGATTGTCCTGGATCGTGATGGAGGCTTCGAGGAACCGGGTGGTCGGCAGGAACTTGTCCACGGAGGCCTGCACCACGCCGTCGACAAGGATTTTCATGAGTCCATTGGGAAGCTTCAGGATCTGGATGATCTTCGCAATGGTCCCGTCGGCGTAGATGTCATCGCGCCCCGGCTCTTCGGTGAGGGGGTTTTTCTGCGCAGCGAGAAAGATGTACTTCTCGCGCTCGAGCGACTCGTTGACGGCGCGGAGCGAAGACTCACGTCCCACGAGGACCGGAAAGATCATCGACGGGAAGATTACCACATCGCGCAGGGGCAGGACAGGAAGCTTGGTGGGAATTGCCTCAGACCGGTCGCTGCCTCCGGAGAGCGTCGTGGAAGATTCTTCGTGCATGGACATTGTCTCTGGGGCGAGAAAAGACGCAAAAAGGTGCCCTATGCCGGACACCTCTGCGTCACGTCATGCAGAATATAGAAAGAGAATGGGGGTTTGTCAAGGAATGGCCGGGTGAGGGCTCACCACGGCGTTTCGGTCGGACTGTTTCCCTCGAGCCGGCTCAACTCGCCTTGAAGGTCAGATCGGCCCATGCGGGCAATCGCCGCACAGAGCGTGGTGCCGCGCGTCCAGAGCACCAGGGACTCGCCGTTCTCGCGGTCATCTGAATACCACCCGGTATGCATCAACTCATTGCGGATGTTCAGAGGAAGCGCGAGACCCGGGCTGTGCAGGATGTCTTCAAGATGCATCTCGAGGATCGAAGCCACGGCGTTTCCCCGCCGGTAGACAAGATGCGCCATGCGAAGACCCTCATACGTCTCGGCGCGGCCCCCGGTGAGAACAAAGCCTGCAAGCAGAGGAACGACCACGGCGACGTTTGTCCGGCTGCTGAGATACGACTGCACGTGCTCCGCATCGGCTGACATCACGTCGGGCAGCAGTACCCCGCTCTCGAGGAGGCGATGGGCCTGAAGCATGTGCACTACGAGATTGTTCCTCTCGTCCGGGGACCCCTGACGGTTCATCGTCACCATGACGGCGATCGCCGTGCATGCAAGGAGAACCACCAGAACGGGGAGCAGGAACGGCAACTTCACCAAACCACGGAGGCGCCCGCCGAGCGTGCGGTGCCAACGCCGCTCACCCTCCGTCCCCCTGATCTGCCTTGTGATAGAATCCCGGAGAGCCTGCGGTGCCTTCACGCGCGGCAGATGACGGCGCACGGCCTGTTTGACCGCGGCCTCGATCTCATACTGCTCCCTGCATGCCTGGCATTCGCGCGCGTGGCGGTCGAAGGAGCGTTGCCTGACGACGTGCAGGCGTCCGTCGACAGCGGGGGTGATGAGTCTCCTGAACTGATCGCAGGTCACGGATTGTACGCCTGTAGAGTGTACACGGCCGGAGGGAAGGCGGTTTTCCGTCTTCGCCGGATCGCTTCCTCCCCGGGCACGACCACTCTTCTGCTTGCCCGACGGAGGTTCAGGGGGAAAATACTCGCGAACGAACTGGCCGCTGGGATCTATGGAAAGTTTCAGCACTTTTCTCGTACGCAGACCTCTCATGACCTCAAAGGATCACAGCAGTTCACGGAGCCCCGTGATGAATTCTGAAAGTCTCTGGAGGTCACTGCCGGGAAGATGCCTGTCGTGTGTGCCGAACCGCGAGATACACAATCGAAGAGTTTATCCCGAAGATGTCGGGACGTCAGGAGCGCACACCAGGGACTCGATGAAAAGAACTGGATTTGAAAACGGAAGAACTGCCCGCTGGCCAAGCTTCAAACCACCCGGTCCGCGCGAATTCCTCCTCCGAGTGCTGAAACGAACCCGGTCGAGGATCTGATCCCCGGGAGGCCCGGCTTTCAAGAGCTCGGAAAACAGAAGATCGCCGCGCCATGGCCGGCATTGCGAAGGCGAGCTCTTCGCTCCTCAGCCAGTTTGTTTGAAACCTCGTAACTTCAAGGTTTTGAACACGCTCGGGAATGATATAGTTCCTCGACACTGCCACCCTCCGGTGAGGCCTTGAAAGTGATAAACGCAAGAGGAATTAGCGTCTGAAGGTGAGGAGGAGACCTCTGCCTGGTCATACAGGTGAGGCCGGAACGAAGATCTGGAAGGGGGGGACAATGCGTTCAGACGGGAACAGGCCTTTCATGGGGGAGGAATGTATGGGGCTCTGCTAATTGGGCCGAAAACTGCCGCGTACGACAGAAAGAGATAACCCGGCGGACACCAGGGATGAAACCGCCGCGACTCATGGGAAGCGGGATGGTCATGTGGACATGCGAGAGGGGACGCCCCTGGTTCTGTCCGCTCGGAGGGACAGGTCTCACCCGAAGCGGCCTCAAGGCAAGCGGGGAGCCCCGCACTCACTGTTTTCGCACGAGCCGCAGCAGGTAGGCTATTCCGGCGAAGACCACGGCAACGCCGACAATGGAGGGGGACGATGGAAAATCCCAGAGAAAGGCCAGATAGAGGCCCACGGGAGGACAGAGAACTCCGATGAGAACGGAAATAATGAATATTGTACGGACGCGCTTTGCAACCAGGAGGGCGGCAACGGGAGGAATCACGAGAAAACCAAAGACGAAGAGGTCTCCCACCATATGAGTGGCAAATGCGATGATCACACCGGCAAGAAGGTAGAAAGCGATATCCCACGTCCTGGCACTGTATCCCTGAGTACGGGCTGTTTCTGCGTCAAAGGTAATGAAAGAGAATTCCTTGTAGAAGAGGATGTTCGGCAGCGCAGTAACGGCAAACGCTCCTGCCATCAGCCAGAAAAGGTCGGGAGTCACAAAGAGGATATCCCCCCTCAGGAGGTTTTCGATTTCGGCAGCCTCCACCTTGGGCGCCTTCTGCATGACCAGGATCCTGGCCGCAACCGATAGAACGAACACGAAGCCGAGCACTGCGTCGCGCGGGATCTTCTTGCCCGTGAACAGCTGAGAGAGGATCACAACGCAGATCAGTGTGAAGGCGAGGGAACCGACCGTATGGGGGACCGCAAAGAACGGCAGAAAGGTAGCGGCCAGGCCAAGCACCGATACCTGAGTGAGCACCGCGCCGAAGAACACCACCCGCCGGGCCACGATATAGACACCCAGGTAGGAACAGGCAACAGCGACAAGGATGCTGCCGTAGAGAGCGTAGGGAAACTCGCGAAGAATGGTAGAGGCGATTTCACCGGGTTCCATGACCCTCCCCTGCGAGGATAATCGTTCTGTCGTGGACACGCTCCACCGTGACGGGCATATTGTAGAGCCTTGAAAGGTTCGGACCGGTGAGAACGTCTTCAACGGGGCCGACCTGGAAGAACTCACGCTCCACGATGGCCAGGTGCCGCACATAATTCGCAACATCCTCGAGGAGGTGACTCACCATGATGACGGTGAGACCTCCCTCCTCGTGCAGGTCCTCGATGAGGTCGAGGATAGCTAGCCGCGAGGGGAGATCCATTCCGTTTGTGGGTTCATCCAGGATCAGGGCCTCCGGCTCGGATGCAAGGGCGCGCGCGATGAGCACACGCTGCTTCTGACCTCCCGAGAGATCTTTGAAGGCGTGGGCATGAAGGTTTTCCACTTTCACATGGGCGAGAGACCGGGAGACCGCGTCGCGGTCGTCATCGGAAGGGTGGTGCAGCAGCCCGAGCCGGCGAAACCGCCCCATCACGACCACCTCGTCGACAGTGTAGGGAAGCACGTCGTCGATCGTATCGCGCTGGGGCACGTACCCGATACGCAGCGGTCCTCCCGACGGGCTCTCCGTCTCGACGGTCCCTCCCAGCGGCTTGAGGCTTCCAAGAATGGCACGGAGCATCGTGGTCTTGCCCGCGCCATTCGGCCCGACGATACCGAAGTAGTCTCCGGCCTCGATGGTGAAACTTATATCGTTCAGCACGACTTTGCGGCCATACCCAAGCCGGGCCTTCTTGAACGTAATGATCATCGTAGTGCTCTCATCACCGTGGAACGGGAGAGGCGGACCGTGCTCATGGCCGGTTCACCATGACAGCCTTGCGGGGACGTTACTTCAGCGCCGCGGCAAGCGTGCGCACGTCATACGACATCAGAGCAATATAGTCTCCGGTCCCATCCACCACACCTTCCGAGGGGGGAAGCATCAGTACTTTCGCACCGCCCGCATGCGCGATCTGTTCCGGAGCGCTCATATCATAGAACGGTTCTACGACAATCGCTTTGATGGCGGCCTTTCGCACGAGGGCGATCAGATCCGCCGTATGGCTGGGGGTCGGAGTGATCCCCGGTTTGGGTTCCACCTGGTCGGCCACCGTCAGGTTCAGCCAGTTTGTAAAGTAGCTCCAGCTCTTGTGAAAAGTGATGATCCTGCTGCCAGCAAACGGTTTCATCTCTCCTTCCCATTGCGGGATCATGGATTCCAGCTTTTTCAGGTACACGTCCTCATTGGCTCGGAACAGCTTCTCATCGGAGGGCGACACTGAGACCATGGCATCCACCATTTCGTCCATGATGACCCGGACATTCCGCGGGTCGAGCCAATAATGGGGATTGCCAAATCTGTGGACATCGCCCTGGCTGGCGTCAACCCGGGAGGGGACTTCCAGTTTCTGAATCCCTTTGGAGAGGTCCACCACCGACAGCTTTTCGTTCCGTGAGCCGTCGACCAGCTGCGGCGCCCACATTTCCAGCTCCATCCCGATGATAAAGAAAAGATCAGCGGACTTGAGCTTCATCATATAGCTGGGTTTGACCTCGACGAAGTGAGGGTTCTGATCTCCCCTCACGATGAAATCAACCTTGACCTTATCGCCGCCTATCTGCCTGGCAAAATCGGCAAGATCGGGAAGCGAGGTCACAATCCTGATCTCTCCGAATCCGGCAGTTGTGAGCAGGCAGGCTGCAGCGCAGAGAAGAACATATTTCATCGACAATCCTTTCGAGAGTGCGAGGCGTTTGTGTTCGAACGGCCTCAGAACGGGTGGGCCTTGTGCGGGCCCATGGAAAACAAAACCTGGAGCGCCAGCAGGTTGACCGCCCTGGTACTGGTCCCCGGTTCAGTTTCCGTGTGCTGGTACTGGAACCTGACTCCCAGTGTCTCCTCAACGGGATAGTATCCCAGGAAGAGCGCCACGGCCCACGCCCTGTCGCCGGCAGAATAGGGCTGTTCCGACCAGTCGTAACGAGCCCCGGCGCTGAAAATCTTGAAGAACTGGTAGTCCGCATACATGTAGAGTCCGGAGGTGTTGAGCGTACCGGAGACGGGAGCGGGGGCTGCAGTGACCGTGCGGGTATTGAAGAGGTATTCGGCCTGAACTGTCAGCGACGTGTAGGCACTTGAACGGTATTTGTATTTCATGTCTCCATTCAAATACCAGAAGCGGTAGTGATTGTACGGGTCGTGGATGCCCGTGTAGGTACTCAGCCCAGCCTCCAGGTCGCTCTTGTCGCCCAGCGTGAAGAATGCCATCAGCCGGGCCGATGTGGCGTACAGGGGTTGAGCTCCCGTTGTGTCGGGAAGGCCGGCCGCCTTGCCGACCGAGTTTCCCCGGAGCAGGTCCACCGTGAGCCTCGAGTAGACGTCACCGGTCGGAAGGAGCACGCTGGCCGAGATCCCGAGATCGTTCAGGCCTTCTTCACCGAAAAACCGCAGCTGAGACAGAGGCTGGGTGATGAACGGCCAGGCGTGCGGGTGCACCATATTGAGTTTGCCGAATTCCGCCCGGTATTTGCCGATCCGGAGGTTAAGATCGAGCGGAAGTCCGCGAAGGACAGACGCATAGACCTCTTCAATGCCGAGTTTGCTGTTTTCCAGGTCGGGACCGGGGATGGTGAGGATGACGTCGCCCCGTGCATAGGGGTTCAAATATGATTGGATCGCTAGCTCCAGTTCTTCGAACTGGAGATCAGGCCGGCTGAATTCTCTCTTGCCCTGATCGAGCTTTTCGCCGTCATTCGACTCTACGCGAAAACGAGGAATGATGCTGATGTCGGGATTGACGGTGGTCTGGGCAAGCCCCGGCGCGGCTGCGGCCGCAAGCAGCGGCACAACTGCCATGGACCACCATACGGAACGGTGCATGATGCCTCCAACGATGTTCGGATTCCCTGCATGGCGACGGCGAACGATCAAGCCGTTGGAGGTCCGCGTTTCGAGGGATTGAGAGTTTCCGGCGAAGAGATATGGGGAACAGCCGGTGCAGGGACTGCAACGGCAACGAGCGGTGCCCGGTAGGGCATCGGCGATGGAAACGCCAGGGTGCAGAGGCAGTGGCTGCCCAGGAGGCATGCCGGGCAGGGATGCCAGAGCTCGAGCGGAACATGATGCTCGTGCGCGCCGCAGGTATGCGCGGCAAGGGCCATGCCGGCACGGGACGGACCGTTCAGATCGTCGCGGTGGGCTGTTGCCAACAGAACGCAAGAAGCGAGATAACCGACAAGGACAACGGTTGCCGGGATCCGGAGCGGGCGTGTCAGGATGGTGCGAGTCATGTTCATGCATTAAACAAGAATATGCGCCGCCAGGTTTCTCCGTTCCCCGTTAATCGGTCGGGAAAAGGTGTGAAATCGTCGCGATTTTAACAATTCACTGTAGACTGCATCTCGCAGGGCGGCAAATATGACTGGCCTGAAGGCGGCCTGAGCCACGGAGGGAGAAGGGTTGTAGTATTCGTAGATTTCACGTACATTGGGGAGTCTCCGCGGCCAAATCCTCCAGGAGCACGGCTTGTCCCGCAGCAGGCGGACCGGTCCAGTGTGGCGACATCACACCGAACGTGTTTCCGCCCTCCCTTCGTTCTCATTCCTCAGTGTTTTTCAGAGGTTGCCTTATGAAACAGAGGCTTTCAATAGCCATTCCATCACTGCTTGTCTTTGGACTATTCTTCGGCGGTCGCTGGGATGATGAGGGAATGTGGCTTCTCAACAACGTCAACAAGCTCCCGCTGGCCGGGATGAAGCAGCACGGCCTGGAGCTGACACCCGAGCAGATCTACAGCGCGACCGGCCCGAGCCTGAAGGATGCCATCATCCTTCTCGGCGGGGGGACGGGCTCGTTCATTTCGGCCGACGGGCTGATCATCACCAACCACCATGTCGCATTCGCCGGCCTTCAGGCTCTCAGCTCGGTCCAGGACGACTACCTGAAAAACGGCTTCCACGCCGCCTCCCACGCGGAGGAACTCCCGACCACCTACACGGCTCAGATTGTCAAGGAAATCCGGGAGGTCACATCCAACGTCCTCGCCGCGGTGAAGGATTCCATGCCAGCCGGTGAGCGTGAACGGGCCATCAGGGCAAAGTCGCAGGAGATCGAAGCGGCGGCCAAGGGCTCGACGGACCTCACGTGCCGCGTTGTGGAGATGTACAGCGGCGTCCAGTATTACCTCTTTACTTTCGAGTCGCTGAGCGACGTGCGGATGGTGTTTGCGCCCCCGAGCGCTATCGGGAACTACGGAGGCGAGGTGGACAACTGGATGTGGCCTCGCCACACAGGCGATTTTGCGCTCATGAGAGCGTACGTCGGGCCGGACGGCAAGCCGGCGAAGTATTCCAAGGAGAATGTCCCGTATCATCCGAAGCTGTTCCTTCCGTTTTCCGCGGAGGGAGTCAGCGAAGGGTCGTTCACGATGATCCTGGGTTTCCCAGGGCGCACCTTTCGCTACCGCGAAGCGTCTGGGGTGGAGCTCCTGCGCGATGAGGTCATGCCGACGTCCATCGATCTCTACAAAACCAGAATGGACATCATCGACCTCTGGGGCAAAAAGGACCGGGCGATCGAGCTCAAGTACGCGAACCGTGTCCGCAGTCTTGCCAACACCTACAAGAACTACCTGGGAGTGCTCGCGGGGATGCGCCGGTCTGATCTCCTGACCCGGCGGAAGAGCGAGGAGGCCGACTTCATAGCATATGTGAACTCCTCTCCTCTGCTGAAGACACGGTACGGAAACGTCCTCGCAGATCTTGCAGAGGCGGATTCCGATTCCCGCTCGTACGCCAGGAAGGCCTCGCTGCTGCAGAATCTGACGACCGGAGTGGATATCCTCCGTCTGGCAACACGGTTCCGCCAGTTCGCCACCGTGGCGGAGCCGACCGAGAAGGATGCGGCAGCGGTTCGGGAGTTTGCCACCTCGGTGTTCAAGAATTACGATCTCAACGTGGAGAAGGCCACGCTCATCGCGCTGATCCTGAAATCGGCCGACATGCCGGCCGGACAGCAGATAGCCGCATTCCGGGAGATCGTCGGAAGCAGGACCGGCGAGGCCCGCGCAAAGGAGGTAGCAGAGTTTGTGAACGATCTCTATGAGAGCACGGATCTTGCGACCCCGGAAGGGACATTGAAGCTCCTGGCGAGAGGTCCCGAGAAGATCATGAAGGACGACTACGTGAAGCTGTCCGCAAAGATCGATCCTGACCAGCTCTCCACTCAGCAGCACACCAGCAGGCTGGCTCCACTCTTCACAACGCTCCGGGGCAAGTACATGGAAGCCCTCATGGGCTGGAAGAAAGAGACGGTGATGTATCCCGACGCCAACAGGACGATCCGCTTCACGTACGGACTGGTGAAGCCGCTGCACGCGCGCGACGCCGTCGACCTGGATGAAGTGACCACGCTCGGAGGTGTGATGGAGAAGGAGACCGGGGAAGACCCGTTCATTGTGCCGGCGAGGCTGAAGGAACTGTGGCAAAAGAAAGATTTCGGGCGTTATGCCGATCCGAAGCTGAATGATGTGCCCGTGGCCTTCATTGCCAACATGGACATTACCGGGGGCAATTCCGGCAGTCCGGTAATCAACGGGAAGGGGGAGCTGGTGGGGTGCGCCTTCGACGGCAACTGGGAATCGGTGGTAGGCGACTACGTTTTTCAGGAGCCTTTGAACCGGACCATCAGCGTCGATGCCAGGTACGTGCTGTTTATTCTGGACAAGTTCGCCCATGCCGAGAACATCATGAAAGAGCTGGTGATCAGGTAGGAAGGAAGAGGCCCCGGAACCTGCATGCCGGGCTCTGTTCCTGACATTGAGATTGTCCCCGCACCCCCGGCTTTCCGGAAGTGCGAAGCGGAAGAGATATTCCGGTAGTCCGGGTCGTGCAGGATCGCCGCCGGACCGGGCGGGCCCTTGCGTTTTCCCTGATTGGTGCGCATACTACGGTCGCAGGACCCGGCATCTTCCACAGGAACAACACTCCTGGTGACACATGCTTCTTCTCGGCTCCCATGTCTCGGTCAGCGGAGGCGTTTTCACGGCGTATGAGCGGGCGGCGCGCATAGGCTGCACCTCCATGCAGATCTTCGTCAAGAACGCCAACCAGTGGGCGGCCAAGCCTCTTTCCGACGCCGACATCCGGGCCTTCCGCGATGCTGCGGCACAGTCGACGGTCAGCCCGGTAGTGGCGCACGCAGCCTACCTGATCAATCTCTGCGCCGGAAACCCTGACATTCTCAAGAAGTCCCGTGCAGCATACGAGGATGAACTCAGGCGCTGCGAAGCGCTCGGAGTCCACGCCCTTGTCTTCCACCCGGGGTCTCATGGCGGGACAGGCGAGGAAGGGGGGATCCGCTGCATCGCGGAATCGCTCAATGGAATTCACGACCGGACCAAAGGGTTCCGCGTGCTCACCACACTCGAAACCACGGCGGGCCAGGGATATGCCGTCGGATACCGCTTCGAACACCTACGCTCCATCATCGACCTGGTGAAAGACCAGGACCGCATGGCCGTCTGCATCGACACGTGCCATCTCTTTGCGGCGGGCTACCCGGTGCAGACCCCGGAAGGCTGGGAAACCACGATGAGCGAGTTCGAAAGCGTGATAGGTCTCCGGAGGCTCGCTGTCATTCATGTCAACGATTCCAAAAAGCCGTTCGGCTCACGGCTCGACCGTCACGAACATATCGGGAAAGGTCTGATAGGAAAGGAGGGATTCAGGAGTCTCATGAACGATTCCCGTCTGGAGCGGGTGCCGAAAATCCTGGAGACCGAGAAGAGCGAGGATATGCACGAGGATGTGGAGAACATGGAGACCTTGAAGAAGCTCATCAGGAAGGGAGGCAGCCGGTAGCGCTGAGGCTGGAAACGTAAAGGTGCGCAGAACGCGGAGGGCCTCACGGGGGCACGCCTGAACAGGCGTCCCTGCGAGGCCCAAATCGTTTCTCCCATTCTGATGGCGATGCGTCCCGTAACGCGTCCTCGCTGCACCAAAGGATGCGGCTGAAGAAAAACCCCTCAGTTTGTCACCATCTCACTTACCGCGGTTCCTCCGCCCATTGCCGCTGGCAGTCTGGCCTCCGATTTGATGAGGCGGCGGCTCCCTTTTGCGATCCAGAATGTTTGACTCGTGGCCGGGTCGTCATCTGGAACCATTTCCACCTTGTAGGCTTCCTGGGGGGCGGCGGCAATCGTGACTTTTTCCAATCCGGTCACGGTGACGGTCACGGGCTCGATTTTCATTTTCATCAGGTCGATGAGACCGAAGCTCGCCGCATATCCCTCCTTCAGCGGCAGCGTGGCAAGGGGTACCTCCAGGCCCGCACCATCGGGAAGGGTCAGACCTGCGGGTTTGAGGTCGACCGGCATCGACATCGCGCCCGAGGAGATGCTCCCCCTGATCGCTGCGGAGGAGAAGGTCAGCTGTATGGACTGCGGTCCCTGTCTCCCCGAGCGCCGTATCGGCATGAGGGACGAGGCATCGATGTCGAGGGTGTCGGATCCCTGCCCCATCGGGCTTGTCACCAGATCGACAACCTGCCAGGCGCTCGCGGACCCCAGGAGAATCTGTTTGATGCTGCGCGTGATGGTCACCGTGATCTCGCGACCCATGACCTTCATCTTCTGCGAGTACTTCACCGTGTCGGGTTTGACGAGCGCGGGCTCGAATGCGGGAGGCTTCAGGCCTCCAAGGGCTGGGATCATGGCGGCCGAGACAATCAGGACACGAAGCATTTCGGGTATTCCCTCAATGTGGCAGAAGTCGGAAAAAGCGCCGATCGTATTGTAGGAGAGGCTGCAGATTGGTAGATTAGGGGTCTAAGATACGACATTCCCCGATTGTAGTCACTTCAGCGATGGATCTGGAACCCTATGGCTGGACTCCCGTCCTGGCGGAGGCGTTTGCCAAATACGCCCCACCGGGATGCCTCCCTGCGCGCATCGTCGTGCAGAAGGGAGATCTCGAGGCGGTATCCCCCGCAGGGCTACTGCACTGCCATGCCGCCGGCCGTTTGAAGTTCGCGGCGGAAGGGGCGAGCGATCTGCCGGTGGTGGGGGACTGGGTCGCGATCGAAGCCCGGCCGGCCGAACAGACGGGTCTCATCGTCGGAATCCTTCCTCGTTGCAGTAGTTTTGTCAGGAAAGTGCCCGGGGCGAGGACAGTAGCTCAGATCATCGCGGCGAATATCGACACAGCGTTCCTGGTTTCCGGACTTGACCACGAGTTCAACCCCGCCCGCATCGAGCGCTATCTTGTCCTTGCCCGGGAAAGCGGCGCCCGTCAGGTTGTGGTGCTGAACAAGGCTGACCTCTGTCCGGATCTCGAATCGGCGCTTGCCATGGCGGCCGCCGCCGCTCCGGGTGTACCCCTTCTGGTCACGAGTGTCCCGCGCCATGAAGGGATTGGTGAGTTCCGCGCTTTTCTCCGGACCGGCATCACCGGGGCCCTGCTGGGGTCCTCGGGCGTCGGCAAATCCAGTCTGATCAACGAGCTCCTGGGTGAGGAGCGGATGAAGACCCGCGGGGTGCGCGAGAGCGACAGCGGGGGCCGGCATACCACGACACACCGGGAGCTTGTGCTCATTCCGTCGGGCGGGATGCTGATCGATACTCCGGGTCTTCGCGAACTTCAGCTCTGGGGTGAGGGCTCGGGATTGCAGGAGAGCTTCGAAGACGTTGAAGAGATTGCCCTGCGGTGCAGGTTCACCAACTGCCTTCACGACACGGAGCCGGGCTGCGCCATCCGAGAGGCCGTTGAGGGGGGGCACCTCGGCCTGGACCGGCTTGAAAACTACCGGAAGCTGCAGCGGGAGATGTCCCACCTGCGCAGCAAGTACGACGCACGGGAGAAAATCGTCAATAAACAGAAGGTGAAAAAGCTGACCTCCGGGCAGAAGCGGGGGTACAAGCGAAGAGACAGGTTCTAGCAGGACGGGGCAACGTGCGAAGACGGCAGGCAAGCCTGCCGGAAACGGAGGCTCCTCGAGAGTCCCTGCCGCCACGCAGCCACATTCCTCTCATCATCCGGGCTTCTCATGCGCACACTTCTCCGCGGCCTCCTCGCGCTCGCGTTCTTCGCCGGCCTCACCCGCCCAGCCCCGGGGCAGGCACTGTTCCCGGTCCGCGACTCCCTCTCAGGTGAAGCACGGGACAGGACGTTCCACGTGCTGCACTACAGGATCGAGGTATCGTTCGACGAGGCGCGGAAATCCGTCAGCGGCCGAACCGCCATTACGCTCGTTCCCTTTCTTCCGGAGCTGAGGAATGTTGAGCTCGATGCCGAGGAAATGCAGATCAGCCGGGTGACACACCGGGGGAAGCCGCTTGCGTTCTCGCTCCATCCGAAGACGCTGTTCATCGACCTCGGTCGTCCCTGGACCCGGCACGATACCCTGACGCTGACCGTGGAGTACTCCTGCACGCCGAAGAAGGGGCTCTATTTCACCCAGCCCGACTCGGGATTCCCGCAGAAGCCATGGCTGATCTGGACTCAGGGAGAGGACATGGACAACCATTTCTGGTTCCCCTGCTACGATTTCCCGAACGACAGGGCAACCTCGGAAGTGATTGGAACGGTGAAGAGTTCCTATGTGCTGGTTTCCAACGGCCGGCTCGTCAGGATCACGGAAAACCGGGCATTGGGAACCAGGACGTTTCACTGGAGCCAGGATATCCCGCATGCATCATACCTGATCATGCTTGCCGCCGGGGAGTATTCCGTTCTCCACGACAAGGCGGGAACGGTCCCGCTGGACTACTACGTCTATCCCGGACAGGAGGATGATGCCCGGGCCTGCTTTGCGGAGACCCCTGCAATCATGACATTCCTTGCGGAGAGGATCGGCGTACCGTACCCCTGGCCCAAGTACGCGCAGGTGGAGCTGACCGATTTCATGTACGGCGGCATGGAGAATACGAGTGCCACGACGCTCCTGGACGAGAGCATCATCCTGGATGCACGGGCCCGTCTCGACGAATCGCCCGCAGGCCTGATCGCGCACGAGATGGCGCACCAATGGTGGGGGGACCTGATCACCTGCAAGGATTGGCGTCATCTCTGGCTGAATGAGAGCTTTGCAAGCTACTTCGACCCGCTGTACCTTGAGGCATCCCGCGGCCGCGATGAGTTCATCTACCACCTGTACGGCGATCAGCAGGCGGGCATCAATATTGACCGGGCCCTCGGAAGAAAGCCGGTCGTCAGCCAAGGCACGTACACTACGAATGTCTATCCGCGTGGTTCTGCTATCCTCCACATGCTCAGGTTCACGCTGGGAGATTCGCTGTTTTGGCGCGCGATCAATTTCTATGCGACGACGTACCGGTTTCAGACCGTCGAAACCAACGACTTCAAGCGCGCCATTGAGGAAGCGACCGGGCAGAATCTTTACTGGTTCTTCGACGAGTGGCTCTACCGGGCCGGACATCCGGTCTACGACGTTTCCTACACCTGGAGCGATACCGCACGGACTCTTCAGCTGGCCGTCCGCCAGACTCAGGTGATTGACAGCCTGACGGGGGTCTTCCGGATGCCCGTGGAAGTCGAGGTGACCACACCCTCGGGCGTGACGACGCACCGTGCGGCGGTTTGGACAAAGGACACCGTGCTGACGCTCCCGTGTGCCGAAAAGCCTTCCATGGTGCTTTTCGATCCCGGCGACTGGCTCCTGAAGGAGCTCCGGTTCCGGAAGTCTCGCGAAGAGTGGAAAGAGCAGGCGCTGCATGCGTCGAATCCCGTCGAGCGCATCAGGGCGGTGAAAGAGCTTGCCGCGCAGCCAGACAGCGACGACGTCGTCCCGGTCTTTGGCCGGCTCGCGCTCCATGACCCCTTCTACGGAGTGCGGCGGCAGGCCGTCATCTGTCTGGGGGACCTCCTCTCCACCGGGGAGGAGGCAAAGAGGGAGACGGCTTCGGTCCTCCTGGCAGCATCGCGCGACCGGCACTCCGGCGTGCGCACGGCCGCAGTTGAGTACCTTGGCGGGCTCAGAGGGGACAGCATCGTTGCAGCAGTGCGGGTCGCGCTGCACGATTCAAGTTATGGGGTGGTCGGCTCGGCCCTGGGCGCGCTTTCGAAGGCAGACTCCGCCCATGCCGCCGCGGCCATCGTCCAGTACCTCAGCGTCCCCTCCAGGAGGAGCGCCATAGCTTCCAGCGCACTGTACGCGCTGAACCGGGTCGATTCGACGCGGGCCATCGAGGCCGCCTTCCGCATGGTGCGCTACGGAGAGCATCCCTGGACCCGCCACGGCGCCATCCAGGTCCTGAGGGGGTACTCCTCAATCCGGAGCGAATTCCTCGCGCTGCTCAGCACGCTCGTGAAGGACAAGTCCCCGGTCATCCGATCGACAGCAATCAGCTACCTGGGACAGTACGGCGACGAGTCATTCCTCCCCCTCCTGGAGTCCATCGCCTCCGACCCGGCCGAAGACCTGGCGAAAACGGCGAAGGATGCGGTGGAAAAGCTCAGGAGCAGGGCCCACAAGGAGGAGGAATAAGATCCGCCACGCTCCCGCCAGGGACGCAGGCTGCGTACTGTTGGACGAGGAAGGGCCGGCGTCCGGCGAGGGAGATGCCTTGCAGTGCCGGTCCCGGAGACCTGTCGACAAGACGGTGACGGAAACGGTGAGTGCGATGAGGACAGAGGATCCCCGAAGCCAGGATCAGGGTATCCGACGAGTACGGAGTGAGACCGTCTGCGGAGTGATCTCGCCCGGGGCTGCCTGACAGTGCCTGCGGTTTATGGCTGGGGCGAAAAAGGGGGGTGGGTCAATCGCGAAGCTCAAGCTTGCGGATTTCGTCGCGAAGCTGGGCGGCCTTCTCATAGTTCTCGCGCTCCAGTGCTTCCTGGAGCTGCTGCCGGAGCTGTTCCAGGCGCTGCGCCTTTGATGGTGCCGGCCCCTGCTGCTTGGGCTTGGAAGGCTTGCCTGACTGAGGGGGCTGGAGCGGTTGCTGTTCCTCTTCCTCGTCATCCGGAACGAACGCCGCCTCGTCCATGACACCCGAGGCAACGTAGATTTGCACGCCGTAGCGGACCGCCAGGGCTATGGCGTCGCTGGGACGCGAGTCGATGAGCTGGTTGTCGATGTTCAGCTTTGCGTAGAACGTACCGTCGCGGAGCTCGTCAATAATGATATCGGACAGCTCGGCGCCGAACGCCGTGATGATATTCTTCATGAGGTCGTGGGTGAGGGGACGGGGTGGCTTGATTCCTTCCATCTCCAGGGCGATCGACTGAGCCTCCGCCGCCCCGATGATGATGGGGAGCCGTCTGTTCCCGTTCACTTCGCGCAGGATCAGCGCGAACGCACCGCCGCTTGCAGGACTTGTCGACAGTCCGAGGATGTCTACCGGAACCCTTTCCACACCGCACCCCGCAATCAAAGCAAAGAGAAAAACCTGCGCTCACTTCCCCAGATTTTCCTTGAGACGGACGGTGAGCTCGGGCACGACCTCGAACAGATCTCCAACAATCCCGTAATCGGCAACCTGAAAGATGGGAGCGTCCTTGTCCTTGTTGATGGCAACAATATACCTAGAGGACGACATTCCTGCAAGGTGCTGCACGGCACCGCTGATTCCGCAGGCGATATACAGATTGGGTGACACTGTTTTCCCGGTCTGCCCCACCTGCTCCGTGTGAGGGCGCCAGCCGGCGTCCACCACGGCACGTGAAGCGCCCACGCCGGCACCCAGCACATCGGCCAGGTCTTCGATCATCCGGAAGTTCTCCGGGCCCTTCAGCCCCCTTCCCCCGGACACGATGATTTTCGCTTCGGCCACATCGGGGCGGCCGGTCGACACCTTGGTGTCGGTCACAGAGGTCGTGAAGAGCGATTCGGGAAGATCCGGGTCGAGCATCTCCACAGGCGCCGTTCCGACTCCGGGGACGGCCGTGAACACGTTGGGGCGCAGGGTGATGATCTTCACCGGTGTGGTGATCCTCATCTCGATGAAGGCCTTGCCGGCAAAGACCGGGCGCGTTGCAATGATGTCCCCTCCTTCCACGCGCAGGGCGGTACAGTCTGAGGCCAGGCCTCCTGCAAGGGCGACGGCGATGCGCGGTGCAATATCCTTGCCCATCTGCGTTGCAGAGAGCAGCACGACGCCGGCGCCGAACGTCTCCGCGGCATCCGCAACAACCTTCGACCACGCAAGGCTCGCATGGCGCGCGAAGGCCGCCGCATCCACCGCATAAACCTTTGAGGCACCGTATGCCCCGAGCCCGCCGGCTGAGGAAGCGACTCCGCTCCCGATCACCAACGCGGCACACTGCCCGCCGAGTTGGTCCGCAAGGGCCCTTCCTGCAGCCACCGCCTCGAACGACGACTTCTTGAACGCTGCATCACGCTGTTCCGCAAAGACGAGCACATTCATGGTTGACCACGCAGGCGATGGTGAATTAAATGACCTTCGCTTCCTCGTGGAGGAGGCGGATGAGTTCTGGGACGGCACTCTTGTCTGTGCCCACAACCCTGCCGGGGGTCTTGGCCGGGGGGCGCCGCATCAAGACGGTCACAACACGGGCTGGAACAGCGGCGGCAGGCTTCGCTTCAATCGGCTTGTTCTTGGCAGCCATGATCCCCTTGAGCGACGGGTAGCGGGGTTCATTGAGCCCTTTCTGCGCGGTGAACACGGCCGGCAGCTTCGTCTGCACGGTTTCATGCCCCCCTTCGATCTCGCGATCGCAGGAAACTGTGCCATCGTCGCGTACCTCCATTCGCACCACCACCGAGACCGAAGGAATGCCCAGCAATGCGGCCACGAGAGTTCCAACCTGCGCATTATCGTAGTCGATCGATTGCTTGCCGAACAGGACGATATCGGGCGACATGGTCTTCAACTCTTCGGCGAGACCAGAGGCAACGCCGAAGGAATCCCGCTCCCCGTCTTCTTTGAGCAGCAACGCCCTGTCCACCCCCATGGCCAGAGCCTTCCGGAGCGTGTCCCTGTGGGGATCTCCCCCGAGGCTTACGGCGGTCACTTCACCCTTGAACCTCTCACGAAGCCGGAGCGCTTCCTCAAGGGCGAACTCGTCATAGGGGCTGAGCATGTAATTCACACCCGTTCTGTCTATGGAAATATTGTCGGGCGCGACCTTGATCTTCGTCTCCGTGTCGGGGACGTGGTTGATGCAGACAGCGATCTTCATTCAGCCTCCATACGCTCGATGGTGCGGCCTGATGCGGGGATGGGTTCCGGCAGCGGGATGGCCATGGCTCAGCAATATACTGAGCCAGTGAAAAAAAGGCAAGAATGACGTCCGGTCGTTGACTTTTTACCGGTGCGTGTGTATATTATTCATTCGTAACGATATGGCCGTTGTTGCAGATCACCACCGGAAGGTCTGAATGGCACAGCATGAATCGGCGGAAAAGCGCGCGCGCGTAACCAAGCGCCGCGCGGCAGGCAACACACAGTGGAAGTCGAAAATGAGAACGGCCGTCAAGCGCGTCCGCGCAGCAACGGACAAGGAGCACGCCCTGCCGGAGCTGCAAAAAACGGTGAAGCTGCTCGACCAGTTGGCCGCAAAGGGGGTCATTCACAGGAACAAGGCGGCAAACGACAAGTCCAAGCTCACACGATTTGTCAACCATTTGAAATAAGGTCCGGCCGGACTCATCGGCCCTGAATTTATGCAAAAGCCTCTTCGTGGCGAAGAGGCTTTTTTCGTTTTCCGGGATGCAACTGTTCCCCATCCGGGTAGGGCCGCCACCGGTCGTGCTGCCCCCGGAATGCGCCTGCAACCCTCCCTCAGGAGTCCTCTTTTCTGAGGAGCTCCTCTATCTCCGCGATCCTCCTGGTGTGTTTCTCCTCCTCCTCGGGATGCCGCTCAATCAGTGCCCGGTAAGCGTGGATCGCCTCCTGGAACTGTCCCTGCTGAACATAAATCTCGGCGAGAGTCACAGAGACCAGGAGCGGGGAAGCACCGGACTGAGGAGGCGCCTCCGGCTCCTGAAGTTCCTCGCTTCCCGTCTGAGACTGCTCAGGTGATGCTATCCGCGAGACATCCCGCAGCCGTTCCGCGAGCGCCTCCATATCCACGTCGGGGCCCCGCCCTTCCCCGGCAGTCACTCCGGGCAGCTCGGGCGGTGCCTCCTGTGGAGGCTGGTTCAGCCTCGCTTCCAGTCCCGCCAGCATCTCGCGCACAACAGGCGCATCGGGCAGAAGCCGCTGCACCTCGCGGAGCGCCGTCAGCGCCTCAGGGATGTTCCCCGAGGCCGCATGGCATTGTCCGAGGATCAGGAGCCCCGTCGGGTACCAGGGATACCGCCCGGCCCCCTCCAGGGCAAGGGCAAGGGCGCCGGCTGTGTCGCCGGCGGCAATCAGGTCCGCTGCTTCACGTGCGAAGCGCGGTCCGGGTTCCGGTGTGTCACCGGTGCTGCTCACATCGCTCATGAGACCTCTTGCAGGCCCTGCCGCGCTATTTGGGGGACAGATGCCGCGCCAGCCATGCGTGCTTGAGCGACATCACGGACACGAACGTGAATCCCAGGAAGAACAGCAGCTGAAAGGGGACAGCGGCGATCTCCAGGAAGTAGACTGACGATACCACGCCGAAGAGGCAATACACCGCAAGAATCATCTCGATGACAACCGTCGAGCTGATCTTGATGGGGACATACTGCTTGCCGGTCCAGGAATCTTTCTTGTTTCGGATGCTGTACTTGGGGGTACGGACGAATTCGCTCTTTTTATGGAACAGGCCCTCGATGACGGCGCGGCTGTTATTCACGGCAAATCCCATACTCCCGGCCATGAACAGGGGGAAGAGGAAGATGCGGCGGCGCCAGTCGGCATACACATCCTTCTGCGAGAAGAGGTAGAAGAGAAATGAGCCGATGAAGGCAAAGACATAGACCGACATGAACGTGAAGTACGAATCGTACAACCCCTCGTGTTTGATGAACACCAGGGGAACGTTTAAAATCCCGGCGAGGACGATGAACGGGAAGACCAGGTTATTGGTAAGGTGGAACGTTGCGTGGATTTTGACCGCCAGCGCGAGCTTCGATTTCCAGACCACCGGCAGGATTTTGCGCGCTGTTTCAATCGCCCCCTTGGTCCATCGGAATTGCTGGGACTTCAGGGCATTGATTTCCGAGGGGAGCTCCGCCGGCGAGGTAACGTTGTTCAGATACTTGAATTTCCACCCGCGGAGCTGGGCGCGGTAACTCAGGTCCAGGTCCTCCGTCAGCGTATCGGCCTGCCAGTTGCCGGCGTCCTCGATGCAGGAGCGCCGCCAGACTCCTCCGGTTCCGTTGAAATTGATGAAGAAGCCCACGTTGTTCCTGACCGACTGCTCGATCACAAAATGGCCGTCGAGCGCCATCGCCTGGGTACGCGTCAGCAGCGAGTATTCGGCGTTCAGATGCTCCCAGCGTGTTTGCACCATGCCGATACGGGGATCCGTGATGAAATACGGAACAGTTTTGAGGAGGAAATCCTGCCGCGGGATGAAGTCGGCATCGAAAATGGCGATGAACTCACCGCGGGCAAGCTCCAGGCCTTCCCGGAGTGCTCCCGCCTTGAAACCCTTCCTGTTCTCGCGCCGGAGCTGCTTGATGTCGAATCCCTGCTTCCTGAACTTTTCCACGTACGCTGCGACCACCTCCACGGTGCTGTCCGTCGAATCGTCCAACAGCTGGATCTCCAGCTTGTCCTTCGGATAGACCATCGCGCACGCGGCATCGATCAGACGCCCGGCCACGTACATCTCGTTGAAGACCGGGAGCTGGACGGTGACCACAGGATATGAGGCGATCTCGCCCGCCGGCTGATGCTTTTTCGACCGGTACTTGAGGTAATAATAAATCATGATAAAGCCGTGCGATCCGAATATCAGAAGGACCGTCAGCGAGAAGATATACGAAAACAAAATGATCTCTGCCATGATGGTCTGCGATTACGCCTCGTATTGTGAAACGATGGTGAACTGCCGGTCCGGCGACCCCCACCGGTCACCAACCTGAGACCGTCTCAAGGAGGACATCCTCGGTAAGCTTACGGACGGCCTCCTGAAGCCCTGCCTGACGCTGCGACGGCCCTCCGCCCACATCATAGTCGCCCCAGTTCGAAAAATTCTTCTCCCACACCTTGTGCCGCAGTTTCATATCCTGGAATACAAATTTTGCATTTACCGTAATCCGCCGCTTGCTGACCTGTTCCCCCTGCTGCCCCTGCTGGACAATTGCCGGGGCGTCGGAGATTGACGTGATGGAACCCTCCAGGACCGCATCCGCCGTCGTGCGGTTGGAGACTTCCAGGCTGTTGTCGCTGATGAACAGATTCGTCAGCGCGGTGGTGAATTGCTCCCTGAGTCCCGGTTCGCCGAACCCCGATTGATCGTCGACCAGCGGAATGGCAACCGTCTTGAGATGCGGGGGAACGGATGCGCCCGTAAACGAGTAGCATCCATGGAGCACCGGAACGACTGCTGCCGCTGCAACGACACCGGCGATGAATCCTGTCGTGCGGCGGATTTTCATTCGAGTCCGAATTCCTTGATCTTGCGATAGAGGGTCCGCTCGCTGATGTTCAGTGCGCGCGCTGCCACGCGCCGGTTCCCCTTGTACCGCTCCAGCGCCTCGGTGATCATCCTCTGCTCCATATCCTGCAGGGAGAGCGTCCGGTTTTCCTCCGGCTCCCGGACGGCATGGTCACCGCGGGATCCATCCGGCTGCTGCCTCGTCAGCAGGTTCTTCAACTCGACGAGGTTCCCCTTGATGTCCATCAGTGCGCGAAAGATCAACTCACGCTCCGCCTGTTCAACGCTTCTTCCCACCAGGGGCACAGGGAGGTTCCGTTCCTCTTCAGGAATGCGGTAGTCCTTCAGGTACTTCTTGACGTCCTCAGGCTCCAGGTACTTCCCCTGCTCGAGCACAAGCATGCTTTCAACCACGTTGCGCAACTCCCTGACGTTACCGGGCCAGTGGTATGAGCGGAGGAGCTGCATCGCCGCCGGGGCAATACCGGCGAATCGGATGTGGTGCTTCTGGGCCACTTCCTCGGCGAAGACGCGGAAGAAGACCGGCACGTCTTCGGGCCTTTCCCTGAGCGGGGGAATAAAGATGTTGACCGAACGAAGACGGAAAAAAAGGTCGGCACGGAAACGGTTGTGCCGGACTTCGAGCTCAAGGTCTTTGTTCGTGGCCGCGATCACCCTGACGTTCACACGCCGCGGACTGGAGGAGCCCACCCTGAGAAACTCGCCGTTTTCCAGAACCCGGAGGAATTTGACCTGCGAGGCGAGGGGGAGTTCGCCGATTTCATCCAGGAAGATCGTCCCGCCGTCCGCAAGCTCGAAATACCCTTTGCGCTGGTCCATGGCTCCCGTAAAGGACCCGCGTTCGTGGCCGAACAACTCACTTTCAATGATCCCTTCGGGGATGGCGCCGCAGTTGACGGCAACAAGCGGCTTGCGGCTCCGTGTGCTTGCGGAATGGATCGCCTTGGCAATGACCTCCTTGCCGACACCGCTCTCCCCCGTGACGAGCACGGTGATGTCGGTGGGCGCCACCTGTTCGATGACCTCCAGAATCTTCCGCATGGCGACGGACTCGCCAAGGATGAGGCCGTCTTCCCGCTGAGGAGGTTCCGATTTTGTCACGGCGTCCGGCATCTTACCGTTTCACCACCATGGGGCTAATACTCTGCTGTTGCCTGATACCGGGAATATGCGACCGGGCTTCCTCCTCGGAGCCGTAGCGGCCTACCCAGACGAGATAGATGGTCCGGCCCTCCTGCACCCGCCTGATCACCTCCACGGGATAGCCGAGCCCAGCGAAGAGTTTGCGGAGCTTGTCGGCGTTAGGCTCGGTAGAAAACGCCCCAACCTGAAGGGCGAACTCCCGTGCATCCAGCTCCGCACCACTGTCTTTCGCCGGTGAGGCGGATGGAGGGGGAATCTTTGCCGGAACCCGCGCTGCAGGCTCCGAATCAGGAGGCGGGCCGGCGGCCCCTGCCTTTGACGGTCGTTCTTCCACTGCCAGGTTCGTGCCATTCTTGCCCGTGACGTATCTGGACAACGGGTACTCCCTGCGAAGCTGAGCCATCTTCAACTCGGCAGTCCGGACAAGGCCGAGGGCCTGGTAAAACTGGGAGATCTTGTAGAGCGCATCGTCGGCCCATTCGCTGCGCGGATGGTTGTCCACAATGCTCTGGTAGATTTTCACCGCTTCGGAGCCTTCAGGCGTCACCAGCGCCCGGAGGTACATGACCCCGGGGTCATCGGGATAGGCTGAGACGAGGGATGGGAGATCCTTTTTCACCTCGTCGAGCTGGCCGGCGGCCGCAAGCTCGACGTATCTGCTGACGTCGGGCCCCTGTTCACCGCCAAACGGGCCGGAGAGGAGAAGCGCGGCCAGCGCAAGAACATCTATGGTCAAGCAGCACGCTCCCCGGGGGTCCCCGTCCCGGCCGTGCGGCGCCTTCCGAACAACGTCGCCGAATTCGCCCGTTGGATCACGACATCGACAAAGTCACCTGCCTTCTCACCCGTGTGGGAGAAGACCACAGTCTTGTTCGTGTCTGTCCGGCCCGTGTACTCATCCGGAGATTTCCTGCTGGGTCCTTCGACGAGGATGCGAAACAATGTGCCGATCGCCTCCCTGTTCAGTTCGAGAGCAATGTCGTGCTGCAGCCGGGTGAGTTCCTGAACCCGGCGGCCTTTTTCGTCTTCGGAAACGGTTTCCGGCATTTCAAATGCCTTCGTGCGCTCGCGTGCCGAATACTTGAAGGTATACGCTCCGTCGAAGCGGACCGACCGCATGAGATCCATCGTCAGACGGTGATCCTCCTCTGTCTCGGTCGGAAAACCGGCAATCACGTCGGTCGTCAGGCTCACGCCGGGGATCCGCCTGCGAATGCGCTCGACCAGCTTCAGATAGTGGTCCACCGAGTAGGACCGGTTCATCAATTCAAGGATTCTGTCCGAGCCGGACTGCACAGGCAAGTGGACGTAGTTGCAGAGGTTTTCGCGACCTGCAATCGCTACGATGAGGCGGTCGGACATGTCCTGGGGATGAGAGGTGGTGAACCGCACGCGCATCGAACGGTCCACCGAGGCAACTGCTGTCATCAGGTCCGCAAAGTCGTGCTTGCCGTCGTGATACGAATTGACGTTTTGTCCGAGAAGCGTAACCTCCCTGAACCCAAGGCGAGCCAGACCGGCGACCTCGTCGACGACGCTCCGGAGCGGCCGGCTCCTTTCACGCCCGCGGGTGAAGGGAACGACGCAGAATGTGCAGAACTTGTCACACCCGCGCATGACCGAAAGCCACGCGCTGACCCCGTCGGTGCGCAAAGGCTGGATGTCGTCATAGTTTTCGACGCGGGAGAGGCGGACGGCAATCCCCTTCTCCCCCTCGAACGCCCGGCTGAGGAGTCCCGGGAGCTTGCGATACTCGTCGGGGCCGATGATCAGATCGACAAGCTTCTCCTGCTCCACCAGGCGTTCTCGAAGCCGCTCTGCCATGCACCCCAGGACCCCGATTACCATTCCGGGGTTTTCCCTCTTGTACCTGTTCATCAGCCCCAGACGGCCGTAAATCCTCGCCTCCGCGTTCTCCCTGACGGCACAGGTATTGATCAGGACAACATCCGCCTCTTCGAGCGACCCCGTCATCATGTACCCCTGTTCCCGCAGGATGCCCCCCACTACCTCTGAGTCGGCCACGTTCATCTGGCAGCCATATGTCTCAATATAAACTTTGCGAGATACCGGAAATGACATAGTCCTCCCTCAAAAGCGTGGTAAATCTATCCACGGTATGACATAAAAGCAAACACAGGGCATTAGTTTTTGGTTAATTCTTTTTAATTCTGCCCGTTTTTGCGCCATTCTGGAGAAAAGCGCCAATTCGTCAGATCTTGAGCGCTGGAGGAAGGAGGAAGTCTTGGGAGAGAGTTCTTGACTCGCAGGTTGGATTTTCTATCTTGTAGTGATTTTTCCCCAGTTCTGTAATATTCCAAATACTTAACGAAAGCGATTTTCCTATGATTCCCGCTGACCTGATGTCAATCATCGTTGAAAAGGCAAAGACCGCAAAAAAGACGATTGTTCTCCCGGACTCCACTGATGAGCGCGCCATCAAGGCAGCGCGGGAGCTTAGAGATCGGTGCATTGCCCGGCCGATCCTTGTCGGCAGTCTTGAGGCGATCCATCAGCAGGCTGCCAGGGCGGAGACCTCCCTCACGGACATCGAGATTGTCGATCCCGGGAGTTCGGAGAAGCTGGACGGCTTCGCGGAAAAGTTTCACGACCTGAGAAAGCACAAGGGGCTGCTTTTGCCCGACGCGAAGAAGGCCATGCAGAACCCCCTCTTCTTCGCTGCCATGATGGTGCGCGAGGGGCTGGCTGATGGCAGCGTTGCCGGTTCTCTGTCAACAACGGGGGATGTCTTGCGAGCCGGCATCCAGGTTATCGGACTGGCTGAGAACTGCAGCGTTGTCTCGAGCTTCTTTCTGATGGTGTTCCCTCAACAGGTCTTCTCTTTTGCCGACTGCGCAGTGGTGCCCGATCCTACAGCGGAGCAACTCGCGGACATAGGGATTTCGACGGCAGAAAACCACAGACGGCTGACGGGTGAAGAGCCCAGGGTGGCTATGCTGTCCTTTTCCACCAAAGGAAGCGCCAGCCACCCCCTCGTTGAAAAGGTCCAGCAGGCCACGGCCCTCTTCAGGCGAAAGCGCCCTGATATTGTCGTGGACGGCGAGGTGCAGCTGGACACGGCTATTGTGCCGAAGGTGGCGGCTCAGAAAGCCCCGGGAAGCCCCCTGGCAGGAATGGCAAACGTTCTGGTGTTTCCGGACCTGAATGCGGGTAACATCGGCTATAAGCTGGGACAGCGCCTGGCGGGGGCGCAGGCAATCGGTCCGGTGGTTCAAGGGCTGCGGAAGCCTGCGTACGATCTCTCACGCGGCTGCAGCGTGAGCGACATCGTCAACCTGGCCGCGATCAATGCGGTGGCCGGGGCGGTGTAGGTTTTCCCCGGGTCGAAGGGACTGTTCAAGGAGCCGGAATTGGCCCCCCCTTTCTATCGAATCCTGACGACCCCACTGGCAACCTTCGTAAACCTCGAAAGCACCTGCGGGTCGTGCCCTGGCACGATCAGGCCGGGGGCCGAGACAAGCGTCTTCATCCTCCTGAGCTGGCGGACATACGCTCCCTGGTCAAACACAAGGGGGATGGAGAGAAGACTGTCGATATTGCAGTAGAACCACGCATCATCGGAGGCCAGAAGCACCTTTTCCGCTTTCGTGTTCACAAGAAGATGCTGGGACTCGAATGTGTGCTTAGAACCGGTGAACACCCTCACCCCGGGGATGATCTCCACACTGTCGCCGTTCACAAACTGAAGTCTTCCCTCCGTATTCGCCCGGACGATTCCGGGGACATCCCTCCTGTCCAGGCCGGCATTGTTGGCGCCTTTCTGCCATGCCTCTCCGACGAAATAGGCATAGTCTTTTTTCTGCATCCAGACCGCCGCCCTGCCAAAAAGCCCCAGGCCTCCGATGTGATCGTAGTGCGGGTGGGTGATGATCACGTCGGTAATCTCATCCGGGCCGACGCCGATCCTCCGAAGGGCAAGATCGGGTCTCTGATACTCCCTGAGAGGCATTCCTGTACCGCCGCTGTCGCGGAGAAATCCCGTGTCCACCAGGATCCTTCTGCCGTTATCCCCCTTCAGATACCAGATGTAGAACGAGAACGTGATACTGTCCTGAGAGGCAGAGCCCACGGCAATGTCCTTGACGGCTGAGCGGCCGAGAGAGGCGGCGTACTCGATTGCGTAGACCTCGTAGACATCCGTTGTCTGAGCGAGTGCGTTTACCATGAAGACGGCCAGGGTGGCAATCATCAGAAGTATTCTCATCGTTCTGCCTTTCGGTTAGGGTGAGCCGGTGACGGGCGAGCACGCCACACCGTCCCGGCATTCCGTGACGAACTGCTCGATTCAGGGTGCGCAAATGACGCCGGCTTTCGCAGCAACGGCAGAGGGTTTTCCCCGCACGGGAACGTCGAAGGAACGAACCGGGGGGAGGCCCCGGTGCAAGGCGGGAGCCTCCGGCGGCTGTCCAGGGAGACCACCATGATTCCAACCTGCTCCCCCGGAACCTCAGCTTTACAACTGGAGGAGATCCTTCAGCTGATTCAGCGTGAATGTTTTGTCGACGGCAACGGACCGGGCGCTGAGGGTGCGCGCGGAAGCATCGATGGTTACAAGGGCGCCGTAGTCGCGGAGGTCGCCGATTTCCCTGAGTGCATAGGGAGACACTGCCGTCGGGATTTCGGTCGTCATGAGGTTCCCGGGCTGAGCCATGAACCCGAGATCGACCGTGGCCGTGCTGCCGCTGTCTAATGCGAGTGCGGCTCCCCGGACGATGATATCCATCATCCGTTTCCCGTTGGGCTGCAGGGACGTGTATTCGTCCAGGTCGACATCCTGATAGGTCCCGTCGCCGATCGCCTTCAGTCCGGTGAGAATGGCGACATAATTCAGTTTTCGGATGAACCGTTTTTCCGGATCGCCGGGCCACTGTCCGGATTCGATCAGCAGCGTGCTGGTACCCCAGGACTGCATCCCGTCGCCGAATGCACGGGGTTCATAGGCATCATCGTAGGTGGCGACATGGCCGCGGGCGAACTGTCCGAGGATCCGGGCAGTGAGGGCGGCCAGGCGCATGGCTTTCACGCGGACCATGGGAAGGGTCCGGGCTTCGTCAACAGCCGGGGCAAGGAGCGAGACCGCGGTGACGCGCGGTGAGGAGCCAACGGAGCTGAGACCCTGGTCGTGCAGGTTGAACCCGAACGAAGGCCGTAGCGTCCGCTGAGCCTCACGCAGGAGCCGAGCCTCGGGGGTAGCAAGGGCGCGAGCGTCCCTGTTCATATCAATCTCGGCAGACGTATACCGGCGAAACCTCTCTGCGCCATCCGGGTTCAGCATCGGCAAGACATGCACGGTGACATCGGCCAGCATCCGCTGCACCCAGGGCTCCCCTGCGCTCTTCGAAAGGAATGCAAAGATGTCCATCAACGCGAGCGTTGCGGTTGGCTCGTCGCCGTGCATTTGCGACCAGAGGAGGACCGTCGAGGGTCCGCGGCCGAAGGTGACGAGGTTGATCGAGCGGCCTTCGAGAGAGCGCCCTGCCTCGCGCAATGCGAGAAGGCCGCCGCTTGCGGCGACCAGATCCGCAAGTTCAGCGGCCATGACACCGTGCTTGCACGTGAGCGGTGTAAGATGGTTGAGCGAAAAGGCGTCACATTCGTCGAAAAGATGCCGGGAAAGTTCGAGAGGGGTCATAGGGGAGAGAGATCCGAATGGGGTGTCGTGGGTCCGTGCAAGGGGGGAGTCACCTGTTCTGTTGTTCCAGAGCGTCGAAGTACTTCTTGATAAGCTCTTCGTAGTCGCGCGAGTACCCCTGCTCGAGAGCCTTCAGCAGGTCGCGGCGGAGCCTGTTCCGTCCCTCCTGGCTCGTAAGGTCAAGCGGACCCGGCGCCGTCCGGGCGACATCCCTACCCGACTCCGAGCGGCGCCGCTTTTCGAAATCCCGTTCGCGGGTTGAACGTTGGGCGTCGAGAAGTCTTGAGAGGATGCGGTCCTGTTTCTGTGTGGTTTCAGGGTTCACGATTCCCAGTGCCAGGTCCGTCTGGACCTCACGCATCTCCCGGGCCACGGTGGAAAGGTCGCCCAGCATCTTCTGAAGGTCCCCGGCGGACGCGGCCTCACGCTGCAGCTGTTCCAGAGATTTCCTGACCATCCCTTGCTCGCCGGCAAGCCTGGCCATTGCGGCCGCTCGTTCCTGGCTCAGGGCCCCCGACTCCCTCGTCCCCCGGTTGATTCCTTCCTGCGTTCCCGACAGTTGCTTCAGCCTCTGCATGAAGCCCGCCATGCCCATGCCCTGTCCGCCCCCCTGCATCATCGCTTCCATAGCACCCTGCATGAGCTGGGCTCCCTCGTTCAGCGACGACATCGCCTGCTGCTGATTGTCCGAAGCCGTGCTGCCCGTCCGCTGATCCAGGGACTTCATGGCGTCGGCCATGCTCCGCATGGCGCTGCCGATGGACTTTCCCATTTCGGGGGTGACCGCAAATGTTTTCTGCGACAATGAGGACATCCGGTCTGCAAGGCGCGACAGGTCGCTCATGACCTCCATCTGCTGCTCGGCGCTTTGCCTGAACGCCGGGGAGTTCTGTTCGAGGGCTCGGGATGCGTTCTTCAGGGCCTCCTGCCGCCGTGAGAGGTCAAGGAGATCTTTCTGGTCGCGCCGCATCTCATTCATCACCTGCCGCTGAGCGGTCTGTGAGAGTGATTGCTTCATCGACTTCAACTGGTCGAGCAACCGGCCCATCTGCTGCATGGCACGCTGCTGTCCCTGCTTCGCCTGAGATTGCTGCTGCCCGGAAAGCTGACGGGAGATCTCTCCCAGCTGCTCTTCAAGATTGCTCTCCGCAAGATCGCGGTTCAACTTCTCCATTTCAGCCATCGGCATGTCCGCCGGGAATTCCTCCATGTTTTTCTGAAGATCCTTGAGGTCTTTCGAAAGTTCCTCGGCCTGGTGCTGCACTTCCTGTTGTTGTTTCGCCAGATCGTCGGCCCTCTGGCGATCCTTCGGATCCATCTGTTCGGTCTTCTGTTGCAGCTCCCCCTCCTGGCGCTGCATCTCCCCGGCCCGCCGGACGGCCTGATCCGCTTTCTGCTCGATCTGGATCCGTTTCAGGAGATTCATGGTCCTCTCAATGCTCTTGCGGAAATTCTCCTCGGAGAAAGAGAATTTTTCCAGCGCCTGCCGCATTGCTTCGGGAGTCATCTGCTGCATCGCCTGCTGAAGCTGTTTGAGGGCTTCGGCAAACTCCGGGTTGTTCATCTGCTCCATGAGCTGTTGCAGCTCCTGGTACTTTTCCATGGTTTCCGGCGAGAGCACCTGGTTTTTCTTCATCTCCTGGACCATGGTATCCACCGATTGCCGGACGTCGGCGAGCTTCTTTTGCAGATCTTCGTACTTCTTCGAAAGCTGTTCGGCCTTCTTCTGGTCCTGCCAATCGAGTTTCTGCTGGTTCTTCTTCGCTTCCTGGAGAAGCTGCTCCAGATCCTTCCGCGCGTCTGCGGCAGCGTTGAGCGACTGTTCCAGGGTTTTCCGGCTGGATTCGTGAGCCTTATCCACATCGGAAAAGACCTCATCAAGCGAGGGGAGACGAAGGGTGAAGATTTCGCTCATCGCGGACTTGGGACCGCTGACGTTGTCGTTGTCGTACACCTCCACGTAGTAGCTGACGACGTCTTCGGGAACCAGGTGGAGCGATGCCAGAGGCCAGGTATATGGAACCGTCGCTTCGCTGCGGGTCCCTGGAGGCAGCGGAATAAGGACCTTCGTGAATTCACCGGCTGGCTGTTCATACCGGGATTGAATGAGTTTGTAGGCAAGCTGGAGACGGCTGAATCCATAGTCATCGACGAGTCTGATCAGGAGCGGAACTGCGGATTTGTCCGTCACGTCCAGGTTCATTCCCGGCGACAGGATCGAAACGGCAGGAAAGGCATCGGGGAGCACCTTCAGGGTGTACTCGATCGGGTCGGCATTCGTAACCCCGTCGTGATCCGCAAGTGCGATATGATACGTCCGGTCTTGTATCAGAACGATCGTGCCGGAGGCATCGGCTCCATGCACCTCGAGTGCCGTCGTGGCGCTGTCGTTGAACACGGCCCGTGCAGACGCCAGATTCTTGTTCGACGTGACCTTCAGCGTGCAACGCGTACCCTTGAGCGCTGTCACATCGCCAACATTGTCTTCGAGCCGCTGGGCGGGGAGAGCGGTATAGGCGGGGGGCAGGAGGGTGACGGCCAGCAGGCGGACCAGGGGTCTGTCGATAACCGTCAGGGCGTACTCCTCGGAGCGCACCTCCCCGGAGTGGACGGCGTAGTGGAGTGACGTCTTGAGCGAGGTGAAGGCGAAGCGGAAGACACCATCGGAAGGCCGCGACAGGATATGCTCTTCTTCAGTCGTCTGTCCCTCCGGCTTTTCGCTCAGGATAATCTGGTTCGGAGCGGTTCCTTCGACCCGAGCCGAGATCTGTACGTCTTCCCCTTTGATGACCTCCCGGCTGCCGGGCTCGACCATGATGCGGAACGGCAGGGGAGCCGCGAACAGATCCCCCGGGTGCGAGAGGCGATAGAATGAGCCCATGAACGCCGAGGGCGCGGCGAGAAAGAAGAGGACAAGAACTCCCGTCATGACTCCCAGGAGCCGTGCCGCCCGGCGGGAGTCCTCATGGCTGACCACCGAGAGAAAGTCGAGAGGCTCGACATCGGCCCGCAGGTCATCCAGTGCTGCATCAAGCAATTCGGGAGATGAGAGCCGGACGCCGGCCGGAGAGGTCCGTTCGCGGGAAAGCTGAAGGGCGTTGAGGAGACGGTCGCGAACTCCGGGAAAAGCATCTCCGATCCTCCGGGCGGTTACCTCATCGGGTTCCTGGGGAAGTGCTCCCAGAAGCCGGAGCAGGGGGGGGATGCTTCGCCACGTGAAGACCGCGGTTCCGGTTGCGGCCACCGCCCAGAGCATTGCGGTGCGGGCGGAAGGAGACAGGTAGGAGAGTTCTTCAATGATGAGGGCGATCAGGGCGAAGCCGGTCCAGGTGAACACGGCAAGGAACACCCCCTGCTGGAGGGTCGCCCTGTCCTCTCTGCGGCGCACCTGGAGAAGCCTGGCGGTCAGTATGTCGAGAAGCGGGATCAATGGGTGAGTGCCCAGACAACGATATCCGTCCCGAAACGAAACGCCTGCTGGCGCTTCTCTTCAGGGTCCTTGTGAACCTCAGGATCCGCCCAGCCATCGCTGGGATTTGTCTCATAAGTATAGTATACGACCAGCCGCCCGTTATGAAACAGGCCGAAAGCCTGCGCCGGTTTGCCGTCGTGCTCGTGAATTTTCGGAGGGCCCTGAGGGAAATCAAAGACGCAGTGGTACAGGCCATGGGAAAACGGCAGTTCCACGAGATCCTGATCCGGAAACACCTTTTTCATCTCCCGTCGGAACGCCTTATCCATTCCATAGTCATCGTCCGCATACAGGAATCCGCCGTTCTCCAGGTACGTTCGGAGTCTCCCCACTTCGGCCTGGCTGAACGAGATGTTTCCGTGCCCCGTCAGATAGACGAACGGCGACGCAAAGAAGTTCTCGCTCTGGATTTCCACGAAGTGGTACCGGGCATCAACGGGGATGCCTGTCTGACGGTGGACATACAGAAGGAGGTTGACTTCCTCGGAGGGATCGTTATACCAGTCGCCGCCGCCGGCGTACTTCAGCCTTGCGATCGAAAAAGCACTGGAGGCAGGACCGTCCTGAGATGCGGCCGTCGCGTTGAGGGCAACGATTAGACAAAGGAGAACGGAAAATCGGCACATAATCCACACTCACACGCTCCTGAAACTCTTGGACCTGGAACGAGTCTGTTCTTCGTTACAGGCCAGGCCTCTGCCCTTCGCAGGGTCATGCAATGACCTGACAGGATAGTCTCCGCTGCGTGAAGGCCCCGGAGTGTTCCGGTATGCTGCCCTCGTGACCTCGCCAGCCCGTTTTAAAAGTATCATTCCAGGGAGGAAGATGCAAGCGCGGCCCGGGGCTGCGCGACAACCGGACCAGGGGGAGACAGCAGGGCAGCCGTCTCTCGATCGCCTCGCCCCCCCGTGGGGGGGAAAAGCGATTGGGAGACGGCGCCTCGCACACAAGGAGGAGGGAGCTAGTCCATGATCTTTCGGAGGAAGGCCGGCTTGTCGGGATCCGACTTGTCGATCTTGTCCCCCCGCGGCTGATCGTGGGTCCCCAGGGACTGGACCGGCGGGAGCTCGATTCCCCGACGTGTCACGGCGGGCGAGTCGAACTTCTTCAGGTCCAGCGCTCCGGACGGTACCCGGTCGATCTGAGGCGCCACACGAGCGGTCCCCGGATGGCGGGGCGGGGCGGTCGTCACCGGCTTCTTGTTGAAGCCGGTGGCAATGACCGTCACCATCAAATCCTCGCCCATCTTCTCGTCGATCACCGTTCCCAGGATGACGTTTGCATCTTCCCCGGCGGCGTTGTAGATGATGGTGGCGGCTTCATCCATCACCTCACTGAGCGACATCGAGGGACCGCCTGTGACATTGACCAGGACGCCCTGTGCGCCGGAGATTGACACATCATCGAGCAGCGGGCTGGAGATCGCGGCGTTGGCCGCTTCCGTCGCCCGGTTCTCGCCTTTTGCGATGCCTGTGCCCATGACCGCGTCGCCCATTTCGCGCATCACGGTCCGGACGTCGGCAAAGTCAACGTTGATGTAGCCCGGAACGGTAATGAGCTCGGCAATGCCCCGCGTCGCTCCGTACAGGACATCGTTAGCGATATCGAACGCATCGGTCAACGGCATGCTCCGGTCAACAATCGAGAGGAGCTTTTGATTCGGAATGACAATCAGCGTGTCGACCTGTTTTCGCAGCTCTTCGATGCCCGCCTCGGCCTGGGCCGCCCGTTTTCTCCCTTCGGTGGTGAAGGGCCGGGTGACGATGCCCACAACAAGGGCTCCGAGGCTCTTGGCGATGTTTGCCACAATGGGAGCTCCGCCGGTGCCCGTGCCGCCCCCCATCCCCGCGGTGATGAAGACCATGTCGCTGCCGGTCATTGCCCGTGTGATCTCGTCGCGGTCCTCCTCGACGGCCCGGTGGCCGACTGCGGGATCCGCCCCCGCGCCGAGACCGCGCGTGAGGTTTTTCCCGATCTGGATCCTGCTGGGGGCCTGGTTGCGCTCCAGAGCCTGAAGGTCGGTGTTGATGGCAAAAAAGTCGACGCCATGCAACCCCTTATTGATCATGCTGTTGATCGCGTTGCCGCCGCCCCCGCCGACGCCGACCACGCGGATCTTTGCGCCACGATCGGGGCCATTGTCGAATTCGATCACGGTCTTCCTCCTTGTGTTGATGGGTGAGTGACATCACAATTGATCAAACCAATCCTTGACTTTCCTTGTAAACCGCCCCATAGACCCGGGTTGCTTGTTGTCCTTGACCGCACCTGTGGAAGGGTGGTCGGTGTGTTTCAACCCGTGGTAGACAAGACCGACTGCGGTTGCATAAGCCGGATTCTCGATCTCCCGCAACAGCCCCCCGGAGAAGCCCGACGGGATGCCGATCTTCACGGGCATGCCGAGAACATCGCAGGCAAGCTCCGCCGTCCCTTTGATGAGAGCGCCGCCCCCGGTGAGCACGACGCCGCCCGAGAGATGCCGGGAATATCCCGAGCGCTTGATTTCCATCGCAGCTATCTCGAAGATCTCTTCCATCCGTGGTTGGATTATCTGGGCAAGAAAATGCCTGTCGATTTCGATGGGCGCCCTGCCCCCGACTCCCGGGAGGACGATCGGTCCGTTGTCGGGCACCGCTGGCACCCAGGCATAGCCATGGTCCCGCTTGAGGCGCTCCGCCTGGTCATTCAGGATGCCCAGCACTTTGCGGATGTCATCGGTTACCTTCTTCCCCGCGATGCCGATGACGGCGGTATGGCGGATGGTCCGCTCTTCGAACACGGCCAGGTCGGTCGTGCCTCCCCCCACATCGAGGAGAGCGATCCCCACCTCCTTTTCCTCGTCGTCGAGCACTGCATAGCTAGATGCCAGCGGTTCGAGCACCATGTCTGCCACCTCGAGATTCGCCCGCTGCACGCATTTATAGATGTTGGCGGCCGCACTGACCAGACCCGTGATAATGTGCACGCTTGCTTCCATCCGGATCCCGCTCATCCCGACCGGATCATAGACCCCGTCCTGCCCGTCGATAATGAATTCCTGAGGAATCACGTGGATGATCTTCCGGTCGGAAGGGAGCGAGATCCGTTTCGTGTCTTCAATGAGCCGGTCGATGTCGGCCTGTGTCACTTCATGGTCGGCTCCGCTGATACTCACCACGCCGCGGCTCTGGAAACTCTGTATATGATCGCCGGCGATGCCCACGATCACACTTCTGATCTGGACCCCCGATTGCGATTCGGCCTCGGCGATCGCGTTGCCGATCGCATTCGTAGTGCGGTCGATATGGGTCACCACACCGCGGTTCATGCCGTCGGACTGACTGCGGCCGACACCGAGGATGTGCACCCTGCCCTGCTCATCCGTCCCGGCCACCACAGCGCAGACCTTTGTGGTGCCGATGTCGAGACCGACGATATGGTTCATCATGGAGATGTCCTCTCGTGCGATACGGTTTCCCGGTTCCAGCGCGCCACCACCTGGTCTTCAAAGCGCAGGTCCACATACTGGAGGTCCTGCACTCCGTCGCGCGCCACGTAGTCTTTCCAGAAACTGTCGAACTTCACAAGCTTCTCCGGCACATTTCCCTGGCCGAACAGGACCGGCACCCCGGACTCCGCCGTGTAGCAAAAGAGGTCGCCATCGCCGGCAATATGCACCTCAGAAATCGTGTGGTAGAGATCGTCGCCGATCGCGCGGGCGGCCGAAAGGAGGGCCAGCGCCTCGCGAAGGGCGGGGGTCTTCATCGTGTGTCCGGGAACGCACTCGGCCGCCGGGAGCGCTCCCGTCAGCGACGGGAGATCGAACAGCTGGTCAGGCCTGAGGACAGGAAGCACGCAGGCGCTGTCGTCAATGTAGAGCCGCCGGTCTGCAAGCAGGGCCGCCACCGGCACGCGTTCCCGGACCGCAATCGTGATGCAGCCTGGTGCGTCCCGGGTCACCGAAGCGGAACGCACATAGGGATTGGCCTCCACTCTGCGCCGCACTGCATTCAGGTCAACGCTGAACAGTTTCTGATTCCTGTCAACATGGGCCAGCTCCGCCACATCGTTCGCGCTAAGGATGCTGTTGCCGTACGTCCTGACTTCCCTGATGGCAAGACCGCGCTTCCAGTCATTGGCACCAAGGGCGAGTGCCAGCATCGCGACAGCCAGCGCCACCGTGAGAGCCCGCCGCACCCGCGCCCGCGTCCGGCTGGCCGGGGGCGCCTCGGAAAGTTCTCGAGTCATCCGGCCTCCTCCGGGAAGTGTCCATGGAATCCCACCGGGCGGGCAAGCAGAGAGAGCCCAACGCCGGTGCGTTCCCTGACCCGAGCCTGCATTGTCCGGAGCAGCGCCGCAACATCGGCGGCCCGCGAGCCGCCCGACGTGACGATGTAGTTCGGATGGCTCTCCGCCGCAACCGCGCCACCGCTCCGCATGCCCGCGCAGCCCGAATCACGCAAGAGGTCGGTGGCCCGCCGGCCGGGCGGATCGCGGAACGCCGCACCCGCCTTCGGCATGTTCAGCGGACGCTCCGCGTTGCGCCGGAGAAGAGCGTTCCGGCGGCCACGAAGCAGTTCGTCTCTCTTCCCTGCCGTAAGGCCGATCGTTACCGAAAGGATCACGTCCCGGGCCTCCGGCCCTGTGCGAAGGGTCAGACCGGGACCAATGATCTTCATGATCTCCCCGCCGCGCACCAGCTCCACTTCTTCGACGAGCGGCAGAAATGAGCGATCTTCAGGGTCCGTCACCGCACCCCCCACGGTTCCCGGGATGCCGGCGAAGCCTTCCATGCCGGCGATGCCGTTCTGCACGCAGAAATCGATCAACCGCGCGAGCCTCGCGCCAGCCCCGGCAACAACAATCCGCTCCTCATCGACCCCTCCCCGGAGGTGTACTCCACCGCACCCCCGCTCGAGACAGATAGCCGCACCGCGGAATCCCTCATCGCTGATCAGCATATTGCAGCCTCGCGCAACCAGGATGAAGGGCATGGTCTGGGCGCCGAGATGCCGCAGAAGCCCCGGCAGTTCCCCCGACGAAAGCGGTTCGAAGAAATAGTCGCAGGCGCCCCCGACGCCGAAGGACGTGTAGGACGCCAGAGGCTCGTTCAGCCTGATGCCGCCCCGGAACGATTGGCGGATGTCGGCCAGGGACATCATGCGGGTTTCATCAGCCCTATAAACTCCTCGCCGAATTTCCAGATATCTCCCGCTCCCATCGTGATCACGATGTCTCCGGACCTGACGATGGCGGCGAGAAACGCGGGGACCTTGGTCTTGTCCGGCACGTAGTGGACTTGTTTGTGGCCGAAATCCCTCGCCGCGTTGACGATGAGCTCTCCGGTAACGCCCTGGATCGGCTCTTCGCGCGCCGGGTAGACATCAGTCACCACCAGCACGTCGGCGTTGAAGAAAGCGCGGCCGAACTCTTCATAGAAGTCGCGCGTGCGCGAATAGAGGTGCGGCTGGAAGACGCAGATCACGCGCCTGCGCCATCCTCCCTTGGCCCCCTGGAGGGTGGCTTTGATTTCCGTCGGGTGGTGGGCGTAGTCATCAATGACCGTAATGCCAGCCACCTGGCCCTTCAGCTCCCAGCGCCGGAACACCCCAGTGAACTTCTCAATCCCCCTCTTAACCACTGCGAAGGGGACCTGCAACTCAAGGCCCACGGCAATCGCGGCCAGGCTGTTCAACACGTTGTGGCGTCCGGGCACGTGGAGAGAAATCTCGCCGAGATCGTTCCCGTTCCGGATAAGCGTGTAGGTGGTGATGTTCTCCTTGTGTACGATATCGACGGCTTGCATGTCGGCCTGCCCGTTCAATCCGTAGGTGATGATCTTCTTCCTGATCTTCGGCATGATGTCCTGCAGGGCTGGCTCGTCCAGGCAGAGCACCACGAATCCGTAGAACGGAACTTTTGCCGCAAACTGGATGAACGCGGCCTTAATATCCTCCAGGTCGCGGTAACAGTCGAGGTGATCCGTTTCCAGTGAGGTCAGGACGGCAATGGTCGGGGTGAGCGAAAGGAACGATCTGTCGTATTCATCGGCCTCCACCACGATGAAGTCACCCTTTCCCAACCTGGCGTTGGATTTCGCAAGGAGATTGACTCGGCCGCCGACGATGACGGTCGGGTCGACTCCACCTTCCATGAGCACCAGGCCGGTCATGGTGGTGGTGGTGGTCTTGCCATGCGTCCCTGCAATGCCGATGCCGTATTTCAGGCGCATCACCTCAGCCAGCATCTCCGCGCGGCGGATGACCGGGATGTTCCTCCGGTGCGCCTCCCCCAGCTCCGGATTATCGGGGGGGACTGCGGACGAGTAGACAAGGACATCGACGTCCCTTTCAACGTTTCCTGCAGCATGACCGATATACACCCGTGCGCCCAGTGAAGCCAGCCGCTCCGTGTTCTCGCTGGCAGCGCGGTCCGATCCCGTAATGGTGAACCCCTGGTCGATCAGAAGTTCCGCAATGCCGCTCATGCCTATACCGCCGATGCCGACGAAATGGAGTTTTTTGATCGAAGAGAACATGATCTTCAGCGTTTTTGTATACGACGATTCCGGAGCTCCGTGTTCACCGGTCCGTGACTTTTCCCGTCTGCCACGGCCGGGGTTTTCTTCTGGGTACCAATGCTGCGAACCGGTTCATTTCGGCGACCAACTCCCGTTCACGCTCGTAGCGGCCCACACGGATGCGCAACAGGCGGCGCCGTTCTTTCAGCTTGAAGACAATGACCTGAAACCGGCCTCCCGTCTGGACGCGGGGTTCCCGCCCGATGTGCATCCACTCTATCTCGGACAAGTTGATGCGGCGCTCCTGCCACCGGTGCTTGAAGATGAGTGCGTCGTGGGTAACGATGAGCCTTCTATTTCTCAGGAGGTTCAACAGGAGCGTCACCACCGACATCAGCACGAAGAAGACGATAAGGTAGACAACCGGATCGTCGAGCACGAACTCCAGCCGCTTTTCGACAAAGCTGCCCCTCACAACACCGTAGACGATCAGCGTTCCGGTATAGATGAGGGCCGACTGGTAGTAGAAGTCGAGCTTGTATTTGAATGTCTTGCTCTGGTCGGTCATGTCATGAGTGTGCAAGTCGTATCACAGCATCGGCAAGAACGGCGGCGGCTTCGGGCCGCGCCATGGCCCGCGCCTTCCCGGCCATTGCGCGAAGCCGGTCCGGGTCATCCAGCAGCCCCAGCAGCAAGGGGAGGAGCCTGTCGCCCGCCTCAGCATCCGGACAGAGCAGCGCAGCACCACCTTCCGCCATCGCCCGCGCATTCTCCGTCTGGTGATCGGCCGCTGCATGCGGGTAAGGAATCAGCACCGACGGGAGACCTGCCTGTGCAAGTTCCGCAACCGTCGTGGCTCCCGCCCTGCACACGGCAACATCGCTCGCCGCATACGCGAATTCCATCCGTTCGATATAGGGAAAAACCCTGATCGTCCTTTCCGCCCGTTCATCGCGCACGGCGCGGAGGGCCGTATCCGCCTCTTCAGGACCCGTCTGCCAGATCACCTGAAGGCCGCGAACGAGCAGTCCCCGGAGATTCCGCCGCGCAGCAGCATTGATTGCAGACGCTCCCAAGCTCCCTCCGAACACCAGGACCGTCGTCACCGACGGGTCCAGGCCGAAAAACCTGGCCGCGTCGGGCCGGCCGGCACTTCCCACCTCAGAGCGGACGGGATTACCGCTCACACGCACGTTGTCTGCCCGCCTGAGGAACCGCCGGGACGCCTCGAAGGTCAGGTGCACCTCGCGCGCCCGTCCAGCCAGAAGACGCGTGGTCAGGCCCGGATAACTGTTCTGCTCCTGCAGCAGGGACGGAATGCCAAGGAGCCAGGCGGCAAACACCGGCGGACCGCTCACGTACCCCCCTGTCCCCACCACGACCGACGGGCGGAGCCTCCTGAGCAGGAGCAGCGACTGCACGACGGAGACCAGCACCTTCAAGGGAAAGAGCAGCAGCGGCCAGCCGATCCTGCGCCGGAATCCGCTGATCCAGATCGTCGCGAAGTGGTAGCCAGTTGGCGGGATCACCCGCTCCTCGATTCGTCCGGCAGTACCGACAAAGGTGACCTCCACGCCTGACTGCCTCCGTCTCAACTCATCGGCCACAGCAATCGCCGGGTACAGGTGCCCACCCGTTCCCCCTCCCGCGAAAACAACCGCAAACCGCTTTCCGCCCGCCGGAGGCGGAGAGTCCGCCGTTGGTGGGGAGTCACCTCCCATCATGAGTAGACACTCCCCACAACGGGCCGTGGCTGCGCTTCGCCAGCCGGCACCGTAGATACTCTGGGATTCATGTCCGTCTGCGACGAAATGTTCAAGAGCACGCCGACCGCGATTGCCGAGGCCAGCATTGATGACCCCCCGTAGCTCACAAAGGGCATCGGAAGGCCAGTGGTCGGCAGCATGCCGAGCGTTACTGCCGCATTGATCAGGGCGTAGAGGGTCACGGAGACGGTGATGCCCAGGGCGAGACAGCGCCCGAATTCGTCGCGGGCGTTCCGGGCGATCCTGATGCCGCGCAGCAGGATCAGGAGGAAGAGACCCAGGAACACCAACGTGCCGAGAAGTCCATACTCCTCTCCGACGATCGAGAAGACGAAGTCCCCGTACGACTCGGGCAGAAAGAGATCGCGTTGCACACTGTTGCCCGGGCCGAGTCCGAAGAGTCCGCCGTTCCCGAACCCGATGATCCCCTGCCACACCTGATAGTTCATGGTTCCCTGCTGACCATGTCCGAGATACGAGAGAATCCGCTCCATGCGGTACCTGGCCGAGAGCATATAGAGCAGGAGGAGCGGGAGGAGCGCCCCGACGGTCAGAGCAAGATGTGACAGACGAACGCGGCCGATGAACAGGATCACCAGGCTCAACGCAAAGATCATTGCCCCGGTGCTGAAGTTCGGCTGCAGCAGGACCAGGACCGTGATGAGCCCTACCCAGGTGAGGAGAGGGAGTACGCCCTCCTTGTAGGCAGTGATCCGGTCTTTCTTTTCCGCAACCAGGAGCGACAGGTGGAACAGGAGTGCGTACTTCGCGAATTCCGACGGCTGGAGGCCGAAACCGCCGAGCCGGAGAAACCGCGACGCGCCCTTCACCTCACCGCCGAGGAAAAGGGTGACCACCAGGAGGCCGGCCGTGATCAGGAGCGCCGGCTTGGTCAGGCGGCTGAACCGGTGGTAGTCGATATGCATGAACACCAGCATCGCGAGGAACCCCGCAAGCACCTTCACCGCGTGGCTGCCGAGCAGATGCCCACTCTCGCCCCACTTCTCCTGGGCGTACGACGCGCTGGCGCTGTAGACCACGCCGAGGCTCAGCACCATGAGCGAGAGCACAGCGAACAGCGTCCACAGGTCGATGTGGTTCCGCTGGAGATGTCTGATGGATGAGCGTACGGATTTCACAGGGCCTGCACCAGTTGTTTGAAGACACGGCCGCGGTGCTCGTAATTCTCGAACCAGTCGAACGACGCGCAGGCCGGAGAGAGCAGCACAACATCGCCGGCGCGCGCAATCGCCGCGCACGTCCGAACGGCCTCTTCCATGGAGGAGGCTGTGTGGACCGGCCGCACCCCGGCAAATGCTGCGGCCACCTTTCCAGCCGACTCGCCGATCGCGACAATCGCGCGCACGTTCTTCTGTATCAGCTCCTTGAGCCGGCCGTAATCGTTCCCCTTGTCACGGCCGCCGAGCATGAGGATGATCGGCTCATGGAAACTCTGGAGCGCGTACCAGACGGAGTCGACGTTGGTAGCCTTGGAATCGTTGACATAGTGTACACCGTCGTGGTCTCGCACAAATTCAAGACGGTGTTCCACTCCATGAAAGGCCGCCAAGGAGGAGCGGACCGCACCGGCGGGAACTCCGAGGCTGACGGCTGAGAGTGCAGACGCCATGGCGTTATACAGGTTGTGCGTCCCGCGGATCCCGATCTTCTCCGTGGAAATAACCTCGGAACGCATTCCCCCGAGAACTGTGATGAGATTCCCCTGCTCCACGAAGGCCCCGGCGGCCAGTGTCCGGACAGCGCTGAAGGGAAGCAGGCTGAGGCTGGCAGGCGCCCGTTCCTCAACCTGCCGGACCGTCTCCGGGTCATCGGCGTTGTAGATGAGGGTATCGCCTGCTGCCTGCATGCCGAAAACCCGAGATTTGGCACTGCTGTATTTCTCGAACGAATGCTGGTAGCGGTCGAGATGATCTGGCGTGATGTTCAAGAGCACCGACACGCGCGGTTTGAAGGTGATGCAGTGGTCGAGCTGAAAGCTGCTGATCTCCAGCACGACTCTTGCCTGCGGGGGCACCGCATCGGCTATTTGCGAAAATGCGGTACCGATATTGCCGGCCACAACGGTTCGCTCGCCGGCATCCTCGAAGATGCGTCCGGTAAGCGTGGCCGTCGTCGTCTTCCCGTTCGTCCCTGTCACAGCAATGACCGGCGCGCGGCAGAACCATGAAGCCACCTCCACCTCGCTGACGACCTGGATTCCACGATCCAGCGCCAGCCGGACCTGTGAGACGTCCGAGGGAACCCCGGGGCTGAGCACCAGGGTGTCGGCTTCAAGGACCAGTTCGCTGTTCGTTCCAAACTCTGACGCCACCCCAAGGGCCTCGAGCTCCTGCCGCGCCTCGCCCATGCGCTCTGCCGGAGCGCTGTCGCTGACGAACACTCTTGCGCCGTGGCGCTTGAGCAGGGCCGCAACCGCGAGCCCGCTTCGCGCGGCCCCCAGAACGCTGAATCTCTTTCCGTCGACCGCCGGATGCTCCATGATCAGCGCACCTTGAACGTCGCCAGGCTGAGGATCATCATTAGCACAGCCACAATGTAGAAGCGTGTAACAATTTTGGGCTCAGGCCATCCGAGCATCTCAAAATGATGGTGCAACGGGGCCATCCGGAACACCCTGCGGCCCTGGCCGAATCTCCGCTTGGTGTATTTGAAGTACGTGCGCTGGATGATCACCGAAAGGGTTTCTGCCAGGAATACTCCTCCCAGGGTCGGCAGCAGCAGCTCTTTCTTGAGGAGAACGCAGAGGGCCCCGAGCGCACCGCCGAGCGCTAGCGATCCGGTGTCGCCCATGAAGACCTGCGCCGGGTATGCATTGAACCAGAGAAAGCCAAGCGCTGCCCCGACCATGGCCGCACAGTACACCGCCAGCTCGCCGTTGCCGCGCAGGTAGGGGATGGTGAGGTAGTCGCTCAGCACCACGTTGCCGGAAATGTAGCTGATGACCGCCAGCGTGAGGCCGACGATGCCGACAATGCCGATCGCCAGCCCGTCCAGTCCGTCGGTGAGGTTCACGGCGTTTGACGTGTAGACGATCATGAACACCACCATCGGGATATAGAGGCGCCCGAAGTCGAATTCTTGATTCTTGAAAAACGGCACCGTCGTGTACGAATTCAGTTTCCACAGGTCCGGGTCGATCCACTGGGGAAAGAAGTAAATCACGCCGCCGAGCATCAGGCCGACCAGGACCTGGCCCACAATCTTGTACCTCCCGATGAGCCCCTTGGGCTTTCGCTTGACGACCTTCAAATAGTCGTCCAGAAACCCGACGGCACCGAGCGCCGCTGTGACAACCAGGACCAGGACGACATACATATTGCCCAGGTTGGCCCAGAGCAGGGTCGGGATGATGAGCGCCGAGAGGACGATCAGCCCGCCCATGGTCGGCGTTCCCGCCTTTGTCAGATGGGTTTTCGGAGCCTCGAGCTTCGCCGCCTCGCCGATCTGCTTCTCACGGAGAAGGCGGATGATCACTGGTCCAAGCCAGAATGCGATGACCAGGGCGGTGATGGCTGCAGCCGCGGCGCGCGCCGTGATGTACCGTATGATCCCGAAACCCGCCGGGTGGTACATTCGCTCGAGCAAATCCAGTACATAATACAGCATGGAGACACGCCCCGGATATTCAATGAACGGATCCCCCGGCGGGAACCCTATTTCGCGTACATCGGCACGGTCGATCCCAGCCGCTCGGTGAGAAACGTCACCACATCTTCCATCTTCAATCCCCGTGAGGCTTTGACCAGGACGACGTCTCCGGGGGAGACCAGCTCAGCAAGCCATTCCGCCAGCATGTTTTTCTGATCGTAATGCACAGCAAACGTCCCGCGGGCACCGTCGTGGATGAGGGCGGCAAGCGTCCCGAAGGTGAGCACGTAGTCAATCCCGAGCGCAGCGGCCTCGCGGCCCATGCGGGCATGCTCTTCCGGACCGTGGACACCAAGCTCGCGCATGTCTCCCAGGACGGCAATGCGTTTTCCCGTTGCCGATGCTGCTGCCAGGGTCCGCAGCGCGGCCAGCATGGAGTCGGGATTTGCATTGTAGGCGTCGTTGATGATGGTGACGCCGCCGAGTGAGAGCACCTCCATCCGTTTGCTGGCCGCCTGAAACGCTTCCAGCGCCTGTTTGATGCTCTTGGCCGGCACGCGGAGCATGAGCCCGGCGGCCACTGCTGCCAACGCGTTCTGGGCATTGTGCTCCCCGGGAATGGCCAGGGTGACGGTGACCGGCTTTTTTACCCGGACTCCCGTAAACTCGAAGATTGCTGCGCCGCGGTCGGTCCGCGAGACCAAGGAGCCCTGAATCGCCGGGCCAGGGTGCAGGCCGTAAGCAATGGCTTTCAATCCGGACGGAACTCGCCGCACCACCCGCTCATCGTCGGCGTTCACCAGGGCAACCGCACCGGCCACACCGCGCAGGCTCTCAAAGAGCGATCCTTCTTCCTCCTCGACGCCGTCGAGAGAGCCAAAGAACTCAAGATGTTCCCTGCCGATATTGGTCAGGAGGCCCATCGTAGGCCTGACGATGGCACAGAGCCGGGCGAGCTCCCCTGGATGGTTGGTGCCGAGCTCCACCACGGCGACCTCGTGACGCTTCTCAAGACGGAGAAGCGTGAGAGGAATGCCGATGTGATTGTTGAGATTTCCCTGAGTACTGAGCACTTCGTACTTCGTCCGGAGCACGGAGGCGATCATTTCCTTGGTCGTGGTCTTCCCGTTGCTCCCTGCCACAGCCAGCACGGGAATGTCGAAGCGTTCCCGATGCTGAAGTGCAAGCATGCCGATGGCCGCGGTGGTATCGGAAACGATCAGGAGCGGCAGGGAACCCCTCACCAAGGGAACGCCCGCCGGATCCACCACGGCAGCCAGCGCTCCTTTCCGGTCTGCTTCGTCCACAAAGCGGTGTCCGTCGTAATTCTCCCCGTGCAGGGCGAAGAACAGACTGCCCGGCGCGATGGTTCTCGAGTCCGTAGATACGCCGCTGGCCGATCTTCCCTTCAGCGTGTCGAACCGGAGCCGGTCCACATGGGGCAGGGCAAGCATCATGCCTACGGTGAGTCGCATAGAGAGTATCGAGAGCTGAGTCCGCTGTCAATGCAGCCGGGAGAGAACTTCCTCCCGGTCATCAAAATGGTGTTTCTGGCCGCCGATCACCTGGTAGTCTTCATGACCCTTCCCCGCAATCAGCACGATATCGCTGCCGGCGGCCCGGCTGAGGGCCGCGGCTATAGCGCCGCGCCGGTCGGTGACGCGCTCCACGTTTCCTGCGGTGACTCCGCCGAGGATCTCGTCAATGATCCGTTCCGGATCTTCCGTCCGAGGATTATCTGAGGTCACAATCACGAAGTCGCTCAGTTCCGAGGCAATGCGTCCCATGATCGGCCGTTTTGCCCGGTCTCTGTCGCCTCCGCACCCGAATACGGTAATGACCCGGCCGGCGCTTCCTTTCGGCATCAGCTCCCTTACCGCGTGTAGGCATTTTTCCAGTGCATCCGGGGTATGAGCATAGTCGATCACGGCCGTCCACCCCGAGGGCGAGGCAAGTTGCTCAAAGCGTCCCCGCACGGGGCCGAGCGATCTGATCCCCTCCGCGATCGCCTCAGGGGCGATGCCGAGGCCGAGGCCGGTGGCATACGCGGCCAGAATATTCTCCACGTTGAACCGTCCCGTTAGACGCGAGGCCGTCTGCCATGATCCCCCGGAGGCAGTAATGCGCAGGGAAATTCCCCGCACGTCCATCCTCACATCCGCAGCCATGATATCGGCGCGGCTTTTCACTCCATACGTCAGCACCCGGGCCTTGGTGTTGGCGACGATGCGGAGGCTGTGCGGGTCATCGGCGTTCGTTACCGCACAGGATCCTTCGGGGAGCGCATCGAACAGCCGTTTCTTTGCCAGGAAATAGGCGTCCATAGTGCCGTGAAAATCCAGGTGGTCCTGGGTGAGGTTGGTGAACACGCCGGCCGCAAAGCGCAGCGCATGCACACGTCCGAGGGAGAGGGAATGCGACGAGACTTCCATGACGGCGGCGGCACACTTTGCCTGCACCATCTCCGCGAGGAGAGCGTGGAGCTCGAGCGACTCGGGCGTCGTATGAGTTGCCGGCAGCGTACGGTCCCCCACCATGTACCCTATGGTTCCCACCAAGCCCGTCTTCTGTCCGGCGGCGGTGAGGATGGCGCGCAGGAGGTGCGTGGTGGTCGTCTTGCCGTTTGTCCCTGTGACACCGACAAGCCTCAGCGCACGGGATGGATGCCTGTAGTAATTGTCCGCCAGGCGGGCGAGGGCTACGCGCGAATCCGGCACGACGATCTTAAACACGTTCGTGTGCATAAAGTACGTGTCGGATAACGCCTCATCGTGCTGCACAACAACCGCGACCGCTCCGCGGCTGATCGCCTCCTCGATAAACCTGTGTCCGTCCGCCGCCGTGCCGGCAATCGCGACGAACAGGTCGCCGATGCCCACCTTGCGTGAGTCGTACTGGATGGCATTGATAGAGATATCCTGCGTTAGCGCCATCTTCCCGAAGAATGAGGAGACGAGTTTCACGACGTGAATGCCATCCAGCAACTCGGCAAGAACCATGTTTTCTGCCTGGAGGGATTGGCCCCGAAGGGTCAATCTGTGATGACCGGGACCGGCCGAGGTTCGCAGCGGACCGCAATGCGTGAACCAGGTTTGACCTGCATGCCCGGAAGGGGCGACTGCGCGCAAACGACGCCGGATCCGCTTACCTCGGCATCGAGCTGTTCCGAGGCAAGCCGATTCATGGCACGGCGCATAGAGAGGCCGTGCACATCGGGCACAACGGAGAAACCGGCAAGAACCGCGGTTCCACCGCCGCCGGCAACGACCGTCACGGAGGCCCCGCGCTGGGCGCGCGCACCGGATTCGGGTCGCTGCCTGACGGCCAGGGCGCCCGTCCCTTCAACCGTTACCGCGAATCCCTGTCCGGCCAGGATGGCGCGTGCCGCCCTGACAGCCAGCATCGTGACGTCGGGGACGATCATGGAGGGCGCCGCCGTTCCCCTTCCCTGGCGTTCGAAGCGTCCTGAGGTGGCATACACTTTCTGTGCGATGCCTCGGAAAATCGGAGCGCTGGCAAGGCCGCCTGTATACCCCCCTTCGCGGGGCTTGTCGAGCATGACGAGGCAGACGACCTTTGGCTCCTCCGACGGGAAGAATCCCACGAAGGAGGCCGTATAGCTGCCCGGCTCGTACCTGCCCGCCACGACCTTCTTGGATGTCCCGGTCTTGCCGGCCACCGAAACGCCGTCGAGCCGGGCCCCGGTGCCTGTGCCCCGTCTGACGGCTCCTTCGAGAAAGGCAGCTAGGGTCCGGGCGGTCTCCCCGGAGACGACGGTCCGAATCGCCTGCGGCCTGGTTTCGTTCAGCATCTGCCCCTGGTCGTCGAGGACCCGCTTCACAACAAACGGTTTCATCAGCACGCCCCGGTTGGCCACGGCCGCATAGGCACAGGCGATCTGAATCGGGGTCACGCCAACCTCGTAGCCGTATGCCATGGCGTTCAACGTGGTGCCCGACCACTGGGTGGGCTTCTTAAGTTCCCCTCGCACTTCGCCTGGCATATCGATGCCGGTCTCGGTGCCGAACCCGAAATCGCGCGCAGTTGTGTAGAGCCATTCAGCGCCGATCAGGTTGGAGATCTTCGCCATTACGATGTTGCTTGACTGCTCAATGGCTTCCTGCATGGAGAGCATGCCATGGGGGTGCGTGTCGGTGATCGTCCTGGGTCTGCCGCCGTTGTTGACCACATAGACCCCCTGCTCCCCGTAGAACTTCTGGCCGGGCGCGACCAGGCGGTGCTCCAGGGCAGCGGAGGCAGTGACGATCTTAAAGACAGAGCCGGGTTCGAACATGTCGGTGATTGCCCGGTTCTTCATCAATCCGGCGTCTGTGTGTGACGGGTCATTCGGGTTCGCTCCGGGAGCGTTTGCCATGGCAAGGACTTCGCCGGTGGCGGGATCGAGCATGACGACCAGGCCGCTCTCGGCTTTCGTCCGCTCAATCCCCTTGCGCAGCTCCTCCTCGGCGATCGCCTGATAACCGACATCGATCGTCAGCACCAGATGGCGCCCGTTCACCGGCTCGGTGCGCGGGTAGTCCACAGAGGTCCTCCGCCGGCCGAGCGCATCCCGCTGCATAATCATGAATCCATCCCGCCCCTGCAAAACGGCGTTGCACTGCAGCTCAATGCCGCTCAATCCCTTGTTGTCGACGTCGGTGAAGCCGATCAACTGCCCGGCGAGCTGGTCGTAATGATAGAGGCGGCGCGGCTCTTCCAGCTGCACGACGCCGTCGAAGTCATTGGCCCCTACCATGCGCGCGAGCTGAGGCTTCACCCGGCGTTCCAAGTAGACAAATCTGCGGTCCGAGGCAAGCTTTTCAAGGTAGTATCGGCGTGGACGGTCAAACACCCGGGCCAAACGCGCGGCAAACCCCGAAGCGTCACTGCCCATCATCTTCGGATCCGCTCCCAGCGAGGCCATCACCGCATTGGAGACCAGGACGGCGCCGTTGCGGTCGTAAATGTTCCCTCGGGCCGCTCCAAGCGTCACTTTCACCTCGGACTGTTTTCTCGCAATCTCCTGGTATTTTTTCGCGTCGATAATCTGGATCTGCACCAGCCGACAGGCGATCGCTGCAAAAACGAGGATCAGTCCGATCTTCAGGGTAAGCATTCTGCCCTGCACTCCCGAGCGGAGAGCTGCCCGGGGATCACCGGAACGATTCATTGTCGCCCGGTGCGTCATTCTCCCCTCCGTCTTGCCGGGCTTCCGGATCCGTCCGCTGCGCGCCCCTGCCCGCGTGCCCGTTCGAGCGCGTCACGGTCCATGGCGATCTTCTGCGGCTGTTCAGTGGGAAACGCGAGACCCAGTTGCTCGGCCGCCGTTTTCCCAATGCGTTCCCAGGACGCCTTCCTGTTCACCTCCGCCCGGAGCGAGGCATTGGTATTCTGCAGGGAATCGCAGCGTATCTGCAACTGGCCCACCTCTGCGGCGAGGCTGTTGATCGTGATGATGTTGTTCACATACAGCACGATCAGGATCCCGCCGCCGAACAGGAGCACGATGGTGTTGAACGTGGAGACACGCCTGCGCGCAGCCTTCCTGGTCTGGCGAAACGTTGTCGAGCTTCCCTGGGGCGGTTCCCCTCCATACACGTACCGGTTCTCGCGCCGCACAGGGGTTTCCTGCCTTTCGGTTCGTGCCGCCGTCCTCGCACGATCGAGCGCCTGCCGTGCACCATCAGCCATCGCACACCGCCTCTTGCATGAACATTCAGACCCGTTCAGCGACTCTCAGTTTGGCGCTTCTCGCCCGAGGATTTTGTCTGCACTCTTCCTCCGGGGGCTTTAGAGGATGCCTGGTGATCAGCCGGATCGTCGGAACCACTGGCGTGTCCGCCTCAAGCCTTGAAGCGGAGGGAAGGGAGACGGCGGCCAGGCTTCTAAACTCCTCCTTCACAATTCTGTCCTCAAGCGAATGATAGGAGATCACCGCCAGGCGGCCGCCTGGCGCCAGCAGAGAGGCGCCCTCACGAATGGCCGTCTGCAGGGCAGGAAGCTCCTGGTTGACTTCGATGCGCACGGCCTGGAAGACACGGGCAAGTGACTTTATCAGAAACCTTCCACCGGCTGCCGAGGCAACCGCGGAGGCGAGGTCGCCGGTAGTGCGGAGGGGCCGCGCAGCGATAATTCGGCGCGCGATGAAACGCGAGGCCCGCTCCTCACCGAACCTGTACAGAACATCGGCTAGCCGGGCCTCATCATAGGTGTTGACGACGTCGGCGGCGCTGAACGACTGCCTGCGGTCAAAGCGCATGTCCAGCGGTGCTGTGTTGCGGAAACTGAAACCTCTCGCCGGCTCATCGAGCTGATGCGAAGAGACCCCGAGGTCAAACATCAAGCCCGCAGGACGCCGCAGACCCAGCCTGAGAAGGTTTGACGCAAGCTCGCGGAAATTTGCCTGGAGAAACCGCGCACGCGGACAGTCACGCAGGCGCGCAGATGCGGCATCGAGCGCCTCCCGGTCCGCATCGATGCACAGAAGTTCGCCTTCTCCCTCGAGCAGCGCACACAGACGTGCGGCGTGCCCCCCTCCTCCTACCGTTCCATCGACGTAGAGGCCGGAGCGGTCAGTCACCAGTAGTTTCAAAACCTGCTCACAAAGAACGGGAATATGGTACATTGGGCCGCCGGCCCACTGCTGAGGCGCTTCGGGTGACATCATGTCTGAGGTTACTGCTGGAACACCGTTTGGGCGACGACTTCGTAACTCTCGGACTGCGCCTGTTGATACTCCTCAAACTGTCTGGGGTTCCAGAGCTCGATCCGCTCAAGTACACCGATGATCTTCACGTCGCTCTCAATGCCGGAGAACTCGAGTAGCTCCCTGGGAATGGTGATGCGCGACTGACCGTCGAGCTGGACCTCGCTGGCATGCTGGCACAGCGTACGGATGAAGAAACGATGCTTGGGGTTGGTGCCGGAGAGTTGACGGATGGATTGTTCAAGCCGCTGCCATTCATCCTGAGGATAGATAAACAGGCAACGCTCGTATCCGCGTGTGAGAACAAAATTGTCGTTGGCCTCAGTCGAAACGTGCTTTCGCAGTTTCGCGGGAATATTCACACGCCCTTTGCTGTCAACGGAGTAAAGATACGAGCCCTTGAATGATGACATGGCGCCTCGGTCGGGATATGGGACCACCTCCCATTAGGGCAGTAGAGCTCCCACCTGCAACCCACTTTTCCCCACTTGTCCCCCCTTAAGATAGAGGTTTGGGTCTGAAAGTCAAGGGGAGAAAATCGCGAAGTCGCCTATTTTTCTACGTTTACGGGCACACGCAAGTTTTCCCGGGCGTGATGGAGCTCGGTGAGGATACGATGGGCTTCAAGCATGAAAGACGCTTGGTCCCGGTCTGGAGGGAATTCATGGAAGAAGAGGAGGGTAGAACCGTCCTGTCTGAGCCCGGAGTGCTTCACCCTGCTGTGGGAGATGACGGTCATGAGGAGACTGAAATCGTCGCTTTCATAGAACTGCTTCCTGCTTTCGGGGGGGAACTCGGCTTCCAACACCGATGATGAAATGCGCAGCCTTTTGAAGCCGAGGCGGGAGGCCGTCAGCCTGAGGCGGACCACGGTGAACAGCAGTTCCACCTCCTGCGGTGGTACCCCGAACCGGTCACGCATCTCGTCGCCCGCCTCCCGGAGCTGCTCCTCGGAAGAAAGGGCGTACAGGCGCCGGTACATTGCCAGCCGTTCGGTATCATTCCCTAGGTACGCCTCAGGGATGAACGCATCGACATCGGCCTCAACGATGACGTCTTCCCTCTCCGCTCCTCGCTCTTCGCCGTGAAAGAGATCCTGGAACTCCTCTTCCTTCAGCTCCTGGATCGCCTCTTCCAGAATTCGCGTGTAGGTATCGAAGCCCATGGTCTCGATGAACCCGCTTTGCTCGCTACCAAGCAGGTTGCCCGCCCCGCGAATCTCAAGGTCGCGCATGGCGAGGTTGAACCCCGAACCGAGTTCAGTGAATTCTTCCAGCGCCTGCAGGCGCTGCAGCGTGGCTCTCGGCAATAGCGAGATCGGCGGCGTGAGGAGGTAGGCGTACGCCTGGACATTCGACCGCCCAACGCGCCCCCGGAGCTGGTACAGTTCTGCCATCCCAAACCTGTCAGCCCGGTTGACAATGATCGTGTTGACGCTGGGGATATCCAGACCCGACTCGATGATTTTTGTAGCAACGAGCACGTCGAATTTTTTCTCGAGGAACTCCATCATCACTTCTTCCAACTCGTGTGATTTCATCTGGCCGTGCGCATGGCGGAGACGGATGCCCGGAAGGATTTCACGGAGACGGCCGGCGATATCCTCGATGTTCTGGACCCGGTCATGGACAACATAGACCTGTCCACCTCTGTTCAGCTCCCCCGTCACCGCCTCGCGAATTAGGTCGTCGTTCCACCGGGTTATCTCCGTCACGATAGGAAGCCGATTGCGGGGAGGCGTTGCAATGATCGAGAGGTCGCGCGCGCCCATGAGGGAAAAATGGAGCGTTCGCGGTATCGGCGTAGCCGTAAGGGCAAGCGTGTCGACCCCCGTTCGGAGCATTCGGAGTTTCTCCTTGGCCGCAACCCCGAACCGGTGCTCCTCGTCGATTATCAGGAGACCGAGATCCTTGAATATCACGTCCTTCGAGAGCAGTCTGTGGGTGCCGATGATGATGTCGACAGTTCCCTTCTTCAGCTCGGCAAGGATCGCTTGCTGTTCCTTCCGGGACTTGAAGCGGGAGATGACCTGCACATTGAGGCTGTAGCGGGAGGCGCGGTCCAGGAATGTGTGGTAGTGTTGGACGGAAAGAATCGTTGTCGGCACAAGGATCGCAGCCTGCTTGCCGTCCATCACCGCCTTGAACGCAGCCCTTACGGCGACCTCGGTCTTGCCGAACCCCACGTCACCGCAGATCAGACGGTCCATCGGGCTCTGAGCTTCCATGTCTTCCTTCACTTCGCGGGTAGCCCTGGATTGGTCGAACGTATCCTCGTACATGAAAGACGCTTCGAGCTCCTTCTGCCACGGCGTATCCTGCCGGAACGCATGGCCGGCGATCCGCTTCCGGTGTGCGTAAAGTCTGATCAGATCGCGTGCAATGTCCTTGACACGGGATTTCACGCGTGCCTTCAGCCGGTCCCAGTCGCTGCTGCCGAGCCTGTTGAGTCTGGGGACGTGTCCCTCTTTGGAGGAATACTTCTGAAGACGGTTAACGTAATTCAGGTTCACATAGAGCATATCATTGCCCTCATACTGCACGGAGACCACCTCCTGTTCCGCCGTGCGGACACGGATCTTTCGTAATCCCGTGAACCTGCCGATGCCGTAATCGCGATGGACGACGAAATCCCCTTTGTGGAGCTGCTGTAGTTCCTTTTGAGAAAACCCCTTAAATCCCGAGGCCCGCTTTCTGCCCCGGCGCTTGAGGCGGCCGAAGACCTGGTGTTCTGTATAGACTGCCAGGCGGAGGCCGGGGAGGCTGAAACCGGCATGGAGAGCCTGGAGCGAGAATGCGATGAGGCTGAGATTGAGCTGTGCCCTACCGGAGCCTTCTTGCTCTTCAATCTCGCCGTTGACGGCAGCCAAGAGCTCTTTCATCCGTGCGAGCTCTGCGTGACCGTCACAGGTGATAATGACCCGGTAGCCCTCCGCCGTAAGGCGCACGAGGTGCTCATGCAGAAGCCTGATGCTGCCGTTGAATGCAGGTTGATGAGTCCCCCCCAGTGCGATCCCGTCCTGTCCGGGGACACCCGCGGCTGGTCCGCCGGATGATGGAGCCTCTCCGGGGGGGGAAGTACTGATCGTGCTGCCGGCGGCAGAGCCGAGCGCCGCGAAGTGAACGGTGGGAAACGATGCAAGTGACAGAAAGGTCTCGTCGGCGGGTGGAGCCGGGGGTACCCCGCCCGGGCCAGGATGCTCAAGCGTTGTACGGATGATATCCGGCTCATCCAGAACGACCACGGTCCCGGGCCCGAGGTATTCGGCGAGGAAAGAGGGTGATGGCGCTTCCTCGGCTGAGGCTGTGTGGTAGAGGTCCGGGACAATAACGGCTACAGAAAGATCTTTGATCGAGCGCTGGGATAACGGGTCGAACTGCCTCAGCGATTCGACTGTATCGCCGAAGAATTCCACGCGCACCGGGGTCTCGCCGGTAAAGGGAAAGACGTCCAGTATCCCCCCCCTGACAGCATAGTCGCCAGGGGAGCCGACGAAGTCATGCTTCACGAATCCCATCGCTTCCAGCCGGTGGCGCAGGTCACCCATCGTGAATGCGCTCCCGGATTCGATGGAGAGGGCGCTTGCACGCACGGTGTCGGGCGAGGGAACCGGAAGAGCAAGGGCATGAGGATGCGTCAGGAGGAGGTCTGCGGCGCCAGTAGCGGCTGCACGAAGGGCCTCGACATCGGCCGCGTCGCTGGCCGGATCCTGGCCCCTGGAGTGCTCTCCGGAGTAATAAGTCACCGCGCTGGCAGGCAGAGCCACCGAGAGGTCGTCACGAATACGCTCGGCCGATTCTCTGTCACGGGCCACGAGGAGGATCGGGGCGCCAGTTTGCTCATGGAGGATTGCCGCGACCAGCGGCAGGAGGGAACCTGCGGCTCCGGAGACGCGTATCGGACCCGCTGGAGTATCGCCGCGTGTAAGGCGGTCCTCCAGGGCTCTGAGGGGTGGCGCCTCTTGAAGGAACTGTTTCAGTTGTTCGATCATTCTCGATCCCCGGTCGGATGCAACCTCTGACCTGCCACTCAGTCGCGCGATCCTTCCGGGTTCGCCGGCCGATCGCCTCCCTGCTGGGAACCGGCCAGGTAGATGCTGAGCGCCCTGCGCACGAACCCGTCGCTGTGGCGGAGGAGCTCGCGGGCCCCGTCCGGATCGACATTCGCCAGCAACATGACGATGGCGGTCTTGACATGACCGTCTGCTTGCCTGAGCGCAACATCAGCGATCTCGTAGCGGACTCCGGTAGCTATCATCACCGTCCGCCTTGAGCGTTCGACGAGCTTGATGTTCGTCGGCTGGAGGTCCACCATCATGTTCTCGTAGACTTTCCCGAGCTCGATCATCGCCGCCGTGGTAATCATGTTCAGCACCAGCTTCTGGGCGGTTCCCGACTTCATACGGGTCGAACCCATGAGCACTTCTGGACCCACATCGGGACAGATCGCCACGTCGACATCCAGGTCGAATTCCGAACGCGGGTTAGTGGTGATGTAAACGGTCTTTGCGCCGATGGAGCGGGCATACCTGACCGCGGAAACCACGAATGGTGTGCGGCGGCTGGCGGCCAGCCCGCAGACCAGGTCCAAGGGAGAGAGACCTGCTTCCTGGAGGTCACGGACCGCCTGCTCTTTGTTGTCCTCTGCGCCTTCCTGTGATTTAAAAACGGCCGCCTTTCCTCCGGCAATGATGCCGACTACCATAGCGGGATCCGTCCCGAAGGTGGGGGGACATTCCGAGGCATCCAGGATGCCGAGACGTCCGCTCGTCCCGGCGCCGACGTAGATCAGCCTGCCCCCGGCGCGAAAGGCATCAACGGCGAGGCCCACGGCACGGACGATGTAGGGAATCTCACACTCAACGGCAAGCGGCACAAGCTTGTCCTGGGCGTTGATCAGCCGGAGGATCTCTTCCCGTGAAAGCGTGTCGAGATTTCTCGATGCCGGGTTGCGCTGCTCGGTGAGCAGGTTTGCGAGGGCTGCGGAATGTTCCTCGGTCATGATTTTTCAATAACGGCTATAAGTTCACAATTCTGCTATGACCAACCTCTTCTCTACCAGCCCGACATCGGTGCATCCTTCGAAGTTCAATGAAACCTCGTGCATGGTCACCGCCGGGAATCTGGACCGCGACAATCGCAGCTCATCTTCAATCTTTCCCCCTTTGAACGCCACAAGCAGCGGTGTCCGCAAGCCCTCAACCTGACCCTTGAACCGGACGGGCAGCCGCCTGGACTTGTCGTGGAGCCCGCGGGTCCACTTCAACAGATCACTCAGCGGGGCGACCGCTCTGCTCACGATAACATCAAACTTCTTCCGCTCATTCTTCAGGAGATCTTCTGCGCGAGAGGTTATCACAGTGACGTTGCCCAATGGCAGGCAATCAACCATTGACTCAACCGCCGCTGTCTTTTTCCTTATCGAATCGAGGAGCGTTACGTGAAGATCGGGACGGAGGACAGCCAAGGGGATTCCGGGGAGCCCCCCCCCTGTCCCGAGATCCAAAAGGTCTATCCCCGGGGGAAAATCAATATAGAACAACAGGGAGAGAGAGTGAAGAATGTGGCTGGTCCAGACGTGTTCCACGTCTTTGCGAGAGATGAGATTCAATTTTGAGTTCCACTCCCGGAGGAGACCGACATAGGCGGCAAGGACCCTGGCCTGATGGCTCTCCAACATCAACCCGTTCCTCCCCAAGACGGTGGTTAGCCTCAGGACCTGTTCACTCTCTATGGGCAGGGTTTCCATCGATCTGTTTCACGTGGAACATCACCGAAGGAGTGCGACCATGAGCACTGAGAGGTCGCCGTGCGTGACCCCGCTAATTCTTGACGCCTGTCCGAGAGAAAGCGGGCGAACTTTTTCTAGCTTCTCGCGCGCTTCATTGCTCAAAGAACGCAGTGAGACGAAATCAAAACCATCCGGAATGGGGATCTTTTCCCCCTTCTCAAATTGTCGGATCTGTTCCTCTTGTCTTAACAAGTAACCCTCGTACTTAACCTCGGTCTCGGCCCTCTCCAACGCCTCCCTGTCCTGAAAAAGGACCCTAAGGTTCTCGTCCTGGCGAGCGAGGGGATGCTCGAGGATCTTTTCCAGCCCGACCTCAGGCCGTTTCAAGAGCTGATAGGCGGTCTCACTCCGGACTGAAGTGATGGATCCAAGAGATGGATCATTGACCTGAAACCGGATGCTCCTGAGAGCTTCAATCCCTGCTTGAATGCGATTTTCCTTTTGTTCAAGCCTTTCAAGGGCGCGCCGGGGAACAAGTCCAAGGTCATGCCCCTTCCTCATCAAGCGGCTGTCCGCATTGTCCTGTCGCAGGAGAAGCCGATACTCTGCCCTCGAAGTAAACATGCGGTACGGTTCCTCGGTGCTCTTGTTAATGAGATCGTCGATGAGAACGCCGATATACGCCTCGCTCCGCCTCAGCGTAAACTCCGGGCGCTCCATGGCACTGAGCGCGGCATTGATCCCTGCAATGAGTCCCTGAGCAGCCGCCTCTTCGTAACCACTCGTTCCGTTGATTTGGCCGGCAAAGTAAAGTCCTTTGACTGGTTTAGTTTCAAGTGTAGGCTTCAGTTGATGCGGAGGGAAGAAATCATACTCAACAGCGTACCCGGGCCTGAGCATCTTTGCTTGCTCAAGACCCGGTATCGTCGTCAGGGCCTTTCGCTGCACGTCTTCGGGGAGACTCGTCGAGAAGCCGTTGAGATAAACGATGTTCGTGTCATATCCTTCGGGTTCAAGGAACAGTTGGTGACGGTCTCTGCCGGGGAATCTGTTCAGCTTGTCTTCAATCGAGGGACAGTAGCGAGGTCCTATCCCCTTGATCCGTCCGGAGAAAAGCGGGGAACGATCGAAGCCGGTCTTCAAAACCGCATGAGTCTCCTCAGAGGTATAGGTAAGATACATCGGGATCTGGCTGTTCTCAATGGAACTGTTTTGAAATGAGAACGGAGTTGGGTTTTCATCTGGCAACTGTACTTCGGTACGTGAAAAGTCTATGGTCTCCTTGTCCAGCCTTGGAGGGGTTCCCGTTTTCATCCTCCCGCCAACAAAGCCAAGCTCCTTAAGGCGTTCAGAAAGGCCGTGAGAAGCCGGTTCGCCGAACCTTCCCCCGGCTTTGCTGCTCTCGCCCGTATGCATAAGCCCGTTCAGAAACGTGCCGCTGCAAAGAACGAGGGTCTTGCACAGAATGCATTCCCCCAGAGCCGTTGTCCCGCCGCAGATCCCGCCATTTTCGAACATGAGATCGGCCAGTGAATCACTCCACACTGAGAGCCCGTCCTGTGACAGAATCCGGCGTCCGGCTTCCCGGCTGTACCATTCCCTGTCGTTCTGCGAGCGGGGGGACCAAACTGCGGGCCCCTTGGATTTGTTCAGCATTCTGAAGTGGATGCCGGTCGCATCAGCGATCTTCCCCATTTCGCCTCCGAGGGCATCAATTTCTCTGACGAGGTGTCCCTTGGCTGTCCCGCCGATCGCCGGATTGCAGGACATTCTTCCAATTGCCTTTGTGTCCATCGTCAGTAGGAGTGTTGAGCACCCCATTCTGCTTGCTGCAAGTGCGGCTTCGATTCCGGCATGGCCGCCACCTACCACCAACACGTCAACCCTCATCTCGCTAGGCATGTTTCACGTGGAACATCACTTACCTATGCAAAACCGTTCAAATATTGAATTCAGGACTTCGTCACTCGTGATCTCGCCAGTGATCTCTGCGAGCAAGTCGGCAGCTTCCTTTACATCCACAGAAATGAACTCATTGGACAACCCTACCTGATGAGCCTCCAGTGCACTGTCGAGGCGGCGCAGTGAGTTCTTCAGCGCCTTGAAATGCCGCTCGCTGGTGATCGTAATGCTTTCAATTGGAATCTCCCCAGTTGAGACAGAGGATATCAGTGCTTCTTCCAAATCATGCAACCCTGCTCCTGTGAGGGCGGAGATCGGAACAATCTGCTCTCCTTCCTGAGCCCCAGTGAAAATGGGTCCGGCTCCGGTTTTACACTTGTCCTGTTTGTTGATTGCCCAGATTACCTTCTGGCCGGGGGTAATGCGCCCGCGCAACCTTGTAATCTCGTTCAATTCAGGGACGTCCTCGGGATCGATTACAACAATCAGGATGTCGGCGCCCGTCGCAGCACTGATACCTCGTCTGACACCCTCCATTTCGGCGGGCTCCTGAGAGTCTCGCAGGCCTGCGGTATCGTGAAGACGGATAGGAATGCCCCTCAAAACAAGACTCTCTTCCAACAGATCACGAGTGGTTCCCGGGTGCGGGGTCACAATAGCACGGGCCTCTCTCAACAGCGCGTTGAATAGGCTCGATTTCCCCGCGTTGGGCCTTCCCAGAAGGACAACGCCCGCCCCGTCGCGCAGGAGGCGTCCAGAGGAGTACGTTGCTGACATGCACTCAATCTCTCCCGCGGTTGCCTTCAGGCGCAACTCGATCTCCGGCCTCGCCAGGAGCGTAAGCCCTTCCTCGACAAAATCCAGCTCGAGTTCCAATAACGCACATAGATCGAGAAGCGATCTCCTAAGCTCGCTCACCCGGCGGCCCAGGCGGCCCTCCAACTGCGCGAGCGAAACCCGACCCGCTGCCCGGCTCTCAGCAGCGATAAGACCCATGACAGCCTCGGCCTGAGACAGATCCATCTTTCCGTTTAGAAAGGCGCGCCTGGTGAACTCTCCCGGGCCCGCATTCCTTCCCCCCGCCTCCACCAAGGCAAACAGCACGCGCGAGGAAACGTCCCTCCCGCCGTGACATCCCACCTCCACAAGATCCTCACCGGTATAGGAGTGAGGGGCGCGGAAGACGGTGGCAAGCACCTCGTCAACCCGTTCCCCTGCCCCGTTCACAATGAAGCCATGATGGACTGTGGAGCCGGGCACCCCTGCAAGAGACGTCCGCCCTTTGAACGCGCGGTCCGCCACCACAAGAGCCGCCGGGCCGCTCAGGCGGATAACGGCTATCGCACCGCTTCCCGGCGGAGTTGCAATGGCGACAATCGTGTCGTTTGTTGGCACCGCCTTCATCGCTGATCCATCAGACTTCAAGCTACGAATTCCGAGGGTGGGACGCAACGAAGTGAGATCCTTGAGGCTTTCTTGAGGCTTCGGGGTCCCGCGCGGGACCCCAGGTATGCTGAGGGCTATTTCACCTTCGGAAGGTCCCTGGCGAGCCGCTCCATGATCCCACCCTTACGCTTCTTCGGGTCCACCTTGCGCAGCGGCTCATCCTTCGACTTGTGATTCATCCAGAGCCGCTGGCCGATGCTAAGGATGTTGAAGACGAAATAGTAGAGATTGAGCCCCGCCGGGAGCGAATTGAATACCAGAGTCAGCATCACGGGCATGACGTAAACCATGCTCTTCTGCCGGGGATCCGTGAGAGTCTGCTTTTGCTGGAAAAACGTCGCCAGACCCATCGCAAGCGCAAGACCGCTGAGGGCCGTGATCCCAAAGAATGGAATGGTAAACGGCAGATGAATCACCGTGTCAGGTATGGAAAGATCGTGAATCCAGAAGGCGAAATCGGCCTGCCTGAGTCCGATATTGGAGCGCAGGACCGCGTAGAGGGCAAAGAGGACGGGCATTTGCAGGATCACCGGAAGACAGCCGCCTGCCGGACTCACGCCGTATTCCTTGTACAAATTGAAGACTGCGGCGTTTGCCTTCTGCGGATCGTCTTTGTATTTCTCCTTCACCTCCTCCATAAGAGGCTGGAGGGCCTGCATCTTGCGCATCGACCGCATGCTGGAGCGCGTCAGCGGGTACGTGGCCCCCATGATGATGATCGCGAACACGATGATCACTACCCCGTAGTTGGGTATGATCATTCGCAGGAACTGGAAGATTGGGATCATCACGTATTCCGCAATCGGTCTGATGATCCACGCGGCTCCAAGACTCATGACATTGTCGAGCCCGCGGCCAAACCCCTTGACGGTCTCATAATCCAGGGGGCCTAGGAAGAGTGTCACACGGTCCGTGACCATCGCCCCTCCCTTGAGCGGCATCTTCAGCGCCACCGTGTACGACTCCTTCTCTCCGTGATCGGCCATATCCTGGCGATGCCCTTCCAGATACGCCCCTTGGGCCTTGCCTTCCTCTGGAAGCAGCGCCAGCAGGAAGTATTTGGTGCGGGCGGCCACCCAGTTTGTCGTTCCATTTCCCTCAAACTTGGGTGTTTCACTCGATTTGGTGGCGTCGATCTCCTTGACCTCTCCCCCCATGGAGGCATATGCCATGGCAAAGCTGGATTCGTCGACGCTGTTGTGCTCAGCGTAGCGGAGACCGCTTTCCCAGGCGACCTGATATTCGAAGTTTGAAACGACTCTGTCCATGTTCTGCCAAATGAAATCGGCGTCAATGGCATAAGTGCCGTTCGCGAATGTCAGTCGCTTCACGAGGCGCGAACCGTTTCCCGCCTGAAGCGACAAGTCAAGCGAGAAGGTCTCCTTCCCCGATAGCTGGACAGAGGTGCCGCCGGAGACCGATGGTTGAAAATAGAGGTCATGTGTGTTGATGAGCCGCCCGTCGGCTGATGTGAACAGCACGCTCAGGTCTCCGCCATGCTCGAAGTCGACCAGCTCGACGGGTTGTTTGTCCCATGTCTTGAAAAGGCGCAGCTCCCACGTCCTGATCACACCCCCCCTGGTGGAGATCCTTGCCACATACTGGTCTGTGGTCACCGTGATGATTCCCTCGCTCCCCGTTGCGGCGGGTGCGAAGTATGCTCCCCATCGGGATCCCTTCGACGTGTCTGCCTCAACCGCCGCTGGCTTCCTCCGGACGGTATCGGGTGCAGGTGCAGCCACACGAACACTATCGGGATGCGCCGGCCGTGGAGCCTGGGGCGGCGGCGACACCAACCACATCCAGAGGACGAGCAGGATGCCGATGAGGACAAAACCGATGATACTTGTCTTGTTTTCCATGGGACAGATAACTCCGAATGGTCAAATCTCAAGCGGGGTCACATCCACCGGGGTGAAACGGATGGCAGCGGGCGATGCGCTTCAACCCCTTCCAAACTCCGGGAAGTGCGCCATACTTGTTCACGGCGTCAATCATATAGGTTGAGCAAGTCGGGGTATAACGACAGGTATTTGCAGGAAGAAGGGGCGAGAGAAGAAACTGGTAGCCGCGGACCAGTGCAACGATGATGCGTTTCATTGCGGAACCCGTACTGCTGAGGCAAGCACTGAGCGACAGAGTTGTTGTATGTCGCGGTGAACCGTATCCAGATGGAAAGGACCTTCAGCGCTGCTGCCGCGAAAGACGAATGCAAGGGCAACCGACCGTCCTGCTTCGTGCAACGCTTCAAGGAAGCCATCCTGTTCGCGGCGGAACGCTTCACGCATCAGCCGGCGGAGACGGTTTCTCCGGACCGCCGTGCCGCTTTTTCGCGGGACCAGAAATCCAACGCGCAGGGTCCCAGGGGGGGCGCATTCGAACTTGTACAGGCATCGAAACAACAAGGCATTGGTGCGCAGCCCGGAGGCAAAGAGCGCATCAAAGGCACCCTGCCCGCGTAGCGTTTCGCTCTTGCCCACCTACCGTTCGTCACTGACCGTGAGCTTCTTCCGACCCCGGGCCCGGCGACGCGAAAGCACCTGCCGGCCGTTCTTCGTGGCCATCCGCTCCCGGAAGCCGTGGGTGTTCCTCCGCTTTCTGTTGTGAGGCTGAAATGTGCGCTTCATTGCTCTGTTCTCCTGAGGACTTTTCGTACAACGGCCCGACCGGGACGGGCAGATTTCCAGCCAGAGGCCGAAGACCGGGCTCCATACCTGCAGAGCATCGCAAGATAACAAAAACGTGCCAACCAAACAACCGGGAACGCGCAAGAAATAATATAAATCGCTTGCGAGTTTTGTTTCGTAGAACTACCTATGAAAAGGACACTCTCCGTCCGGCGCTGTTGATAACACGTGGACAATTTCTCGCTCCTCAGACTGTCCCCTCTTTCTCTCGACAAAACCGTGCACCTTGCCCCAAGGATGTTGTGGACAGGTTGTTCTAAACCGTGTAATGCTGGAGAGAGAACAACATTATCCGTGTTGTGTACCGCTGTCAACCCACGCGATTACGGAGGGTCCGGAATCGAGATCTCACGCAGATGTGAACAGCAGTGTGGATAAGTCCATGCTATTCTGTGAATAACCTTCTATCTTGTTGACACGTCTATGGATTCCACGATTGCAGAGCACCATCCCAGTGAGCAGGAACAGGCCGGCGATGTTTGGAGTGCGTGTCTCGACCAGATCAAAGAGAAGGTCAACACGCAGAGCTTCAAAACCTGGTTCGAGCCTATTGTTCCCCTCCATCTCCGCGCCGGGAAGCTGACGGTTCAGGTCCCCAGCCAGTTTTTCTACGACTGGCTTGAGGAACACTACTACACGATCATCACCTCCACGATCATCAAGGTCCTTGGCAAGGGAGCCCAGTTGGAGTATGCCCTGAGCCCCGACGAGCCGGTCGCCGACACGGAGGTGCAGGTCGCCCTTCCTCCCCCGCGTGTTGATCGGAAGAACTACCCTCCACAGCCTGATACGTTTGCCATCACCTCGCCGGGCTCCACAGCGCTCGCCACCGACGCCCCGCCTCCCCCTTTTCAGACCTCGCTCAATGCACGCTACACGTTCGACAATTTCATCAAGGGGGACAGCAACCAGCTGGCGCGCGCCGCCGCCCTCGCCGTTGCCAATAATCCTGGGGGCACATCGTTTAATCCGCTGGTGATCTACGGGGGGGTGGGCCTGGGCAAGACCCACCTCATTCACGCCATCGGCAACTACGCGCTCCTGCACGGGAAGGCCGAGCGCGTGATCTATGTCCCCAGCGACCGCTTCACTCAGGAGTTCATCGATGCGGTCTCCCGTGACCGCGTCAATGACTTCTCCAATTTCTACAGAAGCATGGATATCCTGGTCGTGGACGACATCCAGTTCTTTGCGGGCAAAGAGAAAACCCAGGACAGCTTCTTCCACACTTTCAATGTTCTCCACCAGCTGGGCAGGCAGATTGTGCTCTCCTCAGACAGGCCTCCCAAGGAGTTGAAGGGGCTTCAGGACAGGCTGATCTCGCGCTTCCAGTGGGGGCTCACATCCGATATTCAGCCGCCTGATCTGGAGATGCGCATCGCCATTCTCAGGAAAAAGAGCACCGACGACGGGATTGAGCTCCCTGAGGAAATTGTAGAGTTCATTGCGGCAAACGTCACTTCCAACATCCGCCAGATGGAGGGATGCCTTATTAACCTCCTCGCGGCAGCATCCCTGAGTGGCCGGGAAATAACCGTCGACCTCGCACGGGAAGCGGTCAAAGTCGTTGTGGGTGACGTTCGGTCCCCCATCACGATTGAAACCATCCAGCGGACGGTCTGCGAATACTTCAGCATCCCCGACGACCTTCTCCGGGCCAAGACACGGAAACAGGAAATCGTCGGGGCCCGCCAGATAGCCATGTACCTTGCGAAGGAACTCACCAACTCTTCGCTGAAAACCATCGGCCTCCACTTTGGAGGACGTGATCATAGCACCGTCATCCACGCCTACCAGTCGGTGGAAGACCAGATGCGTGTGGACCAGAAATATCAGGGAACGGTTAACCAGATCCGACGGCGCCTTCAACTCCTGAGCAATGTTTAAACGTGCGGCGGTGGAGTGTGAACAACATGTTGACCAAGCGTGCGCCAGAGCCTCTGTTCGTGTGCTTCCGATGGGGACAACACATAACCAACCAGGATGTGGGGAGCGGAGTGGGGATAATGGTGGAGTACTCGGACAGTTGTACACAGCCTCGGTCGTGAGAAAATACACGAGGTCCAGGCGGCTTCTATCAGGCTTACCCTGCAACTAAACTACCGGCCACAAAGCTTTCAACATTTCCACACCCAATCTTCATCTTTATCTTTATTCTTATTACATCTTTGTTTCTGTTATACGCTGGCGCCAGATGGTGCACCTTATGAAAACGTGTGGTTTCCATAGAGTTTCTGGGCTTTTTTTTGTATATTGAATGGGTTTACCCGGCTTACTGAACAACCCCTAACTGGAGCAGGCCATGAAATTCACCGTCAGTAGCAGTCTCCTGCAACGGACACTCGGCAAACTGGGCGGGGTAATTCAGACGAAGAGCACAACCCCCATCCTGGAGCATTTTCTGGTGGAGATTGTCAACAACCTGTTGACGGCGACTGCTACGGACATGGCAATCTGGATGAAGGTCACGATGGATGTTCGGGGGGAAGAAGACGGTCATATAACTGTTCCTGCGAAGCGATTTATGGATACGCTCCGATCTCTTCCGGAAACGGACATCGAGTTCAGTGCCGATACAACGACGAACCGGATTACCATACGTACGACGATGGGCGAGTACAACATGACGGGGGATCATCACAGCGCGTTTCCGGTGCTCCCAGAGGTTGCGGCCGGAGAACGGTTCGAGCTGGAAGGCGGGGTCCTTCGTCGCGTGATTCAGAAGACCACCTTTGCGGTGAGCCAGGATGATTTGCGCCCCGCAATGAACGGCGTTCTCCTGCAGGCCCGCAACAATAAGCTCCGGGCCGTCGCGACGGACGGCCACCGTCTTGTTCGATATGATGTTGTCACGAAGCAGCCGGCAGGACTGGAACGCGATGTGATTGTGCCCGTCAAGACGCTTCAGGCCATTGGACGCTCACTGGATGACGAGGCGGCCACGGTGTCCCTGAGCCAAACACACGTGCGCCTACAGTTTTCATCGTGGGAGGTGGTGTCACGCCTGATCGATGAGCAGTATCCGAACTACGAGAGTGTCATACCGCCGGAGAACGACAAGCTGCTCACGGCGAACAGGGAGGCACTCATCCAGACCATCCGCCGCGTGGGGCTGTACGCGAGCGCAACCACGCATCAGGTGCGGTTCGACATCGCGGCGAATGAGCTTCGCGTTGCTGCTCAGGATGTGGATTTCGGCTGGGATGCAAAGGAGAAGATGCCGTGTACGTTTTCTGATACGGTCTTCATGATCGGATTCAATTCGGCGTATCTGCTGGACCTCCTCACTCATGCCGAGGGGGAGAATGTGACATTCAAATTCAGCGCGCCGACCCGTGCCGGCATCATCGTTCCGGAAGAGGTCTCCGGGACCGAAGATCTCCTGATGCTCGTCATGCCTGTCAGGCTGAATGTCTAGTCTCCCTCCGGATGGGTCATCTGCACTCTTGCCTCTGGCAGCGAATACGGCAGCCCCGTCCACGGCGGGGCTGTCCCGTTCGTGGATGGGCCGGAAGACGGAGGGACACCTAGGCCATGGTCATCAGCGACATCATGCTCCGGAATTTCCGGAACCATGTGGAAAGCCGCATCACATTCGGTGAGGGATTGAATGTGCTGCTGGGGGACAACGGCCAGGGAAAAACCAACATCCTCGAGGCTGTCTCCTACCTGAGCCTGACGAAAAGCTTCTATGCCGCATCGGACTCCCATGCTGTCCGGCTCGGCGAGGGGATATTCGAGGTGGAGGGGGAGATGGTGGCCGATGGCGGGACGCCGAGTACGGTACGCGTGGCCTACCAGAAGGATCCGCCAGAAAAGACGTTCACCATCAACAACGTCCGTCCGGATTCATTGAGCAGAGTCATCGGCCGTTTTCCCGTGGTCATCCTGTCGCCGGAGCACGGCAGCATCACTTCCGGGGCGCCGGCCGAGAGACGGCGTTTCATGGACCTGACACTGTCGCAGGTCAGCAGTGTGTATCTCGATGATCTGATAGAATACAGACGCATCCTCCGTCAGCGAAACAGACTGCTTGCCGATGTGCGCGCTGGGCAGGCAGGTGCAGCGGCGCCGCTCGAGCCGTGGACGATGAACCTGGCGCAGGTGGGAGGGAGGATCATTCAACGGCGGTCGCGCTTTGCGGCGGAGTTTTCCTCGTACGTCGGCTGGGCCTACAGCTCCCTGGTGCAAGGCGACGAGGTTCCCCTGCTCAAATATCTGCCCTGTACACCGGCTGGCCCGGGGGCGGAACCTGAGGAGATTGCCGGAGCGATGCTCCAGCAGATTCATGAGCGTGCGGCCGAGGAACGGCGAAGGGGAACTTCACTGGTGGGGCCGCACCGCGACGAGCTGCAGTTGTCGCTGAACGGAACAAGCGTCCAGCGCTATGCCTCGCAGGGACAGCACAAGACCCTGCTCGTTTCTCTAAAGGTGGCAGAGTTCTACTATCTTCGCGAACGCCGGAACGAGGATCCCATTCTCCTGCTGGATGACCTGTTCAGCGAGCTGGATGCGCAGCGCTCGCGCCGCATCCTGGCCGTGGTAGGGACAATGGGGCAGGCGATTATTACCACGACGGAAGAAACACCCTTTCAGGGGGAGGTCCACTGGAACACCCGGCACAGGAGATTCACGATTGAACACGGCACGGTCTACCCCGCGGCGTAGGAAGGGGCATCCGGAACAGGTGGGCGAGGCGCTCGGGCGGCTGACCAGGGCGTTGGGGATCGGCAAAGCACTGGACGACTACGGGGTCCTTGTGGCATGGGGCTCTGTGGTCGGGGAGCGGATAGCGGCGGTCACGGCGGCGCTTCGGATGGAGAACGGGGTCCTGTTCGTTTCCGTCACGACGGCTCCGTGGCGGGCAGAGCTCTCGATGCAGAGGCACGAAATCATCAGGAAGATTAACGCGGCGGTGGGAAAGGATGTGGTTAGGGAGATCCGGTTCCGGTAGCTGCAGGGAGGGCCGGGGGAAGGGTGGGAGGAGACACATGGCGGTGGAAACAAACGAGTGAGGAGTAGACGAAGCAATGGCCAAGACTGCTGAGGTTGAGCGGGCGGGTACAAACGGAGACGGTAGGGGATACACGGCGGAAGACATCACGGTCCTGAAGGGACTCGAGGCGGTCCGCCTGCGTCCTGCGATGTACATCGGCGATGTGAGCGCCCGGGGTCTGCACCACCTGGTCTACGAGGTTGTCGACAACTCGGTGGATGAGGCACTGGCTGGCTACGCGAAGATGATCGCGGTCACCTTGAACAAGGACGGGTCGGTGACCGTGGAAGATGACGGGCGGGGAATCCCGACCGATATCCACAAAGAGGAAAAGCGATCGGCGCTCGAGGTCGTCATGACCATGCTGCATGCGGGGGGAAAGTTCGACAAAAACACGTACAAGGTCTCGGGGGGATTGCATGGTGTGGGCGTCTCGGTCGTGAATGCCTTGAGCGAATGGCTGGAAGTGGAGGTGTACCGCGAGGGAAAGGTCTTTTTCCAGAAGTACAAGCGCGGCGGGCCTGTTGAGGCGGTGAAAGTGACCGGCAGGATCAAGGAGGGCCGGACGGGGACGAAAACGACATTCCAGCCGGACCCGCAGATCTTCAAGAACCGCGTCTTCAAGTTCGAGACCCTGGCCGAGCGCCTGCGCGAACTCGCATTTCTGAACTCCGATGTGACCCTGACCATTTTGGATGCCCGGACAAAAGTCGAACAGCGGGAGGAGTTTCACTTCAAAGGCGGCCTGGTGGAATTTGTGAAGTACATCGACGACACCCGTCCGGCGATCATCAAGAAGCCCTTTTACGCTCAGGGCTCCGACAAAGACGAAAACGGCCGGGCCGTGGAAGTCGAGGCGGCATTCACCTACAACGACGAGTACAGCGAGAATATCTTCACGTATGTGAACAACATCAACACGCACGAAGGCGGCACCCACCTGATCGGCTTCCGCTCCGCGCTCACACGGTCTCTCAACAACTATGCGTACAAGAACGGGATCCTGAAGGAGGGAGGCCTTTCACTCAGCGGGGACGACTTCCGGGAGGGGTTCACCGGGGTTGTCAGTGTGAAGGTGCCGGAGCCTCAGTTCGAGGGGCAGACAAAGACTAAGCTCGGCAACAGTGAAGTTAAGAGTATCGTCGAAGGGGTGATCGGGTCGGGACTGGCAGCCTGGCTGGAAGAGTTCCCCGCGGATGCGAAGCGCATTCTCGAGAAAGCCTTGAGGGCAGCGGAGGCTCGTGAGGCGGCGCGGAAAGCCCGCGATATCACCCGGCGTAAGAATGCGCTGGCGACGGCGGGGCTGCCGGGGAAGCTGGCGGACTGCTCCATCAACGATCCGGAGCACTGCGAGTTGTACCTCGTGGAGGGCGATTCAGCTGGCGGAAGCGCTAAGCAGGGGCGGGACAGGCGTTTTCAGGCGATCCTCCCCCTCAAAGGGAAGATCCTGAATGTGGAGAAGGCCCGCCTACACAAGATCCTGGAGAACGAAGAGATCCGGAATATCTTTACGGCGATCGGTGCGGGAGTGGGGGAAACCTTCGATGCGGCAAAGGTGCGCTACGGCAAAATCATCATCATGTGCGACGCGGACGTGGACGGGTCGCACATCCGCACGCTGCTGCTGACGCTCTTCTACCGTCACATGAAGGAGCTGATCGAGCTCGGTCATGTCTTCATCGCTCAACCCCCGCTCTACAAGGTAAAGAAGGGGAAGCAGGAGCTCTACGCGTATGATGAGGATGAGCGCAATGAGATTGTGAAACGCCTGGCGGGAGACAAGGCGGCCAAGCGTGAGGAGTCACCCGCGCACGCCGAGGGCGAGGAGATGCCCGAGGAAGGAGCGCAGATCGTTGCCGGGGGTATCGTGATCTCACGCTTCAAGGGTCTCGGCGAGATGAACCCGGAACAGCTCTGGGCAACGACCATGAATCCGGAAACACGCACAATCCTGCTGGTCACGATCGAGAATGCGGTGGATGCCGACAGGACGTTTTCCATCCTGATGGGAGACGACGTCGGGCCGCGGCGCGACTTCATCGAGAAGAACGCAAAATATGTGAGGAACCTCGACGTCTGACCGCGCCAGGGTGCGCGGGCGGGATGAAGGGGGAAAAGGAAAAGAGGGCATGGCGACGTTAAGCGAAAAGATTGTCCCGGTTGACATCGAAGATGAAATGCGCGGGTCATACATCGACTACTCGATGTCGGTGATCGTCGCGCGCGCGCTCCCTGACGTGCGTGACGGTTTGAAGCCCGTGCACCGGCGGGTGCTCTTCGGCATGCAGGATCTGGGTTTGGCGGCGAACAGACCGTACAAGAAATCGGCCAGGATCGTGGGCGAGGTGCTGGGCAAGTATCACCCTCACGGAGATTCCGCTGTGTACGACACCATGGTGCGCATGGCACAGGTATTCTCCATGCGGTACCCGCTGGTCGACGGACAGGGAAACTTTGGCTCACTCGACGGCGATTCGCCGGCGGCGATGAGATACACGGAGGCCCGCCTGGCCCGCATCGCCGAAGAAATGCTGCGGGATCTGCAGAAGAACACGGTTGATTTCATACCGAACTTCGACGATACGCTGCAGGAGCCGTCGGTTCTTCCGGCCCTTGTGCCGAACCTCCTTGTCAACGGCACCAGCGGCATCGCGGTTGGCATGGCCACAAACATCCCCCCGCACAATCTGGGGGAGGTGGTCGACGGCTGCGTGGCGCTCATCAGAGATCCGGAGCTCCCCAACGAGAAGCTGATGAAGCATGTGAAGGCTCCTGATTTCCCGACGGGCGGGATCATCTACGGTTTCGAGGGGGTGCGCGAAGCCTACACGACCGGTCGCGGGCGCATCGTGGTCCGCGCCCGGGCCTCCATTGAGACTGCAAAGAATGAGAGGCAGAGCATCATCATCACGGAGATTCCCTACCAGGTCAACAAGGCGAATCTGATCGAGAAAATGGCGGACCTGGTAAACGACAAGAGGCTAGACGACATTGCCGACATTCGCGACGAGTCGGACCGGGACGGGCTGCGCGTCGTGGTGGAGCTCAAGCGCGACGCGAATGCCGAGGTCATCCTGAACAACCTGTACAAGCACACGCAGATGCAGACGACCTTCGGCGTAATCATGCTCGCGCTCGTCGACGGACGTCCGAAGGTCCTGACCTTGCGGGAGGTGATGCAGCATTTCATCGCCCACCGGAACGAGGTAGTCGTCCGCAGGTCCAAATTCGACCTGGATGAAGCGGAGAAGCGGGCGCATATCCTGGAAGGCTACAAGATTGCTCTGGACAACCTTGACGCGGTCATCAAATTGATCAGGGCCTCCCGAGACGGGGAGATCGCGAAGAACGGGCTGATGAAGAAATTCAGGCTCTCGGAGCTCCAGGCGAAGGCCATTCTCGACATGCGGCTGCAGCGCCTTACGGGCCTGGAGCGAAAGAAGATTGAGGATGAGTACAGGGAGACCATCAAGCTGATCGAACAGCTGCGCGCCATCCTTGCGAGCAAACAGCTGCAGATGGAGATCATCCGAAAGGAGCTGCTCGAAATCAAAGAAAAGTACGGGGACGAGCGCCGCACTGAAATCGTTTACAAGGCCGAAGAATTCCGAATTGAAGACATGATCGCGGAAGAGCAGGTTGTAGTGACGATCAGCCACAATGGGTTCATCAAACGCTTCCCCGTCAGCGGCTACCGCCGCCAAATCCGGGGTGGAAGGGGAGTGACGGGAGCTGCAACACGCGAGGATGATTTCATCGAGCACGTCTCGGTGGGCGATACGCATGACTATCTCATGCTGTTCACAGACCGCGGGCGGTGCTACTGGTTGAAGGTGTTTGAGATTCCGGAGGGCGGCAAGGCATCGAGAGGAAAATCGATTGCCAACCTCATCTCGAAGGTCGCAGAGGAGAAGATCACCTCGTATGTCACAGTGAAGAAGTTTGAAGACCCGTTCTACGTGCTGATGGTGACGGAACAGGGCCTGGTCAAGAAGACACCGCTCGGCGAATTCAGTTCGCCGCGGCGGACAGGCATCGCGGCCATCGGCCTCGGCAAGGGTGATCGGCTGATGGATGTCCGCCTCACCGACGGCAATCAGGACATCGTGCTGGGAACGCGTCAGGGGCTCGCCATTCGGTTTCATGAGGGGGAGGTTCGGCCCATGGGACGCGGCGCTTCGGGCGTGCGCGCGATCAGACTGGGAAAAGATGACAAAGTGGTCGGCTCCGTCTCCCTCCGGCGCTCGGGAACAACGGTGCTGGTCGCCACAGAAAAAGGGTTCGGCAAGAGGAGCGAAACTGCGGAGTACCGGGTCACCCGGCGCGGTGGCAAAGGGATCATCACCGTGAAGACCACCGAGAAGACGGGAAAGATGGTTGCGATCAAGGAAGTGGTGGAAACAGACGACGTAGTGATTATTACAGCGGGCGGAATCGTCATCCGGCAGCACGCCTCAGAGATCCGTCTTGCCGGGCGCAACACGCAGGGCGTGAGGCTGATCCGCCTGGATGAGCATGACGCGATCTCCGACGTGGCCGCCGTGGTTTCCGGGGAGGACGACAACGCCGACGGATCGGAATCTGCAAAGCGTGCCGGCGCGCAGGCCGATCTCTTCACGGGGGACGTGAGGAAGAAAGAGGCCGGGCCGAGGCAGGAAAAAGAGTCCGGCAAGGCCCAGGAGCAGATGCCGGACGCTTCTAAGACGACGAAAGATTCCGGGGTGAAGGCTTCCGTTAAACGCGCCGGACCAGTGGGCGAAGGGGGCGCTGAGCAGGAAAGCCGGAGCACTCGCGAGGGGGCGACAAGGGAAGCGAAGGAAAGCCGGACTGGAGGGGATGAGAACAGGAAAGCGGGAAAGACCACGAAGGGTCCGGTCCCGAAGAAGGGAAAGGCGAAGCCGGCACCGCCTCGGAACCAGAAGAAGAAGTAGTAGTAGTAGTATGAATATCACCGCCGGGGTGGGGGAGTCAGATCTCCCCGGTCTTGGTCGTGCCTGTTCTCACCTTGCCGCATTCGCGGTACCCGCTGAGGGTTGCCGGTACTTCACAATTGCAGCTATTCCCAGCCCGGCAAGCACCCACCCCCCCACTGAATCAAGAATCATCGCGGTTGTGTAGTCGCCCGGATACCCGAACCAGTTGAAATTGGCGAGATGAGTGACGAGAGAAATGAAGACACCGAGAACGCCGCAAAACGCCACGCGCGCGAGGTAACCCTCATTGAAGGCCGTGCTTCTGGCCAGGAGCCAGCTGGCCACGAAAGCCGAGAGACAAGAGATCAGCAGGCCGGCAATCATCTGCACCGACTCCATGGAGGACATTCCCGCTGGGTGGTACACCACCAGAACGTTCGGGCCCGCTTCCACCTTCCGGGCCCACTCCTTCTCTGCGGTCTTCAGCTCCTCCGGCGTTCTTCCGGACTTCACTGGCATGGCGGGGAGAAGGTATACCCCCCTTGGCCCCATGGATTCTTTCATAGCAGCAAGGATGGAGTCTTCGTTGGCAGCTGTTTTCATCCAGGAGCTATGGAGAGGAAAGACATCCCAGACGAGCGCTCCCCAGACAAAGAGGATCACGCCGCCCACAAGACCTCCGATGAGCTGGGTTTTCATAGGAATCCCTTCTAGATGTGATGAGGACGCTCAGAGCATGCCGCTGATTTTGCGCATGGTCCACTCACCTGCAAAGAGGGCGATCAGTGCCGCCAGGAGCCACTGCCAGTGCCAGAGCTCCAGCTCCGAGGTGTGAACAACCGTACGGCCTGCAAAGGCAGGACGTGCCGACAGGATTGAATCCAGGGCACCCAGTCCGTCAGGGCCAATATAGTGACCGCCCGTACGGAACGCCAGCTGGCGAAGCAGCGAGCTGTTCATCCTGGTATCCTGGAACTCGAGGTCCATCTCGCCGACCGAAAATCGCCCTCCATCCTCTCCTAACTTCACACCGTTAAGCATTGCCGGCGCCCGGAACGAGTACTCACCCTCCGGGACTCCCTCCAGGCTCCCTTCATACCTTCCCCCTCCAAGAGGCCGCATGTCGGTTTCGAATACGAGATCATGCTGCTGGGCCACCACCTTCAGGGCTGCATTCTCAACCGGCCGAGCCTCCTGATCATAGACCTGCCCGGTGAACTCGACGGGCTGCCCCTGGCTGAACGCCTCCTGGGATGAAATGACCCGCACGGGACGCTTGTCCTCTGGCGTGGTCAGCCATTTGACCGTATTGACAAGGAGTGAGGAGAAGAGTGCGGTAGTCGCGGGAGCGTCCTGCGACATGAGCCGCCAACGCCACACCCCGTAGGCCAGGAGGGCAACGCTCTTCAGGCGGTTTACAGAACGCGCAACCAGAAGAGGATCACTCTGGACGCTGTTCTGCCTCTGGGCCGTTCCGAGGACCACCGAACCGGGCTTTGCACCGTAGACGGCGGACCTTCTGTAGACAGGAGGGAGCTCCGTCCAGGTCGCGACGCCGTCGGTGGTGCCAAGAATGGGATGCTCCCGTTGGTCTTCCCTCGGTCGCATGGACACCATCTGCTCGGACCCCGGGCTCTGGGATATGGTGAAGGGAAGCGTCTCGCCGAGGACCTGGGCCCGTGCGTAGTCGAAGGCTGGACCCTCGATAAAGAAGACCGGGATCCCGCCGGCAGACACGCGGCCGGCGATCTGCTGCAGGAGATTGGCGGGCGTCGAAACGGTCGGGAAGCCCGCAAGAATGACGCAATCCGCGGAATCCAGGAGCGCGCGGGGGATGGCCCCCTCGTAGAACCCCCCGCGATTGGTTCCGGTGAAAGAGTTAACCGTGAAGTTCTTCTCCTCTTTCAGCGTCTGGACGATCACCGGGACATCAGGCGATGCCTCCCCCGCAAGGAAGAGAATGCGGAGTTTGCTCCGCAGGAGGCGCGCGGTAAAGCTCCGGTGATTATTGGCTGTGGTGAGTTCCCCCGGGAGTGCCGTCACGGCCGCAGTGTAGCGCTTGGTCCCTTCCCCCTCAGGGACGTAGGAAAGATCCACCGTGTACTCTCGGGTGCCCTGGCCAAGGGTCAGGGGGATGCGATCGAGAAGGCGGCTCCCCTCGGAGAGGGAGACCTCGACGTGCTCGCCGTCGAATCCAGAGGTCTTCACGGTAACGCTAACGGGCGAGCGTGTACCCGCATACACGAGCTCATTTGCTGTCGTTCGTCTGATGAGCAGGTCTTTTTGCTCCGACGAATCTCCGATCCCCATTGTGAAAAGAGCAAAGCCGAGGTTTTCAGCATCATGAACGGGGTCGCGTCCGAGGGTATATGCCCCGTCGGAGAGCAGGAGGGCGGCGTCGATCGGATGGCGCCCCGCTTCCTCACCCAGGCTGTGAAGGGCCCCGGCGATATCGGTCGCGCCCTCGTTCAGCGCAAGAGTATCCGTGCCCGGACGAAGCCAGGGGCGGAGCCTCACCCCGAAGGTATAAAAGCGGATGTCGGCACGCTCTGCAAGCCGGGAGAAGACCGGATCGCGGAGCGCAGCGCGCAGCTCTGCAGCCCTGTCACCTGCACGGTCGACTATGGTCATGCTTTTGGAGTCATCTGCGATGACTGCCAGGACGGGGGGATCAACGGTGGTGAAGCGAAGCCGCAGTACGGGCTCGCAGAGCAGGAGGATAATAAAGCCGATCCCCAGAGCCCGCAGTGCAACCAGGAGCGCTCGCCGGCCGGCGGCAACGGGGGGAACGGTAGTCCGGTAGTAGAATGCAGAGGCGCCGGAGGCGGCAAGCGCAAGCAAAAGGACGAGCCCGAGGGCGACGGCGAAATCGATGTGAACGGAGGACAAATCAGTTCAACGGGCAAAATGCGGAACGGATGCAGCTCTTCTGTCCGGGGAAAGGAAGCACACTATGGGGCCTCCACAAGCAATCGTTCCACGATCTCCAGTGCGGTGACTCCATCCGCCTCGGCGTTGAAATTGGGGACAATCCGGTGCCTCATCACGGGAACGGCGACCCGGCGCACATCATCGATGTCCGGGGTGTGTCTTCCGGTGAGAATAGCCCGGGTCTTTGCGCCGAGGATGAGATATTGCGAGGCGCGCGGACCGGCGCCCCAGGTGAGCCAGTCCCTGATGAACTTCGGCGCTTCGCCGGTCTTGGGCCGTGTCATGGTAGCCAGCCGAACGGCAAAGGCGATGACGTTGTCCGCAACGGGAACCCGCCGGACCAGATCCTGGTATGCGATGATCTGGTCTCCGCTGAGCACATGCTGCAGCAGCGGGGTAAAGGGGCTTGTGGTGGTCTTGACAATCTGAAGCTCTTCTGAGGGCGAGGGGTAGTCCAGCCAGAGGTTGAACATGAAACGGTCCAGCTGGGCCTCGGGTAGGGGGTAGGTTCCTTCCTGTTCGATGGGATTCTGGGTGGCAAGAACGAAAAACGGTTCCTGAAGAACGTGGGTCCTGCCGCCGGCAGTGACCCGGTGTTCCTGCATTGCCTCGAGGAGGGCGGCTTGTGTCTTGGGGGGCGTGCGGTTGACCTCATCGGCCAGAACGATATTGGCGAAGATCGGACCGTGAATAAAAGCAAATGTGCGCGCGCCGCCCGTACTTGTTTCTTCGATAATCTCCGTGCCGGTGATGTCGCTCGGCATGAGATCGGGGGTGAACTGAATCCGGTTGAATTTCAGATCGAGGACCTGGGAAAGCGTTTTGATCAGCAGGGTCTTCGCCAGTCCGGGCACGCCCACCAGGAGGCAATGGCCGCGAGCGAGCAGGGAGATGAGCATCTGCTCGATCACCGGTTCCTGTCCGATGATGACCTTGCCGATTTCCTTCAGTAACGCGTCGTACGACGTTTTCAATTGCCCGACCGCCTCGACATCAGACGCAGTGCGGGCGGTCGCTGTGGTGATCACAATTGTACACTCGGATTATTGTGTGCTTCCTTTGACCTGCCAGTAAATCTTGCTGCGGAGCTCGGCGATCCAATTCTGATAATCTTTCGAGCGCTTGTAGTTCAGCGCCAGCGCTTCGATCTTGTGATAGTCGGTGTCCGGCAGCATGGTGTGCGCTGGGGTGCGCTTGCGCATTTGCACAATCTGGTAACCGTAATTCGGAGGGGCCGTGACGCGGAAGGGGGGGCTGATCTCGCCGCTTTTCAGCGGCGCGACAAAAGGATACCAGGCTTTGTCAACCTGCTCCAGCTCGACGGTCCCGAGTGAGCCGCCCAGGAGCTTGGTCTCCTTGTCCTCGGAGAACATCTTGGCGAGGTCCGCGAAACTCTGTGCCCCCAGTGCCGCGCGCCGGAGTGAATCCAGGAGGGTCACCGTCGCGGAGTCGGCACCGGCCGTCTTCTGGACGCGGATCAAGATATGCCGCGCGTGAACGGCATCCCCGCGGCGCTCGATCAGTTGGATGATGTGGAACCCGAACTCCGTCTCGATAATGGAGGAGATTTGGCCGTCATTGAGGGCGAATACCGCCGATTCAAATTCTTTGACGAATTGCCCGCGGCGAACGAGTCCGAGATCTCCTCCCTGCGGCGCGGAGCCAAGATCCTGTGAGTGCCGCTTTGCGAGTGCGCTGAAGTCCGCTCCTCCTTGCAGGCTATCAAACAGGGCCTGGGCCCGCTTGCGGGCCAGGTCCCTGGCCTCCGTGCTCGCGCGGGGCTCAATATAGATGCGGGAGATCTCAATTTCCTCTGGAACCGGGGGAAGGCTGTCCTTGTACGTCCGGTAGAATTCTTCCACCTCGAAGCGGCCGATAGACGCATTGCCGAAGCGTTGTTGCTGCAGGCGCTGGGCGAGAAGGTTTTTGCGCATCTCGTCGCGGTATTCGCGCTTGATCCGGCTGAGGGGCATCCCGTACAACTCTTCCAGGCGCGCCTCGGACCCGACCTGCTGGATGCGCTGCTGGATCGACTGGTCGAGCTGCTGCTGCACCTCTTCGTCAGTCACCGTCACGCTGTCCTCGATAGCGCGCGCGACAATCAGGCGTTCGTTGATCATGTTCTGCAGCACCTGGTCCCGCAGGCCCGGCGTTTTGGCGTCGATCCGGTTGTTGAGTGCCAGGAACTGCACCTGCGAGTTGAGTTCGGAGTCGAGGATGATGTCATTGTCGACGACTGCGACGATCCTGTCAAGCATGTCCTGTTGCGATTGTGCCGTAGAGGCCGACCACGCGGCACTGAGGAACAGAGTTGTGGCGAGTGCACCACGATAGGTCATGGAACCCTTGCTTCAGTTGATGGGCATCAGTGTCATTCGGTTTCCCCGGGTGCATTCTCCAGCCTGATGTCAACGTAGGTCTTCTGGCGGAGCTCCTCCAGGAACTTTTCGTAGTGCTCCCGCCGGTGCTCGATGAGGAGGCGGTTGCGCACATCGTTGCGAACGTAACCCAGGTCCGGGATTATTCCGGGGCGTTGCAGGCTGTGGACCACGAGCACATAGAAGCCTTCATCGGTCTTCAGCACAAAGGACACATCCCCTCGAGGTAACGTGAGGGCGAGCTTCCACAGCTCCGGCGGATAGAGGCGCCCCCGCGTGAAATACTGACGATCTGCAAGCTGAAGGAGTCCGCTATGATTTGCAGAGTCGGTCTGGATTGCCTTCACGGCCTCTTCCCAACGGGTACCGCGGAGAACCCCGCTCCGGAACGCATTCGCCTCGTCACGGTCGGCGAACGCAATATAGCTGATGTTTATCACCTCTTCACGCAGTGTGAATGCGGCGGAGTTCTGGCGGTAGAAGGACTCGATCGCGCTATCGGCGACGCCCGAGGTGTCGCTGTAAATCTCCCGCTCAAGCAGGGCTGCGACCGCGAGGCGCCGGCGTGCGAGCTCAGCCTGCTCTCTCACCTCATTACTCTCGGCAATTCCCCGCCGTTCCGCCTCCCGGAAGAGGAGTTCAGTGACCACCCAGTCGTTCACATAGCGGCGCGGCTCCTGGGCGGAATCGGAAATGCCGGACCGCGTGTGGGCGACTTCCTCGCGTGTCAGGATTGCATCCCCGACTTTCGCCACGTAGGGGCCGCCCCCTGAGCGCGAACAGCCGGAGGCGCCAAGGGTGGCGGCGAGCAGCGCCAGGCGCAGGAGGTCACTGCTTGACGGGAGCAAAAGCGGCTCGCAGCGTCTCGGTATTCACCACCACCGGGTACCGGGCATGAAGACTTTTCAGCCACTGGTCTTCCAGGCGTTTGGATTCGGTTTCCTGATACACGCTGGAGACCTCAATCTGGGCTTCTTCGAAAGTTTTTATCCGGGGCGGTTCCCGTTTGTTCAGGCGAACGATGTAGTAAAGGCCGCGTGACAGGAAGGGCGCCGATACCCCCCCGGGGGCGAGCGAATCGGCGTGTGCCGCGCGTTCGTCGGAGCTTGCGGCGAGCAGAGATGTCTCAGGTTTGGCAAGAATGAGCGCTTGGCGCCCGACGATGGAGATATCAACCTGCCGGGAATGGACCGCGGCCAGGCTGTCGCTCTCGGGTCCGCTGGCGGTGATCGCGGGACGGCGGCCGGCCGTCTTGATGCGGCTGGAATCGACGTTCAGGTTCACCGTAAGATACTTCTTGACCGCCTGGAGCCTGCGGGAGCCGATCAGCGCGGCCGCGCTCTTTCCCGTGTCCTGGCGCGCCAGAAGCTGGACCAAACCCAGGGGCTCACGCCTGACCTGGGAGGCGGCAGCAGCCAGGGTTTTCATCATGTTCGATGTCAGGCTCGCGGAATTCTGCTTGAAGAGGATCGAGAACTGCACCGGCTGTGCCATTCTGATGGAATCTTCGACGGCAAGCTCGTCCATCGATTTGCCGGCCTTCAGCAGGTTCGCCACTCTGGCGGCGAGAGGTTCGGTGGCGATTCTGAGCTCGGTGAGTTCGAGACGTTCCGGCCAGGTGAAGCGATCACGGTTGCGGGCGTAGTACCCCCGCAGCACGGAGTCGGCGGGCGACACCTTGTTCCAGATATTCTCCTGTTCCAGCTCATACAGCAGGACGCCGTCTCGGTATTCGTTCAGGACCGAGGCAAATTCCGGATACACTGTCCCGAAACTGTCCGCCGCAACGGTCCAAACGAATTGTTCTTCGATCGTGCCGAGGGAGGTTTCGAAGGTTTCCTTCCGGAGGAGCGTCTGGGGAAAGTCCGATTTCTGGTTGATTGCGCTTACGAGGCTGTCGAGGGTCATGTGCTGGCCTCGGGCGGAGAAGACCGGCTTTCCCGCGAGCTCCGGCGTCATCCCTGCGGCCCATGCGCTGTCCCGCGTGTTCCGGTTGCTGTCGCTGCGGGCGAGGAATCTGTCGATCACGCTGTTGTCTCTCCGGAACCCGAGGCTTTGCTTGAGTCGTGCCATGTAATCCGAGAGGTCGCTCGGGTAGCGGCCCTGCTGATAGACCTTCTGGAGTTCCTGTTTGCTCTCCTCGAACGACTTGAGGGGCCGGTGATCGGTGCACTTGATCAGGTGATAACCGTACGGAGTGCGCACGATGCCGGAGGTCTGGCCCGGCTGCATGGCGAAAACCACTTCATCGAATGGCTGCACCCAGCGCCGGCGGGAGAACCAGCCGAGATCTCCCCCCTGCGGAGCCGAACCGGGATCGGCGGAATTGCGCCTGGCGAGGCCTTCAAAATCTGCACCTCTTGCGAGGCTGTCTTTGATCGCCGTGATCCTGGCGAGAGCTTCCGCCGTGTCCTGAGGCGTCGGCGCCATGTTTCGGAACCGCACCATGATGTGGCTGGCACGGAGTTCGCCGCTCGAGGGCCGGAGGTCGGTGAGCCTGACCACATGCAGGCCATACGGCGAACGGATGATCGAGACCTGTCCGGTCTTCATGGCAAAGACAGAGTCCTCAAACTGGGACACCATCGTCCCGGCGACAAAGTAATACAGGTCGCCCCCATTTTGCTGTGCTGACGGGTCTTTCGAGTTCCTCTTGGCGAGGGCCTCGAATGATTCCCCCTTCTTCAACGAGTCGACGATCCGGCTGGCTGAAGTGTAGGCTGCGACGGACTCTGACGGGGATGCATTCGGACTCAGGTCGATGAGGATGTGGCTGGCGCGGATCTCTGCTTTGCGCCGCTCGTACAGGCGACGGAGAGCCGGTGAAACAATCTCGCGATCCGTTATGTAGGTGGCGGCAAGGCCCCCCTTGTACTGCCGGATTTCATTCCGGACGGCGGGCTGTTGCTCCAGGTTTTGCCGTTTCGCATCTGCAAGCTTCAGTTTGTAGTTGACGATGAGATCCAGGAACCTCTGCCGGGCCTCCAGAGGCATTGCGGCGGCCGAGTCCCTGTTTGGACTGTTTTTCAAATACTGGTGCTCATACTCAGAAACCGTGATCGGCTCGTTCGCGACAGACGCTACAACCGCATCGTGCTCTCTGGGAGAGCAGCCGGAGAGGGTGAGGACGCCGCCGGCGACGAGGACGGCATGCCTCCAGAAAATGCGTACAGGCATAGGGATGACTCTATTGTGTTGGAATCAAGGAGGAACTGTAGAATGTCATTGTAAAGAAAAAGGGTCTGGGATGCAAGAAAAGCAGACCGCCGGGGCTATCCGGCCCGCTGGCGCCTCGAAGGGAGAAGCCCGAGTGCCTGCGCGAAATCGCGCTTCAGATCTTCAATTCCTTCAATCCCCGCGGAGATTCGAATCATACCTGGCGACACGCCGTGTTGCGAGAGCTCGGCCGGACTCATGTTGACGTGCGAAGAATAGACGGGGATGCTGACGAGGGTTTCCACGCCTCCGAGGGACATGGCATTCACCGCTACCTGCAGAGCGTCGCACACCTTCACAGCCCCCCCGGCTCCCCCTTCCACCTCAATGGTCAGCATTCCACCGAATCCCCCGGTCATTTGCCTCCGGGCTACGGCGTGTCCGGGATGGGTGCGAAGTCCGGGGTAGAGCACGCGGAGGACCTTCCGCTGGTGTTCGAGGAATTTGGCAAGGGCCAGGGCGTTTTCGTTTTGCCGCTGTACGCGGAGCGCAAAGGTCTTCAGACTTCTTACGAGGAGGTAGGCCGCGAACGGGTCCGCGCAGCCGCCATAGTATTTCAAACGCGTGTGCGCCTCCCTGACAAATGCCGCGGACCCTGCCACGACCCCCCCCATCAGGTCCGCGTGGCCGCCAAGGTACTTTGTGGCGCTCTCCACGATCACATCAACCCCAAGACGGAAGGGATTCTGGTTCAGGATGGTCGCGAAGGTGTTGTCGGCCATAATGGTCACTCTGGCGCCGGTCCGTTTCTCTCCCTTCCTCACGGCGGCGGCGACGGCCCGGATGTCCACGATACCGATCGTGGGGTTGGTGGGGGTCTCGATAAAAACCACCTTCGTTCGCCTGCTGATCATGCCGGATAACTTATCCAGCCGGGCCGGGTCCGCATAGTTGACCTGTATGCCGTGGTCAGGGAGGATATCGCGGAAAAACCTGTACGTTCCTCCATAGAGGGCCGGAGTGCTTATGATCTCGTCACCCGTTCGCGCCGATGCGAGAACCGCAGAGCTGATGGCGGCCATGCCAGACGAGAAGAGCAGCGCCCTCTCCGACCCCATCATCAGCGCCAGACGCTCCTCCGCCTCCCTGACGGTGGGGTTGTGGTAGCGCGTGTAGACAAAGACATCGGGGTCGCCGGCCGCGTACCGGACAGCATCCTGCGAGTTCTCAAAGCGGTATGTGGAGGTCTGGACAATCGGTGGGGCCACAGGGGCCTTGAAGGCGTGCAGCTTGTTCCCGTGGATGGCGCGGGTGGACAGCGACGTGGAACGAGGATCAATGGTTGGTTTTGTCATGAAGGTTCGTTGGTGAGATTGTGGGACTGGTATCAGGGTTTTGCCGGCCCGTTCATGGCGGCGACGGCGCGGCGGTGATACGGAATCAGCGCCGCGAGGATCACCTCATGCACGGGTGTGGCAATGCCGCGCTGCCTGCCGATCCGGACCACCGCACCGGACAGCGATTCAATTTCCAGCCGGCGCTTGTGCGCAAGGTCGTGATAGAGGGATGAGCGCAAGCTGTTGTCGTACTTTTTCAACCGTTCAAACACCGCGTCGAGGTGTCCCGGCTCGATCACGGCACCGCTTGCGGCTGCCACTGCAAGCGCCTCTTCCATGGCCGAGCGGAGGAGCGCCCGGGTTTCAGGCGATTCGAGAATTTCTCCCAGGGTCAGCCGAGTGAGTGCAGTCACACCCCCCACCGCAGCGATGAAAAGGAATTTTCTCCAGAGAACCTCAGTGATCTCCGAGGAGCATTCCGCATCGACTCCCGCGTCCAGCATCGTCTGGAGGATGGCCCGTCCCCGGTCAAGCAAATACTCCGACCGCGCCAGGGGCCCAAACACAATTTTGCGGGGCCCGCCCCATTCGGCAATGACCCCCGCTTGGGCAATCGTCGCGTAGACATATGCCACGCCCCCGAACACCGTACCGCGCGGAATCACGCGCTCGATCGCCTGCTCATTGTCCATCCCGTTCTGAAGGCTTATCACGATCGTCCCATCGTGCAGCAGGGGAGAGACGGAGCGCGCAGCCGATTCGGTGTCGTACGATTTTACGCAGAAGAGCACGACGTCGGCTTCTCCGGCCTCCGCTGGCGATGCCGCGATGCGCGCCGCGGGAACCAGAATGTTCCCTCGTTCACTCTCGACCCTGAGGCCGCGCTCGCGCATGGCTTCGAGGTGTCTGCCCCGTGCGAGAAAGCTCACGCTTGCGCCTCCCCGGTGCAACAGAGCGCCGAAGTACCCACCGACCCCGCCCGTGCCGACGATGGCGAACCTGAGATCAGCTCTTGTCTGCATGTGCCGCCGGAAGTTGAGGCTTCACGAAGATAACCCGTTCGCGCTCCAGGGTCACGCTTCCCGGTTCGGAGCCTTTCGGCTTGCGCACATAGCGCCGTTCAGTCATAGCCACCGGAACAAGTCCCGAGGTTCTCATCTTGCTGTAATAAGCCGCAATGGCGGCAGCCTGCTCCTTGGCCTTCTTCCCGGGTTCTCCGCTTCCGGAGCCGGTCCGCAGGATGACATGGGAACCGCTGGCTCCACGGGCATGAAACCAGAGGTCGTTCGGTTTCGCATGGTGCAGGGTAAGCTCATCATTGTTCCGGCTGCTCTTGCCTGCCCATACTTCGAATCCCCCATCCACGACAAACCTGCGGAATGGGAACTGTTCGGGCTGCCCCTTTGCCCCGATGCCGAATGCGGCGAGGCTGCCGGCCTGGTCCTTCATCACCTTTCTGAGGTCCTCCGTCGATGTGACCTCCTCCACAATCCCCAGGAGCGCGTGGCCGCTGAGGAGCTGCCCTTCCAGTTCCTGGATCCGCTCCGCGGTCTGGACGGCCGCGCTGCGCGCACGCTTAGCTTTCTCAAAGTACCGCTGGGCATTTTTGACCGGAGAGAGCCTCGGGTCCAGCTTGATCCTGAGAGGAGAACTCTCAAGAACGATGTGCGCCTCATCGTCCCCCTGATGAAGATCCTGCAGGTTTGCCATGAGCGCCATCCCGTTCTGCTCGTATTCAAGCACCCTTGAGGCGCCGACGGCCTCGGTGCGGACAGCATCAAGCGTTCGCTGGATTCTCTCCAACTGCTGGCGTAGGCGCGTGACTGCCGCGAGCTTCCGGTCCTTGAGCGCGGAGGTGGCCCGTTCCCTGGCCACAAAGAACCGCACCGCTTCATGGGTCCGCGTAAACAGTCGCTCGGCAAGGCGCATCATGTGGCGCAGGGGGACGATCGAGAATGCCACGGGCCGCCCGTCCGGGCTTTCATACACGCGCGGGGCCGGGTGCTGAGCCTCGATGAGCATGGTCTGGAGAGAAGCGGCGAGCCGTTCCAGCGCGTTGCCTTCGAGCGTTCCCGCCAGGGCGGCAGGGGAGAGGCCCGCCCGGAAGAACGCTTCCTCCGTCAGCGTGGCGCCGAGAGGAGGGTAGAGTCTTCGAACGGCGGAAGCGGCAGGCGCTTGGGGTTGTGTTGCCGGAAGTTCAAGGAGGAGAGCGAAATCGTACACAGCCTCCCCCTGGCGCGCCTGAAAGATTGTGCCTCGAAGGGTGCGGTCGTTGCGAAAGGCTCTCTCGATGGTTCTATCCGGTTCCAGAAGGAGGACATTTGCCGCCGTCCCGAACATGAGGCCGTCAATGCTTCTCCCGTCATCGAGTTGAAGCGAAACAACGCGGTCCGCCGGATCAAGTGATAGAGATCTGACGTGGTGGCCCCACGCTCCCTGAAAAAGGTCCGCCGAGTTGCGTTTGGCCCGGGCAAGAGCGGGGTGCAGATAGAAGACGCTTTCATCCGGGCGGCAGGAGAAGATCAGACCGGGAGTGTCCCCCTCGAACACGATTCCCAACTCATCTTTCTCTTGCGAGAACACCACGCGGATCGCCGCACCGTCGATAAGGGGTGCAGCCTCGCGGGTCAGGGCCTGGAGGGTAAAGTAGTTGCTGATCATAAGTTATCCACAATATAGCGAAAAGGGAATAAATCCGACACTTTTCAGTGAAGAGAATGTGGATAAGTTTTCAACGTTTTCGCAACCGACTAAGGCATCCGGCAGGGAGGGAGCACTCTGTACCACCGGATGGTGTCCGTCTTCGTCTGGCCGATCTGCACCGCGCCGAAATCCAGAGAAGGCGGGGTGAACTGGACCGACAGTGTCTGCTCGGCCGTCAAGGTCGAGGTCGGGCAGGGATCGACAAAATCGAATACGACCAGAGCCGCGGCAGCCCAGGGAGGTCCGCCAAAGCCGCTGTACGGCACGCCAATCGCCACCCCGACTCAAATCAACCCTTCGTTCCCGGCCGTCCCGAAGTCGTCATTGAGCGAGGCGAAGCAGGTATTGCGATGCCCCCACGATGAGGACGAGTCCTCATAGATCCACCCGCGGACCGATCGTTCCACCGGCATCGGGATAGGAGGCGCACTGCTGACGAATCCCGTCTCGCTGCACCCATTGATCGCCGGATCCCCGTTCAGCCGGCCGGAGGGGGACGTCCCGTTCAACGTGTGGGTGAACTGATTGTCCACCAGCAGGGATTCCGCATACGCTTGCGCGATCGACACGATGTTGTGGCTGACACCCTGGAACGGAATCAGGCCCCTGGCAATGCGCTCCGCGTTGATCAGATAGAGGGCCTTCTGGCTCTTCGACATGGCATCACAGGCCGCCTGCGAGGGCATGGTCAGCGTTGTCGGGATGGTCGTCCCGAGCTGAGAGTTCTCGGCCGAGCGGGCGTTCCCAAAGGCGGCCGCAATATCCGCAACGGTGGTGAAATTGGCTGGCGACCAACCGATGTCGGTGTGAAGCTCCGGGTATGGTACCTGGGCACCAGCCGGCAGAGCGGCCATACAACAGATGCACAGCACCCACAGCGGCATCCAAACTTTTGTAGAAATCCTCATAGCAACGCCCTCCCTTCAACGGTTGGTAAGCACCGCACCTCGTCTCAGAACGGTAGATGGTCCCTTCTGGACCTATCCGAGCCACGGAGAGGCATCTGCCGTTCCGGCAGGAATCGAGCAGATCGACTTCGTGGAACAACACTGCTTTCAGGAACAGCTTTGTGAACCGCGCAGCCCGATCACGCTATCCCATTCACAAAGCCGGAAGGTTGGAGCGAGGAACAGAAGTGCTCCAACGATTGGAAGGAGAGCAATGAGGGACCTCAATTGGAGCCCGAACAGGTGGGGCAAAGGAGCCGTCAGCTCAAAACCTTCTACAACGCGCAAGGATGAATCTTGCTTGAAAAGTTCCCTCATCACCCTTCGAGCCGAAAGGCCTTCTTAGCCCCATACGGTCTAGCGGAAGATCATCGCGACGGTGAGGGATGCCGCGAGAAATGGAGATGTTGAGCTCGGATCCTTGACCAGAACGCTTTTCTGATTGAGAACGTCTACGGGGATAATCCAGGCAATCCCTGGTCCAAAGGTGAAGTTGCCGACCTCAAAATCAAGCGGCAATGACAATTCATAGTCCATGATGCCGAACACATCATACGGCGTCCCCGAGGTCCGTATGATCTCCTTCTTCTTGGTTTGCGTGATACGCTTCTGGAGGAGGCGTTCCGTCTGCTGGCCCCAGGTCGCCGTCGCGGTCGGACTGACTTTCAGCGTTCCTCCGAATGCCGAATCGCTGATGACGATATCCTTCGAAAGGGCCAAATCGATAGTCATTTCGGAGCCCCCTCCCGCTGTGAAGTCATCCAGAAGGGTCCCGGTAGCGTTCATGACGTTGGTCGTGAGGGCGAGCATCCCGCTCACCTCCTGGTCCGTGACCGATTGCGGGCGCGGATTTCCCTGGGAATACCAAAAATGCGTATAGGACGCGGTTCCGGACAGGATTGGCGATATGGTGAACGCGTATCCCGCGGCAAGACTGGCCATATCGGGATCGAAATTTGACTGGCTGGTCCACCCGGCAGAACCTGCGAGGAAGAGTCCGGTGTTATGCTGATAAGTGGCCGTCAGGCTGTACGATGCGAGGGATACGCCATTGTCACGGCCTCTGGAGCTGGACTGGCTTGCGTAGGCTCCCTCGATTTCAAGGTGCGTTGCATGGTCCAGGAGATAGCTCGCGTAATCATCCTTCAATGTTTGAACGGAATCGTTGACAGATTCGGCAAGAGACCCTGTGGTATCATCCAGGGAGGTCTCCCATTCTTCAACCACCGTGGCCATGGAGTCCCCGTACATGCCCGCGATACTGTCCGCCTTGAGCTGGAACAGGGAGTCCGCCGTTTCGAAATCCTCTTTCGAGGCGCAGGTCGGGCAGGACTTGTTCCGTTCGAACAGGGCGTGCAGTTGCTTCTCACACCCTGCCAGCATCAATCGGAGTTTCGTTTGCGAAGTCTCCCCGGCGGAATGCAGGGAACGCTCCATATCCAACCCGAGCAACTGGATGGAGTTCTTCCGCTCGACATCAAGGGAATCGCGGGCCGCGGCAAGCAGGGAGTCGGCATGCGTCCGAAGCTTCCAGGACGACTGACGGAAGTACGCATCGCCGTGGCTGAGCAGCGTTTCAAGATACTTGCCCTCTTCCCGGATCAGGGAATCGGCGGTCTGGCTGAGCTTGCTCCGGTAGGCGTGCTCAGGAGAGCCCGCAACCTGGGCAAAAGCGGACGGAACTTCGAGGAGAGCGAGCAGGATAACAGACAGGATACGCATGGCGTGCCTTCTGGATGTGCGTATGCTCCCGGAATCAATTACAGTTGTAATTCATTTCCTGCCCTTTTGGTTCCAGTCGGAGTCTATTCTGCCAGGGGTTTTGCTTAAACCTTGAGGGATCCATGGACATCCAATGTCCACGCATTCTGCACGCGATGAGCACGTTTCCGGGAAGTGCCCGTGAAGTGGAATCGGAGACAGGCAGAGCAACTTCAATGTCGGCGAGAGAAGGCCTGAGGAGAGTGACTTCCCTCCCTCAGGAGTGGCGGAGACAACGGCGGCTTCGTCTCTTTGCAGAGCGGTGCACCGCGCATATCGCGGAAGGCGAAGTGCTCCGCGCACTCCGATCCGAGATCCTCCGGATCGGAGGAAACGGACACGGCGGGCGCATCGATGTCGATCCTCGCTTCCGCCTGCGAATTGATGCCCAGGACCTGGAGGATGGCCGCATTGAAAGTATCATCCAACGGCTCAACGGCGTCCGATACGTCGATGACATCCTGATTCAGAAACCGCTGGAGCGAACGCTGGTCGCCTCACATCAGCGGGATGGCCAGCGATTCGCCTGGAGGAAGCTTACGCCGCGGGCCCCGGTCTCAATCCGTCTGATCGACGGTACGATAGGCTTTGGAGTCTTTGCGGACAGAGACCTTGCTCCAGGGGAGCTCGTTGGCGAATATGCCGGGTTCGTCACCCGCAGCGAATCCATCGCAGACAGCATGTACACCTACTGCTATCCCCCGCTGGGAAGCGGCGAGGAAGAGATTCGACTCTCGATCGATGCGCGGACCATGGGGAATGTGACACGCTTCATCAACCACTCGGAGGCAGAAGTGGTGAAGCATGACTATGATTATTATAACGGCCTCTGGCATGTCATGTTCACCGTCAGCAGCCCGGTCTCCGCCGGGCAACAGCTTCTCATCGACTACGGGACGGGATACTGGGAGGCACGGTCCCAGACTCCGGAGCCGCTGGCGCCGTGATCCGGGCATTGTTGACCTATCCCCGGCCCGGCAGCTCCTTTTCTTTGACCATCAAGGACCGCTCACTTCGGTGAGGAGACAAGCGTTTTCAGCTACACTATGCAGTCGTTTGTGCTTGCGACGGCAACGGTATCCACTAACGTGCTGGAGGGTGCATGAAAATCGCCGGGAAGCGTATCTGGATATGGATGAGCGTCTGGTTCGCCTCGATGTTCCTTTTCAGAGGAGATCCGAGCGTTCGGGCGCAGGAGCAGGTGAAACCCCAGGATGCAAGCACGGTCCCTCCAAACGAGCACAAGATTCCCAGACACAAACAATCCAGGTTCAAGACCGAATCAGACGCCTGGGATGCCAAATCGAAGGCCGGACCCGGAAATGCCTGGGTCCCTGGTGTTGGGAAGATCTCTCAGGCAGCCGGAGAGAAGAGCAACACGCCACCCACAGGTCCGATCACCGTGAACAAGGCAAAACTGAACTCCCCCAACGAACAAGCGACGATATCGGAAAAGAGAAACACTGGGATGCAACACAAGACGCCCAAGCCGCCGAAACCGGCGCAGCACGCAACGACGAAGTGACCGCAATCTGGAGAGCCGGGAGCGATCGGCCAGCAGCTCCCCCTGCTTTTTTCTTGAAGCAGGGAGAAGCCGCGGAAACGGAATCTGCCTGTGCCTTGCCGCAGCACTTGAGGGGCCCCGGAATCATCCCCCGACTCCGATTCTTGGCAATGGGCGCGCACGGCACACCGGCACAAGGGAACACCACGCCACACGTGGATGTCCTGGCACCTGTACTCATCACGACGATCCTTTTACGAGGTTCTTGAAGTCGCTATGACCACCGTACCATCACCCTGGAGGGAGGCATGAAAATTGTCGGGAGGCGTTTCTGGACCTGGATGAGTGTGTGGGTGTTCTCGCTGTTCTGGAAAGGAGAAACCTCGGCGCACCTTCAGGAAAAGGCTGATCCTCAGCAGTCCATTGAATCGACGCACAAAGAGCACAAGGTGCCTTCCCTCCATCCCGGCGGCGCCAATGTGGAGGGGCGTGCCATACAGAAAGGCAGAGAACACAAGATACACCAGCATGTCGTCGACAAGACCACCGCAGGTGTGACCGCCGATTTTATCCACAAGAAGAACACGTCAACACCCGCACCGAAGATTACCACCATGGATGCCGCCTCCAAAGATGCGGCTAAGACGAGGAAGAGCATCACGCTGAAGCAGAAGTAGCTTCTGGCACGGGACGAGATTCGCGTTCATTTCTTCAGCACTTCGAGGAGATTGCTGAAGTCGTCTGTCCAGCAGCGTATTCCTCCGGCATCGACAGAGTCCCACGGCGTCAATGCCTCAGCAACGGGACCATGCGTGAAGAACGACGGCGATCGAGACAACACTATCCAATCGCTGTCCAGACCGCCATCATCGTCTTCCTTCGCCTGGATGAGGGCGCTTGAAAGCCCCTCGGCCTGCGCCACTCCCCGGATGACCGGGATGAGATTCAGGTAGCGGTTCGTGATGTTTACGGCGATGATCCCGGAATCATCGCGGAGACGCCCAAGGTAGATGTCAAAGGCCTCCTTCGTGAGCAGATGCACCGGGATCGCGTCTCCCGAGAACGCGTCGATGGCCAGGAGGTCCAACGGCGCTTGCTCGTGCATGCGCAGTTCTTCTTCCATGACGAGCCGGGCATCACCGCTCTTGATCTCCACCGTGCCGGCGCAGTCCCTCACGTAGGTGAAAAATGGATGTTGTCCCTGTGAGAGTCCCTGCACCGCGGGGTTGATTTCATAGAAACAGATGGTGTCCCGGGCGCCGCAGTACGACGCGATCGTTCCCACGCCAAGCCCCACCACGCCGATGCGCAGCCCATCGTCCCGACGCGGATGATAGGCAATGGCAAGACCTATCCCGCTTTCTTCGCTGTAGTAGGAGGTTGGCAGCCCGGCATATTCCGGTTCTTCATACTGGAATCCGTGCATAACCCTGCCATTGTCGAGTTCCACGTAGTGTTCCGCTGCTTTTCCGGTGACGCGAAGAACGCCGTAGAAATTCCGCTCGCGGTAGCGGGTGTCCGGATCGAGCCGCGTCGATTGTACGATGAGGGCCACGCCAATGCCTGTCAAAAACAGTCCGAGTGGAACGCCGGCCATGATCGGTCTCGTGCGGAGCATGGATGTTGAGTCGGCGACGAGCGCCAACAGGAACACCCCGAATGCAGAGACGAGGCCCAGGTGGTATTCCCAAAAATCGGGAAAGACATGGGGGGCAACAAGCGCAACGCACAACCCTCCTGCGGCACCTCCCACGGCAACGCTCAGGTAATACATCGTCAGTTGGGAGGGCCCGGGTCTGGAGCGGGCTAGCTCGGCGTGAAGCGTCATGCACCCGGTGAAGAGCATCGAGGCATCGACACCGATTTGCACGAGGAGGGGTGAATCCAGTCCGATGAAGAGCACGATCACCGCTCCCCCTATCGAGAGCGCGAAGAGGGAAGGGAAAAGCCAGCGGCGGGGCAATTGATCCGAATGGAAACAGAGAATGAAACTTCCAAGATAGAGCGAGAGGGGAAGCACCCAGAGGAGCGGGACAACACCGGTGTCCTGGCACATGTGATTGGTCGTCGCAAGAAGGAGAGCCGTGGGTGCCGCCGCAAGAGCAGCCCAGAGGAGGATGCTGCGATGGCCGGTCTTCGTTGCTTTCGCACTCCCGGCGCCTCCGTGAACACCCATTGACATGGATCGGCTCCACAGGGGAGCCGCACACGCAAGAATGCCGGCCGCGTAAAGCAGATATGTCGACGACCAGACAAATCCTTGAACCGGGATCGACAAAAATGGTTCAACAAGCAAGGGGTAACTGAGAAGGCCTGCCATCGAGCCCGCATTGGAGAGACCATACAGCCGATAGGGCGAAGTTCCCGTCCCTGCTTTGATGAACCAGGCCTGCAACAGGGGGGCGGTGGCGGCAAGGAAGAAGAGCGGCAGACCGACAAAAGAGAAGAGCAGGACGAAAAGGGACGCGGTTGGATCTCCGGCATACACGGCATTCCGGGAGGAACCGGGGGTCAGCGGAGAAGGCCAGACGATTGCCCGGACCACAAGAAGCGTCAGTGAGAGCGCAAGGAGGGCGGCGTGGAGTGCGACCTGTCGCCGGACCGGGAAATGGATGATCAGGAGATGCGTGTACAGGTACGCGGCGAGGAGAACAACTTGAAAGAAGACCAGGCATCTCGTCCAAACCGCAGGCGATCCCCCGAACCAGGGCAGCAGCGTCTTCGCGACGATGAGCTCGAGCTGGAACAGGAGAACTGCGCCCAGGAAGACCGTTGCGCCGAATAGCCGCGTCAACGATCTCCGGCTGTCGACTTCCACGAAATGAAACTCCAGTTTGGATGAAGCTCGCGGCGAAATAAACGGGGACTCCATGTGCCGTCCCCGCCGGTCATGGGCGACTCACGCCGTAAGTCTCATCTCACCTGGGACCTTTCTGGTTCCGGCTTTGCGGTGTGAGTCTTCACTTTAGGGGTCGCATACATCTGAATCGCGCCCTTCTTGTGGCCCCCAGAGGGCGGAGGCGGTGGTGGGGGCGGAGGAGGGGCGCCGGGTTCCTCCGCAGCATGCAGTTTGGGGTGGTTCTTTCCCCATGACGCAAGGCCTGGGCCTTTAGGGATCGTGCTCGTGGCGCCAGCCGAGAGCGAAGTCTTTCGGTGCTCCTTGCCCTTGTGTGAGTCAGGCTGCAGTTCCTGGGCTGCGACGGTTCCAGCAACCACGACGAGAAAAATGAATACCCCCAACGAAACGCGGTTACACATAGCGCCCTCCTCCTCTCCATGAACCTCAATGAATGCAGGGCCGGTTTGCTTCTTGCGGTCCCGTTGATTCCGGAACATCGATCGTCCCCGGAAAAGTTCTCTGAACCTGCCGCCTCGGTTCCTAGTGTAGCTGGCGGATATTGCCGGGGAAAAGGGCTGTGTCCGATAGAAACATCCGGAGAGGAGACCGGATCTATCACCTCAAGGATGGTCTTGAGATCTGTGTCAGAGGCCAACGGAGATCCTGGGGGCCGTGGAGTGGGAGGCACTCGTCCCGCTGCTGCGGGATTTTTGCCCATCTTGATCGTTTCGGAGGTCATTTTCTCTGGAACCAATCAGACGGGGGGGAGGTTTGTATGTCGTTGGGGCTGGTTTCTCCCTCCCCCCGGGGGGGGTTGCTCAGGCGAGGATCGAAGGAGCCTCCTTCAGAAGCCGCT